>OFGO01001100.1_pt1 | contig 21705 bp, 23 predicted proteins | sample 1521761 | NCBI WGS metagenome assembly OFGO01 (sample SAMEA3504128, study PRJEB24116) | mouse gut metagenome | biome: mouse gut; feature: mouse-associated habitat; material: faeces | place: Denmark | collected 2011
ATATCTTATCACATAGCACAGGAATGTACAATTAATTAGAATGTATTATACTAGTTTTCCTTCTTCCTTCAGATAATTCAGTGCCACAGCTTCCAAATCTGCCTGTTCAGACAGGGAATATGTCATAATCCTACACGAATGTCCCTCCGTTATCTCTTTCCAGTGGCTGTCATCAATATTCACAATTCCTGTTTTACACTGTCTGAAAAGTTTTCTTTTACACTGCATATATTCCTGAAATGTTTCGTGTTCCAGAGGGCTGATATGATCGGGAGACAAATTGGTAAAAATCCCATAATCAAAACAGAGACCTTCCACCCTGTATTGCTTTAAACCTTGAGAGGACACTTCCATAACTGCGTACCTGCATCCAGAATCCACCATTGAACGCAAAAGCCGCTGTATCTCGTAAGACTCCGGCGTTGTATTTCGGATTGGAACTTCCAAAGAACCGATCATCGCCCCAAGTGTCCCAATCAAACCAACTTTTTCCCCCTCCTCTTCCAAAATGCCTTTTATCATATAAGAAATGGTTGTTTTCCCCTTTGTTCCGGTAATACCAATCATCGTCAACTTCTCTGATGGGTGTCCGAAAAAATTCTGTGAAATCAGCGCCAATCCTCGACGTGTGGACGGCATTAGAATTACTGTAATATCAGGGGGGAGTGCCTGCTCGCATATATGTTCTAAAACAATTGCATCAGCACCTTTCTTTACAGCGTCAGATATGTAATTATGCGCATCACATAGTGTCCCCTTAATACATATAAACAGGGAATGTTTTTTCACTTTCCTTGAATCATACGCAATATCTTCAATTTCCCTGTCCATATCTCCCTGAATACATTGATATGCAACGCCGCTGCATAAATCTGTCAATTTCATTTTGCTTATTCCTTTCCTGTCAAACGGCACATTTATGTAATTCCACAATAGTTATGAAACTCTTTCATCAATATTCTCTGTATAAGTGCAACCGTTTCCTTTGCTTTCCCGCCTATAGTCTTTCCCTCTAGATTTCCGGCTGCAAGGCAGAAATTTACGGAACTGATCACAATAATTTCATCAGCCTTCCACAGCTCATATATAGCAAATGCAACCACTTATAAAAAATATAAGGTCAGTTCGTTTCATGCGCCCCTATTCCAACGGCTGCACTGGCGGGCGAAGCGGATCAAGCACTGCAGCCGCATCAAACAAATCCGAAACATTACTCTGATTTCCGATGGAATTATTATAAATTCTGTACCCGTCCAGATTTCTCCGTCCCTGACGCAGATAATCCCTTCCAAACAATGTCCTATACCGGTTGGAATCTACATTACAGAAAATACGGTAGCCCTGTTCACGAAAATATTGATACTTTGCATCTGATTCATCATAACTTCCCCACGCGCCCAAATCCTGTCCATGAGCAAAAACAATGATATCCGTAGCACCAACTAGCGGCTCCACATTTTCACGCCATTTCTGCGTATCCCGCATAATGCGTTCCAGACTGCTCTCCCCTATCCTGATGTGCCCCCATGTATGACTGGCAAACTCCCACCCGTCCTCTTTTAAGGCTTCCGCTACCTCTTTGGCTTCCATGCGTTCCTTCTCAATATCAAAATCCGGGTGCTGCTCCAGCCATTTCTTTTTCTCCCGGCTGATATCCTCAGCTACATCCATATAGCTGCTGTCAGTCCGATATCCCAGAATCCCGTTGTATCCCGTAAGGGCAATCACGCCTTTTGCCCCACGATAAGAAGCGTCCGGATGTTCCTCAATAAACGCATCCAAGATTGGCACAAGGTCATAAGCTCCGAGCAGACGCGTCCCATCTGCTTGTATGTATTCACAGATGGGCTTTCCATTTTCATTCAAAACCATCTTGGTAGCATATCCATAATTATCATAGCAATGGTAATAACTCAAATCATCCTGTGACAGTAAATAAGCTCTTTTCCCCGGCGGAAGCATGATGCTAGCAGGCTGGAACACGAAACTGCCATTTTCGTCTGTTGCGATGTCAAATAAATCATGTATTCCTACGATAACATATCCCCTGTCGTACATTTCTTGTGTGATTTTTTCAAATTCGCTAACAGTGGTCATCCATTGGTTGTTCCCCGCCGCTTGATGATCCACTTCCTGATTAGCAAACGCCCTCTCCGGATCGACCACTAACGTGTGGTAAAATACATGCGTTACCTCATCTATATTTACCGGCACACAGGACGCTTTCGCTGTTTCATAAGAATGAATCTTATCCCGAAGTTCAGCAGCTGTTCCATATCCTTGGATTGTCTGAATCATACAGACTGCCCCATCGTAATCATAGGACTGTGCCAGCCGCTCTGCCTGAACCATAATTTCCTGCCACTGCAGGGCATCCGTATCTGCACCATCCGGCTGGGCACCAAGATCGTCCGGTTCATCCTGCACCTCAGAACGGCTTCCCACCTTCACGGTATCTACGCAGTAATCCGTACCGTACCATTTCAGCAGAATAAAAAGCACTACTGTGACCAAAACCATATCTATCGTCAGCAGGACAATAAACGCCCAATTTGTCCGCATATTTCTAATTCCTCTTTTTTTCTCTTATGCTTTTTCATTGCCCGATGTCAATGTGAACCTACATTACCTCCCATAATTGCTGAAACATCAATCTCCGATTCAAATACAGTTTTTGACGGTCCTGTCAAAAATACATGGTTAGTTTCTGAATCCCATGCCACATACATCACACCCCCTCTCTGCTCAACCGCCATTCCCTGCACCGCATATCCATTCAACACACCTGCGACAACCGCGCTGCAGCATCCGGTTCCGCAACTGATTGTTTCTCCAGTGCCACGTTCCCACTCCCGGATTTTTGCAACTGCACCATTGTCAAACTGTGCAAATGTTACATTCGTTTTCTTTGGAAATAATTCCGTCATATTCTCAATTGCTCTTCCGTACTTTTCCACATCAAAATTCGTCACATCATCCACAAAAACAACGGCGTGTGGATTCCCCCATGACACAGCCGTTATTTGAAAGTCCCGTCCCAATACAGGGACTGTCTGGTTGATAAAATCTTTCCGCCTGGTTCGAACGGGTATTTTGGAAGCGTTAAACTCCGGCTCCCCAATGTCTGCCCGTATGCTGCTCACAATACCATCCGTAACAGTCAGCCACAGTTTTTTTATTCCTGCCATGGTTTCTATCATTAATTCCGTCCTGTCCGTCAACCTGTGGTCATAGACATACTTTCCAACGCTCCTGAGCGCATTGCCGCACATTTCCCCTTCCGTACCGTCTGGATTAAACATACGCATACGGAAATCGGCGTGTGCTGACCTGTAAATCAAAACCATCCCGTCAGAACCGACTGCAAAATGCCTGTCACTGATAAATTTTGCAAGTTCTGGCAAATGCGACAGCTTCTGATTAATCGCATCAATATAAACATAATCATTTCCCAACGCCTGCATTTTTGTAAAGCGCATCGCCCTGTCCCCCTTACCCGTTCATCGCCCTGTCAAGGTCATCAATAATATCATCAGCGTTCTCTATCCCCACGGAAAGTCTGAGCAGACAATCGTTAATCCCAAGCCTTTCCTTCATTTCCACCGGTATGTCCACATGAGTCTGTGTCACAGGATAGGTAATCAGCGTTTCTGTCCCACCAAGACTCTCTGCAAACATCACCATGTCAACATTTTTTAATATTCTTTTAACCGTTTCCACACTGTCTGTTTCAAAAGAAATCATACCACCGAAGCCCGAACTTTGTTTCTTTGTCACAGCATAGCTTTCATGGTTCTTGAAGCCGATATAGTAAACTTTACTTACCTTTTTTTGATTTCTAAGCCAATCTGCAATTCTTTTTGCATTATCGTTATGCTTTTCCATCCTGACCGCCAATGTTTTCATCCCACGCAACACAAGCCAGCAGTCCATCGGTGCAAGCTGGCTTCCCGATGACTTAATATATGTATAAATCCGGTCAGATAATTTTTCGCTGTTTTTTACGACAACCATTCCGGCAATGGTATCATTGTGCCCGCATAGATATTTTGTGGCGCTGTGTGTGACAATGTCTGCCCCTAAAAGCAGTGGTTTTTGGAAATACGGACTTAAAAAAGTATTATCAACTACCGTGACTGCCCCAATCCGTCCTGCAAGTTCAGATATTACCTGAATATCAGCCACTTTCATCATCGGATTGGAAGGTGTTTCCAAAAAAATCATTTTCGTGTTTTCCCGGACTGCGGCTTCTACCATATCTAAATTGGACATATCTGCAAAACTGGCAGTAATCCCGTACCTGTTTAAAATATCTGCCGCAATCCGATATGTCCCTCCATAAATATCGTCTGACAGGATCACATGATCCCCCTGTGAAAGCAATGAAAATACAGCCATACTTGCCGCCTGTCCGCTTGAAAAGGCAAATCCCCGATTCCCTCCTTCAAGCAGTGCAATTGTTCTCTCCAGTTCCAACCGTGTCGGATTTTCCAGACGGCTGTATGCAAATCCTGTTGTTTTTCCAAGCTCCGGATGCCTGTAGGTTGAAGATAGAAAAATCGGCATACTGACTGCCCCTGTAAGCGGTTCTGTTCCAAGTGCACCATGTACTGCAAGAGAATCCATATGCAGCTTTTTGTTGTCCATATAGTCAACTTCAAAATAACTGGAAAAGTTCTTCATTATATTCTTCCTCGTTCTATGTCTCACTCATTCCCCGAATCCGGCATTTCCGGCTGCACAATCATCTCCGTTGTTTCTTGTGCAGGCTCTATCTGTTGCTGTAAATCCTCTGTTGCTTCTGTAAGAATATTTTCATTTGTCTCTTCTGCGTTTTCAGGTTCCTCCCCTTTGTCGGGCAGTGCAATACTGGTCACACTGCTGCTTTCTGTGCCTTCCAATGTATAACAAATTATCGCCGTTCCCTTCTCCACTGTTTCATATATAATTTTTGCATTCTCCGGCGGAAGATTGATACATCCGTGGGAGCCGCTTGTTTTATATATTGAACCTCCAAATGTAGTCCGCCAATTTGCGTCATGCAGACCAATCCCACGGTTAAAAGGCATCCAATAAGTTACACCGGTATCATATCCTTCACCCATTAATCTTGCATTGCGTTCCTTATAAGTAATGGGATAAATTCCGTTAGGCGTTTCATATCCCTTTGCCAGATTCCCCGATACAAAATCTGATTCAAGAACCAGTTCCCCATCCTTATACAACCATAAATGCTGTGCCGTCATATTTAACTCCACGTAGGTATCACCATAATCTTTTGTCCCATGACTGGCTGCTTCTTGTGAGTAAATCGGTTCCCGCTCCACGCTCTCTCCACAGCATAATATTTCTTTTAATGCTTCGGCCTCCTCTTCCTGATTTATTTTCCATCCATAATGCCCCTGCCAGACACATACCTCTCTTCCGTACGAAGTCTGAAACATCCTGCTCATATATGCCGTATCATAGGCAGATGCTATTTCCCTTATATATCCCCTTATCTTTTCATCATCAAAAGACAGTTCCCCATTCCCCGTGAGTACAATCCAGCTTCGGATTGTTTCCCCATCCAAAACTTCTGTATTTTCTCCAAAACGATAGGTAACATTTACGTCCGCATACCCATTCATCTTTTTTACCAGTTCCTGCAGATCATCATCTGATGAACATACCACAGGCGTCCTATAACACCCCATATCGGCAAGGCAAACCTTTTCGTCAAGATGGAGCAGCGCATTGCCGACTGCTTCCTGTAAGTTGGCTTCAATAATCTGTGTTCCATCCGTTTCAGGCACAATCACATAGTCTGCTCCAGCTCTATATTCTGATATGTAAGCATTCTCTGCCGGATACTGTCTGCTTAAATCCATACACTCCAATTGCCTTATTACTTCTGCAAACAACTCTTTATTGTATGTAATACATATGAACGACTGATATGTTTCCTCCCTCCACAGCCGAGGAAACCAGGCAAGCGGATTCTGGAATTGTATTTGGCAAAAATGCCGACCTGTATTTCATTCCATACAAAAAATAAAGCACTGCTACAGCAACAACTCCCACTAATAAGCCCAGCATAAATCTTTTAACAGTTATCCTTCGCCTGTTGCGGTATTGATATGAATTTTTCAACACCACAATTTTCTGTTTCCTTTCAAAATGCTTTTTTGCCAATCGGTAATTGACAATATCCTCTGCCGGTTGTGACATCTTAATCTACCCCTTTTGTTTCAGGTTCAAAGCAGAGGTGCATATCCGGCCTTCTTCAATACCCTTATATAGATATTCCCTAAGATTCCTCGTCCCATCTTTCCACGCCAGATATTCCCTATTACTTTTATCAATTTCTTCTGTATTTTTGAAAATCTCATATAATTTCATGCAGTACCTCTTTTGGACATTATATACTAGAATTAAATAGTTGAAAAATTACTTTAATTGATATAATATATAGAATAAATTCTATATTATTGAGGAGAATAGCATGACTCTGCTAGAAATTGAGGCTTTTCTTGCTGTCGTAAAATATGGAAATATCTCACTCGCAGCAAAGGAGCTATATGTCACACAACCTACGTTGAGCAAGCGGATAAAAATAATGGAGAATGAACTGGGGTATTCCCTAATCAAGCGTCAAAAGGGCTTAAGAACTGTACAGCTGACACCTGAAGGAAAGAAATTTTTAACCATTGCAGATAAATGGAAAGGGCTTTGGAAAGAAACAAATGAAATATTTTCTGTTGTCCAAAAGCCAAAGCTGTTGGTATCAGCGGTAGAGAGTGTAAGTTTATATCTTTTTCCCAAGGTGTTACAGGCATTTTTACGGCAAAACTATAATCTGAAAATTTCATTTCAACACTCCCCAAGTGCCTACACCTACATGGAAAGTGGATTGCTTGATCTGGCATTTATTGAGGAGCCAAGATATTCCAAACATATCCATGCAACCCCTGCCTTTTCTGAACCTTTTGTAGTTGTGGCCTGCTGTATGATTACGGAAGGCGACACCGTATCAGTCAGTGACCTGTTACCAGAATATGAGATTCATGTGTCATGGAATCCGGAATTTGAAAGCTGGCACTCGAAGTCTTTTGATGAGAGGATTTCTCCACTTATTACATTAAGTCAGGACTCTCTGATTCCATATGTTTTGGGAGGGAAAGCCTGGGGGATTGTCCCCTATTCCACGGGTATAAATCTAAAAAAGCAGGGGTTCCATATTTACCGCCTGCTTGAGGGCCCACCTGACCGTTTTATCTATTACATTGTTCATGGTTATGAAAAAAACAAACTAATTCCGTATTTCCTCTCTCTGCTAGATCAGGAACTGCGGACATACCCGGAAATCATATCTTTTTTGCAACAATAGCTTACAGTTGTTTATGGAGGTTGTTTTTATCTGACCAAGATTATACTGTTGCAGTTATCAGTGTTATTAGAATATTTCAATAATATTTGTTATCCCGACTTTTTGGGTATCATGACTTTTTATCAAAAATGCTGTATTTGCTCTTTGAAAAAAGTCGTGATAATAATAAAGTCATGGCAACTCCGAAGCTTTTTTATGCTCAAAAACAAAACAGGAGTGTTAAAAATGGCGAGCAGAATCCGCACCAAGCGGAACGACTTTCACTTCTGTAAGTAACACATTATTCTCAAATACCAGATTGATATAAGGCTTAATATCCTTTGCGGTTCCCCACCTCGAAAAACCATACTCCTTGCCATGCTGGAACTCCTTGACTTTGAAATACCCCACAAGGCGGAGTGCAATGCCGCACCCTACTCCTATCAGCAAATCTTTTGGGTGAAAACTCGGTAACGAGTTTTAAGTCTTTGGAAATGCCATCTACGATTTTACTCATAATGACTGCCCCTACTCTTCTGGTGTTCCCTTACCCTCTCCCGGTTTTTGTCCTTCTGCGACCTCTATTCCTATTAATCTATCTCCGTCACTGATATCCAGCGCATCATTTACTTCAAAGCTATCATATTTACCTTTATAGCAATATCGCAAAATGCCTAGCGCAAGAGACTAACATACTTTTTTCTAAAACGCAATGTCACTGGCTTTTTAAATGGAAATAGCTCGCTAATCGATTCTTCATTACCCATTTTATTGTTACCTTAATTTCTTTTCTCTGATATATATTTTTATAAAAGAATACCCCCAAATCTTTGATGACTTGGAGGCATTTCATGACCTATTTTTACGCAAGTTCCAATTCTTTACCCTCAATAATAGCTTCTACCTCTTCTATACCCTTATTAATAGCAGACGCTATCTGTTCTGCCGTAAAGCCATTATGATACATCGTTATAATTATCTCTGCTTCAGCCGCAGCCTTTCCAATCGCAATCCCTTTATCCTCGATCCCCTGACTCAGATTACACATAACGCTCACATCCTTTCTAAAACTCTCCTCAATAGGAATGTTATATTCATTTCCAATTATGTTTAGCTTCTCATCTATCGTAAGTTCTTTTGACAGCAACGCCCCAAGCAGACGATGTAACTCATATCTTTCATCATGCCCCGGAAGCTCCTCCGCTAACCCGATCATCACAATGTTCAGCAGATCCAGTTTTCCCTTCCACTCATAGGCGCCAAGCACATTGTCATTCGTGAGGTGGATATGGTTCATGCTGTTTTCGTCCATATTCATACATACCCATATCGAATAAACACGCTTTATATCATCATAACTGGAGTTTTCAAAATCCCTCTCTTTCTGGGAAGAGATCAGTCTGCTCACATAAAAGATTGCCCTGTTCAGTATTTCATATCCTTTCGGTTCATCTTTCTGTGCCTCTACATTAATGATGATCTGTGACAGCCCGTCTTTCATTCGGACATAAAAAACAATATCAAACCTTACCAGCCCTTCATTTAATTCACCACTTTCGGAATTGAAACCTACAATCCTCTGACCGTCTTTTTCGCTGCCGGTATTGGTAAGTCCCGGCTCTACTGGTACTGTACTGATATAAGGCTGCCCCTCAATATAAGAAACCACCTCTTTGGGGTTCATTCCCTTAAACTCATCCACCGTTTTTACCAGTATATGTGCCAGTATACTTTTTTGTCCTAACAACCGTTTGGCACTCTCATCATACTGCGCCTTCGTATCTGTCGCTTTTACCGCATTTTTCAATTCTGTATCCACAGTCTTCCTCCTTTTTGTTTGGAATATAGTCATCAACAAAAAGGTATCCGACCACATTTATATTATATCTTAGCTCTTTCTTTAAAACAACTGAATTTTACTTCGACTTCTTCTGTCTATATTATTTGTTGTGGAACAACAAAACACTCATCCAGCTGTTTATGTAAAAAGGAAATTGTTGTCAATATATCAATTGCCTCCTGCTCATTCACTACCCATTTAATCTTCAGCTCATGTGCCGTTACATTTCTGACCATATGTGTTACTCCATTCAGCATCTCCTTCAAACCATTTTGTATATTCCTTTCCGAAGATGTCTGTAGGGAATTTATCGCCAATCTCGGATTATTGACTGAAAAAGCCGTATTAAATAAAGACGTACCATCGTCCAGTATGCCTGTCTTTTCCCTTACCTTTTCCGACAGGCTTTTTGCTGCTTCAAATACCGCATGGAAATAGTTTTCCTGCAGATACTCTTCCTTACAGCATTTTATTACGTCATAATGAATATGCCTCTTTTGCAGTTCACTCACAAGACTTCGGGTTCGCCGCTCAACCTCTGTTATTGATGTCGCAGCCTCCACCCTGATTAATTTCCCCTCATTTGTCATCTGCAGCCCCAACAACATCAAGGGTCTGTTTACCTGCGCCAGGATCTCCTCGTAGTTTCCATTTTCACCGTTAATAAATCTTACCGGCTTCAGGCTTTTTTTGATAAAATTCAGAAAAGCATTCGATGATCCATCCAATTCCTGCCTTGACAAAAAGGTATAATAAATCCTTTTCCATTTTGTGCTTTCATTACTGGTATCTGTAACGCCGCATTCTTGAAAAATACCATTCATCTGGCTTCCTGTCATACACTCTGCAACGATTTTTGCTAATGTCTCCATTTCAGCATTTCCAAGTTTTCTTATTGCTTCACCCATTTCACTATTTCTCCACCTGTAAATAAATTTAAATTCTACTCATTAAAGTAATACCTGTCAACTGTATAGGGTATAAGTTCCACTATATCTCCTGCCGGAATTGCTTTATCTGTATTTCCATCAAAATGGATTTCGCATTTATAATTCCAAAAATATTTTCCTGCAAAATACGCCACAAACTGAAATATGATGGAATCTTGGTTATATGACTTTATATTCGAGAATGGAATTTTGGCCTTTACCAGAAATGCTTTTCCATTCTCTCTGAGATATCTATATAAATCAGGATATTCTTCTTTAAGTGCATCCCTTGCCAGCTCTCCCCCGATATTCTCGCAAAACTGTTCATATCCGGCACTCATGTCCTCGCTTAAAAGACTTGTATCGGAATAAAAACATAACTGTGGCTCTCTGTCCCTCAAGGGATATTTCCAGTCATATTTTCTTTTGATAATCTCAACAGTTTCTGCAATCTCTTTCTCCTTTGCTCCAATTTGCCGTAGTGTATTGATTATATTCTTCCTATATATATCCCACTCGTTTGTTTTAAGTCCTTCAGAAAGTATGATGCCTTCGTTGAGAACTTTTGTAGAATGATAGCAGATAATTTCATGCTGCTCAAATAAGGAAACCAGCATATCATAAAAAACAAATGCCACTCTCGGTCCCAAATAATCATCAATCGCACATGTCACGTCATGATCATATCGAATCTTATAAGCCTTGATTTTCGAAACGCTACTTGAATGCAGCGACATAAACCTATCTTCAACTTTTTGTTTTATCTCTGCTGGAATCGTACTTACATCTGAAGCATCAATTAACATCAAAACTCACCCACTTTTCTTAAAACACTATTAACTCATGTTAACAAATAAAAAATTCCAAAATCTACACCTGCTTTGCATATACTTCTATGCTTTATCTTTCGTAGATATTGGAATGTATTCTCATTGGTACTTTTTTCTAAATAGTAACCCGCCTTGCAAAACTTGTCAATCACTTTTTGTAGTCAAATACTCTTTTCTGTCAATAAACTACTTTTTATGAGATTATGCGCGATAATCATTCCGACTCCTTTACTCCACCATTTCCATCAAAAAGTACCCCATACCTCCACCTCACCACTCCATCATCCCTCTGCCTGTGCCAACAATAAAACACCCGTCCCCGACGGGCATTTTATTCTTACCGCAGACCGGCAGGAACAACATCTTTTATTCTGTTGTCATCCCTGCCCTGTTTTACTCATTCCCGATCTCCTGTTCCATGACGATGCCGGACTGGAACTGTATCTGTATCCTGTCCGCCGAGATTACTTTGATGCTGGCAACCAGCCGTCTGACAAGGTCGTTGTCAAATTCCGGTATCTGGCCGCTGTTTCCGCTCAGGAAAGCATCCATGTCCTTCACCCGCCGTTCATAGTTTTCAGCCAGCTTTTTCTTTTTCCCTGCCTCCGCCTGTTCTTCTTTCAGGGCATTGATCTCCTCCGCGATCCCGCGGTAGCGTTCATCAAACTCCTGCGTATAGGCGCCTGTCTTTGCGTTTTCCGCTATCAGCACAACCATCTCTTCCCCATTCATCCGCAGCAGACGGATCTGTGTTCCTTTCGGATAAATTTCTTTCAGTTTTTTTACCTCTTCCCTGTTTAACATTTTCCCTCCTTTATTTACTCCCGTACCTGTTTTTCCCCTCTTCAATATCCTTTACCAGACTTCTGAAACGGATTCCGTCCTTGACACCCTGCCTGTAAAGCTGCTCCTGATAGATGATGTTCAAATCATAAATGCTGCTTACATAATCGGTCACCAGCCGGTACAGATTCGGGCAGGGTGCCTTCATCTTTTTATCCACCTCATCCGCTAGTTCCTTCTGCCTGCGGGAAATCCGTCTCGCCTCCTCCTGTTCCTGAATTTTTTTACGGTAATCTTCTATTACCTCAATGAAAAACTGTTCCAAGATATCCGAATCAAATTCCATGTGCATTCTCCTTTGCCTTTTTATCAGCACACACTACTACAAGTTTTGGGCGATATCCAGCAGGATTCCAAATGTTTATGAAATTTTCAGAAAGACATTTCCATCTCCTGTTCCTGTTCGATGCCAAGCTCCTCTGCCGTCATCACCTTCCAGAAATCTTCACTGCTCCAGAAACTCACATAAAGCTCCCCTTCCTCGATGCGGATCGGCTGCTGTTCAAACCCTTCACCCCATCCGTCGCTCATCTGTCCTGTCCAGTAATCCTTCAGCACACCGATCTCACTTTCCGTCAGGGGTTCCGCGATCTCGCAGATCAGGACGCCGTACAGTTCACCTTCCACCTCCTTTACGGACGGCCATGCGCTGGCTACCTTTGCCGCCACTTCCCTGTCACAGTCAAAATAATGCATAAGCCCCCGTACCTCTTCCGTGACACATTCATCTTCACATACGGCTCTCTCTATTTCCTCCGCATATGGCATCAGGTCACTTCGATACAAATTGCCTGCATCCTCCCCATTCACAACAAGGCCGCCGGTCAACGGACTGTACAGGCAAAATTTTTGATAGCAGTCTGCATCCTTTTCCAGCGGGGATGCAAATTCCCCTTTGTATTGCAGATACTCATGGGTTTCTCTCTGTGTGCCAACAAAGCCTCCTGAAACATATCCGCTTACCGCCAGCGTCCCGTTCCTCTTGTCAGCAGCAACCCCTGCATAATCAATATGGGGCAGCAGCAGGTCGTCCACCTCGAAGATCCCGGATTTTGTCACAAGAAACTCCCCGTATTCTTTATCATTATGAATGGACGGAACAATTTCAAACTCATTCAGGTTTTTTGCTATATAAGTGACATCTGTGTACGTTTCAGCACCGACGAGTTCCACCGCCATAGCCAATCGTTCCATTTTTCCCGCATCAAACCGGTTCACCTGATGGCACATTTCATTAAAAAAAGTCAGCTCTTCAGCACACCTGAGTTTCTCCGGCTCCGGTACGAGGCTTTCCGGCAGCCGCAGGTTGTGAACCTCCTCCACACTGCATTCCCATAAATCCTGTACCCGCAGCCGTTCTTTCATCATGTTCACCGAATAAATATCCGCAGGCAGATACAAATAGTCTCTGTTACCTTCCTTATTTTTTATTTTCAGCACCGCCACCGTCTGATCCGCATCGTATATATATTCCGGGAAAGTCCTGCCGTTATACACCTCCTGCATCTTAAATCCCTGCATCACGAAAACACCGCAGGGCAGGATTCTACAGTTTCCTTCTGCAAGGACTTTCTTTCCATATGCCTCAAAATCTGTCTGCCGGCTCTCCTCTTCTGATATTCCCAAGTGTTCATCCATGTAGAGGCGTTTTCCCACCTCCCTGCCGTCCGAAAAATCTGTGATCAGTGAAAGCCCCTTCATACTGTATGTAAGGTTGATCAGATCCTTCATTGTTTTCAGTCCCTGCTCCTGTGCATACAATTCCAGTACGCCCTGCTCATATGCCGTAAAACTCTCCATCCTTTTTGCAAAGAAGTTTACTTCATCCATGTTTACTGTCTGCCCGGCCAGTTCCTGCAGGGGATTACGCTCGCCCCATGTTTTTTCCAGCCTGCACCACAGGTTGCCCGTACCATCTCCAACCCGCTTTATCAGCCATGCCAGTTCCGCGTCCTTCAAAGGCAGATTTATGTCCCTGTGCCCTCCATTCCCTGAAATTCTTACCTTCACTTCTGCTCCTCCCATTCCGCGACTTCCACGCCGCACTTTTCAATCACCAAGGCATTTATGATAAGGCGCAGCACCCCGTCTGCAATCAGCTCACGGTCTGCCAGCTCCGAAAGCCGGATATGCTTTGTGCCGTTATAGGCATCTTTCGCTGCATGGAACAGAATATACTGCTCCAGCGTAACACCGCCGAGACGGATGCGGTCAAAATAAATGCCTGTATCCGACACATGCCTGTGCGCCCGCTCCCAGAGCCCTTCGTCTGCAGACAAAAGAAAAACAGCCGCCGCATAATTGGGATGGCTGTAAAAATTCCCTGCCCGCTTTCCTGCTGTCAGGGAACAAAACCTCATCCGATGCTTTTTATCATGGAAAACTGTCTCCCCTTCCGACTCCCTGAATATTTCCTGTATCCTTCTTTTTAAATGCTCCATCTGCATCCTGCTGATGACGCAGTCCACAATCTCCGAGTAGTTTCCCCGGCTCCTCCACTCCGCCTCATACATAACGCAGAATCCCCCTCCCCTCGGACGGTATCCCGGCGGCTGCTGCATCTGTCTCTCCAGAATGCACAGCTGCGGGCTGCTGCAGAATAATCCCGACATCATTTTCCTCCTGTTTTCTGTTTATTTTTATATTCCTGCATACAAAAAGACGGCACCTGCTCTATTTCTAAAGTAAGCGCCGCCCTACATCATTGGCTGCATTCCCTGTCCCTGCCCCATAACTTCTTCCTTCACCTCCCGGTATATCTTCATGGCGTCCACGCAATTATTTACAAAATCCTTCCCGGCTAACTGCGGATAACGCGGCACGCTTTTCTTCGGCACCTGCCTGTAGCTGCTGGAAGTATAACCCATTCTTAACAGTTCATTGCAGGTCTTTACCTCCCCGTCCACCACATAGCATTCTTTTGTTTCTTCCTGCATTGCACAGAGCGTTTCCAGCATTCCGGTATAACCATTCCTGTTTTTATAGCTTGCTATCGCGTTGGCCGATAATTGAAATGCACATGCCACCTCCTGAACCGTCCTGTATGCCCTTCCGCCAATGATGCAGACCGGGAGCCCGGATATCATTTCTTCTCTTGAGATTCCTATCCGGTCTTTCGATTCCAAGAGAATATCCACCGCCGTCCCAAAGTCAAGGTTATTATTGACCATCATCTCATGGATGCAACCTGTACTGATTCCGATCTCACGGGACAGCTGCCGTTTGCTTGCATACATTTTCCCATCATATTCAATCGCAAATTCTGGTCTGTCCATCTGGCGGATGGGTTGGGACAATGCTCGCTCCAGTGTCATCCCATATGTCAGCCTGTCACTTATTAAAGCGCCGTCATGCCCATACGCCGACGCCAGAGATGATATTCCGGCATACTCTCTGCCACGGAACAGGATGGTATCCTTTTCAAGCATTTCCGAAACGGTCATCACCAGTGTCTTTCCTGCGGCAATCCGCGCGCGCATGGAGCCCGTATTCAGCCCGAATGCCTTAGCGATATCATTTAACGTCTCATACTGCCGTCCCCACAGGATATATCCCGCTTTCTTAGCCTGTACTTTTTTTGCCCATTCCACTGACTCCTCAATACTTTTTGTCCGGTAATACTTATGCATGACCTGAGAATACGGAAGGTCTAACTTCCGGCAGAGTTCCCGCAGGGAAATATATTTCCTGCCATCATAAGTTACTTCAGTTCCACTTTTTACTGGTCTGTACCCTCCTTTCTCTTCGGCATTTTAAATGACACGCCGACTTTATTGATAAAATATGTAGCCTCGTTTACATTTCCATCTGCATTCCGTCCTGTCCGTTTTCCTCCTTCATTCCGTTTTGCTGCATGTCCAGCCGCATATACTCTTCCACAGTGAGTGTCTCGCCAAGATAATTCATATCTTCCTTTGGATAATATCTGCCGTCTTCTGCCATCGGGATTTCCGTTTTTGTCAGGATCATTCCCCAATGATTGACCGCCACATAAGGTTTTATCTCACATGCAATCCCCTGACAGTCATCGTCATGCCGCACGTCATAACAGAATAAATCCTCTGGCACAGTCTTCCTGTCTATTCTGGCACAGGTAAACAGCACCACATACTCATCCAGCATGGCCAGTTCAAATTTTTCTTTTTCTGCGTTTTCCATCCCTGCCTCCTGTCCTGTAAAAAAAGCAGTACCTATTTTATTGTAAAAATAAGTACTGCCTTACATGTTCAGCTGCATTCCTTCCTCCGGGTTATCATAGGGAATCTCTGCCCGTATTTTTAATACCTCATCCATCATATCGAAAACCTCTTTGTACGGATGGTAGTTCATTGCGCCGGTTTTATCAACCATTACCGCAAACTCTCCATTTAAATTTAAAGATAGCGCTCCTTCATTCACGTCTGCGACTTCAAATCCCCTGCTCACTGCTAATTCTGCCACCGCAAAAAAGAACGGACTCATCTCTTCTTTCAACCTGTCCGCCACCTCCTTCCATTTTTGTAAATATATCCAAATCTTTCCCAAAACCAGTTTTTTCGCCCCTGCATCTATAAAAACGGGCAAAAAAATAGGGCAAAAACTGGTCAATTTTTACTCCAATTTTTGCCCTCAAACCACAACATCTTGTGGTTTAGACCCCTTAATTCTTCTCTTTTCCACAATACTGCATCATTATTATTACCTCAACGTGCACCGTATGTCCAAACTGGTCCACCACCCGCCCGCGCTTCAGCTCATATCCGCCATCGCACAGCACTTTAAGATCACGCGCCAAGGTAGCCGAATCGCAGCTCACATACACGATCCGTTCCGGCCGCATAGCAAGCATCGTCTCCAGACACTTCGCATCACATCCTTTGCGCGGCGGATCCACAACGATCACATCCGGGTGCCGCTTCTCCTCCTCGGGTATTTCTTCTCCTGCTGCTCCTTCCGTTCCTGTCTCTCTTTTATCCACGGATCTTTCTCTGTCACCATCCGCATGCCCGCACCTGCCATAATATTCCGGCAGCACTTCCTCAGCCTTCCCCACATAGAATTCCACATTCGCGATCCCGTTGATTCGCGCATTCTCCCATGCATCCTCGATGGCTTGCAAAACCACCTCGACTCCATATACTTTCTTCGCCCGTGTAGCCATAAAAAGGGAGATCGTCCCAATCCCGCAATACAGATCCCAGACCGTCTCTCTGCCGGTAAGCCCCGCATATTCGAGCGCCAGGCCGTATAGCTTCTCCGTCTGCTCCGGATTCACCTGATAAAAGGACAGCGGCGAAATGGAAAAAACAAGGCCGCCAATGCTGTCCCTGATCGTCTCTTTCCCCCACAATACACGGATCTCCCGTCCCATAATGACATTTGTCCGCTCCCTGTTGACACTGACAGAAATATTGGCTATATGTCTGGGCCTGGCAGAGTCTGCCTTCCTTACCGGTATCTTCTCCTTTTCTGTCTCGCCCTTCTCTAACACAAGTCCTCGCAGCTTCTCCCCCAGCTTCTCTTCTGCCGGCAGCCTCTTCGCGTTGACCACCAGGCAGACCATGATCTCCCCTGTCGTAAATCCGGTACGAATCAGCACATGCCGCACCAGGCCGGTTCCATCAATTTCCCGGTATGCACTCACCCCGTTCTCCCGCATATAGGCAAGCACCGCTTCCAAGATGAGCCTGTTCTCCGGTGCGCCCAGAGCACAGTCCGTGTTGGCGATGATATCATGGGTCCTGCCCGCGTAGAAACCGACAACAAGATTCCCGGTTTTATCATATCCCACCGGGAACTGTGCCTTGTTACGGTAATGCCACGGCGTTTCCATACCTACCACCGGCTCCATGATCTTATCCAGAAGTTCCGCAGGAAAACCTCCGATCCGCATCAGATTATTCCGCACTTTATCCGCCTTATAGGCAAGCTGTCTTTCATAGCTCATCGCCTGAATCTGGCACCCGCCGCACTGTCTGTGGAATCTGCATACGGGTTCCACACGAAAAGAAGAAGGTGTTACCACCTTCTCTACTCTCGCATATCCATAGTTCTTCCTGCATTTGGTGATTCGCGCCTCCACTGTATCGCCAATGACCGCATCCTTCACGAAAAGGGTATAACCGTTGCATTTCCCGATTCCCTCACCGTCGTTTCCGATGTCTTCTATTGTCACTGTTAGGATGTCATTTTTCCTATATTGTGCGCACTCCATATTTTACTCCATTTCAAAACGTCCCAAACTCCCGACTTAAAAATCAGTACATCAGTATGGTCTGCCAATCTTCACTCCATTTCCGTTCTGTCATCATCGCTGTTTTATCAAAACAACGCACAGACACAGTCCAGCCCTGTCTATTCCAGCTTCGTGCCCCGCACATTCGATTCAAACAACCTGTTAAATCCAAGCCAGCCCGTCTCCTTCGTATTCTCCAAAAGTTCCGTGAAAGTCTCCATCTTTGCATCCGTATTATCTGCAAAAGTCAGCGCCACCGCCTCCACGATCGCCGGTTTCTTCGGCGAACCGAATTCATATTCCCCGTGGTGGGACAGGATACAGTGCTTCAATTCACTGGCAAGGATCACCGGAAAACCTTCGATCTCTTTCACCTTTTCTCCAATCATCTCACTGCCGATCACAATATGCCCCAGGAACTGTCCGTCATCCGTGTAATCATTCTGCGGGAAAAGAGATAATTCCTTCGTCTTACCGATATCATGACAGATTGCTGCCGTCAGCAGCAGATCTCTCTTCAGGATAGGGTACTGTGTACAGAAGTAGTCACACAATTTGGTCACCGCCAGCGTATGCTGCAGCAGACCACCCACGAAGCCATGATGCACCGTTTTGGCTGCCGAAGACTGTTTGAAGGCCTTCACAAATTCCTCGTCTTCCACAAAAAAAGCCCGCAACAGTTTCTTTAGATAAGGATTCTCCATGCTGCTGATCAACCCCAGCAGCTCCTTCATCATGTCCTCAATGGGAAATTTGCTCACTGGAAGGTAATCTGCCGGTTCATACTCACCTTCCCGGCATTTGCGGACCCTTTTCACATTGACCTGGAAGGCACCCTGAAAGCTTGTCACATCCCCGTACACCTCTACGTAATCCAGGGTATCAAAATCCTCGATCCCCGCATTATTCGGATCCCAGATCTTGGCATCCACGGTTCCCGTTTTATCCTGTAAGATCACATTCTCATAAGGCTTGCCGTTCTTCGTGACCGCCGACTGTTTATGTTTACAAAGATAAATGTCAAATACCCGGTCACTCTCTTTAAAATCCCTGATATATTTCATAATGTCCTCCGCCTTGCTCAATATTATAGTATTTCCTTAATGTTCTCAGCTATCTTCTCCCCAGCGTCACCTGCACACTCACTTCCTGTCCCTGGCGCACCAGCAATACATCCATCACATCCTCCGGTTTTGCGATGGCCAGCACACTCAGCAGGTCGTTGTAACTTTCGATGGGTGTCTCGTTCGCCTTCGTGATCACATCACCACTCTGAATACCCGCATTCATCGCGGGGGAATCCATTTCAATCTCTTTGATATAGGTCCCGGTAGGCATACCTGATTCTTTGATGGCTTCTTCCGGCACATCCGCGCCATGGATGCCCAGATAAGCCCGTTCCTGATCGTTGGACATCTTCTCGATCGTCCGTTTCAGTTCCGTCACCCCATAGGCCGTCAACAGATTACCCATATCATTGCTGATATTTACATTATCGATGATTCCCAGCACCATACCGTTTAAATCCGCGATGATCCCTGTCGCGTTTCGGCTGCCGTAAATATCCGTGACAATGGACTTATACGCCGAATCCGGCTGATCGATTACCGTACCCACGGAAGTCACGATCCCATAACATACCGATCCGCTTCCCAGCGGGCTGCCCAGTGCCATCACCGGCTTTCCCAGAAGTTTTGTACTATTAGAACTGCCAAGCTTCGCAATATCGATCACATCCATCGTTTCTTCCCCGATGGACATCAAAGGTACAGACAGTACTGCCAGTCCGGTAGTGGCATCCTTCTGTACCAATTCAGCATCGGTCTTCGTCTGATCGCAGAAAGTCACGATAATGCTGTCCGCATCGCCCAACGCCCCCGCACTGACCAGAATCAGCACGGCTTTCCCGTTATTGGCTATGATAATGCCCGATGCCGAAGCCTCGTTTTCATATATATCGTTAAGCCAGTCCACATCAGAGACGACACTTGTCACAGTGACCACTGACCGTCCGACTTTCTGTGCCAACGCCGCCAATTCCTCATAGAGCTGCTGATAATCCTCTATCCCGAACCGCACCTGGGACAACAATTCTTCTATCTGTTCATCTTCCAGTTCCACCGGCGTCGTTTCCGGCGGCGGTACTTCTTCCTCCACGATCATATCTTCCGGTTTCATCTCTTCTGCCACCGTCTCTTCGGGAAACCGCACTTCCTCGGCTTCCTCTTCCGGATACAGACGATTACTGATGACCGGTTCCAATACCAGGAATGTAAAACAAGCCACCAGTCCAAATACCACAGCCATTACCACCGTCGTCACCGTTCTTCTGAGAAGTTTCTTCTTATTGACCGGCTTCTGCTTGATCGTCTCCCGTAAGAAATCCGGCTGTACCGGCGGCGTATACTCCGCCTGCTCCTTCACGGTCTTCCGCTCCATGCTGTTTCCCTGGATCATACCCTGCTCTATACCATTCTGTTCCCTGTTCCATTCCGCCATAAGGTCTACAACCTTCCCGCCCTGCCGACGCAGAGAAAATACCGCCCGTCATTTCCTATCTGATAGTATATCTTTTTTTATCCGTCTTGTAAAGAATGGCATCTTCTTCCCTGTACGTATCAGATTGTCAAAAGTTACTATTCACGGTCAATGTCATAAAACGTTCCGGCCAGGTCTGTACATCTGCTGTTCTGACCTGGCCGGTAAGCTTATCTCGACTCAAACTTATACCCAATCCCCCAAATGGTAGCGATCCGCCACCGCTCATGATCGTTGATCTTCTCCCGCAAGCGCTTGATATGCACATCCACGGTGCGTGTATCTCCGATATATTCATAGCCCCAAATCTGATCCAAAAGCTGTTCTCTCGTGAAAACATGATTCGGCGAAGAGGCCAGGAAATAGAGTAGTTCCAGTTCCTTTGGCGGCATCTCGATCGTCCTTCCCATATAGATCACGGAATAATTGGTCTGGTTGACGATCAGATCCGGATATTCCACACTCTTGACATCGGAAGCTTTAGGCTCTGCGGCCACCGGCTTGTAGCGGCGCAGCACCGCCTTCACCCTGGCTACCAGTTCCTTGGAGTCAAAAGGCTTCTCCATGTAATCATCAGCCCCCAGTTCCAGTCCCAGCACCTTATCAAAAACCTCACCTTTAGCCGAGAGCATGATGATCGGCAGCGTAGATTTAGAGCGCACCTCGCGGCACACCTGATAGCCGTCGATTCCCGGCAGCATCAGGTCTAACAGCATCAGGTTCGGCCCGAAGCTGTCCACCGCCGAGAGCGCCGACTCACCGTCGTTGACGATCATCGTCTCGAAACACTCCTTCGTCAGATAAAGAGCGATCAGTTCTGCAATATTATTATCATCATCTACGATCAAAATTTTCTGTCTGTTTACCATACCTTTATAACTCCTGTCGCTGTTCTTTTTGTTACTCCTTAAACTCCACGATCGTAACGCCCGCGTCGCCTTCCCCGTATTCTCCCAGACGGTAGTTCTTCACCACCCGGTTCTTGCGCAGGTAATTATGCACTGCACTACGCAGGGCACCGGTCCCCTTGCCATGTACCACACGCACGCTTGGCAGATGGGCCAGATAGGCGTCATCAAGATATTTGTCCAGTTCGGAAAGCGCCTCGTCCACCGTCCGGCCAAGCAGATTGATCTCCGTGGAAATGGAATAGGACTTGGACA
>OFGO01001102.1_pt1 | contig 21633 bp, 19 predicted proteins | sample 1521761 | NCBI WGS metagenome assembly OFGO01 (sample SAMEA3504128, study PRJEB24116) | mouse gut metagenome | biome: mouse gut; feature: mouse-associated habitat; material: faeces | place: Denmark | collected 2011
AACACCGATATGGTGTTTATCACCGCCGGCATGGGCGGCGGCACCGGCACGGGGGCCGCCCCCATCGTGGCCGACATCGCCAAGGAACAGGGCATCCTAACCGTGGGTGTGGTGACCAAGCCCTTCCGGTTTGAAGGCCCCCGCCGGATGCGTCAGGCCGAGGCGGGTATCGCCGAGCTGCGCTCCAAGGTGGATTCCCTGGTCATTATCCCCAACGAGCGGCTCAAGCTGGCCAGCGACCAGAAGATTACCATGCTCAACGCCTTTGAGATCGCCGACGACGTGCTGCAGCAGGCCGTCCAGTCCATCTCCGATCTGATTAAAAACACAGGCTTCATCAACCAGGACTTCGCCGACGTGTCCGCCGTCATGAAGGACGCGGGCCGCGCTCATATGGGCGTAGGCCGGGCCGCCGGCAAGAACAAGGCGGAGGAGGCGGCCCGGATGGCCATTTCCAGCCCCTTGCTGGAGACCTCCATCAACGGCGCCCGGGGGGTGCTCATCAACGTCACCGGCTCCATGGATATCGGACTGGAGGAGGTGGAGACCGCCGCCAACCTGGTCCAGGAGGCCGCCTATCCCGACGCCAACATCATCTTCGGCGCCGCTTTCGATGAGACGCTGGAGGATGAAATCCGGGTTACGGTGATTGCTACCGGCTTTGAGGAGGATCAGGACATCCCCTTCCCCTATATGCAGGAGCAGCCCGTTTTCCAGATGCCTGTGGCCGCGCCCGCGCCTGCCGCGGAGGAGGAGCCCGTTCCGGAGCCCGAGCCTGAGCCGGAACCTGAGCCCGCTCCCGAGCCTGCCGGGGATGTGACCATCCAGGTCGCCGCCCTGGCCTCCGGCTACGAGGAAGCCTATCCCGGCATGTGGCAGGAGGTCGGTAACGTAGAGCAGAAAAACACCCGTCCGGTTCACCGGACGGGTGTTTTTTTACAGAAACAGGGCCAAAACGGAGGTCATAATCCCGCAGACGCAGATGGCGATGGAGCTCATGGCCCCCTGGACCGGGCCAATCTCCATGGCCCGGGTGGTGCCCAGGGCGTGGGAGCAGGACCCGATGGCCAGCCCCTCCGCCACAGGGTCGGTGATGTGGAACAGCTTGGCGAAGGCGGGGGCGAACATGGCCCCCAGCGCCCCGGCAATGAGGACGGCGGTGACGGTCAGCCCGGGGATACCGCCCAGGCTCTCCGAAATGGCGATGGCGATGGCGGTGGTGACGCTCTTAGGCAGGAGGGAGGCGGCCAGGGCGTCGTCCACATGGAACGCCTTGCACAGCGCCAGAACGCTGCCCACGCTGGTGAGGCTTCCGGCCAGACAGCCGGCCAGGACGGGGAGGAAGTGCTCCTTCAGGATGGAGCGCTGGTTGTAGATGTTCAGGGCCAGCACGGCGGTGACAGGGCCCAGCATCAGCTTGATGAAATCGCCGCCGGCGGCGTAGCGCTCATAGGGGATGCGGAAGAGAGACAGCACGGCGATGACCAGGGCGGCGGCGGTGAGCAGAGGGGGCAGCGGCCCGATCTTTTTTTGTACCCGGCGCCCCGCCCACCAGGCGGCGGCGGAGAGGGTCAGCCCGAACAGGGGGGAGGAGAGCATGGCGTCAAGCATGGCTGCCGCCCCCTTTCCTCGTCAGGCGGATGAGAAGCTGGACCACCCAGGCGGTGACGCAGTAAATCAGCGGCACGGTGAGGAAGCTAACCAGCAGGAAGGGGGCCAGCTGGCCCAGGATGGCCGGGGCGTGCTCCATCACCTCCACGCAGGAGGGGAGGAAGAAGAAGGCCATGTTGGCCACCAGAAAGCCGCTGGAGCGCCGGATGTGCTCCGGCTTGAGGGCCCCTGAGAAGAGCAGGAGGGCCAGAAGGAGCAGTGCGATGACGCTGGCCGGGAAGGCCACGGGGATGAGGGCGGAGATGCCCTCGGAGATCAGGCACAGACCGAAGATGATGGTCAGCTCCGACATAATGTTCAATGGATTCACCTCTCGTCGCTGCGTCCTGCCAGATAATCCAGAGATACGCCGTAAAAGTCCGCAATACGGACAAAAATGGATACTTGCGGTTCCCGCGCACCATATTCGTAGTCCTGATAGGTGCGGGGTGAGACGCCAATCTCTTTGGCGAATGCGATTTGGGAGATTCCCTTGCTTTTTCGTAGTTGAATCAATCGCTCAGAAAAAATAGACAAAATTACATCTCCTACTTGACAACGCCGGATTTAACGTATAATATAGAGATACGTTAAAACTGACGTATTTTATTTTGGAGGTATCACGATGGACGATCTGATGAAGTGTCTATACGATTTTGTGCTGGAAAGGCGTATGGGGGATGTGGTATCAGACCCGGAGTACCGGGAAGCCAGCCATACTCTGGAGATGCAGATGAAAAAGGTAGAAGCGGGAATGAACGAGGAACAGGGCATAGAGCTGCGGGTCCTGCTTGAGAGCGTGTCCGCGCAGAACAGCATAGAGAGCGAGCATCTCTTCCACGCGGCGCTGGGGCTGGCCCGAGAGCTGAGTGCCCTGGCGGGTTAGTCCCAGATAGCCGTGGCGAAGTAGTCCTCCGGGGTCTCGGCCCGGCGGATGAGACGGGTGGAGCCGTCCTGGCACAGCAGCACCTCGGCCGAGCGCAGCCGGCCGTTGTACTGATAGCCCATGGCGTGGCCGTGGGCCCCGGTGTCGTGGATGACCAGCAGGTCGCCGGTCTGAATTTCCGGCAGCATCCGGTCCACGGCGAACTTGTCCGAGTTTTCGCACAGGGAGCCGGTGACGTCGTACTTGTGGTCACAGGGGGCGTCCTCCCTGCCCATGACGGTAATGTGGTGGTAGGCCCCGTAGATGGCCGGGCGCATCAGGTTGGCGGCGCAGGCGTCCACGCCGATATACTCCTTGTGGATGTGCTTCTGGTGGAGCACCCGAGTCACCAGATGTCCGTAGGGGGCCAGCATGAAGCGGCCCAGCTCGGTGCAGATGGACACATCGCCCATCCCGGCGGGGACCAGAATGTCCTCATAGGCCCTCCGCACCCCCTCGCCGATGACCGCGATGTCGTTGGCGGGCTGCTCCGGCCGGTAGGGCACCCCCACGCCGCCGGACAGGTTGATAAAGGTGATGTGGGCTCCTGTCTCCTCCTTCAGCTCCACGGCGGTGCGGAAGAGGATGGCGGCCAGGGTAGGGTAGTAGTCGTTGGACAGGGTATTGGAGGCCAAGAATGCGTGGATGCCGAACTCCTCCGCCCCCAGCTCACGCAGACGGCGGAAAGCCTCGGTCATCTGGGGCCGGGTCAGGCCGTACTTGGCGTCGCCCGGGTTGTCCATCACCTGAAAGCCCTCCTCGCTCTCCCCCAGAGTAAAAGCGCCCCCCGGGTTGAAACGGCAGGAAATCTTTTTGGGGATGTGTCCGATGGTCTGCTTCAAAAAGTCAATGTGAGTGATGTCGTCCAGATTGATGGTGGCCCCCAGCTTGTCCGCCAGGACGAACTCCTCTGCCGGGGTGTCGTTGGAGGAGAACATGATCTCGTTCCCCCGGAACCCGCAGCGGTCGGACATCATCAGCTCAGTCAGGGAGGAGCAGTCCACCCCGCAGCCCTCCTCCCGGAGGAGCTTCAAAATCTGGGGGTTGGGGGTGGCTTTCACGGCGAAATACTCCTTGAAGCCCGGATTCCAGGAGAAGGCTTTGTACAGCGCCCGGGCGTTTTCCCGGATGCCCCGCTCGTCGTAGAGATGGAATGGGGTGGGGTAGTCCTTGGCAATCTCCTGAAGCTGCTCCGGGGTGACAAAAGGCTTTTTCATAGGGCCTCGCTCCTTTTTCTGTATATAAGGTAACAGACAGTCTATCGAATTTGCGTCGATTTGTCAATAAAATTCCTTGACAATACCGTCCTGTCAATGCGATACTAAAGACCGAAATCTAGTAAAGTGAGGAGTTTCGCTTATGGCCTATACCAAAGAGGATATTATCCGCATCGTCCGGGAGGAGAAAATCGAGTTTATCCGGATGCAGTTCACCGATATTTTCGGTCAGATGAAAAACGTGGCCATCACCGCCTCTCAGGTGGAGAAGGCGGTCAACAACCAGATCATGTTCGACGGCTCCTCCATCGAGGGCTTTACCCGTATCCACGAGTCGGATCAGTGCCTCTATCCCGACCTGAACAGCTTTGTCATCGTTCCGGAGAAGGTGGCCGGGGGCAAAGTGGCCCGCATGTTCTGCGACGTGTACAACACCGACGGCACCCCCTTTGTGGGCGACCCCCGGGGCGTGCTGCGCCGGGTGCTGCGCCGGGCGGAGTCCATGGGGTACGATGTGTTCAACATCGGCCCGGAGCTGGAGTTCTTCCTGTTTGAGACCGACGAGAACGGCCGGGCCACCACCCATACCAAGGACGAGGCCGCCTACTTCGACCTGGGTCCTCTGGACCACGGCGAGTCCACCCGTCAGGAGATATGCCGGAACCTGGAGAAGATGGGCTTTGAGATCGAGGCCAGCCACCACGAGTGCGCCGTGGCCCAGCACGAGATCGACTTCAAGTACAACAACGCCCTGGACGGGGCGGACAAGATCATGACCTTCAAGCTCACAGCCAAGAGCATCGCCCAGCAGAACGGACTCCATGCCACCTTTATGCCCAAGCCCATTTACGACATCGCAGGCAGCGGAATGCACCTGAATATGTCCCTGTTCAAGGACGGGAAGAACGTATTTTATGACGCCAACGGGGAGCGGGGGCTGTCCAAGACGGCCTACGCCTTTATCGCGGGCCTTCTGGACCACGTTCAGGGGTTTACCGCCATCACAAACCCGCTGGTCAACTCCTATAAGCGCCTGGGCGCGGGCCACGAGGCCCCCCGCTACCGGGCATGGTCGGCCTCCAACCGCTCCGCCCTCATCCGCATCCCCGCCGCCCGGGGCCAGGCTACCCGGGTGGAGCTGCGTTCCCCCGACCCCTCCTGCAATCCCTATCTGGCGGTGGCCGTCTGCCTGGCCGCCGGCCTGGACGGCATCTCCCGGGGCCTGACCCCGCCCCCGGAGATCACCGGGGACATCTATGCCATGGATGACGCAGCCCGGGTGAGGCAGGGCATTTTTACCCTGCCCGACACCCTGAAGGATGCTCTGGAGGAGCTGGAGAAGGATGTGTTCATTCTGGACGTGCTGGGCGAGCACGTGACCCGGCAGTTTATCAAGGGCCGGCTGGAGGAGTGGAACGAGTACCAGACCCGTGTGTCCAGCTGGGAGCTGGAGAAATACCTGGTAATCTATTGATCCCCACCGGGGGCGGCAGTGGCCGTCCCCGGTCTTTCTGTGCCCTCTGGAGCATAGGCTGACAGCGAAGGGAGGCGTATTGAATGCGCTTTACAAAAATGGAGGGCCTGGGCAACGACTACATCTACCTCGACTGCCTGAAGGGGGCGCCGGAGGACCTGCCCGGGCTGGCTGTCCGGCTTTCTGACCGCCACTTCGGCGTGGGAGCGGACGGGCTGATCTGTATCAAGCCGGGACAGGGGGGCGACTTTGCCATGGAGATGTACAACGCAGACGGATCCCGGGGGGCCATGTGCGGCAACGGCATCCGCTGCGTGGGCAAATATGTCTACGACTGCGGCCTCACCCGCAAGACCTGCCTCACCATCGACACCGGGGCCGGTCCCCGGCGGCTGGAGCTCCATGTTCTGGATGGGGCGGTGGACCGGGTGACGGTGGACATGGGGCCGGCCCGGGTGGACAGTCCTGTCCGGGCGGAGGCGGCGGGGGAGAGCTTTACCGTTGTCCCCGTAGACGTGGGCAACCCCCACGGAGTGATTTTCTGCGACAATCCGGACAACCTGGACCTGGAGCGGCTGGGGCCGATTCTGGAGCGCCACCCCGCCTTGGGGGAGCGGCGGAACATTGAGTTTGTCTCCTGCGCCGGACGGGAGCGCCTGACCCTCCGGGTGTGGGAGCGGGGGAGCGGCGTCACTCTGGCCTGCGGCACCGGGGCCTGCGCCTGCTTTGCCGCCGCGCTGCGGGAAAACCGCTGCTGCTCCAAGGCGGAGGCTGCCCTTCCCGGCGGGACCCTCTCCCTGGAAAAACGGGGGGAGCACATCTTTATGACCGGCCCTGCCCGGAGGGTGTTTGAGGGGGAGGTGCCATAATCGACAAAAAACTTTCCTTGACAACCGGGGGGGATACCCTTATTATATAAGAATCGTGTCCGGAACAGGGGAGGAAATGCCGTGGAATATATTACCAGCCGAAAAAATCCCGTCATGCTCCATATCCGGAAGCTGAGCGCGGACCGGGCATACCGGCGGAAGTCGGGGGAATTTCTGGGTGACGGAGTAAAACTGCTGGAGGAGGCTGTCCGTTGGAACGCGCCCCTTACCGCCGTGGTGACTACTCCCGGCGTACCGGCGCCCCACATGGAGGGCGTTCGGAGGATGGAAGTGCCCGAGGATGTCATGGCCTCCATTTCCCCGGCCAAGACCCCTCAGGGGGCATTGTTTCTGGCCCGGATGCCGGACCTAGCCCCTCCGGAGCGGCTGAAGGGGGACCGCTTTCTGGTGCTGGACGGCCTCCAGGACCCGGGCAACGTGGGCGCCATCTGGCGCACTGCCGACGCTCTGGGGGCGGACGGCCTGATTTTGGTCAATTCCTGCGCCGACCCCTTCTCCCCCAAGACGGTACGCGCCACTATGGGGGCCTGCTTCCGCCTGCCGGTCTATGAGACGGAGGCAGACGCCTTGCCGGGGCTGCTGGAGCGGTCCGGACTGCCCCTGTACGCCGCCGCCTTGAGGGAGGACAGTGTGGATGTCAAAACAGCGCAGCTAAGCCGCTGCGCCGTGGTGATCGGAAGCGAGGGGCGCGGCGTGTCTCCGGAGCTGCTCCGCCTGAGCGAAAAGACCATGAAAATTCCCATGCGGGAGCGGTGTGAATCGCTGAACGCCGCCGTGGCCGCCGCCATCGTGCTGTGGGAGATGGGGCGCTAGGCTCTTCTTCGGTACAGCTCCTGGACGATCAGAAAGGCGGCCAGAAGCAGCAGAAAGAAGGCGGCGTAGGCGGGGACGTATCCCCCCAGCCAGCCGGCCAGCAGGCCGGGCAGCGGGCCAAAGACCAGCATCCCGGAGGTGAAGGAAAGGGTGATGGAGCGCACGGCGCTCTCATAGTCGGCGCACAGGTCGGCCGCCCACCGGGCCGGGGAGACGGCGGTGATGGACATACCCAGCCCGAAGCCGGTAATGGCCAGGATGGGGAGAACCGCCCCGCCGGCAGGAGCCAGGCAGCACAGGGCCAGGGAGAGCAGCAGCGTCCCGAAGGCAAATCGGTTGCCGCCCCGTCCTCCCAGCCGGTCGTATATCTGGCCGCAGAGGATTTTCCCCAAGCTTATCATGGCCCCCAGGTAGGACAGCAGCCCGGCCACAAAGAGGCTGTCGTAGCCGGAGGATGTATAGAGCATGGTCAGGTGGGAGAAGCCCGGCCCGCCGGTGGCGCCCACCAGCAGAGCGGCCAGCAGCAGGAGGGTCCGCTGCCCTCCGGACAGCCCGGAACTGTTTTTGGGGATACCGCTTTCCGTGGAAGGCCGGGCGTCGGCCTGAATGTAAGGGCTCAGGCCGATTCGGGCCGGATCATCCCGGATCAGCAGCCACACCAGGGCGGCGCATAAAAAGATGACGGCTCCCTCGACCAGAAAGGCGGCTTGCATCCCCCGGCGGGCCATGATCCGGGTGAGGAGCACCGGAGCGATCACGGTGGACACTCCGCTGCCCGCCGAGGCAAGCCCCAGGGCCAGCCCGCGCCGGTCCCGGAACCACCGGCCGATAGCCAGGGAGATGGGCACCATCCCGCCCCAGCAGTAGCCCATCCCGGTGAGGGCGGCGGCGGCGCAGTACATGGGAAAGCTGCGGGCAAAGGCGAAGCAGAGGCAGGAGAGGCCCACCAGCAGCACCCCGGCGCTCATAACCCGCCGCAGGCCGAAGCGGGCGCACAGCTGGTTGACACACAGCAGGGTGGCCAGGATGAACAGGCTGCGGGTGGTGGTGATCCAGGAGCCCTGGGCGTCGGTAAAGCCGCCCTGGCGGATGATCTCCGGCTGGTAGACCGAAAAGACATTGACTCCCAGGCCCATCACCGCGAACAGGGCCAGCGCTCCGCCCAGGCAGACCAGCCAGGCGTAGTGGGGACGGTTGGACATAAAAATCACTTCCTAATGGAATAACCATACCTTGGAATGGGAAATTTGTAAAGAACAATTTACAGAAAAGGGGGAGGCAGCCGATGGCGGAGCTGGAATACTGGCTGTGGCTGACCACCCGTAAGGGCCTTGGCCCGGCGGGCGCGCTGACGGTAATCGACCATTTTATCACCCCGGAGCGGGCCTACTACGGGGAGCGGGAGGACTACGAGGCCTTGCCTCTGCCCCCGCTTGCCCGGCAGTCTCTGCTGGACAAGAGCATGGACGGGGCCAACAGGATTTTGGGGGACTGCGACCGGCTGGGCGTGCGTGTCATGACCTTTCAGGACGCCGATTACCCCCAGCGGCTGCGGCAGATCGAGGCGCCGCCGGTGGTGCTGTATATCCGGGGAAAGACCTTCCGCTTTGACGAGGAGGCGGCCATCGCCGTGGTGGGGATGCGCAAATGCTCCCAGGCGAGCCAGACCCGGGCGGAGCGGTTTGGCATGGAGCTGGCCGCCAACGGGGCGCTGGTGGCGTCCGGTATCGCCGAGGGCGTTGACTGCTGCGCCGTTCGGGGCGCGCTGAAAGGGGGCGGGCCGGTGGTCTCTCTGCTGGCCGGTGGCGTGGACGTGCCCTTCCCTCGGGAGAACCGCTTCCTGTTTGAGGATGTGGCCGTCGCGGGGGCGCTCATCTCGGAGTATCCGCCGGGCACTCCCCACAAGAGCGGCCACTTCGACCCCCGCAACCGCATTTTAAGCGGCCTGTGCCTGGGCGTGCTGGCCGTGGAGTGCAAGTCCGGCGGCGGCACCATGCTCACCGTCAACCACGCCCTGGATCAGGGCCGGGAGGTGTACGCCGTCCCCGTAGGTCTGGACGAGAAGTGCGCCCGGGGGACCAACTGGCTGATTAAGAAGGGCCAGGCCAAGCTGGTGGAGCGGGCGGAGGACGTCCTGGAGGACTTCGTGGAGCTGTTTCCGGCCAAACTGGCCGGGCTGGCCCCGCTGTCCCGGCCGGTGGCCGAGGCGAGGCTCTCTCCCCCGGCGGAGGACAAGCCTGCCCCGGAGGAACGGGAAAGGACGAAGCCTGCCCCGTCCGGTCGGGAGCGGGTCCCCCTGGCGCAGCAGAAGGGCCGGTTTACCGACGACGAGCTGGCGATTCTGGCCGCAGCCGCTGAAACCGCCCTCACCGCCGACGAGCTGGTGGAAAAGACCCAGATTCCGGCCAAGCGGGTGCTGTCCGCCCTCACCATGCTCCAGGTCCAGGGGGCGGTGGAGGAGCGGCCGGGCCGCAGATTTTACGCTCTGGTGGAGCTTCTCAATTCGTAATCAATCTCTGGAGGTATATCCAAAGTGGCAAATAAGACTGACTTAGTGATCGTGGAGTCCCCGTCCAAGGCCAAAACCATCGGCAAGTACCTGGGGCCGGGCTATGAGGTAAAGGCGTCCATGGGCCATGTCCGGGACCTGCCCAAGAGCAAGCTGAGCGTGGATATCGAGGGGGGCTTTGTCCCAGACTACCAGCCCATCAAGGGTAAGGAGGATGTCATCAGCGACCTGAAGAAAGCGGCCAAGCGGTCGGGCAAGGTCTATCTGGCCACCGACCCTGACCGGGAGGGGGAGGCCATCTCCTGGCATTTGAAGGAGCTGCTGGGCATCCCCGACGACAAGACCTACCGGGTGACCTTCAATGAAATCACCAAGAATGTGGTCAACCAGTCCATCGCCGCCCCCCGGGCCATCGACCAGAACCTGGTGGACGCCCAGCAGGCCCGGCGCATCCTGGACCGGATCGTGGGCTACCAGCTCTCCCCTCTGCTGTGGAAGAAAATCCGGCAGGGGCTGTCCGCCGGACGGGTGCAATCTGTGGCTACCCGGCTTGTGGTGGAGCGAGAAGAGGAAATTCGGGCCTTTGTCCCCCGGGAGTACTGGTCTATCGAGGCCGACCTGGAGCGGGTGAGCCCCCATATGGGTTCCTTCAAGGCCCAGTTCCACGGGAAGGACAAAAAAATGGAGCTCCACAGCCGGGAGGAGGCCCAAACGGTGATGGACGCGGTGTCCAAGGGGACATGGTCGGTGGCCAGAGTGAGGCGGCAGGAGAAAAACCGCCAGCCCGCGCCCCCCTTTACCACTTCCACCTTGCAGCAGGAGGCCAGCCGCAAGCTGAACATGTCCCCCGCGCGCACCATGGCGGTGGCCCAGCAGCTCTACGAGGGCATCGACATCGCCGGTCAGGGGGCCGTGGGTCTCATCACCTATATGCGTACCGACTCTCTGCGCCTGTCCGACGAGGCGGTGGCCGCCGCCCGGGGCTTTATCAGTCAGCGGTACGGCTCCGGCTACTGCCCGGCCCAGCCCAGGCAATACAAGACGAAGGGCAACGCTCAGGACGCCCACGAGGCCATCCGGCCCTCCGATGTCGCACTGGTCCCCGAGGACATCCGAAAGGACCTGACGGCAGAACAGTTCAGGCTCTACAAGCTGATCTGGTCCCGGTTCCTGGCCTGTCAGATGGCCAACGCGGTCTACGACAGCCTGTCCATCGACACGGCCAACTCCGGCTATATCTTCCGGGCCAGCCACTCCTCTCTGAAATTCTCCGGCTTTACCGCCGTCTATGAGGAGGGGAGGGACGACGAGGAGGAGGAAAGGACCTCCCCTCTGCCTGATTTGAAAGAGGGGGAGGCCCTTACCGGCAAAAAACTGACCCCCGACCAGCATTTTACCCAGCCCCCCGCCCGGTACTCCGAGGCCACCCTCATCCGGGCCCTGGAGGAACAGGGCATCGGCCGGCCTTCCACATATGCCCCCACCATTACCACCATTTTAAACCGGGAGTATGTGGTGAAGGAGGGGAGCAAGGCCCTCCGGCCTACCCCCCTGGGCGAGGTGGTCACCGGCCTGATGAAGGACAAATTCCACGACATTGTAGATTTTGACTTCACCGCCCAGATGGAGCAGCGGCTGGACAAGGTGGAGGAAGGAGCGGCCGACTGGAAGGCCCTTCTGGCCGACTTCTACAGGGACTTCGACGCCGAGCTGAAACAGGCGGAGCAGGACCTGGACGGGGAGCGCATCAAGGTTCCCGACGAGGTGTCGGAGGAGATATGCCCCCAATGCGGACGGAATCTGGTTATCAAATCGGGGCGGTTCGGCCGCTTTCTGGCCTGCCCCGGCTGGCCGGAGTGCGATTTCACCATGCCGCTGGTGGTGGAGATGCCCGGCAAATGCCCCCAGTGCGGCGGGCGGCTGTTCAAACGCACCGGCAAGTCCAAGAAGACGGGCAAACAGTATACCTATTACTGCTGTGAGCACCGCAGCAGCAAGGACGAGGCCCATCGCTGCGAGTTCGTCACCTTCGACGTGCCCGTGAAGGACAACTGCCCTGTCTGCGGCCAGACCATGTTTAAAAAGTCGGGCCGGGGGGCCAAGAAGCCCTTCTGCGTCAACGAGAAGTGCTCTAACTTCACCCCCGAGGACAAGCGGGGCGGCTGGCAGAAGAAGCCCGCCGGGGAGGGGAGCGCCTCCGCCGGGGCGGCGAAAAAGACCGCCGTCAAAAAGCCGGCGGCAAAAAAGGAATCCTCTAAGGCCGGGACTGCCAAAAAAACCGCGGTCAAGAAAACCACAACAAAAAAGACGGCGGCCGCCAAGAAAACAGCCGCTGAGAAGGAAGCCTGACCTATGGAAAAGGTGATCGTCATCGGCGCCGGACTGGCGGGGAGCGAGGCGGCATGGCAGCTTGCCCGGCGAGGGGTCCCCGTGGAACTGCGGGAGATGAAGCCGAAGAAGATGTCCCCCGCCCACCACACGGAATATTTCGGAGAGCTGGTGTGCTCCAACTCCCTGCGCTCCGACCAGCTGGAGAACGCGGTTGGGCTGCTGAAGGAGGAGCTGCGCCGGTGCGGTTCCCTCATTATGGCCTGCGCCGACGCTCACCGGGTGGAGGCGGGAGGCGCCCTGGCGGTGGACCGTCACGCCTTTGCCGCCGCCGTCACGGAAAAAATAAAAAACCACCCCTGTATCACCGTGGTGGAGGGGGAGGTCACAGAAATTCCCTCTGAGGGAAACGTTGTCATCGCCACCGGACCGCTGACTTCGGAGGCCATGTCGGAGAAAATTGCCGGGCTGTTCCCCAACAGCAGGTATCTCAACTTCTTTGACGCCGCCGCCCCTCTGGTCACCTTCGACAGCATTGACATGGACAGCGCCTGGTTTGCCTCCCGGTACGACCGGGGGACGCCCGACTATATCAACTGCCCCCTTACCCGGGAGGAGTACGATGCCTTCTGGCAGGAGCTGACCACCGCTCAGGAGGCGGAGGTCCATGGGTTCGAGGACGCGGGGGTCTTTGAGGGCTGCATGCCGGTGGAGGTGATGGCCCGCCGGGGGCGGGACACCCTGTGCTACGGACCCCTCAAGCCGGTGGGCCTGAAGGACCCCAAGACCGGGAAGGAGCCTTTCGCCGTGGTTCAGCTCCGAAAGGACAACGCCCAGGGGTCCGTCTACAACATGGTGGGCTTTCAGACCCATTTGCGTTTCCCGGAGCAGAAGCGGGTATTTTCCATGATCCCCGCCCTGAAAAACGCCGAGTACGTCCGCTACGGGGTGATGCACCGGAACACCTTCCTGGACTCCCCCCGGCTGCTGGACCGATACTACCGGGTGCGGGGAAACGAGAGGCTTATGTTCGCCGGACAGATCACCGGGGTGGAGGGCTATGTGGAGTCCACCGCCTCCGGGTGTCTGGCCGCTCTGGAGCTGGCCCGGCGGCTGGAGGGGAAGGCGCCAGCCAATTTCCCCCGGGAGACCGCCATGGGCGCGCTGGCTCTTTACATCAGCGACCAAAGTGTGGTAAACTTTCAACCGATGAATATCAACTTCGGCCTGATCCCCCAGCTGGACCGCCGGGTGAAAGGCAAGCGGAACAAAAACGCTGAAATTTCCCGCCGGGCCCTGGAGGCCCTGGACAAGCTGGAGCTATGAGTGTGCCCACTCGCGCAGTCTCAGCCCCAGCTTGAGCCCGTGGGCGAAGGAGATGCAGTTGGCGGTCTCCAGCAGGTCAAAGAGAGGCTTGGGCAGGTCGCCGTCAGGACAGAGGGCGAGACTTTGATGGAGAAGGTCCGTGTACTCGGGAAAATCCTCAAAGACGAGGTGGCCCTGGTCCTGTTCGTTGAAGAAAAATTCCTGTATTTGCTTTTCCATATGCTGCACCACCAAGTATATAGATTAGCGATATCTTATCGCAAATTGCGTAGTTTGTCAAGGGGGTATTCTATGCTTCATAAGGATGTTTTTTGCATGAGGGTCAAAAAATTGCGAAAAGCCCGCAAAGAACAGCAGGTTGATCTGGCTGATGCAATTGGTGTAAAACAATCTACCATCAGCGATATTGAAAATGGCCGCAGAACAACCTCCTTTGACAAATTAGCCGCTATCTGCCAGCACTACAACGTATCCGCCGACTATCTGCTGGGTCTCATCGAAGAACCGAGGCCGCTGAAGAAAGAGGGATAACCATGAAAATCATCGTAGACGCCATGGGCGGGGACAACGCACCCCAGGCCCCGGTGATGGGGGCCATCCAGGCCAACAGAGAGTATGGAGTGGACATCATCCTGGTGGGCAAGGGGGAGGAAATCCTCAAGGTACTGGCCGGCAACGGCATCAGCGACCTGCCCGCCGGGGTGGCGGTGACCCACGCCGGTGAGGTGGTGGAGATATGCGACGACCCGGCCACCGCCTTCCGGAAGAAGAAGGACTCCTCCCTCACGGTAGGGCTGAATCTCCTCAAAGAGGGGGAGGGGGACGCCTTCGTCTCTGCCGGATCCACCGGGGCGCTGCTGTCCGGGGCTACTCTGGTGACCAAGCGGATCAAGGGCATCCGCCGGGCCGCTCTGGCCCCCGTGGTGCCCACGGGAAACGGCGGGGCGGTGCTCATCGACTGCGGGGCCAACGCCGAGTGCCCCCCGGAGTATCTGCTCCAGTTCGCCTACATGGGCTCCTACTACGCTGAGAGGGTACTGGGCCGTCCCAACCCCAAGGTTGGGCTGCTCAACATCGGCGCCGAGCCCTCCAAGGGCACCGGACTGCAAACCACCGTTTACCCCATGCTGGAGGCGGCGGGAGAGGCCGGCCGCATCAACTTTACGGGCAACGTGGAGGCCCGGGAGGCGGTGGAGGGTACGGTGGATGTCATCGTGGCCGACGGCTACTCGGGAAACATCTTCCTGAAAACCATGGAAGGAACGGGGCTGTTCCTGGCCCGGGAGATCAAGAAGATTTTCAAGAAGAGCGCCATGACCAAGCTGGCCGCCGTAATGGTGTCCGGCGGCTTGAAGGACTTCAAAAAGCTGATGGACGCCGGTGAGGTGGGGGGCACCGCCCTGGTGGGCATCTCCAAGCCGGTTATCAAGGCCCACGGCTCCTCCGACGCCTACGCCATCCAGAACGCCATCCGTCAGGCCAGAGACTTTGCCGCCTCCGGCATCATCGAGAGCATCACCGAGAACATCGACCTGATGCGGCTGGACGCCCCGGCCAAAGAGGGCACAGAGGCATGAGCGTCAAAAAGCTGGCCAGCACCACCAAGCGCATCGAGGACTGGCGGGCAAAATACGATATGGCCGTTTTTGAGAAGTCTTTTCAAAAATGGCTGGCTGAGCTGGAGCGGCCCGAGGCCAGCTGGACCATTCAGGACCTTATTGACAGCGGGGCAGACTTCACAGCACAGAACCCGCTTACCAAGGAGACCTACCGGCGGGAGCCAAAAAATGAGATGCTGGTGGGATATCATGCTTTTACCGTTCTAAGGGGGGACTATCATATCCTGGCCCAGTGCCGCCAGTTGATCCAGCGGGACCCGAAAGGGTGCAAGGAGGCCATGTATCTGGCCGCATGGTGCCAATGGGCCATGTGCCGCTGGCCGGATAATTCCCCTAACAGCGGTTTGGTCAGCTTTAATTTTTACAACGTGTGGAATGTGTATGGGACCATCATTGCGGATGCGGACGAGGGCTTTATCGCTGAACTGGCCGACCTGCTCCGCCGCCCAGAGTATCAGTGTCACAGTGAGAAGGTTATGCGGTCCACTGGCAGCGTCTATTTTGACATGGTGCTGGGGAGGACTGAGGACGATATCCTCCGCGTTCAGTTGGAAAAGAACCTGGCGGACCTGGAGCGGCGAAAAGGAACTCGGAGGGGTTGGCTGGCCGAAATGCGTGTTATACTGGATATTTTAGACCGGGACGAGGAGGCGCTGGACCGAGACCTGCGGGAGATGATCCGCTGCCATCAGAAGTTAGACGCGTATGTACCCGCCGGCGCGGCGGAGGCGCTGCGCGGGTTTTTGAAAGGGAAGGTTTGATGCGTTATGGCCAACGATGTGGAATATCTGATTAATATGCTCTACGAGATGGTGGAGGGGGCCAAGAGCGTGCTTATGAGCCCGGACAAGTGCACGATTGTCCGGGACGAGGCGCTGGACCTGCTGGACGAGCTGCGGGGCCAGCTGCCCCTGGAACTGAAGAAGGCCCAGGATCTGCTCCGCGCCCGGGACGAGTATGTGGAGAACGCCAAGAAGGAGGCCGAGCGGATCCGCCGTCAGGCGGACCAGGACGCGAAAACCATCGTGGGGGAGAGCGAGATTGCCCGCGTTGCCCGGGACAAGGCCCACGAAATCCTCCGGCAGGCGGACGAGCGGTCCAAGGCCATGATCGGTGTGGCCAACGAGTACACAGATGACGCCCTGCGCCGCACGGAGGAGGCGATCCAGATGGCTCTGGACGAGGTCCGGGAGTCCCGGGCCCGATTCCGGGCGGTGTCCAATGAGAAGCTGCAGGCCCAGCGAGCCCGCATTGAAGAGCAGGGCGGGGGAGCATAAGCTGTGCCAAATAAAAACGCCTGCGGAGAACCTTTTTGACAGGCTGCGATAGATGGTTTTACAGAGCTGTCCGGTGGGAAACCGGGCAGTTTTTTTGCGCTTCATTTCCTGGAACATGCGTTTGAAATCTTAAGAAAGGTCAGTTTTTGCCGAAAAATGCACTTTTTTTCTATAAAAAAATAAAAAATTTGTCCTTGCATTTCAGCCCGCTATGCCTTATACTAATCAGTGAAGTGGTGGGAAGTGGGGGAAAGTAGGGCAAATGCCCCGCAGAGACCACCGCCGGCCCACACGCCGGACGCCCTCTGACAGGGGGCGGAAGGACGAAAACGGGGCCGCCGCTGCGGCTGAGAGAGGCAGGTGGGAGCAGTGATCGGCCAGTATCAGCACAATATTGACGCCAAGGGCCGCCTGTTTATTCCCGCCAAGTACCGCGAGGAGCTGGGGGAGACCTTCTATGTCACCTTGGGCCTGGACGGCTGCCTCTCCGTCTACTCGGACGCCAAGTGGGCGGAGCTCACCGCCAAGTTCGACGCTCTGCCCCTGTCCAAGGCGCGGAGTATGCGGACTCTGTTTGCCAACGCGGCCAAGTGCGAGCCGGACAGCCAGGGCCGTATTCTGATCCCCGCCAAGCTGCGCCAGTACGCGGCCCTGGAGCGGGAGGTGGTCATCAACGGCGCTTCTAAGTGTGTGGAGCTCTGGAACCCGGAGCGGTGGGGGCCCATCGAGTCCGCCGGCCTGGATCCGGAAAATCTGGCCGCCGCCATGGAGGAGTTGGGCTTCTAAAAGATGTTTTCCTCTTTTTTCATAGGAGAAAGAGTATTAAAGCAATACTGTGATTATATTAAGTAAGTATGGATATCCCGGTCCGATGGGTCCGGCGGGAGATGTGATGCATGGTAGAGAAGGACTACGGACATAAGCCGGTGCTGCTGGAGGAGAGCCTCCGGGCGCTGGACATCAGGCCTGGGGGAACCTACGTGGACGGCACCCTGGGCCGGGCGGGACACTCTCTGGAGATCCTGCGCCGGCTGGAGGGGGGCCGCCTGATCGGCATCGATCAGGACCAGTCCGCCATTGACGCGGCCCGGGAGCGGCTGGCGGATTTCCTGGACCGGGTGACCCTGGTCCACGGGAATTTCCGGGACCTGGGGGATATCCTCCGGGACCTGGGGGTCCGGGGCGTGGACGGGATGCTCTTTGATCTGGGGGTGTCCTCCCCCCAGCTGGATGAGCCGGAGCGGGGGTTCAGCTACATGCACGACGCGCCCCTGGACATGCGCATGGATTCGACGGCCGGCCTGGACGCGGCGGAGGTGGTGAACGCCTGGAGCTATGAGGAGCTGCGCCGGATCCTCTATGAATACGGCGAGGAGCGCTTCGCCCCCCAGATCGCCCGGGCCATTGTCCGGCGGCGGGAGGAGAGGGCCATCGAGACCACGGGGGAGCTGGTGGAGGTCATCCGCTCCGCCATGCCCGCCGCCGCCCTGCGGGAGAAGCAGCACCCGGCCAAGCGGACCTTTCAGGCCATCCGCATCGCCGTCAACGGCGAGCTGGAGGCCCTGCCACCCATGCTGGAGGCGGCTGCGGAGGCCCTGTCGCCCTCCGGGCGGCTGGCGGTCATCACCTTCCACAGTCTGGAGGACCGGATCGTCAAGCAGACCATGCGCACGCTGGCCACAGGCTGCACCTGTCCGCCGGAGTTTCCGGTGTGCGTGTGCGGTAAGAAGCCGAAGCTGCGCCTTTTGAGCCGTAAGCCCGTCACGGCGGGCCCGGAGGAGCTTCAGGACAATCCCCGCTCCCGCAGCGCAAAGCTGCGCTGGGCGGAGCGGACAGGATATTGACCGGGGCCCGATAGGGCAGGAAGGGGGGGCCGTCTGTGGCGGACAGGAGAAATCGGACAAGATATCCCGGCGTCGTGGACGGGAACCTCGCCCGCAAGCTGGACAACCAGGAGCTGGAGCGCCGGCTGGAGCGCAGCGGTCAGCTGGACTTTGACCAGCAGTACCGCCGGCGGAAGGAGTCGGAGGCGGAGCAGCTGGCCCGCCGGCGGGCCAAGGTCAAGGCCAGCGTTCGGCCTGCCCAGAAGGTGAACAAAGGGGCGGTGCTGGGCTTTATGGCGGTGGCGGCCATGATGATGGTCCTGCTGCTCTGCTACGTGAAGATCAACGCCATCTCCCGCAGCATCGTGCAGATGAAGGAGGAGATCAAGGAGCTGCAGGTGGAGCGTGTGTCCCTGCTGACCCAGTATGAGCAGAAGTTCGATCTGGCCTCGGTGAAGGCGGCGGCGGAGGCCGCAGGCATGTCCCCGCCCAGCGAGAGCCAGATCTACTATATCGACCTGCCGGGGGCGGATCAGGCGGTGGCCTACGGCAGCGAGAGCGGCGGCGTACTGGACAGATTCTTCGCCTCCCTGGGCCGGGATGTGTACGCGGTTATGGAATATTTTCGGTGATGGAAAGTATACTCATTGTTGAGGAGCGCCGGAGGGACCGGGAAGCAAGGCGCGAACACATCCGACAGCCCGGGGAGCAGGAGGCCGCCTCTTGCTCCCTGTTTATTTGATAAGGGGATCAAAAGAGGGGCCGGGTCCCCTTTTGACAGTCCTGACGCCTGTGGGATTTCCTGGAAAAGGAGGAACTTGAGATGAAAAAAGCGCAGCAGACGCCGGCCTCCGGCGGGAAAAAGAAGAGAACGATCATCCAGTCCGCCCGGCTGGCCAAGCTGGTCATCCAGCGGCGGACCCTGGCGCTGATGCTGGTGTTCGGCGTGGCGGCCTTTCTGGCTCTTTTCGCCCAGGCCTACGATCTGGCCATCAACCAGCACGATGAGATGAAGCAGCGGGCCGCCAACCAGCAGATGCGCAGCACGGTGATCTCCGCCTCCCGGGGCTCCATCCTGGACCGGAACGGCACCATCCTGGCCATGTCCGCCTCCGCGGACACGGTGTTCCTGGACCCCCGGGCCATTGAGAGCCGGGCCGCCGAGCTGGAGACAGCCCGGGCAAAGGCCGTGGTGGCGGGGGTAAAGGAGGGGGAGAAGCTGCCCCTCAGCGGCCAGGAGTACAGGGACCTCATTGCCGTGAATCTGGCCCGGATCCTGGAGATGGACGAGGAGACGGTCCGGGATAAGATGAGCAAGACCAACACCGCTTACCAGATCCTCAAGCGGCGGGTGGAGAAGACCGTGGGGGATCAGGTGCGGGAGTTCATCACCACCAACGAAACCGGCTCCAATATCCAGGGGGTCCACCTGGAGACCGACTCCAAGCGCTACTACCCCTACAGCTCCCTGGCCTCCCATGTCATCGGCTTTCTGGACGCCGACAACCACGGGGCCTACGGCCTGGAGGCTCTGTACGATGAGGAGCTGGAGGGCAGCACGGGCCTGACCGTCACGGCCAAGGACGGCAACGGCTCGGAGATCATGTTCCAGTATGAGCAGTACTACGACGCCGAGGACGGCCACAGCCTCCAGCTGACCCTGGACAGCACCATCCAGTACTACGTGGAGCGGGGCCTGGAGGATATGATCGCCAAATACGGGGCCAAGAACGGGGCCGCAGGGGTGGTCATGGACCCCAAGAGCGGGGCCATCCTGGCCATCGCCGCCAGCCCCACCTACGACGTGAACGCCCACCGGGAGATCTACGACAGCAAACTCCAGGAGGAGCTGGCCAAGGTAGACGAGGAGAATCCCCCCACCCCGGACCAGGAGCACTCCGACGCCTACAGGGAGAAGCTGGGGGAGCTGCAATTGAAGCAGTGGCGCAACAAGGCGGTGAACGACACCTACGAGCCCGGCTCCACGGCCAAGATCCTCACCCTGTCCATGGCCCTGGAGGAGGGGGCGGTGAATCCCAACAGCACCTTTGACTGCAGCGGCTCCGTGACCATCAGCGACTACAGCATTGGCTGCTCAAACCACAGCGGCCACGGGCATCAGGTGCTCAAGGAGGCGGTGGGGAACTCCTGCAACCCGGCCTTTATCAGCATCGGTCTGGCTATGGGCACCGACAGGTTCTACGACTACATGCAGGACTTCGGCCTGATGGAGAAGACAGGCGTGGACCTCCAGGGGGACGTGGGGGGCATCTTCTCCACCCGGGAGGCGTTTACCACCCTGGATCTGGCCTGCTACGCCTTTGGCCAGAACTTCAACGTCACCCCTCTCCAGCTCATCACCGCCCAGGCCGCCTGCATCAACGGCGGATACCTCTACCAGCCCCACATAGTGGATAAGGAGCTGGACAGCGACGGCAACGTGGTCAAGCAGCACGACGCCACCCCCATCCGGCAGGTCATCAGCGAGGAGACCTCCGCCACGGTCCGGGAGATGCTGGAGTACGTGGTCAGCAGCGGCACCGGCCGCAACGGCCAGGTGGCGGGCTACCGGGTGGGCGGCAAGACCGGTACCGCCGACAAGCGGGGCACCAAAGACCCTGTCACGAATCCCCAGGGCGACATCGTGGTGTCCTTCCTGTCCTTCGCGCCGGCCGACGATCCCCAGGTGATTATGCTCCTCACCCTGGACACCCCCCGCCGTGACACGGGCACCTATCCCTCCGGCGGCAACATGGTGGCCCCCACCGCCTCTGCGGTCATGGGGGACATCCTGAGCTACCTGGGCATTCCGCCCCAGTACACGGAGGATACCCAGACCACCGCCGAGGGGGTTGTGCCCTATGTGGTGGACATGAGCGAGGAGGAGGCCGCTTCCAAGCTGGCGGAGTACGGCTTCACGTCCTACCGCACCGTGGGCGACGGCTCCACGGTCACGGACCAGACGCCGGCCGGCGGGGCCATCGTGCCCACCGGGGCGGAGATCATCCTGTATATGGGGGCGGAGAAGTCCGACGCCCTGTGCAAGGTGCCCAACGTCATCGGCCTGTCTGCGGCGGACGCCAACCGGAAGCTCACCGATGCAGGACTCATCATGAAGGCGGCCGGCGCCAGCGGCAGCGGCGTGAAGGCCATCAGCCAGTCCACGGGTCAGGGCGCGGAGGTGCCTGCCGGTACGGTGATTACCGTGCAGATGGGCCAGACCTCCAACACGGCGGACTGAGCGGCGCATTTCCCGTTTGATCCATGGGGAATACTGGGTATAACAGATGAGATGGGGGCAGCCCCCCTATTGAAAGAATGACGAAAGAGCAGGTGGCATACTATGAAGCTGCGCGAGCTGCTGCAGGGCATCGACCTTCTGGAGGCCGGCGCCGATCTGGATATGGAGATCACCGGCGTCAGCTACGACTCCCGGAACACCCGGCCCGGCGACCTCTTTGTGGCCATGACCGGCTATGAGACCGACGGGCACAGGTTCATCCCCATGGCCCGGGCCAGGGGCGCGGCCTGCGTCCTCTGCCAGGAGCGGCCGGAGGAGGAGGGGCCCTGCGTGCTGGTCCGCGACAGCCGGGAGGCCCTGGCCCTGGCGGGCCGGAACTGGTTCGGCAACCCCGCCGCCGCCATGACCATGACCGCCGTCACCGGCACCAACGGCAAAACCACCACCACCTACCTCCTCAAGGACGTGCTGGAGAAAACTCTGGGGGCCAAGGTGGGCCTCATCGGCACCAACCAGAACATGGTGGGCCAGGAGGTCCTCC
>OFGO01001116.1_pt1 | contig 21316 bp, 15 predicted proteins | sample 1521761 | NCBI WGS metagenome assembly OFGO01 (sample SAMEA3504128, study PRJEB24116) | mouse gut metagenome | biome: mouse gut; feature: mouse-associated habitat; material: faeces | place: Denmark | collected 2011
ACTTAATTCGAAATTTGCGCACAAAACATAATTAAGAACCTATATATCAGTTAATTACCTGATTTTCGAAAGAATAATATTCCTATCGGATATATTACTTGAAACGATTTTTTCAATGATTCGTCTTCTTTTTGAATAGAAACTGTTAAGTTTTATTTTCATTATCAAACATATTGCCTTAGTATTGAAGCCGGCAATAATAAGTTCTATTAGAATTGTTTCATCTTCTTTTAACCATGGACATTGAGTTCGTATTTTATCCATGATACCATTCATATGTCTGTTAATTGATTTTTCAATTATAAGTATATGTTTTTTCTCTCCAAGTTTATTTATTTCTTTTTCTACGGCTGCAATGATTTTTCTTCGTGAAAAATCCGAGTCCTCTTTATCAAAATATTCGTTGCACAAATTATTTATTGTATCCCATCTTTCTTTATATAAATTCTCACAAAGATGAAGGATTCTATTTTGAGATATTGAAAGTCTATTCATTCTCTTATCCTGATCTTTAATTCTACCAGATAAGATCATTATATCTTTCATTTTATTCTCCAATTCCGATCGTTTAAGTCTGTTTTGTTGACGGATGAATATCAAAACCGCTATTGAGACAATGATGAAAATTATAGCGACAACTATAATTAGCCGTCTCAGATTTTGCAACTCATGTTCGTTATCTTTGGCAATAGTCTCTATGTATTTTTTTTGAGAATTTACGACCGACTGTTTTAGGACATTGTTTGTTTCTCCACTAAATACATTAAATAGACTGTCGTAACATATTATTGCGGAGTCAAGATTATTCTTTTTCTTATGATAAAGCAATCTTGTATATAGCGCATTCGCATTAGATGTTGCCGAATTATTTGATAGGGGATATTTATTGATATATTCTTCAAAAAGCCTAAATGTGGAATCATTAAGTGAAATCTGAGTGTTCCAAGCCATATCCTGTAAGGATATTTCATAATAATCCCTATACTCCTTTAACTCATTAAAGTATCTCAAAGCATCGTCGTTTTTTCCGGAGAGAAACGACATAGCATATAACACATTGAGGCTATATGCAGTTAAATTGCTATCAGCTTCTTCAAGTGCGATATGGTAAATACTGTCGATTAATTTTATACTTAAATCATATTTACCAATATTTCCATAGACTGTACCTAAATCGACAATACAATATCTGTAGTTGGCTATCTTATCACTTTTTAAATAATTGGTTACGGCTTCATTAATATAGATAAGCGCAGAATCTTTTTGATATGTTAAAGATAGAATATCACCAATCAATTCGGAGGCTTTGGCGTGCCAGTAGGGGTTATCGGCGGATATGGCCATTTCGCGCGCTCTCATGGAGGGGATGATGGCTTTGGAGAATTCGCGGTTGTTTGAGAGGATTTCGCCCTGATAGAAGAGCGATTTCATCAGGTTGGAGTCGGGTCCGTGGTCCTCGTAGTAGCGGACGGCGGTGGAGACGAGCGAGTCGTCAGTCAGGACTTCGTAGGTCTTTATGCGTCCTTGGGTAAGGAGCAGGGCGTAGAGGGCGCGGTCGGAGGCATGGGTGAGAGAGGCGGTGTCGATGGAGTCAAGGATGGCGAGGGCCGAGTCGGGAGCCGATTCCATGACGGCCTCGGCGCGCTGCAGTTTATGAGGAGTCCTATGGCTGCAGCTTTCAATTATGCAGAGGATAATTATTATAGATATGATTACGCACAGGTGTTTTCTCATTGATTTTGCTTTAATACGCAAAAATAGTCAAAATAGCCAAAATCTCAAAGGCCCTCTTTCTTCTTAGAGAAACAGAGTCTAATAAGGTGTTTTTCTAAATTACTTATGCATAGCTGTTGAGTTGAGATTAGCAACTCCTACTTTGAAAACAAATGGGAATTTACATTGATCAAATCACCGGCTCGGTCTCATTGCTATTTTTTAAGGTAGATGGTAACCATGAACTCGCGGCCGCGAAGCATGCTCGAACGGTCAACGCGGGAAACGGAACCGAACGAGGAATAGGAATATGACCGGTGATCGAGAAGATTCGTGACGGAAGCGGAAAGTTCCAGACGCTTGCCGAGATTAAAAGTCAGTTTGGTGTCAAGCATCATCATGTTCTTGCTGGCGTCAGGCCCCGTCTGATTGCGGTAGTATTCGCCCGAGGCGGTCCATGTCAGGAATCCGCAGGGCGTGAGGGTCACACTTCCGGAATAGAGGAAGTCATTGTAGTTCTGGCGCGACAGTCCGGATATTTTCATGGCGGAATTATCCCAGGTAAATCCCAGATCCCAGTTGAAATATGATGAAATTGCGCCATTGATGAAAGGAGACAGTGAGGCGGAAGTGCGCCGTGTGTCGGTCGGGATCCCTTGCGAAAGAATGTTGCCGGAAGAGTTTCTGTAATACGCTCTGAAGCCGACGTTTCCCCTGATGAAATCAAGGGATTTGCTGAAATTGAGGGCCGTCATGAAGCCGCGCGCCTTCGAGGGGGTGGAGCGGTAGGAATGGAACACATAGTCGCCTATGATATTCTGGACCATGCCGAACTTCGATCTGTCCCACATGTAATTGCCTGAAGCCATGACGAAGACTCCCGCCTGCGCGTTGCGGTAGCTGTAAAAGAGTCCGGCGGCCTCGCCCGAAGATGTGTAATAGTCATCGACGCCTTCGGAGAAGGTGCGATATGACGTCAGGATGGAGGCGTCGTGGATCGTATGGAGCGAAGCGGGAGAGCGTCGGTGACTTCCGCGCAGTGTCAGGACCATGCGCGGTGTCAGATGAAGGCTTGCCGACAGCGCAGGCGACAGGAAAAATTCAGTGCGGTCGGAGAGTCCTCCCGAAAAGAAATAGGTGTAGAGATTGACCGGGAGATTACAGGTCAGTTCGAGTTTTCTGAAATTCCATTCGATTTTCGGCGATGCGAAAAGCCTCAGGTAATCCGTCGTGAGTCTTTCCTGACTTAAGCCGGGCAGATCGTCGATGCCGTGCAGATCGGTGCGGAGTCCGCGGAAATAGCCTGCGAGCCCTCCGGCGAGAGAGACCGTCAGCCCTTTGAAAATAAACCCGAGGGAGGCCCGCTGATCGGTGTAAAAGGAATGCTGGCTTATTTTCTGGCCATATTCGCGGCCATCGTTGTTGACGGAAAACCTTTCAGGCAATGAATTCCACTCGTTGCGGCTCATAAAACTGACCAGTTTGTTTTTCCCGAAACGGCGTATCATTTCCAGCCTGTTGCCGACAGAATATTGCGGCTGCTCCGCATTCTGGGCCGAAGGGATGGAGCCGGTTGTCAGCAGGGAGAGGTCATTCCATGAAACGTCGGTCGAAAGCGTGTTTTTCAGATAATATCTCTTCTCGTTGATCTCATAGACGAAGTTTCCCGACAGGGCGTTGCGATGCGAAAGAGAATTGCGGTCTTCGACAATGACGCGGTCGCCCGTTTCAAGAAAGTAAGTGGTTACGGCCGACGCCGCGGAGGTCAGGCGGTCGTGTGAGTAGTCGAGCCGGGCCTTCAGTTCACCGCGGCGCGTCTTGATCAGATGGTTCGACGACATCATCCATGAACGGTTGAAATAGCTCCGTCTGCGTTTGAGATCGGGTATCGTCGGCAACGCGAGCGAGAGGTATCCCCGCGGGGTCTCGTCGGGTCTGTCAAGCGTGTGGTCGATGAGCTGTTCCGAGAGATCCATGCCGGCATTGTTGCCCTTGAAGGTGGTTATCATCTGATATGACCCCTTCACCATCATGGTGAAAACATCGCCTTGCCACAAGATGCCCCCGGGCTGCGCGCTCCAGCCGGTTCCCGCCGTTCCGTGGACCAGAAAGGTTGCCTTGGATTTATTCTTAAGCCTGAGATTAATGGCGGCAGCGTCTGAAAAGCTCAGCCCCCGGAGCACCTGCATAGGCTGGTGGCACTCAAACACCTCCACAGCCCCGATATCCTCGTGTGAGATGCCGTTTGTGGCAATCCCGTATTTTCCTCCAAGCAGATCGCTCCCTTCTATATAGAATTTGTTTATTTCCGCTCCCTGATATCTTATCGAGCCGTTGTCCGACACATCTATTCCGGGCATACGTCTGAGCACGTCGCCGATCGTCCGGTCCTGCTTCCGTGCAAACGCCCCGACATTGTAGGTGACCGTATCTCCGTTTTCCCGGATCCGCGAGGATTTCACGACAATCTGCTTCAATTCCCGTGCGCTGCGCTCGATCTTTATCTCGACAAAACTCTCGCCTGCCTTTAACGGCGCCGAGTAGGGCTTATAGCTCATCATGGCAACGTTGACCGTCACTCCGGATTTCTCCGCCGGCAACGGAAGACTGAAATGTCCCTTGCTGTCAGTCAGGCAATATGAGAGAATTTTTGACGCCGAAGTCTTCAGCATCACGTTTGCGCCGGCTACAGGCTCATTGCTTTCGGCCTCCAGTACAACTCCCGAAAGCCGATCCGCCGCCGAAGCATAAATGGCAGTCAGCAACAAAGCCAGAAAACAAACGGAGCGCAACATGGATTATTCGTGAGGATAATCGGTTTCTTCGAAGTCGTAATTGCGGTGTTCGAGTGTCTTTGGGACATTCACCTTGTCTATTATCTCTTTGGGAATCTGCTTTTGCTTCATCTGGGCGGCAATGCTGACCTGCAGCGCATCGCGTTTTGTCTTCAACGCCCGTATGCGTTTCGTTTTCAAGCGGTTTCGGGCACTATAATCAAAATAATCAACATAGCCGCCAGGCATCACTGAAATGGACTTCGCCTCAAATCGGTAATGACCTCTGGAATCGTAGGCGCGGACTATCAGACCCGGCAGTCCCCAGAGCTTCCACGGACCTTCATTGAAGGGAATTTCGGGAGCGAACCATGCGGTCCATTCACGGCCGCGATAATCGGCGGTAGCCTTCACGCAGTTTATCCCGTCGATTACCATGACGCTGTCGGTTATCTCCCATCGCGGAGTGTCAAGCGGTTCTTCGTACTTCCAACTGGAAGAATCAAAAAAATCGTGGTTGATAATTTTTCCCTCCGGTTTCATTTTAAAGATGACCGTATGCTGATTCTTATGGCTGAATTCCCGAAATCGTTGCCTGTCCATCATTATTGCCAAGAACACCTTAGGCTCCCTTGCAGAAAGAGAATCTATCGTTTTGCCTTCGGCTGAGTACATTGCCGATGCCTTATTTCCGGCCCTCAGTGTCAGATCATGCAGCTCATAATCGTCTTTAGGCTTAAGCGTATCGGTCACTCTCATGCGTTGATAAACCACCTCTATGAAGCAAGAGTCCAAAACCCTCTCCTCATATTCCTGTGCCGTAACACTACCGGCTGATATGAGAGTCAATAAAATTGCTATTATGTTTTTCAGATGCATTGCAAAGACGTATAATAGAAAAATTAATAAGAAATGGATATAAAAAGTGCTTAATTTGACTGCAATTGCAAAGTTATGAAAAAATTCTTCTTAACCAAATAAAACATCATGTAACCGGCAACTTAATCAATGGAACGTCCATACATGATGATACGTTTTCCGGTGATTCACACACCTGTAGGATAGTGACTTCGGCACGTATTCGGCGAGACTCACCCGCGGCCTTGCGCCGATTACATCGCAAAGCGATGTCCCTCCATGTGGACGGTACATTATATATGATTTTTTCTCTGCCATTTTTATTCTATCCCGATATATTTTATTCTTATCTTATTGCCATTTCTATCATCAACCATCCTTCTCTTATTCCTTCTATGTTTATTATTCCATGCCGAGCCAGCCTTCATATTCGTGGCCGTTGGCAGTCGAGATTTCGATATGGGCCTGCGTGAGGGTGCCGACATTGATGGTAGCATCAGCCGATGAGTCAAAAACGTATTGACGGGCAAAGCCGGTTGTCATGTCCGTTACCGTCAGCTGACATTCTCCCTCAGCAATAGCAAACGAAAGATTTAGATGCTCGTTCTCATAAATACAAAGTATCTGCTGCCTTGAAGGTGCTTTGGGTCTTTTCGGGCCGCCAAGATTCTTGTTAGAGAGAATAACATTGATTTTTGGAGCTTGATTATTGGAGTTCGCTTGCGCAGTTATAAACTCCACAGAAAAGCATAATAAAACAAGTGATAATAGTGTGAATTTTTTAACCATAATGCTCTATGAATTTATGTCAAATTTTTTTCACAAAATTATATCATGGCAAATGGTTATATCTAATATTTCTCTTATAAAAATTTGCGCATTCTAAACATTGGGTAACATATTGACGGATAACCATATAAGCACAAAACGCATAAAACACATAGCCAACGAGTAAGAATAATAACTTACTAAAAATCAACTCATTGCGAAACAATTATGCACAAAATATTATTTAACTTACAGTATATCAATCAATTTCATTTTATTTTTTTATCAGGTGCATTTCCGGCTTCTATCTTATCGATAAGCCTTCTCCTCTTTGAATAAAAGCTATTAATCTTTATCGAGAAAATCAGGCAAATAGATTTGCTATTGAACCCAGCAAAGATCAATGCGAGTAGTCTGAAGTCCTCCTCCTTTAAAGATGAACACTGTGAACGTAATTTAATCATAATTCCGTCCATATATTTGTTCAAAGCCCTCTCAATTTCAAGCAAGCTACGATTATCTGATAGTTTCTTTATGTTCTTTTCAATATTTGATAACATGATTCTTCGGGAATTTTCCGTATCCGCCTTGTCAAAATATTCATTGCAAAGGTTGTTCAACGTTTCCCATTTCATTTTGTATAAATCTTCTGATATCTGACGTATTTTTGAATTAGAGGCAGTCAGCTTTGTCAATTTCTTCTCTTTCAGTTTAAGTTCGTTTGAAAGATTTATAATGTCTTTCAAACGATTTTCTAATTCAAATCTCTTCAACCGACTTTGTTGACGAACAAAAATGAAAACAACGACAAAAATCAAGATGAAAAAAATGGCACCAATAATTATGGTATTTTTCAGATTTTCTGATTTTTCGGTTTCCTCCAATACCCTTTTATCGGAATATTCTTTCTGAATACTTACCACTGATTGCATCAATGCACTATCAACTTCATGATTAAGGACCAAAAAAAGTGAGTCATAATATTTAATTGCAGAATCTGGAACTCCTTTGGTCTTGAAATAGATTATTTTTGTATTTAAATAATTCGATTTTTCTTTAGCTGTAGTAAAATTGCTGTAATCGACCATAGTTTTTTCATATTCCCTGAATGAAGAGTCTGAAATGTTGGATTGGGTGTACCATGAAAGATCCTGTAAGGATATAGGGTAAAAATTATTGAATCTCTTTAACTCTTCATAGCATCTATTTGAACCGTCTTTATCTCCGTAAAGATATAGATTTTGATAGAGACCGCTTAGTCCATAAACTACCATGTCACTGTCTGATTCATGTCGCGCAATTTTACAGATACTGTCAATAATTGCTTTACCTCTTTCATAATCACCCGTGTTACCGTATATGATACCAAGGTCCAATAAGCAATATCTATGATTTTTCTGCAAATTACTATTTTCATAGTTTTCTATTGCCTCTGTTATATATTCTATGGCTGAAGCAGATTGATAGGTACTCACTAATATATTCGTAATCAATTCGGAGGCTTTGGCGTGCCAGTAGGGGTTATCGGCGGATATGGCCATTTCGCGCGCTCTCATGGAGGGGATGATGGCTTTGGAGAATTCGCGGTTGTTTGAGAGGATTTCGCCCTGATAGAAGAGCGATTTCATCAGGTTGGAGTCGGGTCCGTGGTCCTCGTAGTAGCGGACGGCGGTGGAAATGAGCGAATCATCGGTCAGGACTTCGTAGGTCTTTATGCGTCCCTGGGTCAGGAGCAGGGCGTAGAGGGCGCGGTCGGAGGCACGGGTGAGTGTGGCGGTGTCGATGGAGTCAAGGATGGCGAGGGCCGAGTCGGGAGCCGATTCCATGACGGCCTCGGCGCGCTGCAGGCGCCGGGACTCGGGGCGGTCGCATGCGCCCATCATGCATATCAGCAGGGCTATGACTATGAATCCGGCTATCTTTTTCATCGGGGCTGAGAGGGACTATTCGTCGATGGAGTAGTTGAGGAAATCGCAGAGGGGCTTGAGGATGAGGAACATGTCGGCTACGCGGTCGGGCCACGAGGGGTCGAGGAAGAAGCGCTCGTCGCAGGGGTGGAACTTGCCGTAGTTGGTCATGCGGAGATAGAATTCCTGTGCGTGGCCGCGCGGCCAGCCTTTGGGGGCGGTCTTCAGCATGTCGCTGCACCACCCGGGATAGGTCAGGAGCATCTGCGGGGAGTTGACAATCTGCTCCCACTCCTCGATGTTGTCTATAATGGCGTGGCGCAGCTTGTTGAGGACGGGACGATCGACGCACCACAGGCCTCCATAAACGCCGGGATGGCGCTCGGCGAAGGGCGACATCTCGAGGTAGTAGCCGGCGCGCTCGCTCTTGCGGCCGAAGGGGCTGAAGGCGGCCGAGAAGAAGGTCTTGTAGGACGACTTGTCGGGGGAGAAGCGGATGTCGCGGTTAATGCGGTAGGCGGCAGTGCGGGCTGTCTGGGTGGCCATCGCGGGCTCCCAGAGAGTCATGCGGCGGATAATGCGGTCGATGTCCTCGGCCCAGAGGGCGCGGAGCTCGTCGTATTCGGCGCGGTTGGCCTGGAACCAGGCGCGGTCGTTGTTGGCCGCGAGGCGCCGCAGGAAATCGTAGAGGCGGCTGACGTAGTACATCGGGTTATTTTATATCCTCCCATTCGGCGTCGGTTATGCGTTCCTCGACGCGGACGGTGGTGTCGGAAGCCGACGAGGCGGAGGCGTCGGAGGTGCGGGAGGTGACTTCGGCGACTTCCTCCCATTCGACGTATTCGCCCTCGTCGCGGCTGACAACCTTGGCTTTGCGGCGGCGTGGAGCCGACCATCCGCCGGGACGGCGCTCCGCCTCGCGGCGGCGGGAGTCGTTGCGTGCCGAATCGAACGCCTCGCGATACTGACGGCGTACGTTACGCACGGTGCGGCCGACGCGAAACAGCGGAATTACAATGAAAAATATGAATAAAAAAAGTAGAAAGAGTAAAAATGCGGACATATCCTGTATGAGAGACTGATGATCCCAGAGGGCCTTAAACCTCTTTGCGGCCCACTGAGGAGACGAGAATGTAGAAAAGAATGGTCCATGCGAGACCACTGATTCCGTTGCTGATGACGAAAAGGAGGGCAGCGAGCAGGAGCATGTAGCGACGGAAATTCTCGCGGAAGCCGAAATTCTTGAATTTCAGGGAGAACATGCGCACTCCGCTGACCATCATGAGCGCCATCAGTATGATAACAACCGAGAGGATCCAGTTGTTGAAGGCCTCGGTGCGGTGGAGCCAGCCGACGAGCCCGATCCAGAAGATGGCGCAGGCCGGAATCGGGAGGCCTATGAAGCTGGTGGTCTGGCGTGTGTCGATGTTGAAGCGTGCCAGACGCAGGGCGCCCATGACGGGGATGACAAGCGCCACGAAAGCCCAGGGCGAAAGGGTGAGGGCGTCGCCGGTGTTGAAAAGATTGATTGTGTTGAACACGATCAGGGCCGGGGCAATGCCAAAGCTGACGAGGTCGGAGAGGGAGTCGAGCTCCTTGCCGAGGTCGGAATAGGCGTGGAGCAGACGGGCGGCGGCCCCGTCGCAGAAATCGAAGAGGGCAGCGGCGCCGATGCAGACGAACGCCCACTGGTAGCCGAGAAGGGCTCCGAATGTCTCGCTGTAGTGGAAAGCGAATATGCAGGCCATTACGCCCGAAAGGAGGTTGAGGCAGGTGATGGTGTTCGGTATGTTGGCTTTTATTCGATCAAGCATCTTCAGTTTATTTTGAGGGTTGTGCTTTCAGGGGCGCGAGCCGGGCCACTTCGGTTACGCCGCCTATGGTCTTGTCGCCGATGTTGACGAAAGTCTCGGTGTCAAGCGGGAGATATATATCGACCCTCGAGCCGAACTTTATGAAGCCGAGATGGTCCTCGATGTTGGCTTCCTCGCCGGGCTCGGCGTAGGTCACGATGCGGCGGGCCACGGCGCCGGCGATCTGGCGAACGAGGACGCGGCGGCCGCAGAGTGTGCGTATAAGGACGGTTGAACGCTCGTTTTCAGTGCTCGACTTCGGCAGATAGGCTGCCATGAAGCGGCCGGCGTGGTGGCGGACAAGCTCAACGGTGCCATCGACGGGAAACCAGTTGGCGTGGACGTTGAGAACCGACATGAAGACTGAGAGCTGGATTGTCTCGCACTTGAGCACTTCCGGCTCATAGACGCGCTCGAGGGCTACGACAGTGCCGTCAACCGACGAGACCACGACGCGCTCGCGGTTGCCGGTGAAGTTTCGGCGGGGCGAACGGAAAAAGTTAAGCACGAGCAGATAGAGCACGGCCGAGAGGGCTGTGAAGACAATGGAAATGACCTCGGGGCGGATGAATAACCACGCCAAGGCATTGATCACGGCCAACATAAAGAACAGAATTACGAGAATGTTGGTCCCTTCCCTATGTATCTTCACTTTCATTCGGGTATATTGAATTGCAAATTTAGCTGTTTTTTCCCAATAATGAATGACTAAACGGACTGAATTTTAGAAATTGCCCGGATTTCTGGTGAAATCCGGACAACATCAAGGCTTTATTTTTTAGCGGAAGCGGTCTTTTTCGGAGCGGCCGCTTTCTTGGCGGGAGTCTTTTTGGCAGCGGGCTTTTTGGACGGTTCCGGTTTTTCGTCGGTCTTCTTCACGGCCTTGGCGCGGGGCTTGCGTTCGGGAACGCGCCGCAGAACCATGGCGGAACGGGCCGGAATATAGAGCTTGAGCCATTCGACGCCCAGAGGCGAATAGAGCGGATCGTTGACGGTGAAGTGGACCACGGAGTCGTCGATGTTACCGTAGCCGCCGAATTCCTTGTCGTCGGAGGAAAGCACCACCTCATATTTTCCGGGAGGAGTCAGGATTCCATAGTCGGAGAAGGACTTGGAGGGATTGAAGTTATAGACAAACACAAGGTCGCCGCGTCCGTAGGCCAGAATCTGGTCGTCATCTTTCTCCCAGTATTTTCTGACGGGAAGCGCCTGGAAGTTATAGACTCCCGAAATGACTTCGATCATGGCGTTGTCGAAAGCGTTGAGCATTTCATATTTCAGCTCCTTGCGGTCAACCAGATCCCACTGGCGGCGGGCATACTTGTAGCTCCAGCCGTTGCCTTCGCGGGGAAAGTCGATCCATTCGGGATGTCCGAACTCGTTGCCCATGAAGTTGAGATAGCCACCGTTGATGGTGGAGGCGGTGACGAGACGTATCATCTTGTGGAGCGCCATTCCTCGGGCCACGGTCATGTCGTCGTCGCCCTTCATCATGTGCCAGTACATCTTGTCGTCGATGAGACGGAAGATCACCGTCTTGTCGCCCACGAGAGCCTGGTCGTGGCTTTCGACGTAGGAGATTGTCTTCTCGTCGGCGCGGCGGTTGGTCAGCTCCCAGAAAATCGAAGTCGGGTGCCAGTCCTCGTCTTTTTTCTCCTTGAGAGTCTTGATCCAGTAGTCGGGGATGCCCATGGCCATGCGGTAGTCGAAGCCGAGCCCTCCGTCCTTTACCGGAACGGCGAGGCCGGGCATGCCGCTCATCTCCTCGGCGATGGTGATGGCGTGGGAGTTGACCTGATGGATCAGGAGGTTGGCGAGGGAGAGATATGTGATGGCCGAGGTGTCCTCGTTGCCGTCGTAATAGTCGTCATATCCTCCGAAAGCCTGTCCGAGGCCGTGGTTGTAGTAGAGCATGGAGGTGACGCCGTCAAAGCGGAATCCGTCGAAGCGGTATTCCTCCAGCCAGTATTTGCAGTTGGAGAGGAGGAAGTGGAGCACCTCGTTCTTTCCGTAGTCGAAGCAGAGGGAGTCCCAGGCGGGATGTTCGCGGCGGCCGTCGCCGTAGAAATAGAGGTCATAGCTTCCGTCGAGGCGTCCGAGACCCTCGGCCTCGTTCTTGACGGCGTGGGAGTGGACAATATCCATGATGACGGCAATTCCGAGCCGGTGGGCCTCGTCGATGAGCTGCTTCAGCTCCTCTGGAGTGCCGAAGCGTGAAGAGGCCGCGAAGAAGTTGGAGACATGGTAGCCGAAGGATCCGTAGTAGGGATGTTCCTGGATGGCCATTATCTGGATGGCATTATAGCCGTCGGCGGCGATGCGGGGCAGAACGTTGACACGGAATTCATCGTAGGCTCCCACGCCTTCGCGCTCCTGGGCCATACCGATGTGGCATTCGTAGATGAGAAGCGGCTTTACGTCGGGCTTGAAATTATCGACCGTCCAGCTGTAGGGATGCTCGGGATCCCACACCTGGGCCGAGAACAGATGAGTCTTTTCGTCCTGAACAACGCGGGTGGCGTAGGCGGGTATTCGTTCGCCCTCGCCTCCGTTCCATTTCACCATCATCTTGTAATGGTCGCCGTGGTGCAGGCAATCGGCCGGAAGCGTCAGCTCCCACACTCCTGAGTCGGGCAACCGGCGCAGTTCGTAGCGTGCCATGGAATGCCAATCGGAGAAATCGCCGATAAGTGTTATGGCCGTGGCGTTCGGAGCCCATTCGCGGAACACCCATGTGCCGTCGGCATTGCGGTGAAGTCCGAAATAATTGTGAGCGTTGGCGAATTCGTCGAGAGAGCCGCCTTTTCCGGTGAGTTCCTTCAGTTTCCTGACCACGTCCTGATGACGGCCCTCGATGGCGTCGGCATGAGGCTCGAGCCAGGGGTCATTTTTGATCAGGGGGAGACGTGAGGGAGATTTTTTTGTTTTGGCCATGATGTTAGATATAGTAAAAATGATTGTTAGACTTCTTGAACTTTGAACCACAAACTTAATAAAAAACTTCCATCCCTCCAACCTTATCGTTCAAAATAAGCCCTCGTTTGCCGATTTTTGATTTTTTTGAGAATTATACATTGAAATTGGCATAAATGCCATTAACATATCAGTTGCCCTGCGTTGCCCGGCCAAGTCAAGAAAGAATCAGGTTATATTTGTCATCAAGAAAAAATATCGCTAAATTTGTCACATCATGAAAAAGACCCGGCTTTACGCATGCGCGGCGCTATTGCTCTGCGGTGCGACAGGAATCAATGCTGACGTTGTGATAGACATGGCGTCGGCCTACGGCATCAGGCCCGACAGAAAAGAGAACGTATCGCCCAAGGTGCAGCGCGCGCTGACCGACATAAAGAACCGCCATCGCGGCGAGAAAGTGACGCTGCAGTTCGCGCCGGGGCGCTATGACTTCCATCCGCGTGGCAGCATTCAGCGCGAGTATTACATCTCCAATCATGACCAGCCGAACCCGAAGTCTGTCGGCATAGCCATCGAGGACTGGGACAATGTCAGCATCTCGGCTCCCGGCGCCGATTTCGTGTTCCACGGACGGATGCTCCCGCTTGCCGTCGTGGAGTCGGAGAACTGCACTCTTGACGGTTTCAGCATCGACTTCGCCAATCCCCACATAACCCAGGTCGAGATCACCGCGAACAGCGAGACGGAAGGGATCACGTTCCGGACAGCTCCGTGGGTGAAATCGACAATCAACAAGAAGGGCGCCTTCGTGGCGTCGGGCGAAGGATGGGAACTCTCGCCCAACACGGGAATAGCCTTCGATCCGGCCACGCGCCATCTGATCTACCGCACGAGCGACCTGTGGTGTCCGCTCGACAGCGTGGTACGCGTCAGCGGCAAAGACCTTTACCGCGCTCCCAAGTGGAAGGACAGCCGTCTGCCCGCGGGGACGATAGTGGCCCTGCGCACATGGGACCGCCCCGCGCCCGGCATTTTCCTGAGCGAGAACCGTTCCACGGTCATAAAGGGCGTCAAGGTCCACTATGCCGAAGGAATGGGCCTTCTGGCGCAGCTCTGCGACGGGATAACGCTCGAAGGGTTCGGAGTGTGTCAGCGCGGCGACAACGATCCGCGTTATTTCACCACGCAGGCCGATGCCACGCATTTCTCGGGCTGCAAGGGAGTGATCCGCTCCTCGCGCGGCCTTTACGAGGGGATGATGGACGACGCCATAAATGTCCACGGGACCTATCTGAAAGTCACCGGCCGTCCCGACGCCAATACCCTTACCGCACGCTACATGCACGCCCAGAGCTACGGATTCAAATGGGGCGAGCCGGGCGACACGGTGCGCGTCATCAGCTCGCGCACGATGGAGAACGTGCCGGGCGAATACGTGATAGAGTCAATCTCCCCGGTCGGACAAGCGACTGTCGCCGGATGCAAGGATTTTCAGATCAGATTCACCTCCGCGCTGCCTCAGGAAGTCAGCGGATCGGAACCTTTCGGTCTGGAGAACCTCACGTGGAGCCCGGAAGTGTATTTCACCTACAACATAATCCGCAACAACCGCGCCCGCGGCTCGTTGTTCAGCACGCCGCGCCACACCGTGGTGGAGGACAATCTTTTCGACCACACTTCGGGGACCGCCGTCCTGCTCTGCGGCGACTGCATGGGTTGGTTCGAGACCGGCGCGTGCCACGACGTGACCATCCGCCGCAACCGTTTCGTCAACTCGCTGACCAACATGTTCCAGTTCACCGAGGCCATCATATCGATCTATCCCGAAATCCATGACCTGCAGTCGCAGCAGCAATATTTCCACTCGGGAATAACGATAGAGGATAACGAGTTCGTGACGTTCGACTCGCCGCTTCTCTATGCCAAATCAGTCGATGGCCTTCTGTTCAAGGGCAACCGCGTGCGCCACACCACCGATTTCAAGCCGTTTCATAAAAACCGCTTCAATTTCCGCTTTCAGCGCGCCCGCAACGTGACCATCGAGGAAAATGACTTCGGGGGCATCTCGCCCTCGGTCAGCTTCGAGTAAAAGCCCCGTAAGTCTGGAGGATAACAAAGGCCGGAGTCCATAAGGATTCCGGCCTTTACAAATAACATGTATGGAATATGTTACGGCTTATTCTTTGTTTTCGCGACGCGGTCCGCGATCACCACGGTCTCCACGGTCGCGACGCGGTCCGCGGTCATTGCGTTCGGGACGCTCGCGGCGTTCGCCACGGGGAGCACGCTCGCCGCGCGGTGCGCGTTCACGCTCCACATAGCCTTCGGGCTTCGGGAGAAGCGCGCGCATAGAGAGGCGGTATTTGCCGGTCTTCTTGTCGATTTCGATAAGCTTGACATTCACTTCGTCGCCTTCTTTCAGGCCGGAAGCGGCCATGTCGGGAAGACGATCCCAGGAGATTTCCGAAATGTGGAGAAGTCCGTCGCGGTTAGGCATGAACTCTACGAAAGCTCCGAAGTCGAGAATAGAGCGGACGGTGCCTTTGTAGGACTTGCCTTCTTCGGGAAGTTCCACTATAGCATTGATCATTTCGAGAGCGCGGTCGATCGACTCCTTGTTGGATGCCGCAACCTCGATGTAGCCGCCTTCCTCGATCTCGTCGATAGAAACGACAGCGCCGCTCTCTTCCTGAATGCCCTGGATGACTTTTCCGCCCGGGCCGATGACAGCGCCGATAAGCTCTTTCGGGATGAGCATGGTGACGATGCGCGGCACGTTGGGTTTGTAGTCCTCGCGGGGTGCGGGAATGGTCTCATTGATTATGTTGAGGATGTGGAGACGTCCTTCGCGGGCCTGGTTGAGAGCGTTCTCAAGAATCTCGTAGGAAAGGCCGTCGCACTTGATGTCCATCTGTGTGGCGGTGATACCGTCCTTTGTTCCGGTCACCTTGAAGTCCATGTCGCCGAGGTGATCCTCGTCACCGAGAATATCGGAGAGGATGGCATATTTCTCGCCGTCGGAGATGAGACCCATGGCGATACCGCTGACGGGCTTTTTCATCTTGACACCGGCATCGAGCAGAGCGAGCGTTCCGGCGCAGACAGTGGCCATCGACGACGAACCGTTGCTTTCGAGGATGTCGCTGACAATGCGGCAGACGTAGGGGAAATCATCGGGGAACATGCCTTTGAGGGCACGGTGGGCGAGATTTCCGTGACCGATCTCTCGACGGCCTACACCACGCACGGGACGGGCTTCGCCGGTTGAGAAGGGAGGGAAGTTATAGTGGAGGAGGAAACGTTCGCGGCCCTGGTTGAGCACATCGTCAACGATCTTCTCGTCAAGCTTGGTTCCGAGAGTGACGGTGGCCAGCGACTGGGTCTCGCCACGGGTGAAGACAGCCGAACCGTGAGGGCCGGGGATATAGTCAACCTCAGCCCAGATGGGGCGTATCTCTGTTGTCTTGCGGCCGTCGAGACGGATGCCTTCGTCGAGCACGCAGCGGCGCATGGCCTCTTTCTCTACGTCGTGGTAGTAGCGGCGAACCATCGGTTCTTTCTCTTCGCGTTCCTCTTCGGGAATTGTCTCGAGATATTCGTCAACGATAGCGGCGAACGAGTCGGCGCGCCAGTGCTTGTCGGCCGAACCGGTCTTTGCTATGGCGTATGCCTTGTCGTAGCATTTGTCATGGACATCCTTGCGGAGATCCTCGTCATTTGTCTCGTGGCAATATTCACGTTTGACAGTCTTACCGGCAGCCTCGGCAAGCTCGATCTGAGCCTTGCACTGCACCTTGATCGCATCATGGGCGGCTTTGAGCGCGTTGAGAAGATCGGTTTCCGAAACTTCCTTCATCTCGCCCTCGACCATCATGATATTGTCGTATGTGGCGCCGACCATGAGCTCCATGTCGGCCTCTTCGAGCTGCTTGAAAGTGGGATCGATGACAAATTCGCCGTTCACACGGGCCACACGCACTTCCGAGATAGGGCCGTTGAAGGGAATGTCGCTGACAGCGATTGCAGCCGAAGCGGCAAGTCCGGCCAGAGCGTCGGGCATATCCTCGCCGTCGGTGGAATAGAGAGTTATGTTTACGAAAGTGTCAGCGTGGTAATTGTCAGGGAAAAGCGGACGCAGAACACGGTCAACGAGTCTGGCAGTCAGTATTTCGTAATCCGAAGCGCGCCCCTCGCGTTTGAGGAATCCGCCGGGGAAACGTCCGAAAGAGGAGTATTTTTCCTTATATTCAACCTGTAGGGGCATGAAATCCACCCCCTCACCGGCCTCCTTGGCCGAAACAACTGTTGCGAGCAGCATTGTGTTGCCCATTCGCAACTCAACCGCTCCATCGGCTTGCTTGGCCAGTTTGCCTGTCTCCAGGGTGATTTCCCGGCCATCAGGCAGCGCGATGGTTTTCTTAATGGGATTTAACATTTTAATTTTTCTATTTGCAAATATTTCTCTTCTGGGAAAATCGCACAAAGTTAGCAAATTATTGTGAAAGATAAGCTACCCCGACAATATAATTTGCATATTTTTTCAAAATTCACACATCTATCACGCATATTTCAGCGTTATCAGAATAAATCAGAGATCAGAAAAGAGAATGTTTGGATACCGCATAACCCGTGACCCGCTGCGCGACCGGCCCTATAAAGTTGGGCTGGCGCTCAGTGGCGGCGGCGCCCGTGGCGTGGCGCACGCCGGAGCCATCAAAGCCATGCTTGAAGTAGGACTCAAGCCCGACATAATAGCCGGCGTCAGCGCCGGAGCCATTGTCGCGGTCCTTTATGCCTCGGGGATGTCGCCGGAAGAGATGGTCAGCATTTTCGCAAACGCCAAATTTTCCGATTTCTGCGAGTTCGCGGTTCCGAAGGACGGCTTTTTCCGCATGGACGGATTCAGAAAGCTGTTGAAAAAAGTCATCCCCTACACCAACATCGAGGATCTGCCGATGCCTACGGTTGTCACCGCAACCGACTTCGACCACGGCAAGCGCGTGGCTTTCGAGACGGGTCAGATCGCCGAACGCGTCAGCGCCTCATGCTCGATACCGATAGTGTTCAAGCCGGTCGAAATCGATGGAGTCAGATATGTTGACGGGGGCGTGCTCGACAACATGCCCGCATGGGCCATCAGGGAACGGTGCAAGTTTCTCGTCGGCATCAACTGTTCGCCCGCGCCGGCTGAAAGTTCGAAAAACAACATCGTCTCCATAGCGCTCCACGCCTACGAGCTCATGATGAAGAACAACTCGGCGGCTGACCAGTCGCTCTGCGACATGCTGATAACCACAGACCAGATAGCCGACTACAAGGTTTTTGACCTTCAGGGACTGCAACAGGTATTCGACACCGGCTACAACAACACCATGGCCTATTTCCGCGCACGCGGGATAGAACCGAAAAGCCAGCCGGCTGCCGACAGGTAGAACCGGACACTGCAAAATGACCGAGGGCGGACGCGATGTCCGTTATCGGACACTCATCAAGACAGACTCTCCATTGATTTCCAGCCGTTTATAAGTTTGGCACATTTTCTGCAAGAGTGATTGCGGAACAATGTCAACAGAAAAATGGACAGAAATCTTACAAAACAAGAGATCAACGCGCAGAAGCGCAAACAATTCATCAGAATAGGGATTCCGGCGGTCGCGGTCATAGCCGTGATCGCAGGCGCCATTATCTTTTCACGCGACTCGGTCAACCGCCGCGAGCTCAACATGGCGCTGACCGACCGCGGCACCATAGAGTCCTCAGTCACAGCCACCGGGAAAGTTGTCCCGGCCTTCGAACAGGCCATCACTTCACCCATAACGGCCCGCATAGTGGAAGTCTATTGCAACCCGGGCGACAGCCTCGAGGAAGGCACTCCCCTGCTGCTCCTCGACCTGCAGAGCACCCAGACCGAAGTTGACCGCCAGCAGGACCAGCGCCAGAAACAGGTGTACGAAATCGAACAGCAGCGCCTCGACAACGAAACCCGGCTGACCAGCCTCGAGATGCAGATACGCGTCAAGGAGATGGCCGTTGACCGCCTGAAGACCGAGGTTGCCAATGAAAAACGGCTCGACAGCATAGGCTCCGGCACCGGCGACCGCGTGCACGAGGCCGAACTCGCCTACCGCACGGGGCGGCTGGAACTCGAACAGCTCCGCAAGCAGCTCGCCAACGAGCGGAAGGCTCTCGCCGCAACCCTGAAGAGCCGCAATCTCGACCTCTCGATCTTCGACAAGAATTATTCAGAGCAACTGCGCACACTCGAGGACGCGCGCCTTCGCTCTCCGCGTGCGGCGGTGCTGACCTACATCAACAACAATGTAGGCGAACAGGTGCAGCAGGGTGAGAAGATCGCCGCCATCGCCGACCTGTCGCATTTCAGAATCGACGGTGAAATAGCCGAAACCCACGGCAAATATCTGACCCCCGGCGGCCGGGCCACAGTGCGTCTCTCGAAAGAGATCTATCCGGGCCGCGTCATCAACGTGACACCCGTCTCCTCGGGCGGCACCGTCAAATTCTCCGTCATGCTCGACAACGACACGTCGGATAAGCTGCGCTCCGGACTGTCAGTGGAAATCTTCGTCATAAAAGAGATGAAACCCGACGTGGTACGTCTGCCGATGGGCTCCTACTATACCGCCGGTCCGGGTGAATATGAGCTCTACGTCGAGGAGAGTCCGGGTGAACTGACCCGGCGCAAAGTCACTCTCGGCGACGCCAACTATGACTATGTGGAGGTCAAATCAGGCCTTCAGCCGGGCGAGAAAGTGGTCATCAGCAGCATGACCGACCGCAAAAAGAAGAAATACAAAATAAACGATTAAAAAACACAGAAATATGTCGATAATCAAAGTAAACGGAGTGGGCAAGCTCTACCGCACCAAGGAAATAGAGACCACAGCTCTTGAAAACGTGAATTTCACAATCGAAAAAGGTGAATTTGTCAGCATAATGGGACCGTCGGGATGCGGCAAATCGACACTGCTCAACATAGTGGGTCTTCTCGACAAACCGACCACAGGGACTGTCGAAGTGGCCGGAACCACCACCGAGGGGATGAAGGACGCCACCCTCGCCGCCTTCCGCAACGCAAACATAGGATTCATCTTCCAGAGCTTCCATCTGATTCCGTCGCTATCCGTCGCCGACAACGTCGAGCTGCCGCTGACCTACCGCAAGGGGGTGTCGGCCCGCGAACGCTCCGAAAAGGTCAGGGAAGTGCTTGAGAGCGTCGGACTGAGCCACCGCATGAAGCACTATCCCTCGCAGCTCTCCGGCGGTCAGTGTCAGCGCGTGGCCATAGCCCGCGCCATCATAGGCAATCCGGAAATAATCCTCGCCGATGAGCCTACGGGTAATCTGGACTCGAAGATGAGCGCCGAAATCATGGAGATTCTCCACCGCCTCAACCGCGAGGACGGACGCACAATCATGATGGTAACCCACAATGAGGCTCAGGCCGAAGAGACCGACCGCGTCATGCGCTTCTTCGACGGACGCCAGATATTTTAATAATACCCCAATCGAAAATCAATGAAATCCAACATCATACATCAGGCATTCTACGATCTGCGCCATCAGCCGGTAATCGGGACGGTGACAATGATCGGAACGGCGCTGTCGATATTCCTGATCATGATCATCGTCATGATGCACCGTATCGAAGTCAGTCCGTTCGCTCCGGAAAACAACCGCGACAGGCTACTCTACGGCCGAAACCTGCACATCACAGGGATCAATAAGCACAATGACTCGTCGGCGAGGCTTTCAGCCGCTCTGGCCAAGAGATTCTATGACAATCTCGCCAAGACCGAATGCACTACCATCATGACCAGCGACGCGGAGACGGTGGATGTCAGCGCTACCGGAAGCAAGACATTTCTCGCCTATTGCCACGCCACCGACCAGAACTTCTGGAAAATCTTCGACTACGAGTTCATAGCGGGCAAGCCCTACGACGAAGCCGCCGTGAAAGCCGGGCTGAAAGAAGCCGTGATAGCCGAGAGCGTAGCGAGGAAACTTTTCGGATCAGTCGATGTCATCGGCCGGGAGATTCTCATTCTGCAGACCCCCTACCGCATTGTCGGAGTGGTGGAAGACGCTTCTCCGCTTGCCAAAGCCTCTTTCGCGGAAGTGTTCTACCCCTACACTGTTGACGGCGGCAAAAAGTTCAACTGGGACGAAAACGGAGAATTCGGGCCGATGCAGGCGATAATCCTCGCCAATTCGCCTGACGATTTCGAGGCGATAACCGAAGAGGTGCGCGCCCGCATGAAAGTGTTTGACGGCGAATTGCGTCAGCGCGGCGACTCGCTTGTATATCACGGACAGCCCTACGTTCAGGAAGAATCAAATTACACCTCCGGCTCCAATCTGGACCCCACGGCCGACCATGAGAAGAAATTACGCTGGATACTCTACGGAATCCTCCTTCTGGTTCCGGCAATCAATCTGAGCAGCATGACCCAGAGCCGCCTGCGCCGCAGAGTTTCGGAGATCGGCGTGCGCCGCGCTTTCGGCTGCC
>OFGO01001117.1_pt1 | contig 21310 bp, 30 predicted proteins | sample 1521761 | NCBI WGS metagenome assembly OFGO01 (sample SAMEA3504128, study PRJEB24116) | mouse gut metagenome | biome: mouse gut; feature: mouse-associated habitat; material: faeces | place: Denmark | collected 2011
AGTCCCATGCCGTCCAGACCTGCGCCGGAGCCGCCCATCTCTATGTCCAGAAATATAATGTCATGCTCCTTACCGTCCGAGAGGTACGCATCGGCAGAGGCATATTCCGTGATGCCGCATTCCCATCCCTGCTTTTTGATGAGCGAAACAAGATAAAACCTTATATTTTTTTCATCATCACACACCGCAATTTTTACCGTATCTGCCACCTCCAGTCCTCAACTAACTTATCGGAAAAATAAGGTTGATTTTTAACGTCTACTTCGTGAATGGTTAATCTGGTTACGTGAATCGCAGGCTTTTCATTTTTTTAGCCCAAATCAGCCATAAAGTTTTTCGCCATTCGTCCGACAGCCCCACCTGCATATTACCTCTTATTTCCCCGCTTTCCAAGTGATTTCCGTTATCAGTCCGCCTGGCCTGCCTGCGGCCTGCTTGGGAAAAAAGCAGACCGCTGCATATGGTTGTAAGTCCATAGTGCGGCGGTTAGCTTTTGTATATTGTTCATCTCAGCAGCGCCATACTTCCCGTCAATTTGTTTACCTTCTTTTTCACACCGCAGATGGCAACCCCAAAATAATTCAGTTTCGTTTCTGGAACATCCTTCATCTTTTCAATAAACTCATCATGGGTCTTGCACCCCTGTGCAAGGTCTGAAAAATTCACCATCGTCAAGTCCGAAAGCCCCGGCTCATACAGCTTTTCGCGGATAGACTTGATTATCTCCATATTTCCCTTTAAGATTGGCACTGGAAATTCAATGATTCCCAAATGACAGGTTTCGGGCTGCGGAGGAGGAACGCCATGTATCAGGATTTTCCTTTTACCATCGTGGATGTGGCATATCTCTTAAACCTGCATGTCAGGCGTCAGGATTTCCTCATAACTCTCCACCTGTAACTGCAGCAGCCCGTGCCTGTTCCTTTCCCAGTTTCCCATAAGCTCCGTTTCTACCGCCGCTGTATCCGGCAGTCCCGTGCCCGTTGCCGTAAACCGGGTGCCTTTTCCCTGATAGTCTGGAGCTTTCGCCGCTTCCGGCACGCCCTCATCTTCCGTGTGGTACATACTTGCACCCCGTTTCCGCAGCAGATTCCCCTTAAACTAATCAGGGAGATTCCTCCCTGTCTCTTATAAATCCTCCTCATTGCCCTCATTTATGGTACTACAAGCTTTTCTAATATCTCTTTCTTTATATTGTACAGTGCAATTTCTGATATACCAGAATTGCCGCAACTTGATGTTATTTTACAGAATATTACTTCCCACCTTCTGAATGGTCAAAATTTGTTATCCCCCATTCATAACTGTTTGTATTTGAATCATTCTTTGGAACGGGAGGATTAGCAATAATGAATTCACTTCCGTCAGGTGCAGTTATTTTTATGCTGTCTGTTTCGCTATCCGTAATATCCATACTGTTGTTCTGGCTGCTGGCTGCTGAAGGTGTGTATGTTATTTTCCAAACACAAAATCCGATTATGGCAATAGCAAAGACAGTGCAGGCACATGACAGTATAATCTTAGACAATTTTCCCATGATTCCTATTCTCCATTCTATCGCAATCATTCTAATCCGCTTCTCTGGTTTACCGTTACCAGTCTGCCGTCTGACAAACCCAACACTTCATCTGCATAGGATGCAACTTTGTGGGAATGCGTGGCAAGAATGACACAACACCCTTCATTCTTTACCAGGCTTGTAAGAATCTGCATAATTTCTTCCTCTGTGTCTTCATCCAGGTTTCCTGTGGGTTCGTCTGCAATTAGAATATCCGGGTTGTGGGAGAGGGCTCTGGCTATGCCTGTCCGCTGCTGCTCGCCTCCGGACAGCTTCAATATTTTCCTGTCTGCAGTCACCCGGTCAATTCCGACTTTTTCCAAAAGCCTGTATGCCGACTGCTTCTTGCCTCTGCTCCTGTCCCCGCTCAAATTCATGGAAAGGACAACATTTTCAACAGCAGAAGCATTCAGCAGCAGATTATAGCTCTGGAAAACTACACCGATGTTTAATGCCCTGTATCTGTCTCTGTTGATGCATTTCAGATTTTCACCATTATAGGATATCGTTCCCTCCCTGCATACATCAAGCCCGGAAACCAAAGACAACAATGTTGATTTGCCAGCACCGGATTTCCCGATAACAGCATACATTTTCCCCGCTTCAAAATCGGCTGTAATATCACGCAGTACAGGCGTCTCCGATTTTTCATAAGTGTAAGAGATATGCTCCAAATGCAATATACTCATATCATCATCCCCTTTCCGAAAGGATCTTCACGGGCTCATATCTTGTAATATAAAAGATTCCCGCAATGTTCGTAAGCAGGCCAAGAGCCAGCGAAATCATAAAGGTAAAAGCAACACTTTCCGGCGTCTGGACAATTCTCACCTCCTGCAGGGTGGGTGGAGTTTCATTCATGCCGTTCGTACTGGAAAGGATATCACCATAGTCTGCCTGCGGGTGTTGTTCCATAAAACCCGCCTGCCTGTTCACGATTGCATCTGACACAGGTTGTGCGATAAGGCCGCCGATGCCCAAACCGATACAAAGACACAGAGCCATGATGCAGACGGATTCGCAGATAAGTCCAAACGCAACTTTCACTTTTGGCATTCCCATCGCACGCAGTACCCCGATTTCATATTTCCTTTCCCGTACCCCCAGCATTGACAACAAGATTAAAATCAGGCACCCCACCAGAAGTATCACCGCAAGAAAAGCAGCTGAAATACTTTTCAGACTCTCAACCGGCTTTACGACTCGGTTGTAGCTTTCTGCGTCCACGTTGACATTGTAGACTTCATGCAGCCCGTTCTCCTTTACATAGCTTTCAAATTCGGCCGCCAAGTCAGGATTTTTCAGATAGTACACTGCTGTCACATAAAGCCCGGCAGTGCTATGTTCTTCAAGGGTGGAAAAGCTGGTGAGGATTTCATTGCGCCGATTGTTGACTGCCCAGTTACCGCCATTTGGCTGCGGTGTCGTTATATCCAGATAAATTCCGCAGATAGTCAGATGGAGCATCTCCACATCCGTGCTGTTCACATCCTGCAGTTCGAGTTGGTCGCCCAGTTTCAAGCCGTTCAGATCAGCAAAGTCACGGCTTACCATGCACTCGCCGGAAGCCGCAAACAGTCTGCCCTCATCGAGTTCACGCAGTCCCAAAGTAAAATCTTCCATCATGGAATCATCTGAATAGCCTACAACAGTGGTGTTTGGGGCCTGCCTTTGTACATGAGTTGCGGCTTGTGTGTCTGTCAAAAAAACATTGTCCGTTCCTGACTCCCAGCTTTCTTCTTCTCCACCCTGGTCCAATCCGATAAGCTGATTGCTGTACGTCTGGCGTGAACCTTGAAAGAGCGTGCTTTTCACAGCATCCGATCTGGAGAACGCAATGTACTGTTCCGTTGTGATTTCAGGATTATGGTACATTCCGTTTTCGTCTGGTTCCATAAGGGTAAACAGCTTTCTTAAATCCGGCGTAAAGAAGACACTTGCGCCGAAACGGTCTGAATAGTCATCAATGACTGCTTCCGTTGTGAAATGAATCATGGAAGATACCGTTATTGATGCCAGGCATATAATCAATACAGCACCAATCAACAGATACCTCCCCCTGTTTCGCACTATATTTTTGAGTGCGTGACCAATTAAATACATAAAGTCCTCCTGTAGATGTTATTAAAAGCTCCGCGGTCAGCTTTCAAATTATAGTCTATCAGAGGCAATGTTAATCCAGCGTAAAGGCCGGAAAAACAATTTTAAATTTGGACCCACAGTTTTCCCTGCTGTCTACCCAGACAAATCCACCGCACAATTCCGCCACATGGCGGACCAGACTGAGCCCTATCCCGTAGCCATCCTTCTTCCTGTTCCCAATTCTGAAACGGTTTTCAAAAATTTTTTCCTGCTGCTCCATATGGATACCGATTCCAAAGTCTTCAACGGATACATAAGGGCAGTCTCTCTGTATGCCCACATACACCACAACAGGCTTGTCCTGTCCATACTTGACAGCATTATCAATCAGATTTGAGACTGCTCTGTATACCAGCAGTTCCTGCCCTGCAATATACAAAGCCGCATCCTCGTCAAAATCAAAAGAAATATCAGGATACACTTTTTTGTATTCATCCACTGCCATCCCACAGACAAGGGGCAGATCCACTTTTTCAAGTACGCTCTCATTTGCAGATAAGCTCAAAATATCGTCAAGGTTCTTTACCATATGGTCAATCTGCACCGTTGTCCGTTCTGCCACAACAGAAGAGCATTCATTTTGTATTACGGCGCGCAACAGCGCAAGAGAATTTTTTTGTTCATGGGAAATGAAGGAACTAAGGTTTTCAAAATCTGCGCGCAGACAGGATATTTCCTCATTCACATCCAAAAAAGCGGCCGCAATCTCGGATAATTCTTTTGGAAAAGCGGCATGCAAAGTATCTGCTTTCACATTCCTGTTTTTCAGATTATATGCCGTTTCCTCAATCGGCCTTATGATTCTGCTGGTTAAAATATGTGCGAACACAAAAGACAATACCAATGAGATGGCAAATGCAGCCAGGGTCGTGCGGGTGACGATTGCCACATAATAGGGAATAAAAAGAGAATGGATCTCCTGTTCTGTGACAACGCTTTTTTCTAATTCATCCAACGGAATCATTAAGCCGTTCTCTGTAAGCACTGCTCCGTCAACAGATACATAATATCCCTGTATCTGTTCTGGTATATCAATTTTAATATTCAGGACAAAGACGAACGCAATAAGGAGGAATACCCCTATCAGGCACATGGAATACAACAGAGCATAATTCTGAAACCTTATTTTTCGGAATTTTTCCATAAATGATATCCCTTTCCTTTTACAGTCACCAGCAGGTTCTGTCCGCTGGCTGCCTGCAGCTTTTTACGGAGATTCGAAATGTGTACCCGCAGCACCGATGAAAACAGATCAAATTCTTCGTTATACGTATGCTCTATGATTTCCTCGCTGGATACAACTTTCGGGTAACATTCGGCAAGATACAAAAGAATATCAAATTCTTTTACGGACAGGGGAATGTCCACATTCTCCCATACAGCTGTACGTGCAGCCGGGTTGACGGACAAACTACCAATCGTAATCCGGGGACTTGTCCGCCCATAAGACCTGCGGACAACAGCACGGATGCGAGATGTTAACTCGATAAAATCAAAGGGCTTCACAATATAATCATCTGCCCCCAGATCAAGTCCGGCCGCTCTTTCCTTTACGGCTTCTCTTGCCGATACAATCAGCACAGGCATATTTCGTCCGCTGTTCCGCAGAAACGCAAGTATATCAAGTCCATCCCTGTCCGGTAAATTTAAGTCAAGGAGAACAGCATCATAATCTGTTATGCTTGCCTTTTCCTCTCCTTCAAGACCAGTAATGGCAATATCAACAGTAAAGCCCTGCCGTTCCAAACCAGTTTTCATTTCCTTGGCAAGCTGCCTGTCATCCTCTATAATCAACACTCTCATTTAGAATCCTCCTTATATGGATTTTTTATTGTACCATAATCAATGTTTATCTAATGTTAATTATAAGAGATTTTCTATCCAAAGCCTGCCGCTCATACAGATACTCCGATTCTGCAGGGAATCCATTCCACCGGTTCTCCCTTTCCTTTGATCTGGCTGGCAAAATGTGCCACCTCCTGGAAATCGTGATCCAGCAGTCCCATATGGTTAAATTTTATGTCCGGCAGCTCTTTTTGTAAGGAATTGCAGAGAAACGAGTGGAACCCGCTGATATCCCAGCCAAGAATATCGTTTCCAAGGCATGGGCTGTTATCGTTTTCACCATTCATCCGGCCATGGCTGTTACTGCTCTTGAGCTCGCCTGCCAGAATCTCATAATACTCCCTGATTGTAGAGACGCTTACTACATGGCAGGAGACAGCCCGGCAAAATCTTTCATAAAAATCCCTGGCATCCGAGAACCGTAAAAATCTGCTGTCCAAATCAAGACTCCCGGCATCAAAAAGCCTTTTTGCCGTTTCCGAAAACTCTATGTACTGTTCTTTATTAAGCCGCAGTCCTGACAGTGGGGCTCAATTCAAACAGCAGGCTCCTCCAGTCGTTCTGTTTCTCGCTCCCTTCGTCAAGGCTCTGCAATTCTTCCGTCGCATAGTTACGGGGAACACAATACTTTGGCATGACCTGCTCCATCTTTGCCAGGGTATCTTCGGTATCCTCCCCCTGCTCCAGTATTGTCAAAAGATAGTTCGGACTGTATACAAGCCTTTTAACGTCCTGTTATCAGGATCTCTCCGTCTTTTTGGCCAGACCGTGGTAGTACCGCATGAACCGGCATACTTCCTCATAGGTCTCCCGGATTGCGTCTTGGCGTTTTTGCGCATCTGGAATCTCCTTTGTTTCCAGAAAGAGCTGTGCATTACGGTACATCACCGCTATGGGGTCTCTTGGATCATTGCAGGCATTTGGAAATTCCTTCAGACGGACCTCCATATAATCGGAATTATGCCTTACGCATTCCTCAAGGCGCGCATATCCTTCCTTTTCCTTTCCGTTCAATAGATTCCATACACCAGACAGATAGCTGTCCGCTCTCCAGGGATCCGGTTTTTCCTCCCCATCCGGATTCCACATGGGCCGGCCGGTTCTCGGATCGTTCGGGCCTTTCTCTGTGGCTTTCAGGTAATCCCGGCGCTCTTTTGCAAAGTAGGTCTCCAGGCTGTCGATCTTCTGCCACTCCGGCAGCACGCCACCGGCCAGGAAGGTCAGGATATCATCAAATTTTTCCGTTGATGCTCTCCACCGCGGCAGCATCCACGGCTTCCCCACCATACTCGATCACGCCCCATCCATTATGCATCTTTTGAAAATCTTCTCCCTGGCTGACATGGCCCGGCAAGCCTAAGATTCCGTACTGTATGGCGTATATGGGACAGAGATAGCAGATCATGGCCTCATATCCGCCGCCCCTGAAATAACCGATAAACTGAATCCGGGATACCAGGCCGTTCTTTTCCCGCACAAAGGTTTTGGGGCCTGCCTTTTTCATACCGTATGCCTTTGCAACAGGAGCGATCTTTGCCTGCAGGTTTTCCTTTAGGCGCAGTTTCAGTTCTTCCCCGCATTCTTTCCACTGTTCGATTGTCCTTGCATTTTTATAGCTGAACGCTTTCGCCGGTTTCTGGCCGGGCGGCGTTCCCAGCAGGCTCTTCCAGTCAAAAGAAATGGATTCTGTCGGATGTTTCTCCAGATATTCCTCCCAGGAACGCCTGACAGACGCCGTTTTCCTGTGATAGGCTTCCATGGCTTTCTGTCTGTCACGGTTCTCCTCTTCCTGTGCTTTTTCCGCATAATAACCGGACGTCTTCACCGGGCGCCCCTGGGTATGGAAATAATAGGCAACACCGCCCTGGGTCTTTGTCATCCAGTAATAGTTTGCACTCCATAAAGCGGGCATAATCCGCCCCCGGTCTCCCCGGGTCAGGGTTTCTTCCAGCTTAAGCCTGTTGCTGTTCCACCAAGTTTCCCACTCCTCCGGTTCTACGTCTCCTGCCGCAATGCGCAGAAACATCTGTTTCATCTCGTCCTGAAATCCCATCCTTATTCTTCCTCCCCTTTTCTTTCCGCCACTGCATACTGAAAGCCTGCGCTCATGCCGCATGTTCCATTGGAATGTACCTTATAATCTCTGTCAAATTCATCCTCTGGCAACAAATCCAATTCTTCCTTTGACGAGATGTCTTTCACGAGCTTTACTTCCCCTGTTTCCCGGTTCCGGCTGAGTATGTACAGGGCGCCTTCATGTTGGGCCATGAAATCTTCCGGCACATGCATTACCGTTGCATAATTGCTGTCAGGGCTTTCTTCTGTCACTTCATACACATCCGATACGAGTTTATATGTCTGGGTTTCGCTGTTTCCACGGTCAATATGCCATTCCTCTGCACCTTCACTGATGCACAGGATATCTTCTATTTCAAAAGGAAGCCTTGATATAACCATAATCCCCTCCTTTTGCATGGAATGAAATCCCCAGGAATCTTCTGACAGTTCTTCCTGCTTTGTTCCACTGTCTTTAAGGCAGGCCCGCTTCCACTCCCTGAAATATGGCAAGCCTGCAATATCCGGATATTCCACAGAACGGTCTACCCATTCCGCCTCCGGTGAAGCATATACCCGCAGGTTCCACGCAACATAGCCCTCTTCACAGACCGGCCAGTCCCCAGCCTCGAATGAAAGTGAGGTAAGAGGCTGCTTCATGGACAGCCAGGAATTATGGAATTCCACCCGGCTCATCATGGCAAGCAATTCTTCTGCCGCCTGACCCTGGAAATAAAAATCCGCCATATTCCCATGGTCAAATCCTCTCTCCCGCCATTCTGCGGGTGTAGCTGCACGATATCCTGGGGCATTTTCCAGTTGAAATTCAATATCTGTTTTATAAGGTTGCGGCAGATGATACAGCTCTGTAAAGTATTCCTGAAGGACAGCCTCTATTTCTTCCCTCTGGTAATTATCCCAAAGGATTGTCTCATCATTCACATCAATGCCTGCGCAAAACTTCCTGCCTTCATATTCCATAAATACCACCACATTGGAATTGACATAAGGTGCAAAAAAATCATGATACCCCTGAACCCAGTATCCCTGTGGCGAAGCATCTATCCCATATTTTTCCGTGATATAAGCTGCTGCCCTGTCCTCCGCTGTTTTTTCTGCCGCATGGTAGATATGGTCAATTTCCTGCCGTGTCTCCATCCGTTCCCGGCTGCATCCGGTAAGCAGGAACATTGACAGAATCCCTGTTACTGCCATTCTTTTGATTCTGCCGAATACTTCCCCTCTGCTGTCCAATCCCTTTTTTTCCTTCATACCCTGCTCAATTTCCGTTCTCTTTTATATCGCTTCTCCAAGTCCTTCCATGACTTCCATAAGCTTCTTATACCCTGCCTCGCTGGCGGCTCCATAAAGCACTTCCAGGTCACCGCACTCCATGACCACAGCCATATTGTCAGATGCATTACTGTAAAAACGCATATCCATCCCCAGCCATCCAGAAAGCCCAAAGGGTTGTTTTTCAAGGCCGGACCGGACGGTTTCCAGTTCTTCCTCCGTAAGCCAATACATAAGTTCATCCCCATGAAAAGGAAAGGCAAATACCGCTTCATAAGCAAGGGCGGCCCTCAGAAATCCGCTGAGCGTTCCGGCGCACAGGGTCCATCTGTGGTCATTTATCTGATCTGCAGCCACATAAACCGGAGGGTCCGCTTTGGTCAGGTCTTTTCTTCGGATTCCTGCCCGGCAGCATCCCTGATTTTCAATCAGGATCACCAGGTAATCGCCGTCCTTTAACCAGTCCCATTGATCGAAATCTTCCGGCCTGATCCACTTATCCTGTACCTTATGGATTGCCTCCGTGCGCGCCGCCCTGCTCCAGAACTCTTCCAGCACAGGAGGAAGAGGAGAAAAGTATTTTTTCACAATAGCCAACTCTTCTTCTGTGTATCCCTGCAGTTCTTCCACCCCATACAGCTGCCGGATCTCCTCCCTATACTCTCTCTGGTTCTGCCCCTGAGCGCCTGCATCCTGCGGCTCTGCTTCCCGTTCTTCCGTAAACAGGTAGGGAACCCCCTGCCACATAAGCTTTGGCATTTCTTCCAGCCTGTTGAAATAGAGGCAGATGATCTGGTCGTCTCCCCAGTATCCGGATTCCGGCCTTCTGGTGCAGGCTGTGATATGATAGTACCCGTCCGGCAAAGACAGCACCTGGTCCTGTGGAAAATCCGGATTCCAGTCACTCAGCCAGAACAGGTCTCCAAACTGCAGGGAACCGCCCCTTACCTCCACCGCCAGCCGGATCATCACCGGAAACTCTTTCTCCCCGTTGGAATCCGGATAGCCGGGCCGGAACCAGAGAATAAAATCGCCTCCCGTACCTGTACAGAAAGCCGTGATATCCCCTTTTCGGATATGCTCCCCCACCTGTTTCGGATTCGTGAATTCTACTGTCAAAAAGTCGCTCCCCGGAACAACACATCCCATAACCTCCGGGGAAAACAGGACAATCCCCATGCCGTCAATGCTCAAATGCGCCGTATCTCCCAGATGCAGCGGCTCCTCTGATGCCGTGCTGCCCTCAGAAAGAGTTTCCTTTCCACAGGGCTGCTCTGCCGCCTTTGGTTCTTCTGTTTTTTCTTCTTTTATCTCCTGAAGGCAGGACAGCTGTTCCAGCACCTCCGTATATTTCAGCTGGCTGTAAGGAGGCAGGAGGACTTTCTTCAGCGCCGGAAGCTCTGCCAGCAGGCGGCAGTCTGAAAAGCTGGTATCCTGCAGATCCAGGGTATTTAGACTTTTGCATCCGGCCAGAAAAGAATAGTCGTCGATTGCCACATCATGGAGGGACAGCTGCTTTAGCCTTGTCATTTCCCCAATCAGAGAAAAATCATTCTCCTTTACCATGAGCCAGGAAGGAAGACGTATGTCCTCTACTTTTTTAACAGCCGAAAAATTTCTCCTTCTGCTGTCCAGGCTTTTCATTTTCGTCAGATCGCTGAATGTCTGCAGGTCATGTCCTGTGTTTCTCTGAATCCAGATCACAAGTCTTGGATCGATCCCATACTGTTTCATCATTTTAAAAGTTCCTCCTAATTAAAAATCCCTGCCCGCAGCCGGCTCCGTTTCCCTGCTTATTCAACTTTCAGGTCATATTCTTCCGGCGACTTTATGTTGATTGTACAGAACCTGTATGTTTCTTTGTCTTCATATGCCCCTTTACAAATAAAACAGCCGTTCACAGTTTTGACAGACTGCCTTCCCACGATTTTTTTCATTCCGTCAAACAGCTTCTTTGCCGCTGCATTGTCATAATGCATCGTTGCTGTCTCCGTGGGGAAGATTGCCGTTTCCTGGTATACGCCGTTTAAGTCTATATCTATCCGTTCTATATTTTCGTCACAAAGGGAAGTATATCGTATCCTTCCCTTCTCATGGTCTCTCCATCTGTATTCTTTCCAGGAGCAGGCAGTTGTTCCTGAAAATGCAAGAATCTGCTTATTGCCCTGATGGGAGCCGAAAAAATTAGTTCCCAGGTCTGGCAGGCCGGCAGCGTCCTTGAAAAAGACAGGGCCTTCATCTGAATATGTGGGCACATAATAAACATCAAACTTACTCTGAAATTCTTCCAGAATAGCCTGCAAATCCTCTCGTTTGGCATAAAAGCGAAATCTCCGTACCTTCATATGCATCTGCCTCCTTTCCAGTCATTCCATGTCCGGACATCGATTACCAGTTCTCCCGCACCTCATCCATGACATTCCAAATTTCCGAAAGCGTCACCGGAGCCGCATTTTCGTCCGCCTGTCCGTATTCTCCCTGCAGGATACACTCTTCGTAAAGCCTCTGCATGGCCATAAAGACATCCTCCCGTTCCTCTGTCTCGATGAACTCCTCATAGCGGTCATTAAGCTTATTAAAATACCCGGTGTACCTGCGGACAATCTCTTCGATTTCTTTTCTGTCCGCCGCCCTGCCCATCGCCTCCGTCAGCAGCTTCTTTGTATCTTTGTAACACTTTCTGGCGCTCCGGTATGCCGCCTCAGGAATAAACTCGTTTCCATCCCAATGGCGGAGCGGGTTCTCCAGGTTATCCCTAAGCCATCCTTCATCCCGTAAATGGGTGACACTTAACCTGTCCAGCTTCCCTTTCCAGTGTTTTTTCAGGTACAGGCCCGCTCCTTTGGGAACGCTGTCAAAATCCAGCTCCCGCAGTTCCTGCAGCCCCTCCAATGTTTCCATATCCCTCTCATCATATCCAAACAGATCCTTACAGTAAAGATTCCGAAGCCCGGACAGCTTTCCTGCCTCCTGCATATGGGTTACGGCGCCGGGAGCTCCGCTTATGTTTAAATATTCCGCCTCTGGAAACTGTTCGGCCGCCTGCCTCATATCCAGCTCTTTTATGTCGGTCAGGCAAAGCCTCTGGACCCGGTTTTTTTGAAGTCCGTATCTCTGAAGCAGCGCCTTTTTCAAGGATATTTCCAGGGTCAGTTTCCCACTGCAAAGACTGTCGTCAATCTGCAGTTCCGGCCGGATCTTCCCATACAGCTTCAGAAAGCGGGTATCTTTTGGAAGTACCAGTTTCCTGATTCCGCTCATATCCAGCTCCAGATTGTCCAGGCAGGTCTTCCCAAGGTCAAGTACCTCCACACCTGCCTTTTGCAGGCGCAGTGTCCGAAGCAACGGTACTGTGGAGAGCAGCTTCTGAAGCTTACCGGAATACCCCTGCAATTCGGCATAAGTGATACAGGGAAACTCTTCTAACGTATCTTTTTCTGTCAGGCATTGGTAAAGATCATCCCGCAGTCCTCCGGTATTCTTTCGGAACATCCTGCCATGTACAGATACAAAATCGCCGCTGTTACTATATTTTTTGTATGCCGACCTGTCGGTTTCGTCAAAAGACTTCCAGCGCTCTTCATAATAGTAATCTTCCCCTGTGGGCCACTTCCAGGAGTAGGAATCCCATACCGGACTGCTTTTGAGCCCGCACTGGCCTATGTACCGGTAATCCCTGGGAACAGGAGTATTTTCAATCCCTGTTTTTATCATCTGATGGTGATACCGGAAGGATTCCCGGTGATACGGTTGTAACCGCTCCAGGCTGTCTTTTTCGGGCAGGTCATCCTCCAGATAATCAAGCAGCACATAGCAAATGCTTTTGCCATCCACGGCAAGGATCTGGCAGGCGCCGTATTTCCCCAGCATTTCCACATAAAAGGCATATACCTCTCCCGGCTTTGCAGTTCTTTGTTTTAATTTGGCTGAGCGCTGCTCCTTTTTCATGGCTTCATTCCTCCCCAATGCCATAGATGGTCTTATCATTGTCTAATAGATGCGTTTCCACATTCGTATTTTCTATAAACGAATCTTCTTGCTGATTATCTTTTCCACAAAATTCTCAAAAGAGTCGGCAACTGTCTGACATTCTTCAAATTCCGGCTCACTGCCATAAACAATACTGCCTTCTTTTATGGAGATTGCATAATAAGCATAACCGCCTTCTAAGGATAAAAAGACAGGTAAATGTCTATCCCAAAACTTTCTGATCTCATCCTTCCATGCCGCATCATTTTCTGCGGCCTTCAAGCTGAGCAGTTCCCATTCGTTCCATTGCCATGCCTTGTCTCCCTGCATATCATAATCTTCCGAACATAAAAACCAGGCTCTCTCATCACCTCGTATCATACTTTTTACAATGGAAACAAATTCCACCCAGCTTTTCGGGTAGCCGGTATATCGGCTTTTCATTGGTTCAGGCAGACAGAATCTCTGTTTTTCATTCCTCTCTACAGTCCAGCCCTGTTCTTTCATACAGCTTATAAATTTATCAATCATTTTGCGTTTTCCTCCAGAAATAAAAGCGCATCCTCATGAGTAACAGCCAGAACCCATTCCATCTCTCTGTTAAAAATACATACATCCACCTGGTCCCATGGTTCAAGTTTCAAAATATAAGTGACAACTTCTTCCATCCTTGCAGCATATAAGGTCTTGTCTCTCTCATCATAAAAAAATATCATGTCTTCTGGCGGAATGGGAATATCCCTGATCTCTTCCATAGAAATGCATTTGGGCTTCCTCGCAAAAGAATTCCACATCAGACCATACTTCCGCAATTTTTCCTTATCCACATAATGCTCTGCAAAATCTTTTAAAATACAGTTCGCATCTGTCTGCGGCATCTTCTTCGCAAACTTGAGTTCTCCCATATTCAGCCTCCCTGTCATCTATCTCCGGAAACTTGCAAGAAAATTTTCATACTCCTGCTCCAACTGCTTCCCATAAGGATCATTCATGGCCTTTGCCGCCGCAATCCCCTTTATATATAAATTTCCGTACCAGCTCGACTGCGGCACCTTCTGCAGTTCTGTCTTTGCCCAGTTCCACAGACCGGCTGCTGCCTTACTATGATTTGCTGTGACTTCAAAGCAGTCTTCCAGGATATCCTTGAACAACCGGAGCGTCCGGATCTGTCCGTAATCCGTGGTTTCGATTACTTTTTCGCATAAACAGAGTGCCTTTCCATAATCGCACATATGTATGTAGTGCCGGAGCAGATTTTTATACCCGGAAATGATATCTCCCATACTGCTTTTTTCTGTTGACAGGATTTCCTCCAGCTGTTCCTGATAGAGCCTTTCATTTTCCCCATTTCTTTCCAGAAATGTGTTAAAGTCGATCAGCACTCTGCGGTTGGAATCGGACCATTCTGTAATAGTCTTTTTCCACTCATCCACCAGACTTCCCATCACATCTCTGTATCCCATTTCCCGGCACAAATAGATACAGTCCTGCAGGCTGTTTGTCCCAAAGTCATCCTCCATCTGTCCGTCCGGGTCATAGCCGCAGGCGCAGTCAAAATTTGCGTTCTTTGCCCTCTCCAATAAACCGACATATTTTCCATCTCCATTGTATTTTCTGATCAGGTGCGTCAGCTGCAGTGTACTTCCTATCCCCTGGAATGAATTCCGCTCCCTGTCCTTCAGCTCCTCCTCAAAAAGGAAAGCAACCGCCTCTTCGTCATTGATATGGCAGTACAGAAAATAATACGCCAGCCGGAGACGGTCAATATAATTCTCGTCATCCGTACCCCATTCTCCATTATGAAATTCCTTATAGCGGACTGTGTTGTCATTTCCTGCTTTCAGAGCCTGGTAAACAGCCTGCTGCTCTTCTAATTTAGATTTTAACTGTTCTTTCCCCATAGTCAGTTCCTTCCATCCACTCCTTTTGAGCCAGTTCCGCCAACATACGCCGGGCATCTTCCACCACATACAACGTCCCGCCCTCCCGGATCGCGTATTCCAGATGTGTTCTGGCGTTCTTTAACTCATTGCAGGCAATATCTACATCCGCAAGGCATACGGCAGAAACCACTTTTTGAAGCTTGGCTGTATATCCAGCGCTCCGGGCTTCCTCCATGCGGCGGAATGTCTCATACTCTCCCCGCCACAGCGCCAGGCTGGCATCCATAGCCTTCAGCATCTTCTGCCCTGTTTTCTGTACGGATGCTTTTGTGGATGAGGAGATAAGAGCATCCGCTTCCTGCCTCACCTGCATCGCCCTTTCCAGATCTTTCATCTTTTTATAACAGCTAAAACGGGTGTTCAAAAGGACAAGTTGATAATTAGCGCTTACTTTGTCCTTACATAGAGACTCTGCCAAAGCCAGCGCATCGATAAACTGTCCGGACCACATAAGCCCGGATGCCTCATTGACATGGATAGCCCGGATACTCCACTTTCTTTTATATACCTTTTCCAGCAATCGCATTACCTGAACATAGGTTACCGGATCGCAGTCCTGGCTCAAAATCAGATTCAAGAGCATAAAATCACGGGAGATCCAAATGCTGATTGGAAAAGTAATCACAAAAAGAATCAACAGTTTGAGCAGAACATCTGCAATGCCGTCATCGCCCCACCAGATTCCCCTGATGCCCGCAATAACATACAGCAAGAGGATCAGAATGAGAAGCCCCTGCTTGGCCCTAAGTCTCTTTTTGTGTTGACGAACAATCTCTTCCGGAGTTTTATTTTGATATTGCATAGTAGCTTTCATGTTTTTTCCATCCTCTTTTCTTTTATGTTGTGTCAATGCAATCTATTATTTTGTTCCGATATCACTTATCATCTTTCAAACCTAATATCCCAAAAACAATACCTGCTATCATCGCTGCCTCTCCAATATACTGCGGCAGCTGCATATAGTGCGCCTGTACGTTCACATCTGCAAATCCTAATGTTCCGGCTGAAAACATAACTGCCCCACCCACAAAAATGAAACCGCCTAAAACAATTTTTTCATCTGTTTATCCCCTTTAAAATTCCGGCTTTTCCGGTTCTATAAAACGGAATTTTATCTCGCATAAATTGCGATTTTCCCAGTTCTACAATCGGAAGTTACAGATTTTCTATCTGTTCATCTAAATATGTGAAAAGTAATGACCATATATCAATTCCACTATGTAGATACAGCTGCTTATTAAGTTCTTCAATTCTTGCCTCAGCTTCCTCGTTTAGTTCGTGATTATCATTAAATGTGGTAATATCATACTCTTGTTGAGTCTCGCTTAAAAATTCTCCTCTCATTATATCGGGCGGCGCAATCTGACATATTTTTTCAAGTATATCCGCATCATTCTTGTCGCCAATTATTCTAAATGCCTGTATAATGTTAGGCGCATAATGACCGATAGAATTTTCAAGAAAGGCGAAAATTCCTTCCATAATCAATTCTGTATCAAATGCAATTAAGAAAGAAGCTGTTTGAATAAAGTCAGCACATTTCAACCACTGATCATAATCATTACTCCATAAATCAGTTGCAAGTTTTTCGCATAGAGTTTCGCCTGTAAATTGTCTGATATTTATTTCCTTACCGTCAATCCATCTCATATTCTTGCTCCTATAAATCAAATCTTCTTCGTCAATATATTTCTGCATTCGTTAAAGAGTATCGAGCCAAAACGCTGGCACATAGCATTCTTTATATTCATGACTGTTTGGATAGTCTACCAACAAATAATGTTTTAATTTTTCATTACTTTCAAAGCAAATTACTTTGTTCATAGGAATTTCACTAAACCAACCATCCCCATATTGATTTCGAGGTCCTCCAAGACCACATGGCTGATGACCGTCGCGAACATGGCACCACCAAGTGAAACCTTTAATTGTTATACCCAACTCCTCCATATAATCAATAAATTCACCAATATTCTGTGTAGGACAAATCATGTCTACATAACCATTTCCAACGCACTGTATATGAAGTTTTTCCATAATTGTATCAACTGCTGCTTTATCAAAATCCACAGAAGGTGCCTCCAACTTTCGCTTTTTGATTAGTTTTCCGAAAATTTAATTATTTTCCTTTTCTGAAACTTCCCCTTCCCCGGTATGTGACAACACCACAAGTAAAACATTAACCACAATTTTTACATTTAATCACATGACATATAACATCATCTATCCAACATCCATTTTCATCTTTTACTTTATCTGTGTCACAATCCTTCGATTCAAATTGAAAACTTCCACTATCCACCAGAGATTGTATATATTTTAGGCAGTCAAGATATTCTTTAGGAGTGGGAAAGAAATCAACTGTTTTTACTTTTTCACATATTTCGCACATAGGCTTCTCCTTGAATCCCGCTTTTCTTCTTGATCAATTTTTCCCTGCATTTTGTAGATTATCAGCCATCTCAAAAAACTTACATTTGCACTCCGGGCAGACTGACGGAATGATCAGCGGACAAAATTTCTGCTTCACATATTTGATATGCCGCCCCTCCATGCTCCGCAAACATTCTTTTTCTTTCAGGTTATCCCCTCTTGTCGGAACATAATACGGAAATGGATGCCCGCAGCAAGGACACCGCCAAAAAAGTTTTGGGGTAAATCCAAACGGAACAGCCGCAAAAAAAATCGGAAGTGATATAGCAGCCACCACAATGAAAAACGCAAAAAACGGTTTGTTCTCTATCATGGCACTCATTCCCATGTTCCTGCCCCAAATAACCACAGGAATGAACAGCACCATACTGCAGACACCAAAAGCGGCAAAGCATCCCCATTGTATCAGAAATACTGCTTTCGCAAAGGCACAGCATCGCCGGAACCGTGGCGGCATCTGTGGGAAAACATATGGAAATGTTTTTGATGTATTCTCCTGCTGTAATCGCCAGTTCGTAATATCATCCGTGGGTCTTCTCATTATCCTGTCCTCTGATGGCTCCTTAAAATCCTGCATACTATTATGCTTTTTGCCCTGTTCATAACTTGATAAAAAGTATCTGCATCTAAATAATAGTTCAACGCTTTCAGCAACTCTTTCTCGGTGGCGTCTTTTTTCTGGTCTAAAGCATTGATAACAACATCTGCCACAAGTTCCGGCATGATCGAATAGTCCATATTGTTTTCAATCGCATATTCCGGGAAAATTTCTTCCTCGTTTTCATCAAATTCCGGTCTGGGAGCTATGTAGCAGGGGGTAGATAAAGATAAAATATCGCCTGTTTCATAAATGTACCAGTCATTATCTTCTTCCACTGCGCTTTCTCCTTCATCGCTTAGAGCTGTTCTGCCCAGTCAATGCCTGGATAAAGTTTTCCTGTCCTTATGAAATATTCAACCGCTTTTACGCCAACTTCCATATTGGTAAGCGCAAGGTATTTTTCAATAGGCGACTGGCCTCCGCTTTGCACATGGGCAAATCCTTCTACTCCGGCATACTCTGGATTATAGGAATAATAATTCTTTTCCTCTTTGGTTCCGCCATGCGAGCTAAAGCTGATTGCCAGCCATTCCCCATCACAGTTTACTTCAAACATCTCAACTTCCCCATAGGGGTCTAAGTACAGATATATATTAAGCCCCTTCGGTATTTCTTCCAGGATTTTGGAAATTACTTCTTCTGTAATTTCATCAGCCTCATAAGAAGAATACGGCGGGTCATAATAGTCAATATGTTTTATCTGGATTGCTTTGGTGTCAAAATCAGGGATGTTCTCCTGCTTAGGTATCATTTTAACTTCCATACCGCATAACGTTTTGATTATTTTAGGTTACATAAGATTGCCTCCTGGTTTATTGGTTCGCTTTATTTTTTCAAAAAGTAAATACTTCTTCACAGATAAACTTCAAAATTTTCGCTGCTCCATGTGGAAAGCACATTTTCAGCAAGTGTCTTGTCCACTCTCAGCACTGTGTATTCACAATCACAGTAAATATAATCTTCCAGCACGGTCAGCCGCATCCCATGCACATCTAAAACCTGGTTTATTGCGGTCATAGATTTTTTGAAATTATCATAATCGCTACAATCCGTGTATATCTTTTCTCTATGGACAATCTCTGAAATTTCCGGATATTCTATTCCTTGTGTATGGAAAAACTCCGTTAAAGTATGTGTCAGGTCATCCTCATAGCCGCCGATCTGAATACCGTAACCGTGAGCGCAGAGAAAAGCGGCACAAAAACATTCCGCATCCAACTCATCTTCCTTTGAAAAGTCCAAAAATTCTTCCAGTATATGCTTTCTTTTGGATAATTGGCACAACCGAAAGTATCTTTTCTATATCGGCAAAATGGATATTCGCAATGTTTTCCCATAAGCCCCATGCTGAAAATTGATAAGCCTGTAAAAATCATTTTCTATTTTCCAAAAAGAATTTCGCTCTTTTTTATATCCGTATTCGGAAAATATTCCCTTAACCTCGCCAATTATCGTTTTCATATTTTTCGCTCCTTATAGACGAAAAAGTGTCTGCTATATTCGGCGTTGTTTCGGCTGTATACTTAGTCCATGTCCGGTAGGCACTTCGTAACCTGTTTTTGTCATGCTGTTCGGATGATTCCGATGCACAGACCGAAACAATTCGCCTTGGATCAAGTTTCATATTGGACCTAAACCCCAAAAGTACGGGCATGTTGACAGACACCTCATTTTTAGGCTTTGTAAAATATCCCCACCTGACCATAGGGTTGTGCTTTATAAATGTTTCAGCAAAATAGAATGAAATATCTGTAATAATCGCTAATGTTCTCACTGAAAATCTCTTTTTTGAAATACTATCATGCATCCATTCCGGAAATTGCTTTAATTCTGCCTGGTATTCTTCCTCGCTTTTTGCTACCATGTCGATTTGAGTTTCAAACCAGTTCCACAGCTCAATAAGGGAATCCGGTGTATATTCACACAAAAAAGCTGCTCCCCCTGTTGACCGGGCATATTCATATAGCTGTTCAATTCTCTCTTTTGATTGTCCAACATACCAATGGAAATATTCTTCTGCCAGTTTCTTGCTTAAACTCCGAAATCCATTATGATGAAATGGAGCAATCATTAACTTATATTCATTCATTTCGACTCACCCTTTATTCCATACTGATCATTGAGGTAATGGCTATAATTCCTGAATACCGGCCTGCTGTAACCAGCCTTTCAGTTTTTTTATGGGGAAACCGGTAAATGTATAGGCATCCTCTGTCAAGCCATGTTCACCAATCACTGTTTTTTCTGCCTGGCCAAATATAGTCACAGACGGAAAAAAGAGAAGGATTCTGCCAAATGTAAAGCCCCTTATTTTTGATAGTTTTAACTCAATGCCTGTATAAGTGTCCAAAAATACTCTTTGATTTGTCACATAAATTGTGGCGTGCCAGCATTGGTAGGTATGTTTCTCTAAATCCCTATAAGATACAAGCCCTTGTCCAATTCGTGATTCGCCTGGATTAAGCTGTAAATTTGCCATAGATATTACCTCTGTACTTTCTTTTTTATCATTGTTCCATGAAAAAAATAGTGATAATTGTCCTCCGCATCGCCATCTTCCATAACTCTGAAAGAATCAAAATCCGCATCCACCAACCGTTTGCCCCAAAAGATATGTTTATCATCACAAGCATATCCGTCACCCAATATCACAAAATTCTGTACTTTTGCTTTCAATAACTGATCTCTCCAAAATATGTGCTTATCATCGCGGGCATATCCATCACTTAGTACAGAAAAGGATTGAGGAATTGCTCTTTTTACTGTTACCTGGCAAAAATATACACGTTCGTCATCTTTTGTATATCCATCGGTCAAGATAGTAAATGCAGCCGGCTTTTTACACGTTTTCAGTCGGACAGCATGGCGGGTTTCCGTAGAATAAGTAAAAAAGTACACAAATTCTGCATCTCTGCCATAACCTTCAGGGCCATACATTCCAATACCATCATCCAATATTTCAAAGGTTTCCGGATGTGCAATCTTAGCATCACCATATGGAGTATAAATGATCTGATGGTTTCCAATATAGGCCGGATTAAAAACGTGAAAGCCCTCCGGTGTAATGCCACGCAGCAGGACACCTCTTCGATAAACCCGCTCTTTGTCCTTTATAAAGTCATGATTCAGAACCTCCATTGTAGCAAGATCAATTTTGACACGGCGGAAAATATTTTCATACGATTGTTGTTCCGGCATAAAGGCCACTTCACCGTCACATTCACGGTAGCCGGATGATTTTCCATTGTTATCTTTTAAAATACGTGCGTAACCCATTGTATGATCCCTCTTTTTATGATTATATAACTACTGAGTTTTCGTATATTAGTTTCAAAGAGTCAAACAATTCCTCCATGAAAATCCCCCTGATTCAATTTTTCACTTTATTCAGCTGTCTGTTAAACTAAACTTGAAACTCTCAATACTTCAGGAGATAAAACCCCCAAACACAGTTACTGAACTCTCCAGCGG
>OFGO01001120.1_pt1 | contig 21276 bp, 24 predicted proteins | sample 1521761 | NCBI WGS metagenome assembly OFGO01 (sample SAMEA3504128, study PRJEB24116) | mouse gut metagenome | biome: mouse gut; feature: mouse-associated habitat; material: faeces | place: Denmark | collected 2011
AGCCTCCGCGTCCTTTTTATTCTTCTCTGAAGTCAAACAGCTGCTTTGGTTCGATACCAAGCACATCGGAGAGTTTGAACAGTACGTCAAAGGAGGGACCCACGAGGCCGCGCTCAATTGCGCTGATATGGGTCCGGTGAATATCCACCAGCTCGGCCAGTCGCGATTGTGATAACCGATTCTTTTTGCGGTAATAGACTACATTCAGCCCAAATTGTATATATCGGTCCTCGTACTCCGCTTTCAATCTCTCACCCCCCGCACTATGTATTCTACAGGGGGGACGTCGGAAATGGAACATGGTGTAAATCGCTATGAGAGATTGATGCAGTGCATTTATTGTGTTATAGTATGCGCAAAGGAGGAAAGACCATGCTGGAATTCACGGAAGCCGACCCTTTGCCCGCAGTCTGTCAAGCATGCGTTGACGCAGGCCATGAGGACTGTGACGAATGTGAGCATATGATGGAGCGCTGGCTGATCTCGCCGGAGTACGAACGCTGGCTGGAGCGGATCGCAAAAGAGCGGGCTATCGCCCGCCTCCAGCGGGAGTTGGCACGATCCAAAGAGTAGAACGATCCCGCACAGGACCGGCATCCGGCCCTGCGCGGGATCGCTTCATTTTTTCAACACATCCACCACGGTGAGCGTGCCCTCCTCCACCCGGAAGCGCACCTCCAGCCCGGCGAACCCGAACCCATACACCCGCCCGGGATCGTCCTGATAGGAGGGCCGGGGGTCCTGGGCCAGCACCCCCAGCAGCGCCGCCCGGCGTCCCTCCGGAACCCGCGAGAGCAGCTCTGGAGGGCACTCCACCGCCAGAGCGCCCTCCGGCGCGCTTCCAGCAAAGCCCCCCGCCGCCTCGGGATGGCAGTCGGCATAGGGAATATACGGCTTGACGTCCAGGATCGGCGTGCCGTCCACTAGGTCGGCCCCGGACACGTGGAGTACCGGGCCCTCCGGCGTATCCCACTCCACCCCCTCCAGCCTCACGCAGGACAGCCCGATGGGGTTGGGCCGGAAGGGGGAGCGGGTGGCAAACACCCCCATCCGCCTGTTTCCCCCCAGCCTGGGGGGGCGCACAGTGGGCGACCAACCCCTGTCCCGGTTCTCGGAGAACTCCCAGATGAGCCACAGGTGGGAAAAGCTCTCGATGCCCCGCAGGGCCTCCGCCATGCGGCACGGCGGTTCAAACACCACAACGGCCCGGAGCTCCTCCACCAGCCCGGCCTGTCTGGGCACGCCGAACTTGGAGGAAAAGTCGGAACGGATGCGGGCAACGGGCTCCATCAGTCCACGTTGGGACTGGCGCGCATGGCCAGGATGGTTTTCCCAATGAGCTCGTCCAGCTCCCAGCCCAGCATGGCCGCCCCCCGCTCGATCACCTCCCGGGAGCACCCGGCGGCGAACTTCTTGTCCTTGTATTTCTTTTTCACCGACTTGACCTCCAGGTCGGACACGCTCTTGGAGGGCCGCATCAGGGCCGCCGCGCCGATCAGCCCCGTCAGCTCGTCCACGGCAAAGAGCACCTTCTCCATCTGGTGTTCCGGCGGGATGTCCACACACTCCCCATAGCCATGGCTGGCGGTGGCGCGGACGACGGCCTCGTCGATGTCCCGCCGGCGCATCAGCTCCTGGCTCTTTACACAGTGCTCCTCGGGCCACCGCTCGAAGTCCAGGTCGTGGAGGATGCCCACCGTCTCCCACAAATCGGCCTGGTCTCCATAGCCCAGCTCCCGGGCAAACCAGCGCATCACGTCGCCCACGGTGCGGGCGTGCCTGCGGTGGAAATCGCCCTCGTTGAATTCACACAAAAGTTCCCATGCCTGTTCGGGGGTGGGGATCATGGCAAACAGCTCCTTTTTATAATAATAGAGAAATCATATACCTCCCCTCCCCTTCTTGTCAATCCCCCCATTGAAGGACCATTAAATCAGCCGCGCCTGGGCGCTTTGCCGATTTGGCCGGAGGTTCCTTGACTTTTGGATTGCCAGCCATTACAATACAAGGACTGCAAAGGCTCAGGAGGGGAGCGCTATGGACAATCTCATCTATTTTGACTACGCCGCCACCACCCCGGTGCGCCCGGAGGCCATAGAGGCCATGCTGGACGCCCTGGGCCAATTCGGCAACCCCTCCTCCCGGTATGAATTCGGGCGGGAGTCCGCCCGGCGGGTGAAAGAGCACCGGGACGCCGTCGCTGAGGCGTTCGGCTGCTCCCCCTCCGAGCTGTTTTTCACCTCCTGCGGCACGGAGGGCGATAACTGGGCCATCCGCCGGGGTGTGGAGCTCAACCGCCGCCGGGGAAAGCACATTGTCACCACCGCCATCGAGCACGCCGCCGTGCTGGAGACCTGCAAGGAGCTGGAGCGCCAGGGGTACGAGGTCACATACCTCAAGCCGGACAGGGCGGGCCGCGTGGCCCCGGAGCAGCTGGCCGCCGCCCTGCGGCCAGACACCGCCCTGGTGTCCATGATGCTGGTGAACAACGAGACCGGCGCAATCCTCCCCGTGCCGGACTGCGCCAAGGCGGTGAAGTCCTTCAATCCGGCCATCCTCTTCCACTGCGACGCGGTGCAGGGCTTTTTGAAAACGCCGGGGCCCCTGGCAAAGCTGGGGGCGGACCTTGTGACCATCAGCGGCCACAAGGTGGGCGCGCCCAAGGGGATCGGGGCGCTGTACGTCAAAAAGGGCGTCCGGCTGCCCCCCCTTCTCACCGGGGGCGGGCAGGAGGAGGGTTTGCGCTCGGGCACCGAGGCCACGGCGCAGATTGCCGCCTTCGCCGCCGCCGTCCGGGCCTCCGCGGCGGATTCTGCCCGGCTGGAGCGCACCGCCGCCATCAAAGAGTACACCCTGGCCAAACTGAAGGAGGACCTGCCCAAGCTGGAGGTCATCTCCGCCGGGGACGCCCCCCATATCTGCGCGATTACCCTTCCCGGCTACAAAAGCGAGGTAGTGGTCCGGGTGTTGGGGGACCGGGGGGTGTGCGTCTCCTCCGGCTCCGCCTGCCACAAGGGCCGGCCCAGCCACGTGTTCGCCGCCATGAACCTGCCAAAGCCTTGGCTGGACGGGGCGCTCCGGCTGTCCTTCTCGCCGGATTCCACCCGGGAGGAGGCGGACACGCTGGCAGCCGCCCTCCGGGACGCAGCGGACAGTCTCTTCACCACACTTTCATAAATCAAGCAAAGGAGCATCCACCGTCATGTTCAAGCTATTCCGGCGGGATCCGGGCTTTTATCCCAAGCTGATCTCTCTGGCCCTGCCCATTCTGCTGCAAAACCTCATCACCAATTCCCTTGGTCTGGTTGACACCTTTATGGTGGGCACCATGGGGGAGGGCCCCCTGGCCGGGGTCACCCTGGCCAACATTCCCGTTTTCGTGGTTCAGCTGATGATGTTCGGCATCCAGAGCGGCTCCTCCGTCCTCATCAGCCAGTACCGGGGCAAGGGGGACATGGGGGCCATCAATCGGGTGATGGGTATCGGCATGTACACCGCCGGGGCCATCGGCCTCACCTTCGCCCTCATCATGGGCTTTCTGCCCTCCCAGTTCATGGGCCTGTTCGGCAGCGACGCCGCCGTGGTAGCCACCGCCGCCCGATACGCCCGCATCGTGGGCTGGTCCTATTTCTTCGACAGCTTCGTCCAGGTCTACATCGGCGTCCACCGGGCCATGGGCAACCCCAGCCGGGGGCTGGTCATCCTGGGCGCCTCCATGGCCAGCAACACCTTCCTCAACTGGGTGTTCATCTTCGGCAACCTGGGCGCACCCCGGCTGGCGGAGGAGGGCGCGGCCCTGGCCACCCTGCTGGCCCGGGTGCTGTCCTGCTCCATCGCCGTGGGCTGGGCCATGCTGGACAAGCGCTTCAAGCTCTCTCCCGCCCTGCTCTTCCGGCCCGGCCGGGAGATGACCCGGCGGTTTATCCGCTTCTCCACCCCCGTAATGTGCAACGAGACCTTCTGGGGGCTGGGCACCTCCCTGTTCCCCACCATCATGGGCCACATGGAGGGTTCCCAGGAGATTCTGGCCGCCTACGCCATCGCCGGCAACATCACCAACCTGTGCACCGTGGGGGTGTTCGCCATCTCTGGCACCGCCGCCATCCTCATCGGCCAGGAAATCGGCTCGGGCCGTGCCGACCGGGTGTATTCTCTGGGCGCGTTGCTCAACGCGCTGGCCTTCCTGTTCGGCCTTGCCGCAGGGCTTTTGTTCCTAGGGCTGCTCCACTGGTTCGTAATCCCGGTGCTTTACCCCCTGTTTGGCCTGTCCTCCGCTGCGGGGGATATCTGCACCATGATGCTCACCGTGGTGTTTACCATGATGCCCCTGCGCTCCTTCGAGTGCACCAACATCGTGGGGGTGCTCCGAGGGGGCGGGGATGTGAAAATGGCCACCCTGATCGACCTCACCCCCCTGTGGGTGGTGGCGCTGCCCCTGGCGGTTCTCTCCGGCCTGGTATTCAAAGTTGGTATATTCTGGGTGTACCTGTCCATGATGAGCGAAAACGTGGTCAAGGGAATCCTGGGCATCCGCCGGTTCCTCAGTGGCAAGTGGATCAACGACGTCACCGCCCCTGTCCGACAGGGCGCCGGGATGTGACGCCTAGCAGCTGTGCCAATAGCCGGGGTATGCCGCTTTTGGAGCAGCTGCTTAAAATTTTTCGGATGAGGCTTGCATTCCACCCCCGGCTGTATTATACTGATGGAAGAGATAACCATTTGCAGATTTTGGAACACAATTTTTTGGAGGTAGAACCATCATGTCTCTGAGAAAGCTCCTGATTTCCGCCGCAGCGGCCGTGTGCGCCGTCTCCCTGCTCATCCCCGCCGCCTTTGCCCACGGAGGCTGCCATGGGCGCGCCCGCACCGCCCAGCCCTGCGCGGTGGAGAACTGTACCGCCGCCGGATGGCACTATCACAACCGGGCGCTGTACTGCGGCCATACCCACGGGAACGGCCTGTGCGACGGCTCCTGCGCCCTTCTGTGCGATATGGAGGGCTGCGAGCTGACCGGGCGCCACGACCACGACGGCGTGACCTACTGCGGCAACTGCCACGAAAGCGGATACTGTGACGGGGCCTGCCTCGCCCTGTGCGACGTGGAAGACTGCACCCTCACCGGCCGTCACGACCACGACGGCGTCACCTATTGCGGCAACCGCCATGCGTGCGGATTTTGCGACGGCAGCTGCCCCGCTTACCGCGCTTCCGCATCTTCCGGCGGTCATCACGGCTGCCACCACTAAAAGGATTTTCTGCTCAAAAAGGGCGGGCCTTGGAAAAGGCCCGCCCTTTTGTCATTCCCCTTTGTACTTTTTCCTGGTGGCGATGCCCCCGCGTATGTGGCGCTCCGCCTTGTTTTCGTTCAGGATCGCCTTCACCTGCTGGTACAGCCCCCGGTTAATGGCAGGCAGGCGTTCGCTCAGATCCTTATGTACGGTGGACTTGCTGATGCCGAAGCGGCTGGCGGCGGCCCGGACGGTGGTCTTGTTCTCAATGATGTACAGCGCCAGCTCCTGGGCGCGCTCTTCCATGTTCCCCTTCACAAAAACAACACTCCCCGTTGTGGTCTCTCACAGGGAGATGTATATGCGCCGGGACTGCGCAATATGAGGGCGGTTTTGATCCCGGGGCGGGGGCAGCCCCTGAGCTTTACCGGGAATAAATTCGGCTGAGCCCGCAACAGAGTTTGTGATTACGTCCGACGATTACACCTGACGAACGGCGGTTTAACTTTCGTATCAAGCAGAAGCCCATACTTCTGCGGCCGCCGGAATGCGTTGCCATGCACCTCGTTCTCCCGGTAGCGCCGAAGCTGTCCCAAATCCACTTCAGCGAGATAAATCCCCTCCGCGCCATCCGCCTGTAAAACGCACATATCCCGGGAGCCGTCCAGCTCCGGCAGATACGCCACGCCGTCAAACACGCTGGAGCCGCCGTTGCAGTCAGGCACCGAGTCCGGGTAGTTGCAGGTGGCGATGGCCAGCATATTCTCATAGGCCCTGGCCCGCAGCTGGGAGAGGCGGTTGATCTCCATGGGGCAGGCGTTGGGCACCAGGATGAGCTCCGCACCCTTGAGCATCAAGATTCGGGCGCTCTCGGGGAACTCCCTGTCATAGCAGATCATGGCCCCCACCTTTACCTCGCCGCAACGGGTGTCCAGCGTGGCGACATAGAAATCCTCCCCCGGCGTCAGGTTCCGCTCCACGTCAAAATCACAGGTGTGGACCTTGGCATAGGCGATCTTCCGTTCCCCGAACCGGTCAAAGAGCGCCATGGAATTCCGGGGGCCGCCCTCGTGCTGTTCCAAAAAGGTGATGCCGATGGCCATATCAAGTTCTTTGGCGAGAGCGCCGAAGGCGTTCACAAATTCGCCGCCAGCGGGGATCGCCTCCGCCATCCACTGGTCAACGGGGCGGTCGTAGATATTGTAGCCGTTGCTCCACATCTCGGGAAACAGCGCGATATCCGCGCCCATATCCTTCGCTTTCCGGCATGACGCGATCCCCTTTTCGAGATTTCCCTCCAGCGTACCGCAGGGCGCGATTTGCAGCAGGGCAATTTTCAGTGTGTCCATGGTGCTCTTTTTTAGTTGCCGCACTGTGGGCAGTGGTTCCGCTCCTTTGTGCGGCGTATAATCATGGATTTCCAACCTGAACCGCAACAATGGCATTTCCACCACACCTCTTTGTTTGAATATGGGAGATACGCTTCTGGCGGTTTGCTATTTTTGCGCAAATCCCAGTCCAACGCAATCTCTGGATATTCTGTTACCAGGTTATGGGCCGGACTGGCGGCTTTTCCCGCGCAGACTGGGCAGCCAGATCCTAAAATGGTGCGGCTGCGAACCAGCGCCTGCCAGGTATGGCCTTTCCTGCATTTCCACCAAGCCTTAATGCTGGCATGATTTGTGACCTGATCGGGGCTAAGGCCTTTATTTTTCTCCTCGTCCCATTCAGCGGCAATTCCCGGACTGAGCGTTTGAAGAGAGTTTTCCTCGCATACTTTCTTTCCCATGCAGTATGGGCAGCCTCCAATTCCGCTGCAGCGCACGCTGATATTCATTTGCCAGCTGTGTCCTCTGTCACACCGCCACCAAACACGCTTTCGGGTTTTGACCGTTACATCATGAGGAGAGAGGGAACCGTTTTTAATCACATCCCATTCCCGTGCCAAGTCTGGACGGAGGGCTGCCAAAGAATTATCTTTGCATGCCAAACGACCATTGCAATAGGGGCACCCCCGAGAGTCGATTTCATAAGCTATTTTTCTTCGCCATTCATGCCCACGCCCGCACTGCCACCAAACGGTTTTTGAAGAGTTGGGCGCGACATCGCGCGGAGTCAGTGCCCCGTTTTTTGTGGGATGCCAATCACGCGCCACATTGGGATATTTCTTTTCCAGGCAGTTTTCCCACCAGATTCGTTTTCCTGCGCAATAAGGGCAGCCACTTCCATTGGTGCGGCTACAGATGGAAGCTTCCCATTCGTGCCTCTCTTTACACTGCCACCAGACCTTTCGGTTGGATCGTGGCAAGAGCCCTGCTGGGTCAAGATGCTGATTCTTTGTGGGATGCCACTCCAGCATTAATGAGGGGTACACAGCGGCAAGATTATATTCCTGTGTGGGACGTTTCCCGGAACAGTAGGGGCAGCCGTAGCCCAAATTGCTCCGATTGCCGACGCGCTCCTGCCACTCATGTCCTTTCTCACACCGCCACCAAACCATCTTCCCTGAAGAAAAGGAGATTGTGGATGGCGTCATTTCCCCGTTCTTTTCATAGTTCCACTCAAAAGCCAGCGCGGGCCGCACGATGGCAAGGGCATTCATGGCGCTGACCCTATGTTTGGAACAATATGGGCAGCGGCAGCCTTTGCTGAAATCATACACTTTCATAGTCCATTCATGGCCCCGTTCACACTTCCACCAAACGGTTTTGCCGGATCCGCCGGTCACATCCCAGGGGGTAAGAGGGGCATTTTTCTCTGAATGCCACAGTTCTTTTGCAGCTTTCCCGTACAGGAATGCCAGAGAATTTTCGCGGCACACCCTTTTCCCTGTGCAATAGGGACATCCCCCGCCACGATAGCGCCCGGAAACCGTTCCCTGCCACTCATGCCCCTTTTCGCACCGCCACCAAACTTTTTTACCAGAGCTAAAGGAAATTGAGGCAGGCGTCAGCATACCATTGCGCTCGGTATGCCATTCTCGAACCAACTGAGGCGCCATTTGCTCCAAGCTTTTTTCTTTGCGCCTGGACATATAGTTGGACAATATCGCCGCGCTGTCCCGCTGGATATCCGGGCGGATAACCAAATGGAGGCCATAGCGCTCGTTCAGCCATGAAACTAGCTTCCGCGTGAGCGCCTCTAGAAACAGATAATTGGAGTAACTTTTTACAGGGCTCCAAAGAATGGAGTCGGACACGAAAGCCGGATCATCACCAGGCGTCTCCTTGATATGCAGTACCGACAGGCCGGCCGCCATGAGCTGCCGGTCTTTTTCATCCTCCTTTGCCTGTTTGTTCGATTCGTCATGGTAATAGTATCCGTCATATTCAATAGCTAATTTCAAGGAAGGAAGGTAAATATCGGCCTCAATCCCCTGAATTTTACTCCGGTTTTCAGCATCTTCAAACAGAAGCCGGAGATAATAGTAGACCGCCTGTTCCGGGAAGGAAGTCCCCCGCTCTTTTTGGCAAACGGGGCAGTTGCTGAGGCGGGACGAAGTGCGATTGCAAATGGCTGACTGCCACTCTATATCTGGGTGATAGCGGCATCGCCACCATACCTTCTTCTCTGATCGTGGGAGGTACTCGGTGGGCAGGCCATCATTTTTTTCGTACAGCCATTCCTCCGCGACGATAGGGAATTCCGTTTTCAGATTGTACTCCGGGCTGGCAAGGCGGCGGTCACAATAGGGGCAGCCGCCCCGCTGGCGCGTCCGGGTATTGGGGGTGCTTTGCCAATTGTGACCATGCGCGCAGTGCCACCAATATTTTCGGTTAGACTTCGGGAAAATTTGATCTGGCGCGATGCCGTTTCGTTCTTGGTCAAACTCCTCGGCAATAAGCGGATATTTTGCTGCCAGACTATTTACAGATTTTGTGAGAAATCGGCCGGAACAGAATGGGCACTCCTGTGATTTGTGATGGATCCTTCGCTCCGGCGGCGCCAACCATTTATGTCCCGGCACTTTTTCGCAAACCCAGTGGCATACCTTTTGAGAACAAAAGCTGATATCTCCAGGGCCAAAATCATTTGCCGTGTAGTCCCACTGCCGAAGAGGCTGCTGCTGATTGTTTTTCACACACCAGTCTAAAAAGGACACCCTTTCCATAAATCTGCCCTCCTTTATCAAATTTTACGAAATACAAGAAATGCCTATAATAGAATCACAAAGTATAGGGAGATGATGCTATGTCAAAGAAATATCCAGACAAACTTAAAGAAAATGGTTGTTCAACATTATGAGCAGGGGGAATCCACCAAATCAATAAGTCAAGGGGTATGTGTAGCGGCGTCTCCGATGAGCCGAGACAGTTTTCCACAATTAAAACATCATTGAGCATTTCTTTCTCGATCATGTCCAAGCATATAGGTCTCAGGCGCTGTACAGCGCCTCCCAGTCGGGTATAAGCAGACGTTTCGTGACTTGCTTATTTACACATCCTTTGATTATGACAGTCAAATACCAAATTGGCTGCACAAATATTGCTGTAAACAAGGGAGCTATCATAAATGATTTCTTCGTCTTGAGTGCTTGTCTGGCTGGAGAGGTCTTATAAACATCTACAAACTATGGTGTACGGCTTGCAATATTCGGAGACTTCTCACAATATACCAGATAATCCCACTCCAAAGCATCAATGTCCAACTTCCGCGGCTGTCCCTTTCCTCGCGTTAGGGTAAATATCTTGCCGTGGCTCCGGGTCTTGCTCTTGTCAAATCGGTGGGACTCGCTCTCGAAGAGGTTGAATTGATAGGGGATATCCGCGGACTTGCTGTCGGCGGCATAGCTGGTACTGATGAGCTTCTTCAACCTGAAGTTTTTAAAATTTTGGGCGAAAAAATGGGTGAAATTGCTCCACTCCGGGTCATCGCAGGGAAAGAGCACCGTCTTATCCCGAAATACATCCGGGTCAAATTCCAAATAGGCATTGACTTCCCTCTGAATATCCTCATATTGGGTATAAAACTCATCGCTTTTTCTTCAGCATACCACAAAGCGCCGCACTTTTCCATAAAATTTTCCTTTCGCCATAGCTTCTAATATTTTTTAGTTTGAAGCACTGATTAAAGCAGGCGAAATGGTGGCAAATAATTAAAAGTGATGCCAAACGTCAAGTAAAGGGACATATTTGAGGGAGAATCCTCGTTTTCCATACCCCATTCCGCCAAAATGGCGCAAAACCCCTAAGCGGGGGATAGAGAACCGCTCGCCCTGGCAAGCATATACAAATTCGCGCTGGCGAAAAGTACGTGTAAGCGGTTAAGGTTCTTTCTCAGCCCCCTGTAAACGATCTTTCGGAAGCCGAAGATGTTCTTCATAATCCGATAGGGGTGTTCTACTTTGCTGCGCACAGATGATTTTTGATTTTCAATATGCTGCTCCCAGTCAATGGCGTTGTCCGAAACCTTGGGCAGCCGGCCCGGCCGGCGGCTGATACGGTATGCGATGACAGAAAGCTGGGGGCTGTTTCTGATTTCATCCCGTTTCTCTATCCCGAGGTAGGCGCTGTCCTCATAAACCACCTCGTCATCTTCCCGCAGAAGTCCTGCCGCCACAGTACTCCAACTGCTCCAGGTAGGGCTTGGAGCCATGGACATCCCCCGGTGTCACGGTCACAGCGGCGATGATACCGTAATTCAGGCCGGTCGTCTGGTGAGACAGGTAATAAAACCCGCTGGGTTAAGGGTGTTGCCATACCATCACTACCGGGTCTATGGGGGGGCCGGCCATACCTCCGGCTGTACAGGTGGGACGTTTCTTCATACACAAAGGATAAGTCCAGCGCCGTTTCCAATTTCCATAGAAAATGTTCTGCCGGCACCAGATCCTCTATTGTTACCAAGTGATATTTTGACTGCATATCCCCGCCCCCTCTCAACTCTAATTCTACCATATTTCGGGCGCTTTGGGGACACTTTGTCAACAGCCCCATTTTGTCTCGAAGTCACTACCCGACATCTAGACTTTTCGGGTAGAATGGCCGGGGTCTTCTGGGGGCCGCCTTGATAACCAAAACAGGGCGGCCCCCAGTGGACTCCGGCCATATCGCGCAGAAAAACAGCCCCATTTTCAAGGACGGCTTTCTGCGTAATGTGATAGTTTCAATGTGTTTTCTTGTGTTTTCGTCAATATTCTTTCGTTTTCGTGTTCCTAATAAGAGTTAATCATATGAATGAGTTTTAATAGGAACACTGTAATATCAAGGCTTTTCGGAGCCTGCAACCACAAAAAAATATAATCAGAGCTATCACATTACGCAAAAAGCCGTCCGGCATGAAAAAACGGGCGGCTTTTTTGCGTGGATAGCCGGGAGGGAGGCGAAAAAATAGTAACAAAGTTTTAGCGCAAGATTTGTGCAACATTCACGAAATTAAAAAAGGAGGTAACGAATGGCAGACGAAAAATTGAACGTGAGCCCGGAGGAAAATCCCCAGCCCAGCTTGTTCGATACTGGCCCGGCGGATGCTCCTGCCCCGGAAACATCCGCGCCGGAGCCCCCGGCCCCGGAGAACATTCCCGAGCAGGCCGCCGTGGATGCGCCCGCCCAGGATGCCCCGGCTGGTGCTCCCGGCGAGGTGAGTGTATCCGCTGACCAGATTGAAAAGCTCATGGCAGAACAGCGGGCGGCGGGACGTGCGGAGGTGGAAAAGAACGAGCCGCCCGAACCGGAACAGCCGCCCACCCCGGCCCCGGAGGAAAAGGCCGCCGGGGAAAAGGGGCCCGCCAAAAAGGGGCCGTCAATGTCCCCGTCCTCCTTTTCGTAGTCGGTCATGCTATACCCGGCCAGCTTACTGTAAGAGGTATAGGAGGTGGTCAAAAGCTCCGTCACTGCCCCGCCGCCGGTATTTTCGGTCACAGTCAGGCCCAGAGAGATGGGTATGATGGGATAATAATTCTCGTCTATCAAGGAATCGGTAATGGTATCGCTGGTCACATCGGGCAGCAGAACCGCAGGCCCCTGGAAGGAGTAGTGCTCCCGGTCTCCTTCCACGACAATGCCCTCATTGGCCTCCACACCGTAGTCCACCAACAGGTCATAGAGGTTTTCCAGGATGCCATCCTGCACCGGCCCGGCCACCACAAACAGCTTGCCGCCGTCCGCCGCATAGTCCGCCAGCAGGTCCTTTTCCTCCTGAGAGATGTCGCTCTCCGGGGCATAGATCATCACGCAGTCCGCGTCCTCCGGGATGGCGTCCACCGTCAGAAGGGAGAGGGTATTGGTCTCCATATTTTCCTTTTTGAGCTGCTCCTGGAAGGAGGCCGGAAGGTCAGCCTCCCCGTGACCCTCCAGGATATAGACCTGGGGCAGCTCCTCGCTGACCACGTAGTCAATGGCGGAGGTGATTGCTCCCTCGCCGTCAAAGGATGTGTTATAGGAATAGGAGTAAATATCCGCCTCCTGCACGTAGATGTCGTCATATCCGATAAAGCGGCTGCAGTCCCCGCACTCCACGATCAGGCTGTTGTTCATAACCGTCTCGTCTGTGTACTGCTCCGCAAAGGTGGGGTAAACATCCGGGTTCTTTTTTACCACCTGGATATGGTCGGAGAGACTGTCGTATTTCCCCAGCAGATTCTCAATCATCTCATCCTCCTGGCCGGACTGCACCACCCAATAGATGGTCACATCCTGTTCCAGAGCGTTGACCACCACCTTGGTGTTGCTGGTGATGGAGTAGAGCTTGGAGACGCTGATGTCATACTTGGTCACAGCAGTGGGCAGGGCGGAAGCAAAAATGTTGACTACGATCAGAATTGCCAGTACCACTATAGAGATGGTCAGGGAGTAGGAGCCTCCACGAAAGGCGTTTGGATTTTTCATCAGTTGTACCTCCGTTTCTCCAGCGACTGGATAGACAGGAACAGGAAAAACACAATGACGCTGGCATAGTAGACCACAGAGGTCATATCGAAAACACCGTTGACAAAGCCGGTGAAGCGGTCGAACAGGGACAGCTTGGTCATGACGCTGGGCAGCAGGCCCTCAAATATGCCGCCGTTGACAAAGTTGGTCACGGCGATGGCCGCAATCAGAACGAAGCAGACGCTATAGGCCAGATTCTCGTTTTTCGTTAGATGCTTAATGACCGCTCCCAAGGCCAGAATGATAACGCAGAGGGCAACTACGGAGCCAAAGGCGGTGGTGGAGACATACTCCGACAGGCTGACGCTGAAATAGTTCAGCAGGATCACCGCGATTCCAATCCCTGCGGCGAAACCCTGGTTGTCAGTCAGGGAAGAGATAAACACCCCCAAGGCAATCAGCGCCGCACCCATGATGAAGAATGCCAACATGGAGCCGTAGGAGGTGAGCAGGTACACATCCCCGAACTGGCTGAAAATCAGGGGGTACAGAGCGACAATGCACAGCGGGATCATATAGACCGCCAGCAGAGCCAGATACTTGCCCACAATCACTTGGGTGGTGGTGATGGGCAGAGAGTAGAGCAGCTGATCGGTCTTTTGCTTCCGCTCCTCCGCAATGACCCGCATGGTGAGGATGGGAACGATCACCGCAAAAATGATGCTGAAATAGCTGAGCGCAAATTCAAAATTGCTTACCGCTGCCTCGATGTTGTAGAGCATAGCACCCAATCCCACCGCCAGAAGCAGGCCCGCCCCGAACACATACGCGGTCATGGAGCGGAAATAGCTTTTCAGCTCATGCTTTAATACCGCCGTCATTCCTCTGCCGCCTCGCTTTCCACAATTTCAGCCTCCACAGCAGGAGGCTCAGAAGCTCCATCATCCGTTTCCGCCAGTTCCAGGAAAATGTCCTCCAGGTTGGCTTTCTTCACGGTCAGCTCCAGCAGAGCTTTACCGGCTGCGGCAAAGGCAAAAAAGACAGTCCGGGAGAGATCATAGACATTGCTGAGGTCCGTTTTGATGCGGGCAGTCACAAGGCCGGTCCCTGTTTCCTCCAGTGTCAGGTCCGTGATGTGGTCAACACCCTCCAGCAGTACCCGGATTTCCGCCGCGCTGTCATCGGAGGTCAAAACCACCTCGTTGGGGGAGAGCAGGTGCTTTTCCAGATTCTCCGGGGTGTCAAAGGCCACCAGTTTCCCCTTGGCAATCATGATGATCTGGTCGCAGATGGCCTGCACTTCGGAGAGAATATGGGAGCTGAAAATCACGGTATGGGTCTGCCCCAGTTCTTTAATCAGGTCCCGTATCTCAATGATCTGGATGGGGTCCAGGCCCACGGTAGGCTCGTCCAGAATGATGACCTTGGGATTGCCCAGCAGGGCCTGGGCGATACCCACCCGCTGCTTATAACCCTTGGACAGCGCGGAGATGCGGCGGTGGGCTACATCTTCAATCCCGGTCTGCCGGATCACTTCGTCAATCTGTTGCTCCAGCTCGATTCCCCGCAGGCCCTTGGCCTCACCCACAAAACGCAGATACTCCTCCGGCGTCTCGTTCATGTAAAGCGGGGGCTGCTCTGGGAGGTAGCCAATCAGCTTTTTGGCCTGATTCGGCTCCTCGAAGATGTTATGGCCATCAATGCGAACGCTGCCCTCCGTGGCGGACAGGCAGCCGGTCATGATGTTCATAGTGGTGGACTTTCCCGCGCCGTTGGGACCCAGAAAGCCGTATATCTGACCGCTGTCCACGGTAAAACTCAGGTCTGATACCGCCAAATGCTCACCGTAGCGCTTGGTCAGATGGGAAATTTCGATCAAGGGTGTCCCCTCCTTTTGGTTAGGATGGAGCTATTATAACGGGCGAACTTAAAAGCTACTTAAAAAACGAACGCTGGCTATTGACAAATTTTCAAAAGCATGCTATCTTTATGACTGTCAGGAGGGATGTCAATGGAAATACGGCAGGAATGCGGACCGCTTCTTAAACAGATCAACGATGAGATGCGGAAAAATGCCAACAATGCCCTACGGGCCAAGGACTTGACGCTGACACAACTGGAGGCGCTGGTACAGCTGGAGCAGGCCCCGGAAGGACAGCATTCGTTGAAGGAGCTGGAGCAAATTCTCCATGTGGCGCAATCTACGGCGGCGGGGATTATGTCCAGGCTGGAGCAAAAGGGCTATGTGGAAGGGTTCGGTGATGCCGGGGACCGGCGGATCAAGCTGGTACGGATCACACCGGCAGGCGTTGAGTGCGTTCACACAGCTCTGCACCATCGGGCCGAGGCAGAGGAGCGGCTTCTATCAGGTTTGACAGAAGCCGAACGGAACATCTTCTATATGCTTCTGCAAAAGGTGCGGAACTCCCTGTAACATTGCCGCCGTAATTTTTCGGCGGCAATCCCTTGCGAAAATCAAAAGCAGGCTATCAAACGTATCATTTCAAATTGAGGAGGAACGATTATGAGCGATACCATGAACCTTTTTGAGAAAGCACCTGTACCCCAAGCGGTACTGAAAAACGCGCTCCCCGCTATGGCAGCTATGCTGATGGTCCTGATTTACAATCTGGCGGACACCTTTTTTATTTCCCAGACCCACAGCGATATTCTGGTGGCGGCGGTGTCCCTGGCTACGCCGGTTTTTCTTATCTTTATGGCGGTTGGCACTGTTTTCGGAATTGGAGGAACCTCGGTCATTTCCCGCGCCTTTGGGCAAGGACGGGCTGAATATGCAAAGAAAGTGTGTTCCTTCTGTATGTGGGGATGCGTGGCGGTAGGAATTATCATGTCCCTGGCGTTTCTCTTTTTTATGGATCAGATTCTGACGTTGATTGGAGCCAGTACGGATACCTGGGAACCGACAAAAACCTACCTGACCATCGTTGCTCTGGGTGGTCCCTTTGTCCTGATTTCCGTCTGCTATTCCAATGTCCTCCGGGCAGAAGGGCAGCCCAATAAGGCGATGGCAGGTCAGGTTTTGGGAAATTTGCTCAATGTGATCCTGGACCCTATTATGATCCTGGCATTCAACTGGGGGATTGCCGGAGCCGCCATTGCCACGGTCATCGGCAACGTGGCGGGCGCTGGATATTATATTCTCTATTTCTTGCAAGGAAAATCAACACTCAGCATCCATATCAGGGATTTCTCCGTCAAAGGCCAGATTTTTACCGGCGTTTTGTCCATCGGTATTCCGGCCTCCCTGGGTTCTCTGCTGATGAGCGTGTCCCAGATTATTGTAAATGCGCGGATGGCGGGCTATGGCGATATGGCCCTGGCAGGAATGGGTGTGGCCATGAAAGTGACAATGATGACCGTCATGGTCTGTATCGGTTTCGGCCAGGGAGTCCAGCCCCTGCTGGGGTACTGTGTCGGCGCAAAGCTGTGGGAGCGGTTCAAAAAAATCATGCGCTTCTCCATCTTCCTTTCTTTGGGCCTCAGCACCGCCATGACGGGGCTGTGCTATCTGCTCCGGGATTCCATCATCCGGGTATTTCTGACCGACGCGGCCTCCTTTGACTACGCGACCACCTTCACCAGCATCCTGCTGACCACCAGCTTCCTGTTCGGTGTGTTCTATGTGCTGACCAACGCCCTCCAGGCTATGGGGGCGGCGGCGCAGGCCCTGATTATCAACCTCAGCCGCCAGGGGATCATTTATATCCCGGCTCTGTTCCCGCTGCAAGCCGTTCTGGAGGCCGACGGTCTGGCCTGGGCGCAGCCCGTAGCGGATTTGCTTTCCACGGCGCTGGTCGCGCTACTGTACCTGTGGACCTCCCGGCGGATGATGAGAGAAAAAAATTGATTTCCAGCCGTTTCTTTTAAGTTGCTTTTGAGTTCGGCATCTATACTGATAGCAGGCTTTCCAATGAAAAGCCCTACCAGGAGGAGGTGCCTGTGATGCGGTTTCAAAAAATAGGGTTTCTACTGCTGTTACTGCTGCTGTTATCCGGCTGCGCTGGCGTAGGTACTGTGCCGCCTGCGGAAGCGGATAAAGAGGAACTTTCTATTGCGGCGCTGTTTCAGACAGAAGGCGGAGATATGCTCCATGGCAGCACAGTCTGCTTTTCTACAGAAACAAGCAGTGATTACGGCCAAGTAGACAATGACGGAACAACCAGTATTTCCGGTTTGCCAAGAAGCGGGGAGGTGCAGCTGACTATACTTAACCCACGACAGGAAGTGCAAGGCGCTATGACGCTTTTCTTTGACCGGGGCGCTGTGATTGACGCCACTACCAGCGAGGACGGTGTGGGATACATTACAGTCAGAGAGGACATCAACGAAGTGGCGCTGCTGTTTGTTCTGATGGAAAACAGCACCGTACAATGTACACTTTGGCTGGCAAGAACACTTCCACCCAATGCGGAGTTATCTCAGAAGGGAACTTGACATGGGAAACTTTTCTCTTAAAATCACCAGCGCAGAACACGAATTTTATGGAAGCCGACTGATTCTTTTAGAGGGCGTGATTGAGGAATTTCTCTCCTGCCTCCACATGATCCGCCGATATCAGGTCAGCCAGGGGCAGCGTGACCCTGTTGCTTCTTTTCAAGTGCGGATCAAAAGTGCGGAGAGCATGAAAGCGAAACTGGCGCAGCAAAGTCTCTCCATTACTGCGGACAGCGCCCTTCAGAACGTGTGGGATGCCGCCGGGGTACGTCTGGTGTGTCCCTTTGTCCAAAACATCGACCAAACGGTCAATCTGATCCGCCAGATTCCAGGGGTTCAGATTTTGCGGGAGAAGGATTATATCCGCCATCCGAAGCCCAATGGTTACCGCAGCTATCACATGATCCTCTCTCTGCCTCTGCGGTTTCTGGAAAAAGCACCGGAACATCCTGTCTGGCTAGAGGTCCAGCTCCGTACCATCGCCATGGACTGCTGGGCCAGTATTGAGCATCAGTTGAAATATAAGCACAATATCGAGAATCAGGCGTTGATTGTCCGGGAACTGAAACGCTGTGCGGATGAAATCGCCTCTACGGATCTGTCCCTGCAAACCATCCGGGATTTGATAGAATCTCCCAGAAAGGAGGAAATTTTATGCGAATCTTAGTGGCCGATGACGAGCCGGAGATGACCATGGTACTGGAGGCCCTGCTCAAACGGGAGCATTACTCGGTAGATGTCGTTTACGATGGGCAGGACGCTTTGGACTATGGTCTTGCGGAAAATTATGACTGCATCATATTGGACATTATGATGCCCAAGCTGGATGGTATCCAGGCTTTGCAGGCCCTGCGGGCAAAAAATGTCGCCACACCGGTGCTGCTGCTGACGGCAAAAAGCCAGGTGGAGGACCGGGTGACAGGACTGGACAGCGGTGCGGACGACTATCTGCCAAAACCCTTCGACAACCGGGAATTTATCGCCAGGGTACGGGCCTTGACCCGCAGAGGCGGAGAGTATACCCCCAATGTTCTCACTGCCGGAAATGTCACATTGGATTGCTCCACCTTTGAACTGAAATGCGGTTCCTCCTGTATCCGGCTGGGCAATCGGGAGTTTCAGATGCTGGAGCTGCTCATGCGGCAGGAGGGGCGGCTGATCTCTACGGAGCAGTTCATGGAGCATATCTGGGGCTATGACAGCGACGCAGAGATCAACGTGGTCTGGGCCTATATCTCCTATCTGCGGCGGAAGCTGGAGGCGGTGGGCGGGAACGTCCGCATTACCGCCCGCCGGGGCCGGGGGTATCTATTGGAGGAAACGATATGATCCGCTCTCTGCGCCGGAAGTTTATTCTGATTGCCATGTCATCGCTGATTGGAACAATGGCCGTCCTCTGCACTGCGATCGGAATTGGCAATCACTATATTACTGCCAATCGGGTGGACAAGGCCATTTTGATCCTTCATCAGAATGGGGGAACTTTTCTTCCCCCGGATGCTCATTTCGACCCCTCGAACTTCAATTTCCAGATCACCCCGGAAACTCCCTTTGAAACACGATATTTTATTGTGGAACTTACCGCTCAAAAGGAAATCAAATCCGTTGAGTTAGACCACATTGCCGCGCTGGACCGCCAGACTGTGGTGGATACCATCAGTCAAATTATAGACACCGGAGCGGAGCGGGGATATGTAGATCATTACCGCTTTGGTGTGTTCCCGAATGAGGACGGTGGGAATACCATCATTGTTCTGGATTGTTTCCTCCAGCTTCAATCGACAAATAATATGCTTCACATCACAATCGCCATATGTTTGACCTGTGCCTTGATTGTTTTCGTCCTGCTGCTCTTTTTGTCCAAGCGGGCAATCCGGCCTTTTGTAGATAATCTGGAGCGGCAACGGCAGTTCATTACCGATGCCTCCCATGAGTTAAAAACGCCCTTGGCTATTTTATCTGCGAACCTGGGTCTGTTAGAAGATACCCATGGGGAGGACAAATGGCTGGAGAGCGCAAAATCCCAGATTGTCCGGCTGGACAGGTTGATCAAAAATCTGGTTGAGTTGGCCCGTACAGAGGAGACAATTCGAGAAGACGCAGTGGAAGTGTTTTCTGTCAGTGAGATTGCTCAGGCGAATGCAGATGCGTTTCAGCCGCTGGCCGAAGCGGACGGGAAATCGCTGGTGGCGGAAATCACAGATGGGATTAGCACAAAGGGGATTCAAAGTAATTTCTTCCGTTTGTTTTCCATTTTACTGGACAATGCGGTTAAATATTGTGACGCGGCGGGAACGATCCAACTGTCCGTATCCATGCGGGGACGAAACATCTGTATTGCCATATCCAATCCCTGTGCGGGGGTGGATACGGCCCAGCTCCCCCGGTACTTCGACCGTTTTTACCGGGCCGATTCCTCCCGCGCCCGATCTACCGGAGGTTATGGTATTGGGTTGTCCACCGCAAGGGCCATTGTTACCCGGCACAAGGGGCGTATCTCCAACCACTATTCGGAGGGCGTTATCACCTTTACAGCAGTAATTCCGCAGATGGGCTGACGCCCCTGCGTTTATATATTGGTACGACCGGGCCGCCGGTGAATCAAACGGAAAATTTTATGTATGAAAGGACAGATCACTATGGGTATGACAGTTGACAATGTGAGCTATTTGACCGGAATGCGCCAAAATACGCGCGTCTCCACAGCGGAAAAACAGGATCAAAAAGAAGCTGCGGCTGATGTTGGCAAGACGCAGCAAAGCACAGTGTCCGCCAGTCTGGATCAGGTGAACATGGGTCAAGATGGGATCGCCGTCACCGAGGTCAGCCGCCAGCAGGGGACAGAACAGTCCGCCGCACAGAAGCGGCCTCTCGCTCCCCGCATGGATACCGTGGAGATCAGCGAGGAGGGCAGGGCTGCCAGCGTCCAGATGCGAAGTCAACAATCTGAAACTGAAACCGCGGCGGCAGAGGTGGAGCAGTATGAGGCGGAGGACCTATCTGAGTACACAGATTCTGAGTTGAAGCAGATGTACTACAAGGGCGAAATCACGCGCCAAGAGTACGAGGACGAGACTGGCACGGCACTGGATTAAAAACCAAGTATAAGCGCCTCGGAATACCTGCTTGGGATATTCCGGGGCGCTCACGCTTTGAAGTTGGAAAATAACTGCAGCTAATTAGGGATACGATGGCGTCACAACAGATTTTACGCAAAATCAACCATCATCCCTAGAGTAGCGTTCCTGATAGCCCTGAATATACTCATCCAAGTATTCCAGATACTCAGCCCCGCCACCTTCAATCTGTTCCAGAATGGCGGTAAGCTGGCGGCGGCTCTCCGCTTCCTCCCACCCCGTCAAAGTACGGGCTTCAAGAATATGCGACCTGTTTTCCGGGGAATTGATCACGTCATTGATGACCTCGTTGAAAAGAACATCCAGCATCCTCTCCGGTGTGTCCAATTGCTCCGCCCCTGCACCACCAGGAGGGTCAACAACGATCCAGAGTGGAGTAAAGGATGTCAAAATAGTCCTGGCTGTCGATGTATTTCTCAAACGCTTTGAGAATGCTCTCCAGCTTTTTTCTGGTTTCTTCAAACGTATAAATCATAGCTATACGACCTTTCCTGCTTTCATAGATTTGGTCCTGGCAGCGTACCCGGTCTAATCAGTTTAGAATGCACAAATGTTCCCTGTATTATATATTTGCTCTAAATATTAGTCAATGGCTCAACAATGTTTTCGGTAAAATGAAAAGTGTGCAAAAGGGCTTGAAAAAGTTAG
>OFGO01001121.1_pt1 | contig 21257 bp, 17 predicted proteins | sample 1521761 | NCBI WGS metagenome assembly OFGO01 (sample SAMEA3504128, study PRJEB24116) | mouse gut metagenome | biome: mouse gut; feature: mouse-associated habitat; material: faeces | place: Denmark | collected 2011
AACTCCCGATATAAGACAATTACATATCTTACATCGGGAGTCCCGCATACAACTACTCAAAAATCTTATTAAATTTTCTCATTACTCTTCATAAACTTTTCTGTATTCTTCCTCCGCCTGCTCCTCTGTCAAAGGAAACGCCAGCATCAGAGATTTCTTTATTTCGATTTCAGAGGCATTCTTCCTCAACATCCTGCTGATCAGCCTGTATATTTCATGGGTTTGCAGGGCTGCATCGAGCTTTTGCTCTGTTGTATCACATTGGGACTTTACTTCTTCAAGTCTTTTCTCTGTCTCATTGAGTTTCTTTTCTGCCTCTATACGTTTCTTCTCCGCCTCCACACGTTTCTTCTCTTCCTCTACACGTTTCTTCTCCGCCTCTATACGCTTCTTCTCCTCTTCCGCGCGTTCCCTTCTCTCCGCCTGTATATCTATCTTTACATTTTCAAACAGTCTCGCCATTTTCCGCTCCTTAATTCTGGAAACCACACCCTCTGTTTCACTTTCCGGCAGATTCATATTATACAACAAAGCCCGCAGCACCTTTGCCATCGTGTCAAGAAGGTATTCCGGCGTATCTTTCAATATCTCACTCACCTGTTCACCCGGAATACTGATAAAAGCCGACAAATCTTCCGGACACTGAATTTTATTGATCAACATTGCCAGAGAAATCTCATCTCTTTTCTCCAGAAGGACCTCGTTGCTGTAATCATGCAGGCACAAAAGCTGATACTGAAAATGGGGTAAATATTTTCCCAACAGCTCACCGCACAGGATTCGCTCTGATATGTCCATGGGTGCCGTCCATTTTCCTGTCCCCTCATAATACACGATAGGTAAGATCGGCGGATACCGAAAATCTTTCCGGCTGCTGATCCCGGGATGTTTCTTTGTCATTTCCTTTTCAAAGTCTTCCCAGATATAAATCATATACCGCAAAATCTGCATAACCACATTATACTCCACTTTTGTCTTATGTTCAATAAGTGAAATAATATAAAGTGGTAAGTTAAGTTGGTTTTCCTGTCCCTTCCCTTTTCCGCCTGCTTCATAATAGGTAATCCTGGAGCGAACTGCCCCTTTACTTGCCGCTAAAAGCGCAAATCAGAACTGTATCTGTCAAAATACAGTTTTAGAATGTATACCTACTATATCACCAGAGATATAAAAAAGCAAGGATTTTCAAATATATCTACTCAAATTCCTCAATGTAAGATATGTAATTGTCAAGGTTCCATATAAACTCTGCATCTGCATAGCAGGAAAGCCAGACCAACCGGCTCTAACCTCTTTTCCCAACCTGCGGCAAAATGATCTCCTCAATAATAAACTCCGCCACTTCCTCGATCTGCTCATACTCCACAAACTTAGGAAGCTTTGCCCCAAAGGCATTCACTGCCTTCTCGATCAGTGCATCTGTATAATACAGCCTGCCGTCCCTGATATCTTCTATTCCATCAAGCGCCAAGGATTCTCTGTTTACCCGCTCCATCTCTTCAAAGCCGAATACCGTCTCATCTATCCATGCGTCTATTCTCCCGTCTCTATATCCAACCTGTACAGGATAACCGCCTATATTTCCGAATACTCCCGGTGAAAATATCTTCTGCTCTTTCTTTGTCCTGACCGCATCTATCACCGCCGTGATGATCCGGTAATTGCTGGATGCGTTCATCATATTTCTCTGAGCATCCACCGGCATGGCGATCTTACAGGCTGCAAATATTTCTTCCTTTGGCAGATCCTTTTCCTCTCCTTCGTAATACACCTTAAGCGGCAGATCCACGCCCTCTGCCTGCCCCTCCTTACTGATGCAGACATCGTGGAAATGTCCTGCTGCAAACATCACATCCACATTCCAGAAATCTTCCACTCCCAGCATCTTTGCCACAGCAAACCTGATCCTTGGCACCAGATGATTCAGATTACCGGATCCAAAATCCGGATAAGCCTTCCCTGCACTTTTAAGCCATGGAATCACCGCATCCGAGTAGGAAGTATTGATCACCACCGCATCTGTGTCCGCCGCCTCACAGGCTTCCATGATATTTTTAGTGAAACAGATCGCTAACGGACTCCAGATTCCATAAGCGCGTACACTCGCCCAGCTGATACTGCCGTACTTCAACCCCGGATAAGCTCTGCTGGAATTTACGATAAAATCCGGCGCATGTTTTTCAATTGCCCTCCGGATGGAATCGATATCCGTCAGATCAACCCCGGCCTCCATATCGATCTGAGATCTGTTCCGTTCACGTATGAGCCCTGCCACCCGCACAATATTGACGTTCTTCTCCATCTTTCCATAGTCGCGCCCTGCAACTACGATGCGGATCGCCGGATCATTTCTGCTCACCAGATAATCCAACAGATAAGTCCCCACGCTGCCAAGTCCGATGATCATGACCGTTATTTTCTCTTCCGTTATATGCCGCTCTATCACCTGCAGCCTTTCCTGTAATGACTTCATCTATCCGCCTCCTGCTTTCTTTTCTGCGGTGCATCCATCTCTTCTGCACATACTTCCCTGCGGTACTTCTGTCTCGCCTGCATCAGCCACCCTGTGGTGCATTCATCTATCCATCGCCCAATATTCTCTGATCTTTCCATAGTCCTCTCTGGTATTACAGTTTGTCCACCGTTTCAGCGCAAGCAGCCTTACCTTTTCCGGCTCTATGCGATCCAGATATTTCTGTATGATCAGCAGGTTAGTCTCCCGCCTGTCCTGAATATAAAAAGCCCTGTTTGCCTCTTTCAGCCCTTCCATATCCGTAAACTTCCAGAGCTGTCCGGAATTATAAAGGCAGGAAAAAGGTTCTTCTATCCGCAGCAGTCCGTGTGAACTGTTAAAAAGATACCTGTAAGCTCCTTCCCCGTTCTGATAGAACAGGACGTCTCTGCTCGCCAGGATCGGTCTGCAGTGATAGGTGAGAACGTCCCCCTTCTCCTCCACCACCGCCCTGAAGGATCCGTCATCTATATCCAGATCTCCCTCCACAAAAAGGACTTCCTTCGGATCGGACAGCCTGATCACTTCCTCCAGGCCAAGATACAGGCTGTAGCCTGACATCAGATCCGCATAGTGGTCATTGTATACCAGTCTGATCTTTGCTTTTTCTTCTTCGGAAAACCGCCTTTCAATATACGCTTCCAGATCGTCATACTTATAACCGCCGACAATAATGATTTTGTCTGCATACCTGCATTTCCTTACCAGATGAGAAAGCAGCGTATCTGAGGTATTCCCCTCTGTATAGATGGCCTTCAGGCATTTTTTATCTTCCTCTATTCCTTCGTTAAAGCGGCTGGATATGCCGGCCACCGTAATCACTGCTGCCCGCATCTTTTCCTCACTTTCTGCACAAAACCTTAACATACCAATCTTTCAGGCATTTCTACAGTCATCTCCAGACATTTTCACTGATATCCCCTCAGGAACTTTCAAGCCTGTTTTCTGTCCTGTTCTCTACCTATATAATTGGCAATACATTCCTCCAGTCCCCTGTCCAGGCCTACCACCGGTCTCCACCCGGTCCTTACACGGATCTTTTCCGTAGAAAGGAGCCTTCTTTCCGGATCAGACTCCCTGTATCCGTTAAACTCAATAATCGGATCGTGGATTCCCATTTTCTCCGCACACAGTTTTGCCAGATCTATAATCGATATCTCCTCATCAGTCGCCACATTATAAATACTGCCATCCAGCGCGCTGCCTGTTCCTGCAAGCGCCAGTACCGCGCTGCAGCTGTCATAATTATGGAGGAATGTCCGTTTATTCTTTCTGCTGTTCTCCAAAAGAACTACTTTTCCCTGTCTCCGGAAACTGTCGATAATAAACGGGATAATATGTTTAGGATATCGTTCATTTCTGCTGTACACATTTGCAAACCGGATGGAACACCCGAGTATCTTTCCGCTTTCCACCGCATCCTTCATAAAAAATTCTGTGAGCAACTTTCCTGTCGCATAGCTGGTACGCTGGCTGTGCTCCGCATCCGCCATCGTGATATAATCGCTTTCCCTCACTCCGCCATCTTCATTCCAGGAGTTCATCGAATAGACTTCCGACGTGGAACAGTTCAAATATTTCTGTGCCCCCACCCTGGCAGCCTGCTCCAGAAAGCTTTTCATCCCCAGCACATTTGTCTCAAAGGTTTCATGTACATGATAAAAATGCTCCGTATGTACTACCGCCGCACAATTGATATAAATGATCTCTCCAAAATCATCCTTTATTTCCTTTACTCTGCCTTCAAGCTGCTCCATCTGGCCTGCGTCATTGATATCATACTCGAAAAACTCAAAGCGCCTGTCAGGCAGACAGTCTCTGACCGTCTCCAATGATGAGGCATAAAAGTTATCAAACCCTAAAATATGATTTTTAGCTGTCTTATCTTCCAGAATCTGGTGTACCAGTTCATTTCCTGTCATACCTGTCACACCGCTGATCACATATAATTTATCCACGCTTTCTTCACCTGCCATACTTATCAAAATATTCTGGTTTTCTTCCTGCTGTTTTCGGTTTTACCAGCTCTCCCTCTCCAAACTCGCGGTCTGCTACACTCCGTTTTTCAGTCTGTCCCTGTAAAACATATCCACCGCCCTGCCCTCAAAAAGCCTCATCGCCGCCTCCACATCATACTCCACCGACCGCATGGCCACATGTCTTTTTGCCGTGTCAAAAATCATATACTGAGCATGTGGATCATGATTCCGGGGCTGCCCTACCGAACCCGGGTTTAAAAACAACACCGCATGTCTGTTTCTTCTCGCTGTATCCTCCGCCTCGTAAAACTTCGTAAAGACGTGCGGGTAATGGGAATGCCCGGAAAGCACCAGATCATAGTTCCTGTAATCTCCGTGCACATCCTCCGGAAAAACAGCTTTCCAATAGGCATCCTCCGCTGAACCGTGCACTGCCAGACACTGAAGATCTCCCAGCAAAAACTCTTCCCTGCCCTCATGCCGCATCCTTTCATCCAGATAACGCCTCGTTTCCTCTGTCAGCGAATCCGCCGTATGCCTTGCAGATTCCACGCCGCGTCCCGAAGAAAATCTCTCAAAATCCGACAACATGACCGCCCGTTCATGATTTCCCCAGAGATTGCAGATTATTTTTCTGCCGCAGCCATCCCTGAAATAATCAACTACCTCATTCGACTGCATCCCGTAATCGATCAGATCCCCCAGCAGGATCACACCCTCTACCGCAAACGAAGACATATCCTTCATCACAGCTTCCAGCGCATATAAATTTCCGTGAATATCCGAGAGAACCGCATATTCCGCCATATTGTTTTCTCCTTCCTGCCGCACTGTTTCAGATCGGATCGATCAGAGTGATAATCTCCTTAAACGGAATGAGCTGCTCCTCCACTTCCTTCGCCCTGTGGTTTTTCAGTATCGTCTTCGCAGTATGTTCCATGGCCGGAAAAGCGCTTCTGGTCAGCTGGTTTGCATAGATCACTATATTGATCCCATGGGCCTTCAGCTCCGATTCATAGGTATCGCTGTAAGTCGTGGGCACCACCACAACAGGCGTCTGTTTATCTTCGGCTCGAAATGCATCGCAGAACGCAAATATCTCTTCCGCAGTCTTTTTCCTCGAATGGATCATGATACCGTCCGCCCCTGCATCCACATAAGCTCTGGCTCTGCTTAACGCATCCTCCATCCCTTTCTCTAAAATCAGGCTCTCGATCCGGGCAATGATCATAAATTCCTTTGTCCGCAGAGCTCTCTTCCCGGCTTTGATCTTCTCACAGAAATTTTCGATCGTATCCTGGGTCTGTTCTACCTCTGTCCCAAACAGAGAATTCTTCTTAAGTCCAACTTTATCCTCTATGATAACGGCTGAAACTCCCATTCGTTCCAATGTCCGCACGTTATACACAAAATGTTCCACCAATCCACCGGTATCCCCATCCAGGATGATCGGTTTTGTTGTCACATCCATCACATCATCTATGGTCCGTATTCTTGATGTCATATCCACCAGCTCGATATCCGGCTTTCCCTTCGCTGTGGAATCGCACAGAGACGAGATCCACATCGCATCAAACTGATCCAGTCCGCTGCTGTCTCCCACCACTGTCTTCTCGGCAATCAGGCCTGTCAGTCCACTGTGAACTTCTATGGTTTTCACAATATCGCAGATCTTTATAAGCTTCTTCAGTCTCCCCCTGCGAAATTCCGGCATGGCGAGCCGTTCTCTTGCAGTCTCATCGATCTTTTTCACCGCGTCATTCCATGTATACGGCACTTCAATCAGTTTTCCGCCGTACTTTTCCAAATTCTTAACGGCATTCTCCCGCAGGATTCTCTGCGGCCCCTCGCACCAGTTGTCCCCATGGATCATATAATCCGGCTTCAATTCCGCTAAAATCTCATCATACAGTATCTGCTCCTGGACAATCACTCTGGAAACGCCTTCGATCTTCTCCACCATTTTTATCCGCTCTTCAATGGAAACTGCCGGAAAACGGTTATACCGGATCATCTGATAATCGCACAGGACTCCCACGATAACTTCCCCGTAAGTTCTTGCTTGATTGATGATATTGATATGCCCTTCATGTATTTCATCTGTACAAAAACATGTATAAACGGTCTTCATCTTTTCCCTCACTTATCTCGCTTTTGCTTACCTCTTAACAGATATCCTGAAGCAGATATCTGCCGATATCAGTTAAAATCAATTTTACTCACATCACACACCGTAACCTCATCTCTGACTTTCTGAAACAGTTCCGCCTTTTTTCTGGCATTCTCCGCCGCAATATCGCCATCTCCCTGCTGTAAATATAATTCCGTATAACCATTCCCAAAGACGACCAGCTTACACCCGTCCTCAAATGCGAAACACTCAAAAGCCTGCAGATACTGCTCCTTCCCGATCATCCCATAGAGAAACCGGAAATCCGGATTATACAGCTCCGATCTGGCCATCTTGATATGCTCCGTTTTCCGCCAGGAAGTTTCCATATAATTCTCTTTTTTCAGAAGACTGATCACCATCGGGCCGATTTCCATCAGACTAATCAGATCATCACATTTCCCGACTCCCGTTTCCGGGGAGCGGATCGCCAGAGGAATTCTCGTCCATCCCTCGGAACAGATATACTCCATATTCTCCACCTCTGACAGTTCCGTATCCTGATCTAAAATAAGCGTTCCGTGATCTGCATAAAGCACCATCCTGCAGGAAAGTTTTTCGAGAAAAGGCGTCAGCACATCATCCAGATAGCGGATCGCATCCCTGTGCTGTCTCTTATAATCAGTCCTCAAATGCCCGCCTTTCATCGGTAAAAAATCAAAGAGCAGGGCCGTTCCCTCCGATCTGATCGGATGTTCTGTATAGGGGTTGGAAAACGTAAAATGGCTTTCATACTGTTCGTGTAAATAAAACAACCCGCCGTTTTCATCACTGCTGTCTATCAGAAAATCCCAGAATTTTTCTGTCGCCGTCTGGGCAGTATCGCTGTAGTTAATATTTTTTCCTTCTATATAGTGTTCCACGTCTCCATAAATATAAATTTTCCGTTTTTGTGCCTGCGCTGTTTTGATAAATCTGCAGTCTTCCCTGTCCACTGCATTCTTTTCATAATATCCGGTTCTCAGATCACCGTTTTCACTGTAGGCCGGCACCAGACTCTCAAAAGTTGATGTGGAAAAAGAATACGCCCTGTTAAAACAATACGCTGTCTCATCCAGTAATTTTTTTAATTTCGGCATATCCTGTTCGGACAGATCTCTATATCGCAGAGCATCCAGACATAACATCAGTACGGCGTCCTCTGAAACGCAGGCTGCCGCCTGTTTTTCCAGTTCGTACAATTCTTCCAGATCTTTCCGCAGTGCCTCCATATCAAACCTGACCGCTGTGCAGGCATTTTCTCCTCTGTCCACATCGGCATGTTCTGAATATCCTGCAATACAACTGCTCATTTCCCGCACTTTTACAAGCGCCGTCCTAAAATCTTTGATCTGGATATACTTTGCAAGTAACTTTTTATACAGCTCCCCCAGCTCTTTTAATTTCTCGGGTTTTTCCGCATCCGCTGCCGCCCTTATTTCTCTCTGCAGCTCATTGATGCTGTGATAATTGTGATAGGGATGGCTCGTATAATAATAATCCGCCTGCATCCTTATCCCGTTTTTTTCAAACTCATCATAAATATCCAACACCGGTATCCCCGGATGATTTTCCTTTAGATTTCTTTTCACCTCTTCCCGAAATTTAAAAGTGGACAAAACCACCGCATCGATCCCCTTTTCCTCCAGCTCTTTATCTTTGATTATGGAAAAGCCTGCGTCCTCTCCGGCAGCATAATTATCCACAAGATACTTCACCTTTTTCAGATCATACATAAAATCTGCCATAAGCATCTGTGTATGACCGCCATTACAATAAATAGCAGGTGTTATTGAATCTTTTAAAAACCTCTGCAGAGAGTCCCTGATGATTCCGTTGATCCTTTTCGCTTCCAGCGGATACTCCAGATCATAATTTTTGAATAGAAGGTTATATTTTTCTTCCAGTTTCCGCGCTATCCTGCTCATATCCCGATGCATTCCTCTGTTCTATTTGCAATTTCCCTGTTCACCAGCTCATTCAGATGGGAGGGTATCACCCCGTACTCATACTCCTTGTCCGTAAAATAGTACTGACACTTCGTCGCTTCCACCGTCTTAACCTTCTTGCAATGCTGTTCAAAAAAACGATAATACTGTTCCAGAATCCGATTTATCTTCCGGATCTCATCCAGGTCCGCATAAAATTCCTGGTCTCTTATATCCCCCTTTTTTTCCGCCAGATAACTTTTGATCAGAATCATATCCGTATCCGGAAACTCTTTCGCCATCCTCCGTATAAATGCAAGGGCGCTCTCCTGCCACAGCTCCAAACATTCTGCACTGTTTCGCAAAATAATTCTTTCCGCTTCCGGCCTTTCTTCACAGCCCTCAAAGGCATCGCTCTTTGTCAGAAAGCCGCCCCGGCAGGCAAGAAGATCAAATCGCTCCTCTATAAAGTCAAGCGCCACAAAATCCGGTCTCCGCTCACTCATAAGACTCCAGAACCGGTTATCCGCCTCCCTCTGCAGCATGATCTGCCGATACCGGTTTCTATGTTTAAACTCTGTTTGCTCTTTTACCGGATGCATTATGCTGATCAGACTGGAAAAATTGATTCTGCCCGCCGGATCATGCAGCAGATCCATATTACTCAGGACCCGGTTCAGATTATATCCGCCCACCGCCAGATAACTTCTGTCCTGATATTCCGGAAAGTTTTTTCTGATAAATTTGCGGTATTCTTCTGTCAGTACGGCGAATTCTTCCGGCTGTCTCTGGGTAAAAAAAGCTGCCAGCAGGTCAGACAGTTTCACTATAACCAGTTTTTTTAAAACCTCTCTGCAGCTTTCGTAAAACCCGTACTGCCTGAAACTTTCCAGTAAAATTTCATATGCTTTTATCCCTTCCGCTCCACTGTCTTTTGTTTTTCTCGGCGCTGCGGACAGGGATCCCTCCCTGAACAGGCGGTAACAGTAAAGCGGTTCGGGAATATAAACCCTCTTCTTACTCAGACACAGCAAAAGCGGATACAATGCCCTCGCTTCACTGTGACAGTCCGGAAATTGAAGAGCATTCTTCGTGAACAGTTCCCGTCTGAACATACATTTCCAGATGGCTGTGTAACCATACTCCATCTGCTCTTCCGGAGAGTATACTTTCCCCATAGCCCCGGATACCCTGCGCAGAGTTTTATTTCCTGTTATATTGTTTAACCGCCAGACGTCACACTCCACCAGATCCGCCTCCTGTATAGCGATCCCCTGATACATCTTCTCAAGAAACTCCGGATCCAGCCTGTCGTCGGCGTCCAGAAAGGTAAAACAGGTTCCTTTTGCCTCCGAAATTCCTCTGTTCCTGGCTGCTGACGGCCCCGCATTCTCCTTATGAATCACCCTGATCCGCGCATCCTTCTCTGCCCAATCATCACACATTTTGCCGGATGCATCCGTAGAACCATCATCGATTAACAGCACTTCAAAATCTGAAAATGTCTGGTCCACCACCGACTCCACACATTCATTCAACCATGGAGCCACATTGTAAACCGGAATGATCACGCTGACTGCGATGCCGCCAACCATCTCATTTTTCATAAAACCTTAAATACCTTTCCTGTATTTCAACCAGTTTTTCTATCTCTTCTCCCGAAAATCCATGCCTCTGCAGCATCTCCATCGACATGACCGGCTCTTTTCCATGAATTTCCGTGAGCGGAATCTCTGTGGGGTATATATTGCAGAGAATCTTCTCCAGCCGGTAATATACCGCCGCCGCCAGACGATGATTGCCATCGATCACTTCATAATTTCTGTTGAGGACTAACGGATATTCCCGCCTGTATCCCTGCCTGCGCCAGTCTTCCATAAGCCTGATAAACTGTCCAAGCCGCTCTGTCACCGTATGTTCCATGCAGTACGTTCCCTGCGCTCTTTTATAAAAGTCATACCCGAAGGTATTTTTTCCATCATGTTGTTCCATCACCGCAAGCCGTACTGCCAGTCTGAAATCGTCCCGACAGGTTTTCAGTATTTCAGAAATATCTATCTCTGTCTCCACCGCTTCCGGCTTTCCAAACATCAGCTCATAAAGATGCGGATAGATCCATATATACTGCTTCGTGAGTTTCTTTACGATATTTTCCATCTCATCCCGCAGTGTCTCATGAACCGCCAGGCAGACTAACGTATTTTCCCGTATGGGAATATCATAGATACACATAAGCGGAATCCCGTCAAGCAAAGCCCCTTCTTCCGCCTCTCCGGTTACCGCAAAGCATTTGATCTGACTGCCTGACCCCTGCGCTTTTAACGCCCTGCAAAACTTCCGCCCCACATGGCCTGCGCCGTATATTATGATCTCTTTTCCTCTGAACTCCTCCGAACTCATCCTGTTCCTGTCTGCACTCCTGCGATAAAAACGGCTTTCAAAGCCGCCCTCAAACATCTTCCCCAAAATCGATATAATCCGCCGTATGCCCGGGCCGCTGTTTTTCTTTCGGCGGCAGCATCATATAATCATCGCCGAAAATGTGAGAAAGATAACCTTTCACATCCGCCGGCCCCGGGACTTTCAGTCCTGCGAACACATACTCTGCCGTTTCCATATGCCACTTTTTTAAAAAACCTTCCGTCTCAAATTCTGCTCCCCAGCAAAGGCATCTTATATAAGGGGAATCCGTGTTCCTGTATTTCTCAGTCAAATACTCAAATCCCCTGTGGCCCCATTCTTTTGGGAACATATTCAGAAAGTTAAATCCAAGCCAGCTGGTAAATCTGCTTTTGTTGAGAGCGCCTACTTCCGAATAGAGAAGTTTTCTGCAAAGCCAGGAGATACAGGTACACCGTTTCCTTCCCCAAAAGGTATCAGGCAGAACGTCATCCGGGAAAATATCAATAAACACCCCGTTCCGGGCTCTCATTTTCCCCTGCCCTTTCCGCTTAAATACCGTACCGTTTTTTAAAATTCTCGCATAACCCCAGCGATAACCCGGATCCGTTTTATAGGTCTGCAGAAAATATCTGCCGTCCAGTTCCGTCTTACAGACTTCACAGAACCTGTCGTAGCTTTCCCGCAGCATACGTACATCCACATCGTCATCCCAGGGAATAAAACCGCCGTGCCTTACTGCACCTAACATCGTTCCGCCATCCAGAATATAGGGGATATGGTTTTCTCTGCAAATACGATCCAGTTCCTTAAGCATTTCCAACTCTGTCATCTGAAGTTTTTCTAACGTCTTCTGCTCCATCTCATCCGTACCGCACACGCCCGTGTCCTCTGAGTCAGTCTCTCAAAAGATCCTGCCCCTGAAAGCATCAACACTTTGCCAGCTGTTCCCCTTCTGCAAATCTTTCCATAATCCCTGACAGCGCAATAGATTCTCCCCTGGTCAGTTTAAAAGCATTTTTTTCATGATGGTTTAACAGCGCCACAAAATCACTGATCTCGTACCGCAGACCATCCCCCAGAAAGATCTCCGAGTATTTGTCCACTCTTCCTGCATCTTCGTAATGCACTTCAAAATAGGATGTTTTCCACCATGGCGCTTCCACAATGATATATCCAAGCGTTCCGGAAATCAGAAGCCTCCCTTCCGATTTTACGCCAAGTCCGCAGGTAGCCGTGGCTATACCGGTTGCATAACGCAGAGAAACCCTGGTAAACAGATCCAGCCCATTCTCATCCCTTATGGAATCAAATTCAATTTTTTTATATTCTGTACCGTATAATTTCAGAATCGGCAGCATCACATAACTGCCCAGCTCTCTGAAACTGCCGCCAAAGCGCCTGTCCGTCAACTCCCTGCTTGTGGGGGATTCCAGCTTTGTAAAACATGCTTCCACATTCCGAATCGTTCCGATTATACCGCTGCAGGCTATCCCCAGAAGCTTCTGGAATCCGGGACAGTAAGCTGTCTTGATCCCCTCGAACAGGAGCAGTCCCTTTTCCTTCGCCTCGGCAAAAACCTCTTCCGCCTGTTTTCTTTGCAGCACAAGGGGTTTTTCGCAGATCACATGCTTTCCATGAGCTAACGCCTCTTTTATATATTCATAGTGTGTCTCGTGGGGCGACGCAATATAAGCCACATCGATATCCCGGTAAAACTCCTCTTTATCCGTATAAGCGTTGATATCCCATTCCTCTGCAAATTTCAAAGCACTCTCTTTATGCGGATTGTACACCCCCTGCGTGCTGACCCCGCTGACCAGTTTTGCTTCCGGCACAAACCTGCCTGCTATCCTGCCGGTTCCAATGATCCCTATTCTTTGAATATGCTGTTTCTGCTCTCTGAGCATTGTGCTGGAAATATCTTTTGTCCGTTCCAGATAAACTACCTTGCAGTAATCTTTCAGATAATCAAACTGTCCGGTCCAGTCTGAGCCCACCGTGAAAATATCAATATTATATTTTTTGACATCGCTGAATTTCTGTCCCGGAGAATCCTCTATAATAATCTCATCCGCAAATCCTGTTTTTTTCACATTTTCGATACGCGTCATAATGGAATCTACCACGCCAAGCTTACCTCTTGTCTTATCATAGCCCTCCGTAGTAATTCCGACGATCAGGTAATCCCCCAGCTGCTTTGCCCTTTGCAGCAGGCGGTAATGTCCCTGATGAAATAAATCGAATGTTCCGTATGTAATTACCTTTATCTTCTTTTTTTCCATTCTGCCCCCATATTGTTAGAACAGTTTTATATAATAAGGAACATATACTTTATGCTGCTATTCCGATCCGCTCATCCCTTTTCATATGTTTTTTGTTTTTCCGGTAGTTATAAATCAGCCACGCATTATATTATCATATAGATTATGTATAAAGTCAATAGATGCCATAATATGCCTTTATCAAAGGGCTGGATCCTCCCACTGAATTTACACATTCTTACGGACTTTCCCGGCATTCACCATATATCCACTCTGCGTCCTGCGATGAATACCGGAAATGAATATCAGAAAATCAAACCGCTCTGCCAGATCGTCCCTACATTCTGGCTACGATCCGTTTCTCCAGCTCCGGCAATTCCTCATCATCCGGCACCAGATTCTTCAACTGCTGCAGGATCTGGTACGCCTCATTCGCCATTCCCTGAGCTAAAAGTCCCGGTATCTTCGCCTTCACCTGAATAGCCAGCGTACGCATCTGCGCATTCGCTTCTTTTGCCTCTTTCTCTTTGGCATCCAGCTTCAGCTCCTCGGAAGCCGCATAGCACCTGACATAAAAACGGATAGAATCATCAAGATCCGGAAACAGCCCGATACATTCTTTTAAATATCTGGTGACCTTCTCTCTGTCATTATCCAGCTGCCCCTGTATTACATGCTGCCATTTCGCTGCCACACGACAAGCCTTCGGCAGAAGAGACATCTCACCCTCAAAGGCGCTCTCCTTAAAATATTTCCGATAAAATGAGAGTGTCTTTTCCGTAAAGATCCGAAATCTGTCTTGCATATCGTAAAAGCTGTCCTCCGCATAGCGCTGGACGACTTTGGCCTCCGCCGCTTTCATGGAAAAATACTCATACCGCACCAGTGATTTTTCTGTCATCTCGGCCGGTTTTATCCGTTCTACATATGTCTCCATACTCTTCTTCAGGGAAAATTCACTGTTTTCAAAAAAGGAATCCACACCAATTTTCCAGTTATCAAACTGTATGCTCTCAAAGCACTCCCAGAGATCAATCCCGTATTCTTCCGCGATATCATATATCTTTTTATCCAGCTGGAACACATCCGCCACACAGCCGAAAAGCCGCCTGAAATATGCAGGCATCTGTTCCGCCTCCCCAATGTGCGCCGCATACAGGATCTTCATATACCACAAGTAATAGTAGGGTGCATCCACTCCCATAAAGTCCTGTGCAATCTGGTTAAACTTTTTCTTTCCTGCCTCAGACTCTTTTCCCGCAGTTTCCAGCTTTTTGATAGCATCCCACAGATAACTGTACCCGGGGCGCTTCGCCATGGTCTCCAACAGCGGAACCAGTTCTTCATCATAGGGAACTTCTGACAGCGCATCGATCAGATCATCTGTAAAATGTTCATACAATACAAGCGGGCCATCCCACTCGAATATATCAAAATACTTCCTGAATATGGAAGTATCCCCAAGCCTCATTGCCGCCACAATATAGATACAGAACAGAGAATTTCTCCCTGAGTCCTCCAGGGCAAACTGTACAAAGAAAGCGATCTCCTCCTGCTGCTTCCGCTCATCCTTTAACAGCAGCTCATAGTACTCCACATATTTCTCGGCACACCGGACCGCCTCTTTGTAATCGCCCTTCTTGTAATAGATCTCAGCGCCGAGATTATACAGACGCGCCTGACAGTAATCCGTATTCCGTCTGTCCGCCACAAATTTTCTGAAATTCTTTTCCGCCTCCTCATAGAAGCAGGTTTTGATCTCCGACTCCAACGCTCCGCAGTAGAAAGCGCCCCTCTCCCTGTTGGTATTCGGCGTACTGTCATTTTTAAATTCCTTTATTCCGTCCAGACAGCACTCTTCCAGTTTCGCATACTCATCCGTTGAACGGTACTCCTGCAACAGATGTGTCCACCAGCGCACTTCGCGCCTTCTCTTTTTAATCATGTCCAGAAGAAGCGGAATATTTCTCTTTGCATGGGCCCTCTCTTCCGCCCGGTTTGCAAAACAATACCCAAAATGTCCTACTGCGGAATGCAGCAAAATATAGGGATCATACAGCGGATAAAAATACTCGTGGATACTGCTGACAAACCTCGGGTTATTTTTCATGCACACCATACGGGACACCCAGGAATCCGTCACAAGCTCCTTGTTCAGACTCATGTAGTTTCGCTGAATATAACAGGCATAATAATAGTTTTTATAATTCCCCGATGTAAAAAATTCCTCGATCTCATCCGTGTCAAGGAACCACTCATCATCGTCGAGATACATAAACCACTCGCCCTTCGCGGCATCCATTCCCACATTTCTCGCTTTGGAAAAATCGTTGCACCACTCAAAGGGAATGATAATATCCGTATAAGTCCGAAGCAGTCCCAACATCTCCTCATCACATCCGGTATCCACGATAATCAGTTCATTGGACACCTTTTTCCGAAGTGAATGCAGGGAATCAAGACACTGCTTTGTTGTCTTTCCTCTTCCCGAGCAAAGTATTGAAATCGATAGTATCGGTCTGTCGCTCATAGTTACCTCCCATATCAGCGCGGCTTATGTACTGCCCGGCACCGTGCATATTATTGAATATTTTTGAGCCTTAGAAAAATAAGGGCGGTTTTGACGCCGCCCTTATCTGATTAAATACTACTGTTATAGCTTTCCTACAACATGATATGTCATCTCTCAGTATAGATTCCTGTATGTTACATCCCAGGGTTCAGGTCACTATAACCGATAGATTACCAAGCCAATTACTGTAACAGGGACAGTACGCTCTGGTTGCTCTGGTTAGCCTGAGCCAGCATGGATGTACCAGCCTGAGCCAGAATGTTGTTGTTAGAGTACTGAACCATCGTGGAAGCCATATCCGTATCACGGATAGCGGATTCTGCGGATGTGGTGTTCTCTACAACGTTATCCAGGTTGTTGATCGTGTGCTCTAATCTGTTCTGTACTGCACCGAGATCAGATCTCTGAGCAGATACCTTCTGCAGAGCTGCAGCGATCGTCTCAATTGCTCTGAGTGCACTGTCTGCATCGTCAACTCTTACACCAGAGATACCAAGGCCTTTCGCGCTCATGGTCTCAATGTTCATGGTGATCTGGTTGTTGTTTGTAGCATCAGCACCTACATGCAGACCCACCTGCAGTTTGCCCATGATATCCTGTGTAGCAGATACCTTCGAAGCCATCTCTGTCAGTTTCACAATGTTGCCTACTGCATCATATACAACCGGTGCATCGGATCTTGCAGAGCTGGTCACACTTGTTCCATTGATGGAAGATGTGAAGTACTTGTTCAGCGCGTTCTCTGCCAGTCTGTTGCCATCTTTGTCGTAGAATCCGAAGCTCTCGCCTGCGTGGTACGCAACGGTTACGCCGTTTGCCACAACGTTTGCAGAATATGTACCTGCAGCTGTGATAGCGCTGTTAAGACCTGTTGCTGTGATCGTAGCGATGATCTTACCTGTATTGTCTTTGATTGCAAATTCCTTTCCGCTTGTTCCGGTCGTTGTGATCGTGTACTTATCAGCCACTGCACCAACCAGGGATACGGAGTAGGAAGTTGTCTTTGTAACCTTATCTGCGTTACCTGCCGCTGTGGAGATTGTCTTCTTCACGGTGATGTTGATACCGGAATTCTTCAGAGCGTTAGCGATCTCATTCTGAGCTGCGCCACTTGCATCACTCTTGAAGGTGATCTTTGCTGTCAGGCCATTCGGTCCTGATGTCATAGATACCTGAGCTACCTGAGCGGAACCTGCGGTAATTACAGCGTAACCATAGGAATAGCCTTTTACAGCGTCTCTGTCGCCCTTTAACAGGTATGTTTCGTTGAACTTTGTTGTCTCAGAAACACGGTCGATTTCTGTGATCAGCTGGCTGATTTCTGCCTGGATGGACTCACGGTCAGATGTGGACTGTGTGCCGTTAGCGGATTTAACTGCCAGTTCGTTCATTCTCTGCAGCATATCGTGTACTTCTGCCAGAGCGCCCTCTGCTGTCTGTACTACGCTGATACCATCCTGTGCGTTTGCGGAAGCCTGTGTAAGACCTCTGATCTGCTTTCTCATTTTCTCGGAAATAGCAAGACCTGCTGCATCATCTGCTGCACGGTTGATCTTGTAACCGGAAGACAGCTTCTCAGTTGTCTTAGCCTGCTGGCTTGTGGTTACGCCCAACATTCTGTTGGAATTCATTGCTGTAAGATTGTGTTGTACTACCATAGTGTACCTCCATTTACTTTTTTACTCGGCCACAACTCCATTTGTGCCGGTTAGAACCTTTTGGTTCATTGATTGTTTGTAAGTTACATCTTGTAACTGTGTGCCGCTTTAAACGGCTGATTTTCTTTTATGAAGTTCTGCTGCCCTGCAATGATTCAGCCCCCAGGTTAACCTCCTCCTGCTGCAGCCATCAACGGCATCTCTCCGCTGCTATTACATATTTCGGATTGTTCGTAAAAAACTTTAGGGGTAATTTTAAAAAAATTTTAAAATATTAATTTTATCCGTCTGCCAGTTCATCCGCATCCATATCCTCATCATATACGTCATCAGATTTCCCAAAATGCACGTCCGTATTCCCGACAAGCGCATCGATCGCCTTCACACGCCCCTTCCAGCTTTCCTTATCTTCCTCCACAAGCTCGTCATAGGCGTCCGAGACAAAATCGTAAAGCCTGCTGCACGCATTTCTGTCACAGATCAGATCACTCAGAAATTCCGTCACATCACACTCTTCAAAAGGCAGGACCGGAAAAACATCAGAAAATTCCGCAGCAGGCAATTGATTCCCTTCCTTCATAAGATACCAGATCAGTTCCTTCTTTGACTGCCTTATCTGCTCCAGCAAAGCATATAAATCTTCCCCATAATAACTGTTTAATGCGAAGTTTGCAACAGAGCCGCACTGGAGTTCATAGACAAAGATATTTAATTTATATGACAATTCCCTGATATGCTCATAAAACGCATGGGCGGTCTGTCCCATCGCTTTGCCGTAAAAGTGTTTCACCGCGTTATCAAAATTTTCACTGCCGATGTCCGCGCCAAAATCTCTCAGTATTTTCAGTTCCAGCGCATTGTCATCACCATAACGGTATCTGTGATATCTCGCATTTGCATAAAAATCGCTCAAAGTGTTCAAAAGCCTTTTGCAGTTCGGTTTGATCTTCAGACCGCTGTTCTCAGACAGGAACTGGAACATCGCAGCATGATTATGGCTGTACAATAAGCTGTTGATTTTCTCCCGCTCCTTCTCCTCAGTTTTATCATAGGCATACAACTCCATCATCACTTTCAGCAGCCTCTCCATTCCCTGAGCCGCCTGGTACAATGAAGTAAACAGATAATCTGTTACGGTGAACCGATACCTTTCATTCTCCTTCGTGACGTCGATATGATCTATGTCCTCGATCGCCTTCCAGATCTGAATGCCGGCAATCCCCACCTCTTTGACAAGAGAAAAATTCATTTCTTCAATCCCACGGTCCGAATCGCTCTGTCCTTTGACAAATCGCAGCTGAGCTGCGGATTGAATCAACGTCGATTGACGTGTGGAAAACAGATTGCTGCCATATCCGCCCAGCCCGTAGGGGAAATTATCGTAATTTACATGGAAGCCGAGAGCCAGAGCCGCCTCATAATATGGAAACGATTCCTCTTCAGCCATATCGAAGGCTGTAATAGAATCATATTCAACGCTGAAGCTGCGTATCAGGGATTTCCAGAACTGTTTGCGCACATCAGTGGATTTTATATCGATCGATGTCATCCCGATATATGCCTCAATCTCCCCCCGTAAGCGCAGATCTATATCCTGTGCGATATCCACATCTATATCTTCCAGAAGAAAAACAAACAGGTTGTCGTGATATCGCTCTTTACTTCTCTTTATGGTACACAATTCATTTCGTATTAAATACGGCGTTATATCATCATAAACGCGATAGTCCATGATATCCCCCAGCGAAACAATTATTTTCCCCGAGTTATTCATGACCTCTTTGCCGCCGAAAACACTTTTAAACACCGTATTCCCATAAAAACTGTCCTCGATCCTGCCGCTATCGAATATAAATGCAAGTATCACTCCGCTATTTGCACCCGATTCGTTTCCGTTTTTCATACTCTTCTCCCACAGGGCTTCCCTGATACAGCAGGCTCCCACCCCAGGTAATCTTTAAAATTTACTGCAGTTAGTGGGACTTGAACCCACACACGTAAAGTACAGGAACCTAAATCCTGCGCGTCTGCCAATTCCGCCATAACTGCATCCTGCTATCGCTATTTTTGTTACTGTGCTGCCCCTCTGAAAGGATACAACTCTCCCTGCCCCCGGCTTTACCCCTTTCGTTCCTCAGATCATTATATCCAATATCTCGAAATGTGTAAAGCGTTAATTCCTCTCTGAACGTAACAGTTCAGCTGTCGGACCGGGCTGTTACGCTGATAGACACGCCGCTTTACCCCTTCACTCCCCGATATGCGCAATCACATTTTTCCGGATCCGTACTAAAAAGAACACTGTCACGCACGCGGACATCACTTCTGCGGCAGGAAATGACCACCACACATTCTGCAGCTCTCCTGTGAGCGCCAGCAGATAGGCCACCGGAAGTAAAACAAGAAGCTGTCTGCAGATAGAGACGATCATGCTGTACCACGCATACCCCAGCGCCTGAAACACAGCGCCGGTCACAATGCCGAATGCCGCCGGAATGAAGCAGGCGCTGATAATCCGCAGTGCCGGCACGCCAATGCCTAACATATGATCCGATGCATCGAACAGCAGCAACAGCTTATCCGGAATACACTGCATGATTATGACACCCACGACCATGATCGCCACCGCGTAGCAGACTGCCAGTTTATAACTCTTCATTACCCGCTCTTTTTTGCCTGCGCCGTAATTATAGGCAAGAATTGACATCAGGCCGTTATTCAGGCCAAATACCGGCATAAACACAAAGCTCTGCAGTTTGAAATATACACCGAATACCGCTGTCGCCGTGTCCGTAAAAGTGATCAGGATCCGGTTCATCCCGTAGGTCATCACCGAGCCGATCGCCTGCATTACTATAGAAGGAACACCAATGATATAGATCTGTCTGATCACGCTGCCGCTTGGTTTAAATCCCTTCATCCCGACATGAATTTCCGTATTGACTCTAATATTCATAATAATAGCCATCACTGCCGCAGTACACTGCCCGATCACAGTCGCCACAGCCGCACCGGCTACACCCATTTTCGGCATACCAAAATAGCCGAAAATCAGGATCGGATCCAGAATAATATTGATAATCGCACCAGCCCCCTGGGTGATCATCGCATAAAAAGTCTTTCCCGTGGACTGCAAAAGCTTTTCAAACGTGGACTGCATAAATATCCCCAGGGAAGCCACGCAGATGATCGTCAGATATTCCACACCGTACGCATTGATCACCGCATCCGTTGTCTGGCTGGCATAAAAACCCTTCACAGCAAAAATTCCGATCAGCAAAAACACCAGATAACTCAGTATCGTCAGAAAAATGCCGTTCTTTGCCACATCGTTGGCCTTCCCAAACTCTTTTTCCCCCAGAAAACGGGAGAGCAGCGCATTGATACCCACTGACGTTCCCACGCCAACCGCTATCATCAGCGTCTGGATCGGGAAGGCAAGGGACACCGCCGTCAGCGCCTTCTCCTCGATCTGCGCCACAAAGATGCTGTCCACAATATTATAGAGGGCCTGCACCAGCATCGATATCATCATCGGCAGGGACATCGTAATTAACAGCTTATTGACAGGCAGCACACCCATTTTATTTTCTTTTATCATTGCTTCTTCCATAATATATCACCATGTCCTTTCTCCGCGTGTTCCGCGATCCGGCAACAGGACTTCTTCCCTGTTACGCATTTCTAAACTCCAACTGAAACCTTCCCACAGATATCCCTGCGCATAAAATAGCGAGCTGCGCTCGCATTGCGAGTTCGCTCCGCGAACTCAAAAATCCGGAACAATTTCCTATA
>OFGO01001122.1_pt1 | contig 21250 bp, 22 predicted proteins | sample 1521761 | NCBI WGS metagenome assembly OFGO01 (sample SAMEA3504128, study PRJEB24116) | mouse gut metagenome | biome: mouse gut; feature: mouse-associated habitat; material: faeces | place: Denmark | collected 2011
AGTGTCAATACACTCGCCATTTTCGCCTTGCGAAAATGCTTGTTGGGGTTGCACCCCAAACCCTCGTCGTCGCAAAGTCCGCTCAACTCCGTTTCCGCCTTGCGGCGAAAACTGCGCTCGCTCCCTTGCTCCTCCTCTCCCCACGCGACCCGCTCCGCTGGGCTCGCGCGGGGGCCCCGGCGGGGGACGGGAAAAGCTCTGGACACCGTGTCCAGAGCTTCCGCTTACTTCTCCCTATCCGTCTTTTTCTCCCCCTTGCCCAGCTCCGGGGGCTGCTTCTCTTTCCACTCCCCCAACAGGGCCATGATCTGGTCCTTCATCTCACGGGGCGTCTTGTCCTTCCCAAAATACTGGGCCAATTCCGCAGAGCTGATGATCACGTCGAAATCCTCCTTTTTCTTCTCCTGGCTCAACACCGCGTCGATCACGTCCGGGTTGAGCTGGTTTTTTTCGTCCATTTCCCGCAGCTTCTTCGCCTGGGCCTTGGAGGGGGACGACTGCTGCCCCTCAATGGACACGGCGATATACTTCTGATGTTCCGGCCTGATACGGGAAATCTCCACGGCGGGAGTAAACGACAGCTTGCCGCCGTCCATGAACTGTTTCAGCTCCGGCACAAGGTCATTCAGATAAATGTACCGCTGCACCGTCTTTCCGCTCATGCCGTTGCGCTCGCCCACTTTGTCCAGAGACAGCTTGCCCAGGTCCGCGCCGTCGCCCCGCGTCCCCTGGTGCTTGATGGCCTCATACTGCTGCTTCAAGGCCGCCGCCTTTTCGCTGGGCAAAATCGTTTCCCGGTGGCGCAGGTTGTCGTCCGTCATAGCGAGGACGGCTTCATCATCCGTCATGTTGCGGACGATACAGGGCATATTTTTGTACCCCGCCAGTTCGCTTGCCCGCTGCCGCCGGTGGCCCGCTATGATCTCATAGCCCCCGCCCTCACGGGGACGCACCAGGGCGGGCTGGTGGACGCCGCCTGCCCGCACAGACGACACCAGCCCTTTCATTTCATTGTCGTCCCGGACGCCGAACGGGTGATCCTGGAACGGGTGGAGCTGGTCGAGGTCCAGATAGACGATCTCCTCTTTTTCCGCGCGGGAGGCGTCCTTGGGCTGGGGCGGCTCCTCCGGCGCGGGCGCGGGAGGCGGCGGGGCCTCCTCCTTGGCCGGGGCGGATTTTCCAGCGGCCTTGCCCCGCGTGGCGGTCTTGGCCGTCTTGCCAGCGCCGCCCCCGCCGGGGGTCTGCTTCTCCGCCTTGGGCGGGCGGCCCTTGCGCTTGGGCCTCTCACCCTGGGCCGGGGCCTCCTTGTTCTTGGGGCGGCGGCCACGGCGGGGAGGCTCCGGCTGCTCCTGGGGCTTCTCCCACTCCTGCCCGCCCTCCGGGGGATCTTTGGTGGCTGATGTCTCCTGGGATACAGATTGTTCCGCCATGATTTTATCAATCAAATCCCCGGAGATGTCAATTACATTTCCAGTAGTGCGTTCCGGCACAGGGCTATCCAATGTTTCAGGGCCAGCAACACCCAGTTTGACTTGCTCCTGTATTCCGGTGTCCGGGAGCGAGGGCTGTCCTTCGTCAATGGGGAGCTGGGTTTTATCTTCTTCCACTTGCTAACCTCCTTTTTATCGTTGATTATATATGAAAACACCGCCCATAGTCTCCATAGGGCGGTGTTCCATGTAATGTGATAGATTTTATTGTCATATTGTAAGAAATTTTGCAGTTTAGCGCACTTTCCTATTAAAAACGTCCCCGTGGGGCCGGCGGGACCGGCGGGGCCCTGAGCACCCGTAGCGCCAGTCGCACCCGTTGCGCCGGCAGCACCCTCAGGTCCGGTAGGTCCGGTGGGACCGGTGGGTGCAGTCATTTATGCACAACGGTTCAGACAGCTTTTCCGCTGGTCATGCAGAGCTCCTTTTGGTTGTTCTCCACATACTCTGCAATGCGGCGGTATTGATCTGCAAAATTAAACTCAATTTCGATACTCTTGTCCTCGTGGACATAAATTGCGTTGACAAGCTCCACCAGAAGCCCGCGGGACAGGCTTTGAATGTTGCGATGCTTCAAAAAGGCTGTCAGGTAGGGGTTGTCGTCATCAATGCCCTGGGCGATGGTCTCGCATTCCTGCCGGATATGGTCAATCGTCTCTTGAAGCTGTTGGGCCTGTTCCTCAAATCGCACTTTCATGCGGCGGTACTGGTCACGCGTAATATCGCCGTTTTTCCAGTCCATATAGAGGCCGTCCAGAACACCCGCCACTTTTTCAAACTCCCTGGTTCTCTGCTCCAACAGAGCATTCAGCCGGAGGGATTCAGTATGTACTACCGGGGCATCGTTGATTTCTTTGATGATTTCGGAAAGAGAATCCACAAACTCAATCTGCTTTTGAACAGCAGCCAAAACAGCCTGTTCCAAAACGTCCAATCGGATGCTGTGTTTGGTACACTTGGCTTTGGATTTATCTCGATTGGTTCTGCATTGGTAGTACACAAGATTTTTGGATGTATGCCGCACCATGCTTTTCCGGCAATCAGCACAGCGGATAAAACCGGCAAACAGATATACCTCCTGTTTGCCCGGCGCGGTCCGGGTGTCCCGCCTGTGCAGGCTCTGTGCCGCCTCAAAGGTATCCTTGTCGATGATGGCCGGTACAGCGTTCTCCACGATGAACCATTCCTCTTCCGGTACGGCTGCTCGCTTGTGGACCTTATAACTGATAACCTTTTGCCGTCCCTGGCGCATTACGCCAATGTACAAAGGATTCTGGAGCATACGCGCAACCGTTGACGGGGACCATAGTCCGTCATTGTTTTTGCAATGCGGATTTTCGTAATGGAATCCTTTTGAACGCTTATAAGCCGCGGGGTTCGGGATTCCATATTCATTCAGCCGCTTGGCAATACCGGCCTTGCTCATGCCCTCCAGAATGAACCAGTTGAAGATGTCCCGGACTACCTGGGCGGCATCTTCGTCAACGACCAGCGCATTTTTGTCATCGGGGTCCTTGGCGTAGCCATAGGGAGCGAAGGCGCCAATAAATTCCCCGTTTTCCCGCTTGTGCTTGAATGTCCGGCGCACGTCGGCGGAAGTCTTATAAGCGTACTGCTCATTTATAAAGCCCGTAATGCTGACTTCCAGGCTGTGTACGATTTCCGGGTCCAGAAATGTGTCGATCCTCGGCTGGTAAAGGGAAATGAACCGGGTGTTGTAAAGGGGGATGAACTCTTCCAGAAAGTGGCCTTGGTTTGCGCTGTTCCGAAACGCCCGGGACAGATTCTTTACAATGATGCAGTTGATCCGTCCGCATTTCATATCCTGAACCATGCGCTGAAAATCCCGCCGTTCCAGGTCTGTCGTGCCGCTGGTCCCGTCATCAATATAGGTGTCCACCACTTCATAAAGGCCGTCCTCAAAGAAGCCGGGAATTTCATCGTTCAAGATTTTGTCCTGATTGACAACGGATTCCGAGACAACATTTCCATCGTCACGGGAGAGCCGGATATATTTCCCAATCTTCCAAATGATTTGCCTGGACATGGTTTTGCTGGCTTCTGATTTCCTGATTCTTGCCATACTGGGGAGCCTCCTTTTCTCCCCTCTATAACAATATTATTTTACCATACATGAGGAACAATATCAAATTTTCAAGCCCGAAAAGTAGGCTTTTATCTTCTTGTCAAGTGTTTCTTCGCAGGATTTGAATGAAATTTTTACGGGAGTTTTTCCCACGCGAAAGCAGTACGGATTACCAACCTGGGCCATATAGTTTTCAAGCCGCTGGGCGGCGGTTTCTCCGCTGATCTCTACTTCAAGAATATCCTGCAAAAGAGAGGGAGCAACATCATGGATGCTGATACGCGACATATCTTCCAGAAGGTTTTTATCAATCATGCAAAGCACCTCCTTCTGATTTTATGAGCAAAAGTTAGACCATATCACTTAAACGGCCTAACTTTGGTTAAAATCGTGCCCTTTCTGGAGATGATTTGTGTTCATATTTGTGTCCCACGGTGAGACTTAATTACAGGAACCTCCGTTTCCTATGGATTTGCGTCTCACCGTGAGATTTATTTGTTGGCAGGGACTACCGTACAAACAGTGTACGGTTTTATGGGCATAAATCGGACGGCTGTTGGCACAGCTCCACGGGCCTTTCACCCCCGCGTGGTTCTCACGCGGCCCTACCCGTTGCCTGCGACGCTTTCAACGCTCGGACTGTGGCTGTAAGGGAGTCTCAATGTCCTGTCCGCGTGTCGTTGCCCGCAAGGTGCCGCCCTTGCTTTCCGGCGTGATGGGTGTCGCTCGGCTTTTCCCCGTAGGGGAAAAGTGTCATGGCGCGTCCGCCGTGTAGCTCGGCGCGAACAGATCGTATCCGTTGCCCTATGCTGCACCGCCGTTATCTTGCGGGCTTTCTTTGTCAAGGTTCAGCAGATCGGGCGGTCAGAACGGGGAAAGGGTAAGCCGTTCCAACTGCCCGCCTCGTCAGCTCGTGGTGACGATGGCTTGAATGAGCTTGATCTCCAGACGGCGCTTCATGTACTCGTCCAGGCACTCGTGGGGATAACCGCCCTCGTCATAGAGTTTCCGGGTACAGAGCTTGTTTATGTAGCCTCCGTAGTACCTCAGAATCTGCTCCATGGCCTCGGCGTCTCCGGCCTGGGCCGCATGGATCACCGAAAGGGGCAGTAGCTCTCTACCCTTGTGATGGGGCCGTTTCATTTGCTTTCAACCTCCCTTCGGCATCAACGCCGTCAATTTTGCCCGAAGTTCCTCCAGGGTTTTCGTCCTGCGCCGCTGTACGGCGCTTCTGGACATTCCCAGGAGGCCGCCGATCTTCTCGTCCGTCAGGTCCAGCACACAGCGCAAAATCAAAATGCTCTGCTCCGTGGCGGGCAGACCGGCGAAGGCGTCGGCCACAAGCTCGTTGTCGATCAGCAGGTCATACCCATGCGAGGAAAACACGAAGCTGTCGCTGGCGTAGTGGTCCGCCGTGGAGAGCTTGTCCATTTCCGCCTGCGGAACGGCGTCCAGTGAAGTCTCGTGCCTCCGCTGGCGGCGCAGATCCCGCATGTGGTTCCGGGCCTCGTTTCGCAGGACCGCCTTGCAGAAAGCGTCAAAGCGGACCCGCTCGTCATGGTCGCGGGGGATCGATCCCATTTTCTCACCCCCTTTCGTTGGGGGATAAGGTGGTCCTCTCCCTTTCCGCTACCAAGACACCGCCGCTGTCCTTCGCTGCCCGCTAAATGGGCCTTTTTTGAAAAAAATTTTTGGAAATTTTTAGACGGCGGCGAAATTCGACAAAAAATGCCCGGCTGGTCATAGACCTGCCGGGTGAAATACCGTGTATTGTTTACCGAAACTGCACTGTATAGTATAACCTCATAGCCGCAATTCTCCCAGGCGGGGAACGGGCTTTTTTTGACGGTTCAAACGCTGTCAAACTGTGTCGAACGGCTATGTACTTCATGGCGGCTGCTCCTTGTCAGCCGCCGTATTTGTCAGCGTTACCGCGTCATTCTTTTGGGGATAAAAAGAACGGCGGCTTCGATTTCAAAAGCCACCGTTCTCCAAATGGGCATGACTATAGACTGCTGTACGACGGCTTTTTTTCTTTTGCCGTCGTGCGGCAGATTATTAAAAATATTGTGGTTATTTGGCTGTCTTGTTCAGTCCTTTCAAAATGAACAGCGAAAGAACAACACAGGTCAGCAGAACTATGACACCGATTAAAGTCTGAATGACGCTTGCATGGTAATAACCAGAAAGGTTAAAAACGGCTGTCATAGGATAGACCGTTTTTAATGTGTTGGACATACTTGCAAACAATCCAGCGAAAGAATAGATTTCAGCAAATACCAGCGCCAACCAGTAGCCCTTTTTCATCCGGGAAACCAAAGCGATAATCGGAGAAATGGCAAAAAAAACGCCAGCTCCATCCAGAAAATATGTTTTCAGGTTCTCTAAAACAAGGCTAATAGGCAGAGCTTCAAGGTGGAGAACGGCCTCAATGAGAAAGGTAATAACAAAAAGCAGGAGATAGATCAGGACGCTGAACACAAGGGTAAGCACCATCTTGGCAAGTGTCAGTTTCATTTCATCCACGGGAATAAGGCGCAGGGATTTTAGGGTGTCCTCCTGTTCCTCCCGACAGATCATATAACTGCCCAGCAGGGCAATCACCGCAGGCAATACATAAAAGGTAGCAAGGGATTGGGTCGCTGTCATAAACCATCCTGCCTTGTCGATATAGCGGCTTCCATAGAACATGAATTGCCCCTGTGCAAAGACAATCAACGCCACCATAACCGTTGCAAAACCGGCAATCCACAGGATTTTGGAGCGGCGGAGTTTCCAGCGCTCCGCCCAAAGCAAAAGTTTCATTTCAGATGCACCTCACTTTCTCTTTTTCAAAACAGCCCCGGCCAGCATTACAGAAGCTACGCTCCACACACCTATGCAAAGGAACGCCCCCGGAATATTAAGCGGCTGGGTAATCACGACACCTGGAATATCCCGCATAACAATGGCTGTCATGCTGGAGAGCGGATGCAGGTACATATTTACCATTAAGAGGATAAAGCCAAGAAATGTATAAACCAGCGTCAAACAGACGGGAAGAATATAGCCCTTTTGCACCGCAGCAACCGCCAGCACCGGCAACACCGCAAAAGCGGTCAGCAGGGAGATTTCCATGCACTTTCGCAGAAGATAAAGGGTGCTTGCGCTGTCAAAGGCGATATAGCCAGGCAGTACGCCGGTAAGAATGGACGCGGCTGCAATAATCAGCATAAAGCAGATCGAGTATGTCAGCACCACAACGAATTTGCTGAAAAAGTACGCCACTTTATTGACCGGCACAATCCAGAGTTGTTTAAGTATATCATACTGGTTTTCGTTATACATCAGCATGGTACAAAGCATCCCCAGCACCACCGGCAGGATAATCCACGGGGTATAGCTAAACGCCGTCCACTTGTAGAACTCGATGGGTTCCACGCCGGTTCCCTTGATATTTGCAAAGTAGAACACAGCGGCAAGAGGCATAAAGAGCGCCGCCAGCAGCATGAGCCAGATAAACTTTCTCCGCCGCAGCTTTAGAAATTCAACCTGTATCAGTTTAAGCAATGCCCTCTCCTCCCGTAATCTGCTTGAAATAATCCTCAAGGGTATCATTGCAGATTTGGGAGCTGATAACAGCCACGTCCTGCACCACAAGAGCCTTGTTGATTGCTGCCATATCCAGTGCGGTATCATAGAGCCGCAGGTTATGTTCGTCCTGCACCGCATAATCAGTCACACGGAACTGCTGTTCCAAAATCAAAGAGGTTTTGTGGACATCCGAAACCTGAAGCTGGATGTATTTCCGATTTTTCTTTTCCAAATCCTCCATGCTGTTTTCTTCCAACAGTACGCCGTGGTCGATGATGCCAATATCGTCCGCCAGAAGTGCGATTTCAGAAAGGATGTGGCTGGAAATCAGAATAGTTTTACCGCGCTCCGCGCTTAAACCCTTGATAAAGTTTCGTACTTCGGCAATGCCGATGGGGTCAAGCCCATTGGTCGGTTCGTCGAGTATCAAAAGCTCCGGGTCATGCAGGATGACATTAGCAATGCCGAGGCGCTGCTTCATACCGAGAGAATACTTGCTGAACAGCTTTTTGTCCCGATAAGGAAGCCCCACAACTTCCAGCGCTTTCTTGACGGCATTGGACCGGGGTGTCCCGCGCAGCTTCGCAAAGATTTCAAGATTTTCTGTGCCGGTCAGGTTGGGATAAAATCCAGGAGTTTCGATAATGGCCCCAATGCGGGGATAAATGCGCTTCTCGTGGCCTTTGATGTTCTGGCTGAACACATCCACTTCGCCGGAAGTGATCGGCGTAAGGCCCAAAATCATTTTCATAATGGTGGTTTTACCGGCTCCATTTCGCCCCAAAAGCCCGTAAATTCGGCCCAGCTTCACATGAATATCCACGGAGTTGACAGCGGTTTGCTCCCCGTAAATTTTCGTCAGCTTTTTGGTTTCAATTACAAAATCGCTCATAGAGATGCCTCACTTTCTTACTATGTTTCATTTTTCCAACAATATAGTTGTAAAGGCTCATAGGTCTTTTCTTTCAGTAAGATTGCTTTTTTAGAGCCATTACGGATGCAGCAGCAGATGCGGCGCCGATCAGGAGCAGCGAACCGGCACAAATAAACGGTGAAGTGTCCGGCAAAACGCCTTGCATCAGGATTTCTACCATAGCTTCGGTTGCTTCGGAAATGTGAGAGTAAATTCCCATCACGCTTGCCAGCGGGTGTATTCCCATAAAATGGGCCGGAGCAATGACTACGGGAACCAGATAAAGCAGCGTTGCGCCAATAGGCAGGATATATCCTTTTGACAGCGTGGCAAGAAACACAATCGGAAGCATGGCTATGGGGATTAGAAGTCCGCTCACCAGATACAAGAGGCCAGCATCTATAAGTGTTTCTGCGTTCAAATCAGGAAAGCCCCCGGCAATCAACCCGCCGACAACACATAAAAGAAAAGTAATCAAACACAGTCCCACGGACATCAGGATCATTACAGCGACTTTTGAAAAGTATAGCTGTACTTTCGTGATGGGGATGATAAGAAGTTCTTTCAGCGTGTCGTTCTTATGCTCGTCAAAAAACAAGGTTGTGGCGAACATTCCCAGCACAATAGGCAGGAACAGACTGGACAAGTTCTTAAACGCCATCGTGTAGAGGTCGCCAAAGTTATCCATATATGGACTGCTCCTTGCAATGCTGCAAGCCCTCTCAATCGCAAGCGCCCCCAACAGCAGCGTCAAGGCCAAAATACACCAGACAATCTTATTCCGCTTCCATTTCTGCATTTCAGTTGCAATGATTGTCATGCGGTTTCCTCCTTTCATGGTTCCCATTATAAGGGACGAACCTTGCCATAACCTTGCCGAAATCTTGTTTTAACCTTGTTTTGAACGAAAGAAAGCCCTGCACGCTCACAGGGCTTTCGGAAGTATGATGGTAAAGGTTGTACCTGCTCCGGGAACACTGGCTGCCGTGATGGTTCCTTTATGAATGCTCACCAGCTCTTTTGCAATGGAGAGGCCCAGCCCGTTCCCTTTGGCAGATCGGGAGTGATCGCATTGATACATCCGTTCAAAGATATGGGGGAGATCAGAGGCAGAAATTCCTTTCCCATTATCGGCAACAACGATTTTTGCCTGCTGCTCCGTTTCGGTTACAGTAAGGGACACTTGGCTTGCGGCACTATGCGTCAGGATATTTTGCAGCAGATTATTGAGAATACGGGTGTAGGCGGTGGGGTCAACTCTTGTCATGTATTCTGCTTCAGGTATCTCTATCTCATAGGTAAAACTGTGGTTTTCCAGCAACAGCACCCAGTCAGCCATAATGTTGCGGGAAAGCTCGTTCAGATCGCAAAGCTCAAAATGAAAAACTTGTTCCCCTGCGTCCAGCTTCACCCATTCAAACAAGGCGGTCACAAAGTCTTTCAGATGATGGGCTTTTTCCGTAGCAACCTGAATGTATTCTTCCTGTTCGGCTCCTGTCACCATTTTGCTTTCCACGGCCTCCAAATACCCCACCAGAGAGGCGAGAGGGGTCTTTACATCATGGGAAAGGCTTGTCATGAGCCGTTTATATGCCTGCTCGGATTGCTTTTGTTGGATAAGCTGGGATTGGCTGCTCATAGCGATCTCGTTGATGTCATAACAGATTTGCTTCGTCAGGTCGCTCTCCCGCGACAATACACGGCGGTTCAGGTTCCCGTTCTTTATATCCGTCAGGGCATCTTTGATAAGAGAAAGCTGACCCCGGACACGGTGAAGTCTGGCCCAAAGGCAGGTAATTACCAGCAGGGCAACCAATAGGGACAGCAACAGATAAAGGTTCATGCTCATGCCTCCTTGTTGAACCGATACCCCACGCCCCGGACGGTCTGGATGTAAAACGGATGCTCTGGATTTGGCTCGATTTTCTTCCTCAATTTGCTGATAAAGGACATGATATTGCTGTCGTCAAAGGCGTATTCCTCTGCCCATACCTGTGTGTATATCTGCTTTTTGGTGAATACCCGGCCCTTATTGGATGCCAGAAACACAAGCAGATCAAATTCCTTGCCGGTTAGCTCTACCGGGAGATTTTGGACAGTGACCGTCCGATTGACTTTATCAATCACCATATCTTTCAGCAGCATTGTGGCGGCCACATTCCCAGCTATGGGGTTTAAGGTGGTATAGCGCCGAACCAGGGAATGGATGCGGGCCATCAGCTCGTTAATGCTGAAAGGCTTTGTCAGGTAATCGTCTGCCCCAAGCCGTAGACCGGAAACCTTATCTTCCTCGTCACTTTTGGCGGTCAGCATCAGCACCGGCACATTATTTTTCTCCCGGATTTTCTGCAATACCTGAAAACCGTCCATATCCGGCATCATCACATCCAGAATAATCAGGGAACAGGCATCTTTGTTTTCTTCCAGCAGCCGCAGACCCTCTAAGCCGCCATGCGCCACCACCGCAGACAAGTTTTCCTGCTCCACGCATTTTTTCATTAAGGCACATAGTTCCTTGTCATCGTCTATAATTAAAACGCTATTCATGCTTCAAAGCCCTCCCTTGTTTTGTACGACCGTCAATCGGCTTCGCTGCATCCTTTGGCAAAAGCCAGATCGTTGCTACTTTCAAGGCACCAGGGATGCGCCCCGCAACGCAGTAATAGTTTATCCGTCGTGGGGTGACACCCCATTTTTCGCTCGCTTCTTTCAAAGTCATATAGTCCATGCTGCACCTCCGATATTGGTATTTTACTTCTTTTGCTCGAATAAAACAAGCGCCAAAATGTAAATAATAAAGATTAGAACCTGCTCTGTATACTTTGTTTTCAAGTCGAAAAGTAAAGTATACAATATAGATGGGTGATACAATATGGCTAACATTCAGGATTGCCCCGGTTTTGAACCCTTTGGGGAGGATGTCAAGGCGGCGAGGAAAAAGCGGCGGCTGTCCAGGCAAAAGGCCGCTGAAATGGCGAATATTTCCGTGGTCTACCTTATCAACATTGAAAATAACCATGTCCTGCCAAGCCTGCCGGTTATCATACAGCTTATTCAAATCTTTGGCCTGCCATCGGAAAAGTATTTCAATCCACTTTTGGCAGGAGATGAAAACGATCAGCGCCAGCGCATCAGCCGCAAGGTGATGATATGTCCAGAAGTATACCTCCCTGTGATTGAGGGAGCGTTAGATGGAGCTATTGAGGAAAACAGGATTCCCTAATCAAGATATTTTTGCATCAAAATAAATCTCACGGTGGGATTTGATTCTTAAATGGAATCGCGTCTCACCGTGAGATTTGTTTTTCAGCCGTAGTAGTCCGGCCTGCCTATGCTGGTAAACCCGGCCTTCCCGGTAATGACCACATTGTTTTGCCCGCTGGCACAGTGGATGATTTGGATATTGCCGCTCTCGTCCCAGCCGCCCACGATGCCCACATGAGTATCCTCCGGGTAAAATACCAAGTCGCCGGGCTGGGCCTGGGACCAGGAGATCGGTGTGCAGTAGCTATGCTGCATCCGGGCCCCTCCGCCGTGGCCGATTACATAGCTCCCACCAGACATATTGTAAAAGGTCCAGTCCACAAAGCCGGAACAATCCATACCGTAGGGCCGATAGGTTCCCGTGGAGGGACTGCCAGACGCCCAAACCTTTTGAATGGTCCCCCATCGGGAGTCCCAGCCAAGGACCAGAGATTTCCCGCCCCAAAAGTAATTCACCTTGCCCACCAGCTTGCAGGCCGTCTCCACTACGGCCCGGCGCTCCGGCGACAAGTTTTCCGGCAAGCGGCGCAGCAGCTCGGCGGCGTCCTCCTGGGTGATGCCCAGGTCCCCCAGCAGCGTACCGATCCCGTTCAGCTCCGCCAGGAGCTCCGTCAAGGCGCGGTTCTGTTCTGGGGTAAACAGATAGGCCGTCCGCATTTCATCGGCGGTTTTTGCGGTGATGGTGATATGTAAAATCTTCTCCGTCCACGCCTCCGCAGAGCCGCTGGCAGGGTGGTCTATGGTCTCTACGCTGGTGGCAATCTCGCACATATCCCAAAAGACAGCTTTCAGCCGGTCCACCCGGTCCGGGGTCAGCGCGGCCACGTCTACGCCGCCCGCGCCCAAGGCAGTCTTGCAGGCGAACACCGCCGCCACTTCCCGCCAATCCGGGCCTGTGCCCTGGATGTCGATGCTGTCATAGTCCCCGGCTTGCAGCAGAGCCAGCTTGTCCGTCAGCTCTATGTTGATCTGCGTGACTGCGGCGTTCAGCGGGACGGCTCCGGGAGATGGTTCGTTGGAAAAGAGAAGGCCGAAGGGTGACGCGATCACGGCGGCGATCAGGAAGATCACGCAGAGGGCGGCGGCGAGGCTGGCCCCGCCTACCAGGGCGGAGAGAGCGCCGATCAGGGCCTTCACCGCCTTAGTGGTGGCTGTGGCCGCCTTCCGGGAGAGGTCCGCGGCGGCCCTGGCCGTCTTTTTCGTGCCCTGGGTCATGGTTCGCTGGGCCTCCGCTTTCGCCTTTTGGCGCATCCGCTCCGCGAGGCGCTTTGCGGTACTTTTCCTCCCTGCGGGGGCTGGGGTTCTTGGAGGGACCGCCGTACCCCCGGTGGCCTGTTCCATGCTCCGACGGGTCCTGGGGGTGATCGTCCAGCCCTGGGCCTTCTCTTTCAGAATGGCGGAGGGTCGGGGCCGTTCCTTGATGGATGGATAGATGGATTGATTTTCAAAAGAAGGGGTTTCTTTCGGAGGAACGGAGCTGCCGGGGGCGGCGGGAGATTTCCCGTAATGACTGGCCAGGGGCGGCTCCCCGTACTCCGGCGGGGCGGGGGCCTGTCTATGCTCCTGGGTCTGTTTCCTCCGCTTGTCCACGGCCCATTCCCGCATACGCTCCCCCGGCGTTGGCGGGGCGGGCGGCTTGTCCGCCGTCCAGGGTTCAGCAGGCGGCACTATGGGCCGCGCTTTCTCCGTCCGCGTCCTGGAGACCGGAGGATCTGCCGGTGTCCCTGCCGGACGTATTTTCGGAACGGCTGGAGCTTCCGGGTTACTGGCGGACCGTGTTCCTGGCGCTCTGGAGCGGACAGACGGAGCGGGCTTCTCCTTCAGGTCCGCTGGTCTTGTGCCGGTCCTTCCGTGTAGCTGGGGCTTGGAGCGCGGCGTCCGCCTGGCTTGTTCCCTGGGGGCCGGGCGGTCCGGCCTGGGGGCAGGAACATCCGGCATCTCCGGGGTAGGGGCCTCCGGGGTCTCCGGGGCCGGAGGTTCTGGGGGCTGATCCTTCTCCTTCGGCTGGTCCTGCCGCTCTTTGATCTTCCGGCGCTCCTGCCTCGCCTTGGTGACAGCCTTGGAAATACCCTGCTTTGTCTGATGGTTTGTTTCACGAACAGCGGCCCCGGCGGTCTGTTCCACCTGTTCCACGGCCTCGGCGGTGGGGCTGTCATTGCGGGCCGCCTCGCCGGTGGAGCCGCCGGCGATCCGCTTCTGCTGGACCAGCTCCTTCCGCATTTTCGCCGCCATGACGCGGCGGGCCTGATCCTGGACCGGCTTGCTGCTTTTGCGCTTGCCCTGGCTCTTGATCTTATCGTCTGGTTTTCGTTCTTTTGCTTTGGGCATGGCGTCGCCTCCTTCATCAAAAAATAGGACGCGCCCCGCGAGAGGCGCGTCCGGTCATTGGTTCAATACTTCACTGATTCCCGCCATAATATACCCGGCGCAGGGCAGGGCGATGGAGTTTCCCAGGGTGCGGTAACGCTGGGCGCTGTTGATCTCCCGCCCGTCCGCTCCGTACTTTGTCCAGCCGTCAGGCAGACCCATGAGCCTTTCGCTCTCCCTATAAGAGGAAGAAAGTTAATTCATGGGCCTAAAAACCAAAATATTAAAATCAGCTACATTTATCTTGAAATTGGCAAAATTAAGTGGTAAAATAGAAACAAAAGGTGGATACGAATTATGAACTATACTTATGAATCCAGCGAAATGTTTCTCGAAGTTGTACGGCTAGAGTATCAAAATGAGCTTGATCGAACGAAAGTCATTGACTCCAAAATTGCTGTTGCTCTACCAATTATTGCAACCTATTTTTTCCTGGCGGTACAGTTTTCTAATTTGAAGAAACTGGTTTCTACTCCCATTGTTTCTAAATCTTTATTAGGTGCTACACTTGAAATTATGATCCCGTTTTCTTATATAGCCGCCTTGTCTCTTGCAAGCCTTTCTTTGTTTTTCATGTTCAAAGCAATAAGTACCCATTCTTATCAGACTGTCGATCCAAAACAATTTAATACAGCGGAACAGATGTCATTACAAAAAGCGCAATTTGCTGCGGCTTTTTCCACAATATATATTAGGGCACTTGAAGCCAATTCCTCTCAAAATAATGTACGGGCAAAGCATTATATGCGAGGATGGCGTCTTGCACTTATATCTTTAGCCTGTTTTGTGATTCATGTAATAATTAGGAAGTAGAAAGGAGGAATCTGCAATGTCAAATGATCTCTCTGATATTTTGAAAGAATTAAATAGTGGTCAAAATCCAACCCCTGGCCAAGGGACAGGTGGAGGAACAACGTCATCCCAGCGTAGCGATGGAACTACCACAAGAGATTTTGGTTTACGTTCTATCAACGAGAGCGGCAATGGGAAAAAGAAACCTTAATTTTTGAGTAGCGTGCCTCGATTTAAGCACGCTACTCTTTTTTCACCCCTCGCCGGGGGTGGTGGACATAAGCCGGTAGAGCTCCGTATCCTTGGGGATGGTGTTGGAGAAGGGCACCAGGGAGCCGCCGATCCGCAGGAGGCCGTGTCCCGCCTCGGCGTTGGTGATGTAGCTCATCTGCGTGTCGGAGATATGCAGGAGCTTGGCAAGCTCCGCCCGGTCGGTGGCCGCCTGATTGAACAGCAGCAGAAATTCGGAGTTCGCCAGCATGAGGCGGGCCGTCTCGGATTTCAGACATTCCTCAATATTCTGCGTGGCTGCCGTCATGGGCGCGGCGTACTTTCTGAACCGCTTCCAGGCCCGGTAGAGAAATTCCCCGGAGTAGTGGTATTTGAAGTACAAGTACACTTCGTCCAGGAATACCCAGGTGTATTTGCCTTTCTTGCGGTTCTCCATGACGCGGTTCTGGATGGCCTCCAGGGTAACGACCAGAGCGGTGGGCCGGAGCTGTTCCCCCATTTCGTAGAGGTCCAGCACCACGATCCGGCTGTCCATATTGACGTTGCCGGGGTGGGCGAACACGTTCAAGCTGCCCTCGGTGATCAGCTCGGCAGCCAGGGCGATCTCCCGGGCCTCCGGGTCCATCTGACGGATCACCTCGTTCCGCCAATCCGTCAGAAGGGGCATGGGGGCCTTCCCCCGGCTGCTGAAATAGGTCTGGTAGACGTTGGCGGTACAGCGGTCAATGATGGACTTGTGGCTTCCGGTGAGCCGCCCCACGCCCATCTGCTGCTCCAAAATGCTGGTGATGATCTCGGACTTCATGGCAACGGGGTTCTCCCCGTCCCCGTAGTCCTCCGTCACTTCCAGGGGGTTGATGTGGTGCTTGCTGTGGGGCGAAATTTCAATGACCTCCCCGCCCAGGGCGCGGGCCAGGGGTCCATACTCCCGCTCGGCGTCTATGATGATAATATCGTCATTGGTCGCCAGGGCCACGTTTTCCACGGTGGATTTCATCGCCATGGACTTGCCGGAGCCGGAGACGCCCAGGTAGAAGGCGTGGGGAGAGATCAGCCGCTTCCGGTCGCAGATCAGCAGGTTCTTGGAAATGGCGTTGACGCCGTAGGGCAGGCCGCCGGGGTCCTGTATCTCCTGGACCCGGAAGGGCATGAGGACGGCGGCGCTCTCGGTGGTGAGGGTCCGCAGGGCCTTCACCCGGCGCAGACCGTAAGGCAGAACAGTGTTTAGGCCGTCCTCCTGCTGGTAGCGGAGGACGGAGAACTGGCAGAGGTGTTCCCGGCCAATGGAAAGCAGAGTCTCCGTGTCAGCGTCTAACTGCTCCAGGTTGTCCGCGATATGCACCAGCGTCACCACGGCGAACATCATGCGCTGGTCCCGCTCGGTGAGGTCGGAGAGAAATTCCTTGGCCTCGCCCCGGAGCTGTTCCAGGTCGTAGGGGACCGTGGCGGTGAAGTTGTTCTTGTCGTTCTGGCGTTGCTGCCAGCGGGTGATGTCCGTCTCAATGCCCAGGATGCGGCCCTGTATCTCCTTCACGGCTTCATCCGTGGGAATGGGGAGAATGTCAATGGACAGCATGAGGTTCCGGGAGAAGTCGGAGAGATCGGAGATCATGCTGTCCTTGATATAGCTGGCGTAGTCTTTGAGGAACAGCACCCGGCCCACCTTGTCCCCCATTTCAAAGTGCCCGGCCCGGAAACGCAGCCCGTCCGGGCAGATCAGATCCCGGAAGTCCAGGCCCCGGCGGACGGCGGCGGACTGATCGAAGGTAAAATACTGTTCCTCGCCGGGACGGAAGAAGTCGTGGAGGATGCGGAGCCGGTCATGGGTGGAGACGGGCCGGGCGCCGCTGTCCAGGCGTCCGAAGCTCTTGGAGAGGTTGGCGTCCACCCGGCGGAAGTAGGCGCGGCTTTCCTCAATTCTTCGCTGGGGGATGGAGAGGGTGATGTACTTCTCCTGGACCAGATTGTTGCTCTCCGCCGCCCGCTGGGTGAGGATGCGGTTGGATTCCCGGCGGTACTGGTCCAGGCCGTCCCCTCGCTCCTTCATCAAAATGGTGCGCTGGAAGTCCACGGGGTTGAGGCGGCGGTTGATAATGGTGATCTTGGCGGCGGCGTCCGTGGGCAGGGAGTTGAGGACGCCGCCATAGGAGAGGAAAATACCCCGCCGGTCATCCTCGGACGCGGCGGCGTAGTTGACATCGGAAAAGCGCCAGGTCCGGCTGTGCTTGCGGCCTACCAGCCAGATGCCGTCTGCGTAGACGCATTTGACGGGGATGGACTGCTGGACGCTGCGGGGAATCTTGAACTTGTCCCGCTCGCTCTTGTTGGCGGCGGAAAGGGCCTTAATCAAAGTCTATGGCCTCCTTTCGGTTCAGTATTGTGTAGTAGAAGTTTTCGGAGACAAAGCGCCGCCCTCCGGCGCAAAGCAGCTCGGACTTGAGGAAGGCCCAGGCGAATTGCTCCAGGGTGAGGCCGTTGTAGCTGAAGAACCCGGCCACGGCCATGGGCGCGGCGGTCAGGACGCAGAGCCAGCTCGCGGTCTCCTGGCCGAGTACGGGGCCCAGGCCCAGGTAGACGGCCACGGCGATCCCCACGGCGGCCACGGCGCAGAAGAATTGCCGGGTGGAGAGGCCGAAGAAGATAGTCTCCTTGTGCTGGCGGACTTCTTTTGGGATTTTAATTTCCATACAATACTCCTTTCTATCAAAGATATATCCTGGATTGGTACACATTTTTGGCAGCAGATAGAGATTCAAAAATTATATGTACTACAAGCAGATTTTCCTCAAGATTTCTCTAATTTTTTTAGCTAATCTGCCGATAAGAAAAAATAGAGGGTGTTTAGCCTCTGCCTTAATTGACATCACAGAAGATAGGAGGGAATTGGCATGGCGATTGTAGTTGCTATTGATATGGGAGTATTTACCGCACTACTCTCCCTGATTTTTAGCGTAGTTAAATACATACGCGATGAAAAAGAAAAGAAAGTCCAAAAGATTCGTCGATTAAGGCATGATTTAAGCGCCATTAAGGATTGTATTGTAAGTCTAGCAAACCTTGAGCCGATTTCCGTTTGGGAATGCGAGACTCAGATAGTGGACAAGCTAGCTGATTGTGAAGCACAACTGGGATTCTGGCAGAATATGGACAAATATTCCTTTTGTAGAAACGAAATAAATCAATATATTTCTGCGTTTGATAAATACAAAAAACATCCGTCTAAACGTAATTATAAGAAATTCTTGCGTTACACAAAAGAATATATAGATGCGATGCGAGATTATGTTCTCTAACACAATAACTTACATACCCAGCACAACAATTACAGTAGATTGTTGCGCTGGGTTTTTGTAGTCTGTCCTAATAATTTGCGCTATCATATGTAGTAACTATCTTATAACCCCAACATTTCCTTCACAATCCGGTCCGCTCCCTTCACCAGCCCCGTGAGGATCAGCATATTGAAAATGAGCTGTCCAATGTACTGCCACGCCATAGTCACGGCGGGCAAGCTGCTGTCCACGGCGGGGCTGCTGCTGGAGAGGAACGCGGAGTAGATCAGGCAGGCCAGGACGATGACCGCCCCCTCCATGCACACGCCGATGTAGCTTTTGAGAAACGCCTTGCCGCTGGCGGCGGTACCCTCCCCGGCGAAGGAGGCCAGGGGTAGGGGCGCCAGGGCCGTGAACATATAGAGCCGGAAGAACCGGCCATACACCGTCAGCAGCAGAATAAAGGACATGACCGTGATAAACAGGCTGCCCAGCAGGGAGACCAGCCACAAGGGGATGCTCTCCAGGAGCCCCAGGCCCTCTATGGCCGTCACAATCTCGGAGGGCAGAGTGGCCGCCGTGGAGACAGAGCCGCCCATGCCGCCCATGACCGTCGCCACGATCCCACCGCACACGCTGAAAATGGCGGTCATGATCTCCATGCAGCTCCCCACGGCCACCTTCGCCAGAAGAAAGCGGATGAAATGGCGCAGGGCAAACTCCGGGCGCTGAAAGTCCCGGAAGCTGGCGGCGCTCTGAAAGATGCCCATGGCGAAGAACAGGACCAGAAGGCCGTAGCCAATACCTACCATGGCGGTGTGGATGCCGGAGACGGCGGTCCAAATATCACCGCCCTTGAAGCTCTGCGGCGTCTGCGTCAGCAGGGTCCATATCTCGGACAGTTTGCCGTTCCAGTCTGTCAGGGCGCTCTCCAGGATGCTTACGATCCAGTTGTCACTCATAATGATTCACCACCTTAAAGGGGAATTGCGTCCCACGGTGAGACGCAATTCCCTCTTTTCGTTCCGGGATAGCTCATACCACGCCGATTACTCCGAGAATCTCCTTCGCAAAGGCTATCATGAGGCCGCCGAACAGGCAGAGGAAGCCCTGGGTCCGCTGGCTGGCGTCGTGGGACTGAAAGCTCATACCCACCTGCACGATCCCCCAGCCCAGGATGATGATGCCCAGGGCCTTGATGATAGAGAAAATAAAATCAGACAGGTTGTTGACGATGGTGAGGGGGTCGCTGCCTCCGGCGGCGAAGGCCGGGACCGTCAGCGCGGCGCAGAAGGCCAGGACCAGAACGGCGGAGAAGTAGAGGCGGCGGGCCCGGTCCCTCTGCCGGAGCTGCTGGCGGGTGAGATTCGTGCGGGGATGGGCGCTATGGGAAAGGTAGTTCTTCATATTCAAGATTCCTCCGTATCTTCAAAGATTTCAATATCGTCCAGGGATGTAAATGTAAAGTCCAGGTCGTCCGCGGCGTAGAGGCAGCGGGCGCTGTGGGTATAGGGGGCGGCCCCGCCGTCGGCGGTCCGCTTGATGTTGGGGTGGCGCATGAGATCGTACTTGGTGTCGATCACCGGGGCCTCGCCCCGGATCAGGACCAGGGCGAGGCGGTTGTCCAGCATCCGCACTTCATCCGGTGTGAGCAATTCGCGGCCCGCCGATTGAAAATTCTGGCTGAAGGAGCCGTTGCGCCCCTTGCTCTGGCTGCTGGTCTGCGTCTGGATCGTCTCCTTGCCCAGCAGCTCGGAAATGTATTTGTGTGTGTCTTTTTCATTCCCGCCCAGATAGATGAAGGTATCCGCGTTGCCGATGATGCCCTCCCAATCGTCCTTGAACAGCGCCTTCAACTGCGAGATATTTTGCAGGATGATGGTTGCCATGACGTTCCGGGAACGCATGGTGGCCTGGAGCCGGGCATAGCCGTCCGGGAGGGCGACGTTGGCAAACTCGTCGAACATGAGCCGGACCGGAATGGGCAGGCTGCCCCCATGCACCTTGTCCGCCTGATAATAGAGTTCCTGGAAGGCTTGCGTATACAGCATACCCACCAGGAAATTCAAGGAGGCGTCGTTGCTGTCCGGGATGATACAGAACACCGCCTGCTTCCGTTCCCCCAGCTTCCCCAGCTCCATGGTGTCCCGGCTGGTGATCCGCTGGACCTCCGGCAAGGTGAAGGGGGCAAGCCGGACGGAGGCGGTAATGAGGATGCTCATGGCCGTCTCGCTGGGGGCCTGCTTGAATACCTTGTACTGGCGGAGGGCGATATGATTCGGGTTTTCTTCCTCCAGGGCCTCAAACAACAGATCAAGGGGGGATTGATAGTCTCCGTCCCCCTCCTTGGCAGCGCCGTATTCCAGCATGGTCAGCATCATCTCCATGGTCTGTTCCTCCGGCGGGGCCTCGTGGAGCAGGTACAGCATGAGGGCGGAATCCAGGGCGATCTCGCTTTTCTCCCAGAAGGGGTCATTGGAATGAGCGTTTTTCGGCGTGGTGTTGCGGATGAAATTGGCGATCAGTTTCAGCACATCGGCGTCGTTTCGGATGTAGTGGAAGGGGTTGTAGCAGTCGGAGTGTTCCGGGTCCACGAGGTCGATGACGCGGATGGTATAGCCCTCCCGCAGAAGCAGCGGAACGGCGGAGCGGGCCAGCTCCCCCTTGGGGTCAGTCGCTATATAGGAGGCGTTGGCCTCGTAGAGATTGGGCTTGACCACATAGCGGGTCTTGCCGGCGCCGGAGCCGCCCACCACGATCTGCAAGAGGTTTCGCTGGTGCTTCCGCCCGTTGAGGCTCATGCGGAGATTTTGGGTGAGGATAGCGTTGTTGTGAGGGTCCTTGTCCCGGTATTTCCGGTCAAGCTGGTATACATTTCCCCAGCGGGCGGAGCCGTGTTCCTCTCCGGGGCGGCGGTTCTGCCTGGAGGAAATGTACAGCACAATGGCGAAGGCATAGACCACCAGAGCCCCCAGCATGAATTTGAGGGTGTACGGGGTCCAATGGATGGCAAAGGGGCGTTCCAGCATCACACTGAAACGCCCCATGAGGTCAAAGACGGTCATACCCTCCCGGTAGCCGCTGGCAAGGGCCGCCCCCGCCCAGAGGACGGGGACGGCCAGCAGGAGCCACGGGAGGGGGCCGCTGTTCTTCTGCTTCACGGAAACCTCCTGTCGATTCGCGTCTCACCGTGGGATTTATTTTTAAGGAAGCACTGATTAAAGCAGGTAAAAGCCAGGCAAACAAACGAAGGTAATAAAAA
>OFGO01001123.1_pt1 | contig 21248 bp, 16 predicted proteins | sample 1521761 | NCBI WGS metagenome assembly OFGO01 (sample SAMEA3504128, study PRJEB24116) | mouse gut metagenome | biome: mouse gut; feature: mouse-associated habitat; material: faeces | place: Denmark | collected 2011
TGCCCTGTCCTTACGGCTTGCATTGTGGTTTCTGTGTTTTTCACTATATCTATTATACCATAAAACTCCGAAAATTTCAAGTCTTGCATTTTTGCCCCATCCCACTATAATCATAGGAAACACAAGGAAAACGGGGGGACGGCAATGGAAAAAGACGATTTTCAGAAGGAACTTATCCATTTTAACGAAGTGGAGGGAATCATCCGGAACAAACTGGAGAAGCTGTACAGGGAGAAGGCTCCGCTGCAGGAGAGGCTGCTGCGGGAGCGGAAGGAGATGTGGGAGGACAACAGGCACCTGATTCGGGATTTTGACGATGTGATCTTCCTGAACACCCAGGAGACGATAGTGAAATCCGTGGAGCAGCAGCTCGCATGGAATGAAGCCGATATACAGCGGCACGCCAAAATGGAGAAATCCCCCTATTTCGGCCGCGTGGATTTCCAGGAGGAGGCGGGGGAGGCGGACACCATCTACATCGGAGTCTACAGCCTGACGGATGAGGAGTCCCAGGAGATATACGTGGTGGACTGGAGGGCCCCCATTTCCTCCATGTTCTATCAGTTCGATGCAGGCCCGGCCTGGTACGAGGTCCATGGGCATAAGAACCAGGTGGAGATCACGGGGAAGAGGCAGTACAGGATAGAGGATGGGCGCCTGCTCTCCGTGTACGACACGGATTCCTCCATGTACGACGACATCCTGGGACAGGCCCTTTCGGAATATTCCGACCATAAGCTGAAGGTCATCGCAGGCAGCATCCAGAGGGAGCAGAACGCGGCCATACGCAGCGACACCAAGAGCTCCTGCCTGATCTACGGCCTGGCGGGCAGCGGAAAGACCAGCATAGGCCTCCACCGCCTGGCCTATGTCCTCTACCGCGACAGGGAGACCATAAAGTCCGAGAATATATTGATCCTGTCCAACAACAACATCTTCGGCTCCTACATCTCCACCATACTTCCCGATTTGGGGGAGAAGCCCGCCCAGACCAAGGTCTTCGGCGATTTCCTGGAGGCGTTTCTGGGGGAAGGGCTGGAAATCGAGGATTATTACAGCCAGCTGAAGAGCATCGAAGGCCCTTATGCCGAGGAGAGGATCAAGTGGATTCAGATCAAGTATTCGGCGGAGCTGCTGGAATACTGTATCCGCTACTTTGCCGAATTCCCGTTCCGGATTCCGGAAATCCGCTATGAGGGGGAGGTCCTGGTATCCCAGGAGCTTTTGCAGAGCAAGCTGGACGCCGGGCATTACCATACCTTTCAGTCCAGACGGGAGAGGCTGGAATACCTGGCCAGGAGGGCCATCGAGGATTACTTCCTTCTCCATAAAGAGGAAATACGCGACAGCATCGCGGAGCGCGGGATGGAACGGAATGAAGAGTTATCGGAAAAAGAAATATATGCGCTCTATAAAAGGACCAGGAATGAGTATGTCCAACTGGCGATGGACGGAATCGGCCGCCTGAACAGGCTGGATTCCGGGAAGCAGATGGCGGAGGTCTTCGCAAGGTATCTGCGCCGGGCGGAAGTGCCGGAGGGGGATGAGGAGGCGCAGAGGATGTTCCGCTCGCTGGAGCGGGGGAAGCTCCTGTACGAGGACGCGCTCTTCTATCTGTTCATCAAGGAGCTGATGGGGGAGGCGGCCCCGTTCTCCCAAATCTACCATACCGTGATCGACGAATCCCAGGATTACAGCCTGCTCCAGCTGTATATCGTGAGATATCTGTTCCCGGGGAGCAGCTTCACCCTGCTGGGGGACATCTATCAGACCGTGAATTCCGTGACCACCATGCAAAGGTATGAGGACTATGAAAAGGTCTTCGGGTCTGGCCTGGTCCGAATCCGGCTGGGCAGATGCTACCGCTCCTCCAGCGACATCAATGCGCTGGCGTTTAGGCTGATTGATGAGGAGGAACGCCCCATAGCGGAGGAGTACTCCTATTTCGCCCGGACTGTCAGGAAGCCGCAGTATGTGATATGCAGGGACATGTTCTCCTGCCTCGGGCCCATACTGGAGCGGCTGGAGAAGTACCGTTCCGTGGCGGTCATCGTGGACGGCGAGGGCGAGAAGAGCGAGATCCAGGCACGCATCGCGCAGATCAAGAAGCAGATCGAAGAGACCACTTCCGATTTCGACCGCGAGAAGCTTCAGGAGAGACTGGCCAAGCTGGCAGGCGGCGTTGCCGTTATCCGCGTAGGTGCCGCTACCGAGACCGAGATGAAGGAAGCAAAGCTTCGCATGGAAGATGCGCTGGCAGCTACCAGGGCAGCCGTGGAGGAAGGCATTATCTGCGGCGGCGGTTCCGCTTATATCCATGCGGCAAAGGACGTTGCCAAACTGGCAGATACCATGGAAGGCGACGAGAAGACCGGCGCAGGCATTGTGCTGAAGGCTCTGGAGTCTCCTCTGTACCACATTGCGGCCAATGCAGGTCTGGAAGGCAGCGTTATCATCAATAAGGTGCGCGAGTCCGAGCCGGGCGTAGGCTTTGATGTGCTGAAGGAAGCGTATGTGAATATGGTTGACGCAGGTATCCTGGATCCCGCCAAGGTGACCAGAAGCGCCCTGCAGAACGCTACCAGCGTTGCAAGCACCTTGCTGACCACCGAGAGCGTAGTGGCCAACATCAAGGAAGAAACTCCCGCAATGCCCGCAGGCGCAGGCGGAATGGGCGGTATGATGTAAAAATAAATGCGTTAAATCGGCAAAAGGTTTGAAAATGCCGAAATAAATGCGTATATCCCGGATGACAGATTTCGGTTTGTTGTCCGGGATTTTTGAATTACGGGGAATACTTCACTTGCCATTTGCAAATCACGCGTGGTAAGATAAATAAAAATCTACAGGAGGCGTATGGGAATGAACCGTTTTGAATATGTGGTGGTATCCATTGAGGGAGATTATGCCAATCTGAAACGCACGGACGCGGAGTCCGATGAATTGAAACTGGTGGCCAGGGCACTTCTGCCGCCGGAGATTACCGAGGGGACGAAGCTGCTCTACGAGTGGATGAGCTACAGCATCGTGGATTAGGAATGCTGTCTGTTTCGGTTGTCTTTGGCCCGGAAAAATGATATAATCCATTTAGTTTTGAGCAGAATGGATGAGATTGTTTTGGAGGGTGCAGATGGATGCGATAAAGAAATACAGAATGAGGATAGTGCAGGCGGCATTGTTCGGCGTTTTTCCGCTGCTGTGTGCTTTTGCGTATTGCGTGAAAGACGGGCATGTCCCGGCAGATGTTTTTCTTCCTTCTTCCTACTGGAACGATGAACTGATGTACTTCAAGCAGGTGGAGGCGGTTGTGAACTGCGGGCTGCCCCGGGGCTGGTTCGGATTCAATGAAGCCCACGGAAGCGTCTACCCCTTTGCCGCATGGAGTCCTGTGATATTGCTGCCCTGGATAATCTGGGGGAAGATGTTCGGATGGTCTCTGACGGCGCCGGTCTATGCCAATATTTTCTTTAATATGGCGGCGCTGTGCGGGTTTGCCCTGCTGGTGAAGCCCACCTTGAAGCAGAGTGTATTTGTGCTGGGGCTTCTGGGCATATTTATGCCATACACCCGGTATATGCTGTCGGGGATGCCGGAAGCAATCTGCATGTCCCTGGGAATCCTGTTTGCGGGACTCGCCATCAGCTATACCAGGAAGGAAAAGCTATGGAAAATAGTTGTTATGACGGCGGCGGTGATGTTTCTGACATTGTCAAGGCCCTATCTGGGGCTGTTTTTCCTGGTCCCACTGTGGTTTATGGCAAAGCGTTTCCGCTTCCGGGGAATCCTGGCGATGGCTGCGGTAATAGGCTGTACCGCCGCGGGATATGTATGGGTGACTGGGGCATGCTCTTCTCCATACATTGAACCGATTGTGGAGACGGAATGGCTGGGGATTTTCCGTACAGACGGCATGTGGGCAGGAATAAAATATATATTTTCCACGCTGTTCGGCAAATTCTATCAGCTGTTTGATTATTATCTGAAGCATGCGGTAAAGTACGGGCTGTTCTCGGGGGCGCTGTATGCCGTGACGGGATTGCTGGCCCTGGCGCTTATGCTGCGTGGAATTTGGGCTTTCAGGAAGCGCAGGGACGGGGAACTGAGGTGGCTTTGCCTGTTCCAGTTTACGGCCACGGCGGGAATGATACTGGCGCTGTTTCTCTTCTACCGGATGGGGGAGGGATCCAAGCATTTGCTGATTTTTATTGTGACGGGCCTGGTGATTACGGCCATGCTGGAGGAGCGCAGGATGCTGCTGAAGGTTTTTGCAGGCGTGCTGTGCCTGTACTTTTTTGTGGTGAAGGCGGCGGCACCTTACGACTGGCAGGTACCGTACGATGACGGGGCGATGGGGAAGGAAGCGCAGGAGCTGCGCCGACAGCTGAAAGCGGAAATGGTCCTGGAGGATTCGCAGGAGCGCTACGACAATACCGTAATCTGGCTGGCGTCGGATTTTGTGGGGGAGGAGAGCGTTGCGGCCGTATGGGGGATGCACTATATGATTCCGGAAGGGTACGGGATTAATTTCTGTACATGGCAGTATGTGACGGAAAATCTGGATGCCCTCCGCTCGGGTTATATTGCGGTGGTTCCGGAAGGCGGAATAGACAAGGCGCTGGCAGAGAGGCATGTTCCGGCGATCGCGGAGACGGAGCATATGAAGGTGTACCGCCTGCGGGAGTGAGGTGCAGAGGCGCCATGCCGGGATTTTGCCGCTGAACCATTAACCCGGACGGGCAGGAACCAATATTTTCCCACGAAGCTTAAAACATGCCCACAGGAAATCAGAGGCTGGAAGGAAGGACAGAGAAGATATGACAGGCGGACAAAGGAAGAAGATATCTGCGGAGGGTGCGCTGCTGGCGCTGATTCTGCTGGCGGGCTGTCTGGTGCGCCTGGCTGCGCTGGATAGGAATCCGCTTGGGCTGCATCAGGACGAGGCATATTCGGCATACAATGCGTGGTCGGTGATGCGTTATGGGATTGATTCTTACGGCTATACCAGACCGGTGTACTATACGGTATGGGGGAGCGGCATGAGTGTCCTGTATTCCTGGCTGGAGATGCCGTTTCTGGCATTACTGGGAACCACGGTATGGGCAATCAGGCTGCCCCAGGCAGTGTTGGGGTGTCTTAGCATTCCGGCTGTATACGGACTGGGAAAGGAAATGGGAGGAAGGCATCAGGGGCTTCTGTTTGCGGGATTCCTGGCAATCAATCCATGGCATATCCAACAGTCCCGGTTTGGCCTGGACGCCAATCTGGCAGTCCCCATGTTTCTCTTCTCCATGTATTTTCTGTGCAGATATCTGAACGGAAAGCGGAGAAGCGTGTGGGGAGCGGTTTTTTTCGCGGGGCTGACGCTTTACAGCTATGCCCTGACGTGGATACTGGTTCCTGCGGTGCTGTTGTTGTGCCTGATTTTTTTCAGAAGGCGGATTTGCTTTGACCGGAGGCTGCTGGGTGCTGCTTTGCTGCTGTTTGCAATGGCGGTTCCGCTGCTGCTCTTCCTGGCGGTGAATTTTGGCTGGATTCCGGAGATCAGGACAGGGATTTTTTCCGTTCCCAGGCTGCCTGCCATACGGACGGATGAAATGGTTTTTTCGCTGTCCGCGTTAAAAAGCCGCTTTTTGTGGCTGACGGCAATGCTCTTTGCCCAGCATGACGACATGTGGTGGATTTCCAATGAAACGGTGGGATCCTACTATTATATCAGTACGCCGTTTATATTGGCGGGCTTTTTGTACCACGTCAGGGTAATGATTGACCGGGTGAGGAATAAGAAGGCACTGCCGCTTCATTTTCTGATTGCAATCTGGTTCGCGGTTGCGTTTGCACTGGGGTGCTGTGTTGATTTGGCAAAGTATCACAAGGTAAATTATATTCATATTCCCATTATTTTATATGGGGTGCTGGGATTGACATGTGTCTTGAAACTGCTGCGGAGATTCAGATGGAAACAGGCCGCAGCTGCGGGAATGTGGGCAGCTGCGGGAGTGTATCTGGTGTCCTTTTGCTGTTATCTGTATTCACAGGCATCTTTTGGGCTGCATTACGAACACTACGGAAATTCGCCGCTTTCCCATATGCACTGGTATCGATATGAGGAGGCGATTGAACGGGCCGAAGCGCTGACAGAGGGGGATATAGGCATCTATGGCCTGAATTATGTGAATTTGATGCTGTATAAGGAAATGCCGCCTTATACGTATATGGAGCAGGCAGTTTACTCCGGCGACCTGGCATTCCGCAGGGTTCAGTCCATCGGCAGGTATTATTTTGACGAAATGCCGGAGGACAGGGCAGAAAATATGGTTTTTGTATATCCGTATCTGATGGAGGAGACGTTTCGGGAAGCAGGGTATGTGACAGAGCATGTGACGGAATGTTATGGGGTGGCATACAGGTAAAAGTCATTTTATGCGAAAGGCGGATTTTCGGAAAATGAAAGGAATCAATTGGCGCAGAAGGTTTCATGGAGAAAGACAGGTGGAAGGAGTAGGCGGATTAACGGAATTTTGTGCATTGACGGCTGTTTCTGCGATTAGTGTACTGTTTTTGTTTTACTGCTTCAGAAAGTTATCTCCTTTTATCTACCAGACAAACGATGATTTGTTCCTGAAAATGCTGGTTTCGGGGGAGATGTGCGGGAGGCCCCAGAGCCGCCTGTTCTATGTTTCGTTTCCGGCAGGGCTGTTTCTCTCCGCCCTTTATAAACTGCTTCCCCAGGTACCCTGGTATGGATTCTCATTCTGCTTTCTGATTGGCCTGACCATGACCGTTATACTGTATCATCTTCTGCGGCTGGAAAAAAGGCTGCCAATACGTCTGCTTACGGTTTTGCTGTTTGGGTTCTTTTGCTATGGCTTTTTATTTCTGCATATTGCGGAATTGCAGTTTACCGTGGTCACCGCCATAGCGGGCAGCGGCGCCCTTTTCCTGTTTGCGATTGCTCCGGAATCGGATTCCTGCCGGGCGGCCCTTAAAGACAACATGGGCTTTCTGCTGTTTTCCGCCTGTGCCCTCTGTATCAGGAACCAGGCCTTTTTCATGTTTCTTCCCTTCATCGGCATGATTGGAATCGGGAAGTATCTGGACGCCGGGAAAGAAAATTCGGATTCCCTGTTTCACCTCAACAGGCAGCGGAAATGCCTGATTGCCGTTGCAGGCGCATTTACGGCGATACTGGCGCTCTTTTGCCTAGTGGAGAGGCTTGCTTACCAGAGGGAAGACTGGCGCATTTTTTCCGCTTATACCGAGGCTTCCGAGACGATTTATGACTATGAGGGCTACCCGGACTATGAGGCTTATGAGGAAGTTTACCGGGAACTGGGCGTAAGCCGCTCCGCTTACGAGGCTGCAGCCCATCATTACAGCATTACCCTGGAACCCAATATCAATCAAAGGACAATGGAGGCCCTGGAAGGCATTGTGAAGCGGGAGAGGCATCTCTCCCCTGGGGAGGTTCCGGGGAAAATCCGGGAAATGGCTGCCGCCTTTCTGGAAAGGCACCTCAGCTATATTGACAGACCCTTAAACCTTCTGGTATATGGCTGCTATATCCTCTTCTTTCTCTGCGGTGCCGTATGCCGGAAAAGGGCGGTTCTTCGGGATATCCTGTTTCTTGGCTTTGCGCGTATGGTTATCTGGGCATACCTGCTGTTTTACGGCAGGCTTCCGTCCCGGGTGTCCCAATCGGTTTATCTGGCAGAACTTGTTGTACTGCTGGCGATTGCGTTTCGCAACAGGGTGTGGGAGCCGTGTGAAGCTTTTGACGGCAGAGGGGAAAAGGATGAAGTGGCAAGGCGGCGTTTTCGGAAACGGCTTTGCCTCGGCTTCTGGGTGGCGTCAATTCTTTCCCTTACCCTGGCCTGTCTGCGATTTGGCATTCCCAAGGCAGAAGCAGTGGCGGGAGAGGCTTCTTCGCGGCAGCGCTTTTCGCAGGCCTTTGCCGATATAAGGGATTATTTCCATGCGCATCCGGAGCGTTTTTACTATCTGGACATGAATTCCTTTAATTCTTTTACGGAGGATGCCCTGGAAAAAGGGGAATGCAGATATGACAATTTCCTCTATCTGGGCAGCTGGATGCCCCATAGCCCATGGTACGATGAGAAATTTGAGAGGGCGGGAATTGCGGACCCTGCGGCAGCGCTCTACCGGGATCCGAATGTATTTGCGGTTTTTATGAATACGGAGGGCACCGGATACGGTTATCTGCAGGATTATTATGCTGAAAACTATCCCGGCGTTTCACTGGAGATCGTGGAAACGGTGGATGTCTCAAACGGAATACAGTTTTTCATCCTGAAGGGGTATCCGGAGGATTGATATACCCGGCGGCGATTCGTAACTGTACAGACAGGGCGCTGAACTGTTACGGCGATTCAAAATCTTTTCATGAAATGCAGGCTGAATATGTACACTGTGCTTTAAATGCGGTACAATAACCAATGGCAATGTAGTCGGATTTTTACTAAAATATCTGAGGAGGAAGGCAAATGAGCGTGTTATCTAATTTGGAACCCAGGAGCGTATTTCGATTTTTTGAGGAAATTACAAGGATTCCCCACGGTTCGGGCAATGTGGGACAGATCAGTGATTATCTGGCGGAATTTGCCGGTGAGAGAGGGCTGTTCTGTATTCAGGACGAACTGAAAAACATTATTATAACAAAGGATGCCACACCGGGCTACGAGAATGAGCCTGCCGTGATCATACAGGGACATATGGACATGGTGGCTGTGAAGAAGCCGGACTGCGATATTGATATGAAAACGGAAGGGCTGCGGGTTGCAGTCAACGGGGACCTGATCTATGCGGAGGGCACCAGCCTGGGCGGAGACGACGGCATTGCGGTGGCGTATGCGCTGGCGCTGCTGGATTCCGATACCGTAAAGCATCCGCGCCTGGAGGTTGTCATCACCGTTGACGAGGAAGTGGGGATGGACGGTGCCAGGGGCATCGATTTGTCCATGCTTACCGGCAGCCGCATGATTAATCTGGATTCCGAGGAGGAGGGTATCTTCCTGACCAGCTGTGCCGGCGGCGCCAGAGTGCATTGCCATCTGACGGCAGTGACCGGGGAGACGGAGGGCATGGCGGCCGAGGTGGTGCTGGGAGGCCTTCAGGGAGGCCATTCCGGCGGTGAGATTCACAAAATCTGACCCAGAGTTGTTCCTGTCTAAAAGAATTGCAGGGACAAAAATGGAGAAGAGCCTGAAGGAAAGGAGGTCCAGTGACTGGCCCAACTTGGAATCCATCTCATAGAGGTGGAGGGCGGCCTGGCGGACAATGCCATTCCCAGACAGACAAGGGCGGTGATACTGACGGATGCCGGGGACAGGGAAGCGTTCTGTGAGATCGTGAAGGCTGTGGAAACCGAGATTCGATCGGAGCTGGCGGTGAAGGAGCCGGGCTTTTATCTCAAGGCGGAGGGTTTTTCGGAGGGAAAATATGTCTGCGCCTCTGTGGGGGATACGAAACGGATTGCCTCATTCCTGACGGCCCTGCCCAACGGGGTCCAGGCAATGAGCGTGGACATGCCGGGACTGGTGGAAACCTCTCTGAACCTGGGGATCCTGAGATACAAAAAGGGAGAACTCCTGGCTGAATTTGCGGTGCGCAGCAGTGTGGAGAGCGCAAAATATGCGCTGATTGACAGGGTTGCGGCAGTGACCGGCCTGGCCGGGGGCAGCAGCGATGCCACAGGAGATTATCCGGGCTGGAAGTATCGCAGAAATTCGCCGCTGCGGGATAAAATGGTGGCGGTATACAGGGAAATGTATGGTGCGGAACCCAGGGTGGAGGCTATTCACGCGGGGCTGGAATGCGGAATACTGGGAAGCAAGATAAAAGATCTGGATTGTGTTTCCCTGGGACCTGACATGAGCGGAATCCATACCACGGAGGAGACTCTGAGCATTGCGTCCGTCAGGCGGGTATGGGAATACCTGGTGAAGCTGTTGGAGAAAAAGGATGCCTGAAATGAGGGACGGAAAGGGAGAGAAGAAGGCGCCGGCGGTGAGGCGCACAAGGGGGTAAAGATGAAAAAAATACTGCTGATTGCAACGGGCGGAACCATCGCATCTGGGCGCACGGAGGAAGGATTGTCCCCGAAAATCGGGGCAGGGGAGCTGCTGCAGTACGTGGAGGAACACAGGGAATTCTGTGATGTGGATGTGATACAGCCTTTCAGCCTGGACAGCACGAATGTATATGCAAGGCACTGGCTGGAACTGGCGGCATTGGTGGAGAAGTACTATCAGGAATATGAGGGGTTTGTCATCAGCCACGGCACGGATACCATGGCATTTACTGCGGCAGCGCTGTCTTACCTGGTGCAGGACAGCAGGAAACCGATTGTGATCACAGGCTCACAGAAGCCCATTGATATGCCTGTGACGGATGCCAGAACCAATCTGCTGGACAGCCTCAGGTTTGCCGCTGACGCCAGGGCCCATGGGGTGAATATTGTGTTCGGGGGCAATGTGATAGCAGGAACCCGTGCCAAGAAGGAGCGTTCCAAGAGCTATGATGCCTTCTCCAGCATTAATTTTCCCAATGTGGCCGTCATTCGGGACGGAAGGATTGTATTTTATATTGACGATAAGTTCAGGGTGGCCGGCCAGGTGCGGTTTTATCATCAATTAAATGAGAAGATTTTGCTGCTGAAGCTGGTGCCGGGGACGGACGCAGCCGTGCTGAACAGGCTGTTTCCGTATTATGACGGTGTAATCATAGAGGCATTCGGTGTGGGCGGGCTTCCGGAGTATGGAGAGGTGCCTTTTTATCCGGAGATTCGGCGTTGGACGAATGCGGGAAAACTGGTGCTGATGGCGACCCAGGTTACCCATGAGGGCAGCGACATGGAGGTATACCGGGTGGGAAGGGTTATCAAGGAAGAATTCCGGCTGATGGAAGCCTATGATATGACACTGGAAGCGGCCGTGACAAAGGCAATGTGGGTGCTGGGCCAGGAGAGCGGACCCGAGCGGTTTCGGGAGAGATTCTACCGGACGGTAAACCATGATATTCTGCTGGGGGAAGTATGAGAAGAGGCTTTCGGTTCGTAAGGTACGCGGACTAAGGACTTCCGCCGACGCGGGACAGCGTCTGTTTCTATTGAAGAGAAGGGCTTTTAGAAAGATTTAAGAAACAATTAGGGTGAAAAAATACCGAAAACATTTGTGTTTTTGGGTACACTATGCTATAATTTTAGCAATTGCGGCTGTGTCCATGCAGCAGGCAGTCTTTTTGATTTATAAATATAGGAAGCGTTTTGTTATGTGCCGCAGAATGGACGGTTTTTCTTAAGAGAAGGATGCGCATTGAGGGACAGGGCACAGAATTGAAGGAGGAAACGTAAAAATGGGTTTACAGGTAGAAAAATCAGGCAATAATATGGCGAGACTGACAATTGAGGTGTCCGCCGAAGAACTGGAAAAAGCAATCGAGAGCGCATATCAGAAGAACAGGGCGAAGATCAGCCTTCCGGGATTCAGAAAGGGGAAGGCGCCCCGCAAGATGCTGGAGCAGATGTACGGCAAAGAGCTGTTCTATGAGGATGCGGCGAATGCCCTGATTCCCGATGCATATGAGCAGGCTTATGACGAATGCGGGGAAGAGATCGTGTCTGCCCCGAAAATTGACGTGGTACAGCTGGAGTCAGGCAAGCCTTTCATTTTTACTGTGGAAGTGGCGATCAAGCCGGAAGTAACCCTGGGGCAGTATAAGGGTGTGAAGGTGGAGAAGGCTGATCTGGATGTCACGGAGGAAGAAGTGACGGCAGAAATTGACAGGGAGCGGAGCAAGAACGCAAGGACGGTGGACGTCACCGACAGGACGGTTCAGGAAGGCGATATTGCAACCATCGACTTTGAAGGCTTTGTGGACGGAGAGGCTTTTGACGGCGGCAAGGGAAGCGACTATCCGCTGACAATCGGTTCTCATTCGTTTATTCCCGGATTCGAGGAGGCATTGATTGGCGCCGAACTGGAGAAAGAGACAGATGTGAACGTGACCTTCCCGGAGGATTATCAGGCAGAGGAGCTTGCGGGAAAGCCCGCGGTATTTAAGTGTACCGTCAAGAGGCTGCAGGAGAAGCAGCTTCCGGATCTGGATGATGATTTTGTGGGAGAGGTTTCCGAGGAAAGCGATACCGTTGCGGAGTATAAAGAGGAAATCCGCGGGAAACTGGAAGGAAGAAAGGCGGAGGCAGCCCGGGCAAAGAAGGAAGACGCGGTGGTGGATGCCATTATTGCCGACGCGCAGATGGAGATTCCCCAGCCCATGGTTGAGACCCAGCAGAGGCAGATGGTGCAGGATTATGCCCAGAGACTGCAGTATCAGGGGATTTCTTTCGAGCAGTATATGCAGTTCACAGGCACGACCAGAGAACAGTTCATGGAGCAGGTGAAGCCTCAGGTGATGAGGCGTATTCAGTCCAGGCTGATTTTGGAGGCCGTGGCGGCTGCTGAAAATATCACGGCTTCCGATGAGGAGATCCAGGAAGAATTGAAGAAAATGGGTGAAGCTTACCAGATGGAGCCTGAGAAGGTGGAGCAAAGGCTGGGTAAGGACGGCAGGAAGCAGGTAAGCGAGGATATCTGCGTCAGAAAGGCTGCCGACTTCGTGGTGGAGAATGCAGTGGAAGAATAATGGGAGGCTTTTGTTATGAGTTTAGTACCTTATGTCATTGAACAGACAAGCAGGGGAGAGAGGTCCTATGATATCTATTCCAGGCTTTTAAAGGACAGGATTATCGTTCTGGGAGAAGAAGTGAACGATACTTCAGCCAGCATTGTAGTGGCGCAGCTGTTATTCCTGGAGGCGGAAGATCCTGAGAAGGATATTCATTTGTATATCAACAGCCCGGGCGGTGTCATTACGGCGGGCATGGCAATTTATGATACCATGCACTATATCAAATGTGATGTCTCCACGGTGTGTATCGGCATGGCCGCCAGCATGGGTTCGTTTCTGCTGGCAGGCGGTGCGAAGGGAAAGCGCTTTGCGTTGCCCAATGCGGAGATCATGATCCATCAGCCGGCAGGGGGGACTCAGGGCCAGGCAACGGAGATTGAGATTGCGGCAAAGCATATTCTGAGGACGAAAGAAAAGTTAAACCATATTCTGGCAGAGAATACCGGCAGAGATTACGAGCAGATCTGTGCGGATACCGAGCGCGACAACTGGATGAGCGCAGAGGAGGCCAGGGAGTACGGCATTATTGACATGGTGATCAGTTCCCATGATACGCAGGACGGGAAATAATGCGTACTGCGTGAACGAATAAAATTTAGGAGTGAAGTAATGGCAGGAAGAATAATCGGAAGCGATATCAGATGCTCCTTCTGCAATAAGACCCAGAACCAGGTCCGCAAGCTGATTGCGGGTCCGTCCGGGGTTTATATCTGTGACGATTGTGTGGAGATCTGTACGGATATTCTGGAGGAGGAGCTGCAGGAAGAGGAAGAGGAGGAATCTGTCCGTCCCGACATTAATCTGCTGAAGCCCGTTGAGATCAAGAATTTTCTGGACGAATATGTAGTTGGTCAGGAGGAAGCGAAAAAAGTGCTTTCCGTGGCTGTCTATAATCACTACAAGAGAGTGATGGCGCCCAGGGACCTGGATGATGTGGAACTGCAGAAGAGCAATATTATAATGGTTGGGCCAACGGGATCGGGCAAAACCTACCTGGCACAGACACTGGCAAAGATTATCAATGTTCCCTTTGCAATTGCGGACGCGACGACGCTGACCGAGGCCGGATATGTGGGGGAGGATGTGGAGAATATTCTTCTGAAGCTGCTCCAGGCTGCGGATTTTGATGTAGAGCGTGCGCAGTACGGTATGATTTATATTGACGAGATAGATAAGATTACCAAGAAGGGCGAGAACGTGTCCATTACCCGTGACGTATCGGGGGAGGGCGTTCAGCAGGCGCTTCTGAAAATTGTGGAAGGTACCGTGGCGAATGTGCCGCCCCAGGGCGGGAGGAAGCATCCCCACCAGGAACTGATTTCAATTGATACATCCCATATCCTGTTTATCTGCGGAGGCGCTTTTGACGGGTTGGAGAAAATCATTGAGACCAGGCTGGACCGTAAAGCCATCGGCTTTAATACCGAAATGACACAGAAGAGTACCAGGGAGATCGGAGACATTCTTCAGGAGGCAACGCCTCAGGACCTGGTAAAATTCGGTCTGATTCCGGAGTTTGTAGGCCGCGTGCCTATATGCGTTACCTTGAGAGGGCTTGACAGGGAAGCGTTGGTCCGCATTCTGAAGGAACCCAAAAACGCCCTGATCAAGCAGTACAAGAAGCTGTTTGATATGGACGGGGTGGAGCTTTCCTTTGAGGACAGCGCGGTGGAGTCCATTGCAGCCAAAGCCTATGAGCGCAAAACGGGCGCCAGAGGCCTGCGTTCTATCATGGAGGATATCCTGATGGATACCATGTATGAAATTCCTTCCGACGAGTCCATTGAGGAATGCATTATTACGGAAGAAACGGTGAAAGAGGGCAATGCGCCGCTGACCGTTCATAAGAACGAGCGGAGAATAGGTTTGAATAAAGCCATATAGCCGGTTGGATCAGAGCAGGTTCCGGGGTGGCCGGGCTGTTTTGGTTGGTATTGTAGAGGAAAACGCCGTCCTGGGTGATGGCGTTTTTCGTTTATCAGGGATTTCGCAGGAATTTTTGTATTATTTTCAATCCATTTTCGGAGAAAGGATTTGGCGAATGGTAATCAAACAGGTGAGTCTGGAAACGGTGTGCGGTGTCACCAGCAAGCTGCCGGATACGCAGCTGCCGGAGGTGGCTTTTGCGGGTAAAAGCAATGTGGGAAAATCGTCCCTGATCAATGCGCTTATGAACCGCAAGTCCCTTGCGCGTACAAGTTCCCAGCCAGGTAAAACACAGACGATCAATTTCTATAATGTAAATGCCGCTCTCTATTTTGTGGATTTGCCCGGCTATGGCTATGCGAAGGCAAATGAGGCTGTGAAGGCGCAGTGGGGGAAAATGGTGGAAAGATATCTGCATAAATCCGGGCAGCTGAAGCAGGTATTCCTCCTGGTGGATATCCGGCATGCGCCTTCGGAGAATGACCGCATTATGTACGACTGGATAACGGACAGCGGATATCAGCCGGTTATCATTGCCACCAAGCTGGACAAGATAAAGCGCAGCCAGCTGCAGGGCCAGCTGAAGCAGATACGTAGCGTCCTGGGCATGAAAGGAGACGATATTATCATTCCGTTCTCGTCTGAGACAAAACAGGGAAGGGATGAGATATATGAGCTTTTGGATGCTGTCCTGGAGGAAAAGATATGAGAAAATACTGTAAAGCCCTGGTAAACCTGGCGGTAATGGCAATTATATTGTTTGGTATCGTCTGGCTTTTTCCAAGGCTGCTTGTCTTCTTTTCACCTTTTGTTGCAGGTTGGATCATCGCTTTGATTGCGGGTCCATTGGTGAGATTTTTTGAGGAGAAGGTCAGGCTAAAGAGAAAAATAGGCGGCGCGTTTGTGATAGTAGCAGTCATTGCGCTGGTGGTGCTTATGATTTATATCGTAGGCGCACAGCTTTTTGAACAGGTGAAGGGATTGATGAGTTCCCTGCCGGAAATGCTGGATAAGATGGAAGATGACTTCGACAGTATAGCGGCGAATCTGAACCAGCTTTTGAGCAGGCTCCCGGGGGGACTGCAGCTGAACCCGGATAAAAATGTGCTGGAACTGGATTCCTATATAGGGGATTTTCTGGAAAAATTCGGTTCCCCAACCATTGAGGCGGCGGGGAATTTTGCAAAGGGGCTTCCCGCCGTGTTTATCGGGGTGATTATGGCATTGCTTTCCTCTTATTTCTTTGTGGCGGAGCGGCATCAAATCAACGAATGGTTTCAAAAGCATACACCGGCGGCCGTGATGCAGCCCTGGCGAATGGTTCGGGACAGCCTGGCAAAGTCTGTAGGGGGATATCTGAAGGCACAGCTGAAAATAGAAGTGTGGATGTACCTGCTTCTGCTGGCAGGGCTTGGCATTCTGCGGGTGAATTATTTCGGCCTGATCGCACTGGTTATTGCAGTTCTTGATTTTCTGCCGTTTCTGGGCACGGGGACAGTACTGATTCCCTGGGCTGTGATTCGGATTCTGACAGCGGAATATAAGACTGCCATAGGACTTCTGGTGATATGGGGGGTGGGACAGCTGGCGAGACAGCTGATACAGCCCAAGATTGTGGGGGATTCCATCGGCGTGCCGCCGCTTCCCACCTTGTTTCTCCTGTATATCGGCTATAAAGTGGGCAGCGTAGTGGGAATGATTGTGGCGGTTCCTGCGGGTTTGCTGGTTTACACACTTTATGAGGGCGGTGTATTCGATACCGCAAAAAACAGCGTGCTGATCCTGCTGGCGGGGATAAATCGTTTCCGCAGTCTTGAAAAGCAGGATTTGTCCGAGGTGGAGGAGATGCGGCTTCGGAATAAAAATAAAAAAATCTCTCCCAAATGAAACTTTTGGGGTGGAAAAGCAGTCTATATAGAAGAGGGCGTACGTGGGTACGCTCTTTTTCGTATGGAAATACGTGTGTGAACCGAGGAACTGCTCCGGGGAACATTTTTACAATATGGCGAAAGAATTTATGCAACTTTGATACAAAATTATTTTACAATGTTTGCAGTAAAATGATATGCTTCGGGATATTAATAAATAGAAGAGGTCGTACATAAAATAACATGACGATGGCAGGCACGAAAGAGAGAGAACTACAACTTAAAATTGACCGATATGGTGACATGTTGTTCAAACTCAGCTACATACGCCTTCAGAATGTGCAGGATGCGGAGGATGTGGTGCAGGAAGTTTTCTACCAGTATCTTAAAAGCGGCCAGTCTTTTGAGAGTCCCGAGCATGAAAAAGCCTGGCTCCTGAAGGTCGCCATAAATGCCTGCCGTAAGGTATGGCGCAGTGCATGGCACAGACACCGCAGTGACTGCCGGCCTGAGGGGGAGTTGTGGGAAGAAGGGTTGCCAGAGGCGGTCGGCGCTGGCTGCAGGTCTTTTGAACAGGGACCCGAGGAGGCGGCATTTCAGAAGGAGGAAAAACGCTGCCTGCTGGATGCAGTGCTTGCGCTTCCGGCAAAGTATCGTGATGTAATTCACCTTTTCTACTATGAGGAACTATCCGTAAAGGAAATTGCAGGGGTTACGGGACGGGCGGAATCTACCATAACTTCGCAGCTGACCAGAGGCAGGGAACTGCTGAGGAAGGCATTGCGTTCCCGTTACGAGATGTAATGTACAGGTCGGACTGGGCAGGGGGGGATGGCTTTGGATAAATTTCAGGATGCATATCGGGAAGCGATGGATGATCTGCCAAAACTACAGATAGATGCAGACAGGGTAATGGATGAGACGCACCATTACAGGATGATAAAGCAGGGAAGACGGTATCTGATTACAAGAGGCTGTACTGCGGCCGCAGTGTTCCTTCTGTGCGGCGCCGGTACCGTGGCGGCGAAGAGCTTTCGGGACAGCATTATCCGGGTAAATGACAATGGTTTTGTCATTACCAGCGAGAACGCGGTGGAAGGAACGGAGAACCAGAAGGGCATTCCGGATACTGTGTCTATTTTGAAAATAGGGGGGGTATTTTCCACAGAGGACGATGTCCCTGACCAGGCCCAGGCGGCTCTGGACGAGACGGAAGTTGTGGCATACCAGCCGCAGATGGATGAATATGATTCGCTGGAAGCTTTTCTGGCGGAATCCGACGCGGCGGCAGCGGTTCCGATTCCTGACGAAAGCCTTCTGGGGATGGAAGCTGCAAATGAAAATGTGCATGTCATAGATGGGGGAAGGCGGATCTTCATTTCCCTTTACAATGAGGAGTTATATTTTTCCCTGAGCCAGGCTGACAACAGGGGATATGAAAGCTACAGTTCCGCTACCGCCTACATGGGGGAGAGCAGGAATGAGAGAAGCTTTACCAACAGCCAGGGGATGAACTATGTGGTGATGGATTCGGTGGACGAAAATGAGACAGTGGTATCCGTGCATGCCGCTATATCCATGAACGGCAGGGATTTGACACTTTCTTTTGAAGGATTCGACTGGAGTGCGGTGGAGAAGGTTCTGTATGAACTTGACTTATCGGTATATTATCAGGAGTGAAGGGCTGATTGCCGGAGACATTGATTGCGGGCAATCATAAAGATGAGAACGGAACGGCATATGAATGTGTTCACAAGTATAAGAAAGGATGGAGAGGATACAGTGAAGAGAAATATTTTGATATATAACAACCAGACAGGAATTGCCGAGAAAATGATTCCCCTGTGTGCGGGAGAGGGACTCTCCGTCGTAGTGGCGGCCGATGTGGATGATTTATACGGAATATTGAAGCGCCTGGAGATTCACCTGATGCTGGTGGATGTGGAGCTGAACGACAAGGGCTGGGATAAAGGAATCGAGATGATTGCCAATCTGAGAAATAAGAGCAGCATACCGCTGATTGTGGTTTCGGCGCAGTCTGCGGAGACAGCGAAGATTATGGCATTGGAGGCAGGGGCAGACGATTACGTCACTGCGGACTGTAATCCGCTGGAGCTGCTGGCCAGAATAAAATCCCAGCTGCGCAGGTATATCCAGCTGGTGAACATGTGCGCCAATATTGACCGTATTTATAAGGTGGATGAACTGATGATAGACGATGTGCAGCGGAAAGTGACGGTGGAGGGCAGGTCTGTGCGGCTGACGCCGATTGAATATAAGATATTGCGGCTGCTGGTGCAGCAGAGGGGGAAAGTATTTTCAAACAGCCAGATTTATGAGAACATCTGGCATATGCAGGCAATCGGCGCCGACAATACCATTGCGGTGCATATCAGGCATATCAGGGAGAAGATAGAGAAGAATCCCAAGGAACCCAGGTATCTGAAGGTGGTCTGGGGCAATGGCTATAAGGTGGGGTGAAACCCCATTATTTTCGATTGGGGAGGGGCATGAAAACGCCCCTCCCCAATTGTGGGCAGAGTCCGTCAGCTTAACATACATCAATCATTTTCCTTGTGTACTTCGAAGCAGCTCTGCGGATAGCAAGGCTAAAAACGGGGACGGTTCTGGAAGAGGAGGAAACAAGATATGGAATACGCGGCAATCAGACATTTTGCGGATAAAAGATATTGTTATGCCATGGCAAAGGGGCATTTCCTGATCAGGCTGGAAGTGAAGAAGGGGGATGCGGCAAAAGTAACGCTCCACACACAGAATAAATACCTGCCCATCCGCTATATGGATACAAGGCAGGCACGGCCCATGGAAATCGCCTGTTCCGACAATTATATAGACTATTACGAGGCGGAAGTGGAAATAGACGTGGTCTGCCTGCGGTATTTTTTCGAGATAGCGGATTACGCGGGAAAGACCGTGTATTACGGCAATCACTGTTTTTATGACCAGTGCATAACCTCCATAGACAGGATGTTCGACTGCCCCCAGAACCTTCGGGAAGAAGAGCGGTTCCGGCTGCCTGCCTGGGCGGAAAACAAGGTGATTTACCAGATTTTCCCGTCCCGCTTTGCCGCGGATAAGGAGGTGCCGGAGGAAATCTGGTATCAGGCGCCCATTGACAGCAAAACTGACCTGAAGGGTTCCCTGCGTGGCATCATCCAACATTTTGGCTATATCCGCAGCCTGGGGGTGGATATTCTCTATTTGACACCCGTTTTCAGCTCCGATTCCGTCCACAAGTATAATATCCGCGATTATTATCAAATCGATCCTGCTTTCGGGGATAAGGAAGATTTAAAGGAACTGGTGAGGCTGGCTCATGAGTCGGGGATGTATGTAATATTGGACGGCGTGTTTAACCATACGGGAATCGATTTCTTTGCTTTTCGGGATATCCGGGAGAAGCAGGAGGATTCGGCGTACCTGGACTGGTATTATATCGAAAGCTTTCCGCTGGTGATGGAATGGGGAAAACGCCCCAGCTACAAGACCTTCAGCTTCGTGGGCGGGATGCCGAAGCTGAACCTGCGGAACAAGGAGGCGGCAGACTTTGCCATCGATGTGGCCTCCTACTGGATCAGGGAGTGCGATATCGACGGCTGGCGTCTGGATGTAGCGGACGAGATCCATCACGGCTTCTGGAAGCGGTTCCGCCGGGAGATCAAGGCGGTGAAGCCGGATGCGCTGATCGTGGGCGAGGTCTGGCATTACGCCGGTGACTTCCTGGGGGGCGACGAGTGGGACAGCGTGATGAACTATCCTTTTTACGATTCGGTGCTGGAGCTGGTGGCAAAGGAGGAGACGGCGCCATCAGCCTTCCTGGGAAACCGGAATTTTGTAAGGGGAAACCTGAACAGGGGACTGGAGGGGTACCTGTGGAACTTTATCGACAGCCACGATACGGCCAGATTTCTCCACAGCGCGGGAAGCGACATCAAAAAACAGAAGCTGGCGGCAGCAATGCAGCTGCTGCTCCCCGGCATGCCCATGATTTATTACGGTGACGAAGTGGGCATGGAGGGAGGGCCGGACCCGGACTGCAGGCGGGGAATGCTCTGGGAGGAGGACAGGCAGAACCGGGAATGCCTGGCGTATTACAGACGGCTCATCCGGATCCGGCATGACTTTCCCGGACTGACAAAGGGGAAGATGGTGAAAGAGTATGCGGACGACCACAAGGGAGTCTTATACATGGAAAGAAACTGGCAGGGACAGAGCCTGGTTTTGATTTTTCATGTGAGAAAAGGCAATGTCTCTCTGCCGGGACTGAGAGGGCGCCGGAATCTTATCACAGGCGGGGATTTTTCGGGCCTGCTGGGGGATTATGAGGCGGCGTTGCTTGCGGATTTGCCGTGAAAAGTATCAGGACCTGCCTGCAAAGTCAGCCAGGGTGCCTCCCCGCCGTTACCACGGGGAGGCAGCAGAGAATGTTGTACAAAATATTTCTTCTTTTATCAGAGTCATCTTACGTTTCCAATGCCGGCTTTTTCCGGTGCGGCATATATCCGACCATTCTATTGCAGGAGCCGCTTCCGGATTTCCTGCCGCCTTTTTCAGTTCAGTCCCCGGTGGATTCCCGATAGATTACATTTGTTTCCGTGTGTATGGTGCGAAAATTCAAAGACGGTTCCCGGATGCGGGATACCAGCAGGTGTACCGCGGAAAATCCCATGATCTGGCTGTGGATATGAACGGTGGTCAGAGCGGGTGTTACCACGCCGGATTCGGGAG
>OFGO01001129.1_pt1 | contig 21124 bp, 20 predicted proteins | sample 1521761 | NCBI WGS metagenome assembly OFGO01 (sample SAMEA3504128, study PRJEB24116) | mouse gut metagenome | biome: mouse gut; feature: mouse-associated habitat; material: faeces | place: Denmark | collected 2011
CACCTTCCTGTGTGTCTGCGGCAAAAACGCCATCCAAAAGGGCATCAAGGCGGGGGATATCATCAAGCAGGTGTCCGCCATTGCCGGGGGCTCCGGCGGCGGAGCCGGTTCTGGCGCGGGGGCCGGTTCCGGGGCTGCCTTGGGAGCCGGGACGGGCTTGGGCTTTTCCTTGTGGGGCATGCGGCTGATTTCCTCGATGTGGCTCTTGTACATATCAAAGAGCCCCTCCCGGAAGGCGGTGACCTGCTCCTTCAGCCGCTCGTATTCGGCGGTTTCCCGGTCCAGGCGGAGATGTGCTTCCTCAATGATATGGTCCGCCTCGGTGGTGGCGTCCCGCAGGATCACCTCCGCCTTGCTGCGGGCGTCCTTCAGGATGCTGTCCCCCAGCTTTTGGGCGCCGATGAGGGCGGAGCGCAGGCTCTCCTCGTCCTCCCGGTACGTTTCCAGGCTTTGGGCCAGGACCCCCATCTTTTCGGTGAGCTCCTGGTTTTCCTCCTGGAGAGCTTTTATAAGCTCGATGGCCTTGGTGACAAACTCGTCCACATCCTCGGTCCGGTATCCAAAGGCCATAGCCTTGTTAAATTCCACGTCAAAAAACTTCTCCGGGACTACCATATGCCTTACCCCCTAGCTGTATTTTCGGAACTGCACCCGCAGTTTTCCTTTTTTGCTGATACCCAGCTGTCTATCATAAATGAATTTTCCACTCCCCCGGATGGAGATTTTCTCCTTTAGCTCCACCGTCCGGGCCGGGGCCGCCGCCGTCTGTCCATCAATGGCCACCTGTCCGCCGCTTACCAGCGCCAGGGCCTCGGAGCGGGAGACCCCTGCCAAAAACGCCGTCACGCAGTCCAGCCGCAGGGAGGCGATGGAGCCGCTTATCTCCTCGTACTGCCGCGCCGCGGCCCCCCAGGAGAGGGACTCCCGGCAGACAACCCCCACCCGTCCCGCCTGGGTCAGCTGGGCAAGGACCACCTCCGCCGCCGGTCCGGTGAGGAAGATACGGGCCTTCCCCTCCTCCACAAGGATATCCCCCACCGCTTCCCGCCGCAGCTCCAGCCCCAGCACCGCCCCTAAAAAGTCACGGTGGCCCGGCCTGTCCTGCCGCCGGAAGACGGCCTCCACGCACCGGATGGGGAAATCCCGGTCCTCCAGGCCCTGGTCCTCCCAGGGGGAAAGGCCCAAAAAGACCCGCTCCGCATCCTGGCAGCCGCCGTAAAAGCGGTGAAAGACGGGACTTTTCCGGAGGGCGTCCCGGCAGACCTTCTGCTGGAAGTCATCCAAAAAGCCCAAATAGCAGGGCCTGTCCTGGCTTTGGCACCGGCGCTGCAAATCAGCAAGGCGGGAGAGAACCAGCGCCTCTCCCTCCCTGTTAGAAGTATACGCCATGGCTGCCCAGCTCGTCCAGCATCGTCTCCCCCATGACGTTTACGTTGCAGGGGGTGATGATATAGGTGGAATTGGCCACCGATTTTATCTGGCCGCCGTTGGTGTAGGCCACGCCGCTTAGGAAGTCCACCAGCCTCCGCTTCAGGTCCGGGGTCACCGCCTCCAGGTTCAGCAGCACCGCCCGCTTGGCGATAAGGTGGTCGGCGATGCCGCTGGCGTCCTCAAACCGCTCCGGCTTCACCACCACCACCTGGTACTGGCTACTGCTGTGGATGCTTACCACCTTGCTGGCAGGCTCCGGCTCCGGTTCCGGCAGGGTGAAGGCGGGAGGAACGGAAACGGGGGCGCGGCGGCGCTCGGAGCTTCCGCCAAAGCTGGGGAGCTCGTCCTCTTCGTCGTCCGGGTCGTCAAAATCCCTGTCGTAATCCAGGTCGTCCTCGTCGTCGTATTCGTCCTCCGGGATTCCCATGAATCCCTTGAACTTGTTCATAAAGCCCATGGCCCTTCTCCTTCCAAGGCGGGGGGACGCCGGAAAAGCCCCGGCGCGCCCTCAGCCTCTTTTTCCAAATATCCCGGTTCCGACCCGAACGAGGCTTGCGCCGTGGCGTGCCGCCAGCTGGTAATCGCCGGTCATCCCCATAGACAAAGTTTCCATACTGATATTATCTATTTTCTTGCCCTTTATGTCAACAAATATTTTGTACATCCGCTCAAAATACCGCTCCGTCTCCAAAGAAGTTTTGCTCCGGGGAGGAATGCACATCAGTCCCCGCACCCGCAGGGCGGAAAAACCGGCCATCTCCTCCAACAGGCCCCAAAGGGCCTCCTGCTCCATTCCGGTTTTGGTTTCCTCCCCGCCGATGTTCACCTCCAGGAGGACGTCCAGGGTAATGCCCAGCCCCGCCGCCCGCCGCTGGAGCTCCTGGGCCAGGCGGAGGCTGTTCACCGACTGGACGCAGGACACCTTGTCCAAAATCTGCCGCACCTTGTTGGTTTGGAGGGTGCCGATGAAGTGGATGCACTCCGGGCCGAAGGCGTAGCTTGCCGCCTTTTCCAAAAGCTCCTGGGCCCGGTTCTCCCCAAAGAGGCGCACCCCCTCCTCCCAGGCAACGTTGACCAGCTCCGGTGGCACCGTTTTGGTCACCGCCATCAGCTGCACCGCCTCCGGTTCCCGGCCGGAGGCGCGGGCGGCCTCCGCCAGGCGCTCCCGAACCTCCCGGAGGTTGGCCCGGACCTCCTCAGGTGTTAATCGGCTTTCCATCATACAGATCCGTCCCTTCCACAATCACTTCATCAAACAGGTTCAGCTGGTCGGAGCTGCCGTACTGGGTTCTGCAAAGGTAATAATCCGGGCCGGTATAGAGGATGTCCACCTTTTTGAACTTTACGCTGTACCCGGATTTGACATAGACCCCCTTCTGGCCCTCCAGGATGCGCAGGGCCCGGCGGGAGATGCGCAGCCCCTTGTAATTGCTGAAGGAGATTTTGACGCTGGCGGTGCGGTGGGAGACGGCGTCCGGGATGATGCTGGTGCTTTGAATCACCGCCAGGGCGTCCCCGTTTTCGTCGCTTTTCAGCTCAATCACCTTGCCGGGCACCGCCTGCTCTCCCCCGCCGATGAAGGTTAAATCCACCTTGGCCCCCACATAAAAGGATTCCACGTTGGCCTTGGGGATGATGGTGGCGTAGTACCAGGTGAAGTCGGTGACGCTTTTCCCGAAGGAGCCGGGGTCGTTGGGATAATCCCGCTCCAGCAGCTCCCGCAGGGTGGCGGTATCCAGCGCCTCCAAAAGGTCCGGGGTGTAGGTCTCCTCGTAGCCGTCCACATACCGGGAGAAATACCCCACCTTGGAGGAATAGAGGTTCTGTCCCCCCCCGCCGCCGCTTAGCTCCCCGTTTAGCTCCTGGATGCGCTCCCCAAAGCCGGTGTTCTGCCCGGTCACCAGCCGCTGCCGGCCGATTTTCTCCACCAGGGTGAGGTGGAGGCGGGAAACCTCCTCCAGGTCCTTTTCCGCCGCGCTTTGGGTCAGCCGCCGCAGGGAGACGGAAATCTCCCGGTTCAGGGATTCGATGTCCGCCGTCCGGCTGGTATCGGTGGAGCGCTGGATGGCCTCCAAAAGGTCCCGCTCCCGGCGGACAACCGCCTGATGGGCCGCCGCCTCCGCCGCCTCCTGGGAGGAAAAGACCTGGGCGAGGGGGGTATCGGCCCGGAACTTCTCCCCTTCCGCCAGAAGGTAGCGCACCTGGCCCCCGGCGGTTTGGGGAATTACCTCCTCGGTGCGCACCAAAAGGCCCTCGGTGGCGCAGTACCGGGCAATTTCGAACTCATAGGCGCTTTCGGTTTGGTAGCCGCTGGTAAGGCCCCGCCAGCCCTGGAAAACCGCGTAGACCAGCATGAACAAAACCAGCAGAAGGGTGGCCAGCTTGGTGGTAAAGGTGTTCATAGCGCCCCTCCCGGTGTGTCGTCATACAGCTCCCGCCGGGCGGTGGCCAGGGCCTCCTGGAAGAGGGCCTCCCCGTCCGGAAAGGCATCGGCAAAAAGCCAGCGGATGGCCTCCTCCCGGCGAAACCAGGTGAGCTGCCGCTTGGCGTAGTTGCGGCTCTCCTGCTTTAAGCGCTCCACCGCCTCCGCCAGGCTCTCCCGCCCCGCCAAATACCCCCCCAGCTCCTTGTAGCCGATGGCCTGGGCGGCGGTGACGGAAAGCTCCCGCCCCATAAGGCCCCTGGCCTCCTCCAAAAGCCCCAGCTCCAGCATCCGGTCCACCCGGCCCTCGATGCGGCGGTACAAACGCTGCCGCTCCTGGTAGCCAAGGCCCAGCATACAAAGGCGGTAGGGGCAGGGTACCGCGCGGGAGCGGCGGTTGTGCTCCGAGATGGGAACGCCGGTGAGGCGGAAGACCTCGATGGCCCGAATCACCCGCCCCAGGTTGTTTGGGTGGATAGAAGCGGCGCTTTCCGGGTCGCAGTCCCGCAGGATGGAAAAGAGGGCCTCGTTCCCCTCCCGCTGGGCCAGCTGCCGCAGCTCCCGGCGCAGTCCCTCATCGGAGGGGATGGGGGAAAACTGGATGTTTTGGGTGATGGCCTGGATGTAAAGCCCCGTCCCCCCGGTGAGGATGGGGAGCCTGCCCCGGCGGCCAATCTCCAAAATCAGGGGCCGGGCCAGGGCGGCGTAATCCGCCACCGAAAAGGTCTCGGAGGGCTCCAGCACATCAATAAGGTGGTGGGGGACCCCCTCCATTTCCTCCCTGGTGGGCTTGGCGGTGCCGATGTCCATTCCCCGGTACATCTGCATCGAATCGGCGGAGACCACCTCCCCGTCCAGGGCCTTGGCCAGGCGGATCGAAAGGGCGGTCTTGCCGGAGGCGGTGGGGCCTGTTACCACCAGAAGGGGCTGTTTTGCTGTCATTCCTTCCCGCCTCCCGTCTCGTTTTGTCCCGGCGCTACACAATGCGCCCAAACATCTTTTCCAGCTCCCGCCGGCTCATGGCAATCATCACCGGCCGCCCGTGGGGGCAGTTGCGCACCTGGGGGTTTTCCGCCAGCTGGTCCAGCAGCTCCTGCTGCTCCTCCCGCTGGGAAAAGCGGTTCCCCTTTACAGCCGCCTTGCAGGCGATGGAATGGTACAATTCATCAAAGAAATCCAGCTCCAGGCGGGTGCGGTTTTGGTGGAGGAGCTCCGCCAGCTCCAGCACCGCCCCCTCCAGCTGGTCCAGCTCCAGGATGGCGGGTATCTCCCGCACCAGCACCGAGCCGTCCCCGAAGTCCTCGATGCCAAAGCCCGCCTGCTCCGCCGCCGCCAGGCCCTGCACCAGGGCCCCGTACCGGTCCTTGGGCATGGAGACCCGCACCGAGGTGAGGAGCAGCTGCCGGGGTATTCCTTCGGCGGCCTGCTGGGCCCGGAGCTTTTCAAAGAGCAGCCGCTCGTGGGCGGCGTGCTTATCAATCAGAAGCAGCTCCCCTTCCCCCTCCGCCAGGATGTAGGTGCAGAACACCTCCCCAATCAGGCGCAGGGGCCGGGGCGCGGAGGGGGCCGTAGACGGAGCCGCATGTCCCTCCCCAGGCTCCGCCGAAGAGGCCGCCGGCTCCGCCAAGGGGTGACAAGGTTCTTCCCTTTCCACCTCTAAAACCGGCTTTGCAGGCGGGTTTGGAGCGGGCTCCTCCTCCACCTCCCAGACCACCGGCACCCTGGTCCGCCGCTCCGCCGCGGGATGCAGGCGGGCCTTTGGGGGCACCGATTGCCGGTACAGCTCCTGGCCGGGGTTCTCCTCCCGCAGGAGGACTGGCCCGGAGGAGGGCTTTTTTCCCAGGCTGGCGGGCCTTGCCGCCTCCCCCTTGGAGGGGGCCGGGGCGGGGGTTTTGGGCGGGAGGGCGGCGGCACGGCGGTACTCCTCCGGGCTCATCCGCTGCTGCTCCCCCGCCAGGGGCCGGTTCTTCAGCTCAAACTGGGTGATGCGGCCTTGGTAGCTGCGGCTGGTATCCCTGGCCGGGGTGGCGCTGCCCAGGGCGGATAAGGCCCCCTTGCAGGCCTGGTACACCCCCTGGAAGACCAGCCGCTCGTCCGAGAGCTTCACCTCCAGCTTGGCCGGGTGGACGTTTACATCCACCATGCCAAAGGGGATTTCCAGGTTCAGGACACAGCCGGGGAACTTGCCGGTCATAAGGCTGTTTTTGTAGGCCTCCTCCAGGGCCGCCAGCATGGTGCCGCTTTTTACATACCGGCGGTTGATGAAGAAGTGCTCCATCCCCCGGCTTGCCTTGGCGCATTCCGGCCTTGTGATAAAGCCGGAGACCGAAAGGCCCTCCAGGCTGCCGCCCTCCACCGGGATAAGGCCGCCGGAAAAATCCCCCCCATACACCCCGTGGACGGCGGAAAGGAGGCTCCCGTCCCCAGGGGTTTGGAGCTTTCGCTGCCCCTCCCGCAAAAACTTAAAGGCGATTTCCGGGTGGGAGAGGGCCAGGCGGTCCAGAAGGGTGGCGATGGCGTTCCCCTCGGTGCTGTCCTTTTTCAGGAATTTCATACGGGCGGGGACGTTGTAAAAGAGGTCCCGGACCAGGATGGTGGTGCCAACGGGACAGCCGGCGTCCTCCATCCGGCCTTCCACCCCCCCGGCAATTTCATACCGGCTCCCCAAGGGCTCCCCCTTGGTGCGGGTCAGCAGCTCCACCCGGCTTACGGCGCAGATGGAGGCCAGGGCCTCCCCCCGGAACCCCAGGGTGCCGATTTGGTACAGGTCCTCCTGGGCGCGGACCTTGCTGGTGGCGTGGCGGAGGAAGGCTGTGGGGACGTCCTCCCGGAGGATGCCGCAGCCGTTATCGGTGACCCGGATAAACCGCACCCCGCCGTTTTGTATCTCCACCGTGATGGCGGTGGCGCCGGAATCAATGGCGTTTTCCACCAGCTCCTTTACCACCGAGGAGGGGCGCTCAATCACCTCCCCGGCGGCGATAAGCTCCGCCGTCTGGCGGTCCAGCAGATGAATCCTGGCCATGGGCCTCTCCCCCTCCCTTCAGGCGGTTATTTCAGCAGCTTCTTTAGCTCGTACAGCAGATTCAGGGCCTCCAGGGGGGTAAGGGTGTCCACATCCGCCTCCCGTATCCGCCGTCTGGCGGTCTCCATCCCCTCGTCCACAAAGAACATCTGCTGGGCCTCCGGCTGGGCCTTGGCCCTGGTGGAAATCTTCGCCTCTGCCACCTGGCCGCTGTTTTCCAGCCCCTCCAGCACCTCGTAGGCCCGGTGGATGACCCAGTTGGGAATCCCCGCCAGCTTGCTGACCTCGATGCCGTAGCTGTCGTCCGCCCCGCCGGGGAGGATGCGCCGCAAAAAGGTGATTTCCTCCCCCCGCTTCTTCACCGCCACGTTGTAGTTTTTGACGCAGGGGATGGTGTCCTCCAGCTCGGTAAGCTCGTGGTAATGGGTGGCAAAGAGGGTCTTGGCCCCCAGCTTCTTTTGGTCCGCAATAAATTCCAGCACCGCCCTGGCGATGCTCATGCCGTCGAAGGTGGAGGTCCCCCGGCCGATTTCGTCCAGGATGAGGAGGCTCTTTTGGGTGGCGTTTTTCAGGATGGCGGCCACCTCGCTCATCTCCACCATAAAGGTGGACTGGCCGGAGGAAAGGTCGTCCGAGGCCCCCACGCGGGTAAAAATCCCGTCCACAATACCAATTTTGGCGTACCCGGCGGGGACGAAGGAGCCCATCTGGGCCATAAGGACGATAAGGGCCACCTGGCGCATATAGGTGGACTTCCCCGCCATGTTGGGGCCGGTGATAATGGCAATCTGGTTTTCGCCGCCGTTGAGGGCTGTGTCGTTGGGGACGAAGGGGGCGCCGGAAAGAATCTCCTCCACCACCGGGTGGCGGCCGTCGGTGATGATAATTCCGTCGGACAGGTCCACAATGGGCCGGGTGTAGCCGCCGGACATGGCCACCGCCGCAAGGCTGCAAAGGACATCCAGCCGGGCCACGGCGGCGGCGGTGGACTGGATGCGCCCCAGCTCCCCCGCCAGGGCGGCGCGCACCTCCTCGAAGAGGCGGCTTTCCAGGGCCAAAATCTCCTCCTGGGCGGTGAGCACCCTGGTTTCCAGCTCTTTGAGCTCCTGGGTGATGTACCGCTCGCAGTTTGCAAGGGTCTGCTTGCGGATGTAGGTATCCGGCACCTGGCTGAGGTAGGACTTCGTCACCTCGATGTAATAGCCGAAGACCCGGTTAAAGCCCACCTTCAGGCCCTTGATGCCGGTGGCCTCCCGCTCCCTGGCCTCAATATCGGCGATAATCTCCTTCATATGGTCGGAGAGATACCGCACCTCATCCAGCTTTGGGTCATACCCCGGACGGATAACCCCCCCGTCCTTCAGGGTGATGGGCGGCTCGTCGTCGATGGCGGCGGCAATGAGCTCCGCCATGTCGGTGAGGGGATCGATGGCGGCAAAAATCTCCTGGAGGCCGGAGGAGACGGCGTCCCCCAGCAGCTCCCGCAGCCCCGGCAGCCGCATCATCGCCGCCCCTAGGGCGGTGATATCCCTGGGGCTGGCGTTGCCGTAGACGATTTTGGTCATCAGCCGCTCCATATCGTACACCCCGGTGAGCTGCCCGGTGAGGCGGTCCACCAGGATGCTTTGGCGGGTCAGCTCCTCCACGGCGTTGAGGCGCTTATTGATGAGGGCGGCGGAGATAAGGGGCTGCTCAATCCAGCTGCGCATCAGCCGCTTGCCCATGGAGGTGCGGGTCTTATCCAGCACCCACAAAAGGGTCCCCCGCCGCTCCCGGCCCCGGATGGTCTCGGTTAGCTCCAGGTTCCGCCGGGCGGTGAGGTCCAGGCGCATAAACTGCTTGTCCGAATAGAGGTGTATCTCCTGGATGCGCTCCAGCCCCACCCGCTGGGTTTGACGGAGGTAGGCCAGCAGGGCCCCCAGGGCGGCCACCGCCGCCGGCATCTCCACAAGGCCCAGGCTGGTGAGGTTTTTTGCCTTAAACTGCCGCAGAATCTCCAGCTGGGCCGCCGCGGCGGAAAACAGCTCCTCCGGCAGGATATCCGCCGTGCAGCTGAGCTTTTCCTTCATAAAGGCGGTAATTTTCGGCTGATCCAGCAGCCCCTCGTTAAAGACCACCTCCCTGGGGGCGAACTTCCCCAGCTCCCCCAGCACCGGCCCGCTGTCCCCGCCAGGGAGCTGGGTGACGTTCATCTCCCCGGTGGAAACGTCCGCAAAGGCGAGGCCGCAGCCCTCCTTCTGCCAGCAGACGCAGCAAAGATAGTTGTTGCTCCCCTCCTCCAGGAGGGAGGAATCAATGAGGGTGCCGGGGGTCACCACCCGGGTAATCTCCCGCTTCACCAGCCCCTTTGCCAGGGATGGGTTTTCCATCTGCTCGCAGATGGCCACCTTGTATCCCCTTTTAATGAGGCGGTCGATGTAGCTTTCGGCGCTGTGGTAGGGGACACCGCACATAGGCGCCCGCTCCGAAAGGCCGCACTCCCGGCCGGTGAGGGTCAGCTCCAGCTCCTTGGAAACCAGAAGGGCATCCTCGAAGAACATCTCGTAGAAATCCCCCAGCCGGAAGAAGAGAATCTGGTCCCGGTGCTGCTCCTTCACCTCCAGATACTGCCGCATCATGGGGGAAAGTTTATTCATCTGTTCCTGTGTCAGCATGCTGTCTCTCCTTCCCCGGCCGGGTGTGGGCCTTTTGTCAGTGGCAGCCGCTACAGCCGGAGCAGTCGCCGCCGCAGGAGGTCTCCTCCTCGATGGTGGCGGGGTCCTCGCCGTTGGCGCTGTAAACAATAATCTGCTGGATGAAGTTTAAAAGGCGGTCCAGCTCCTCCTTGGTGGTGTTGTAGGCCGCCATGGTGGGGTGGGCCATGATGCGGCCGTAAAGGCTCCGCACCTCCTCGTTGAGGGCGGCCAGCTTCTTCTGGTCCTTTTCCTCCTTCTGCACCTCGGTGCTGAGGGAGAGCTTTTTGAGGTTAAACTCCCCTATCATCTCCTGGAGGACCTCGTCCCCGTCGGCGGCGTTTTTGGCCACGTTGTAGGCGGTGTATTCATCGCTCTGCTGGAGGGCGGCCCCCAGCTCCCTTGCCATTGCGATAACGTCCATTTTCTCATTCTCCTATCTTGTGTGGTTATATTGCTCCTCCCGCCGGGAGGTGTGTTACACTGCCGGTATTCTGCCGCAGGCTTCCTGCTCCAGTGCCTCTGCCAGCTCCTTTATCCCGCAAAAGCGCCTGCACCGGGGAAATCCGTCCTGGCTGTGCGCCGACCAGGTCAGGTGGAAAAGGTGATATCCGCCGTCATCGGACAGATACAGCACCTGGTCGTCCCTGTCGCATTTTGCTACCGCCCACAGGCGCTTATCAAATAGCGGATGGTCCTTTCCCAGCTCCCTTTTCAGCTCCTCCACAAAGGGACCGCCGCCGGTGAGGGGCAGCAGGCGCCAGCAAAAATCATCCCGATACCGGCTGTCAAAATCATAAAAGACCTCTTCCAGTGTCATCTGGCCTCCCCCTGGCCGGTAAGCCGTCCCATAAGCGCCCAGTTTTTGGCGGAGGTAATCTCCACCTGGGCAAAGCTTCCCGCCAGCTCCGCCGGGCCGGGGAACTCCACGATGACGTTCTGGTCGTTGCGGGAGGCAAGCATCCCTTCCCCCTTGCCGGGGCCCTCCACCAGTACCCGGAAGATGCTGCCCACCTGGCTCTCCATGTATCCTTCCCCGATTTTTCCCTGCACCTCCAAAAGCTCCTGGAACCACCGGGATTTTTCCTCCGGGGGGACGGGGTCGGGGAAGCTTACCGCCTTTGTCCCGCTGCGCCGGGAGTAAAGGAAGGTGTAGAGGGCGGTATATTTTACCTCCCGGACCAGGTCCAGGGTCTGCTGGAAGTCCTCCCTGGTCTCCCCAGGGAAGCCCACGATAATATCGCTGGTGAGGGAAAGGTCCGGCATCTTCTTTTTGGCGTAGGCCACCAGGTCCAGGTACTTTGCCGTGGTGTACCGGCGGTTCATCTCCCCCAAAACCCGGTCCGAGCCGGACTGGACCGGCAGGTGGAGGTGCCTTGCCACCTTGGGGCACCGGGCCATCACGTCCAGCAGCTCCTGGGTGCAGTCCTTGGGGTGGGAGGTCATAAAGCGGATGCGAAAATCGCCGGGGATGGCGTCTATCCTTTGCAGCAGCTCCGGGAAGCGGACGCCCCCGTCGTAGGAGTTGACGTTCTGGCCCAGCAGGGTGATGTCCTTGTACCCCTCCCCCACCAGGCCCTCCACCTCCCGGAGGATATCCTCCGGACGGCGGCTGCGCTCCCGCCCCCGGGCATAGGGGACGATGCAGTAGGAGCAGAAGTTGTTGCAGCCGTACATCACCGTCACCCAGGCCTTGGGCCAGCCGGTGCGCCGGGCGGGGAGGTTTTCCACAATGGTGTCCGGCTCCTCCCCCGCCGTCTTGATGCTCCGCCGCCCCAGGCAAAGGGCCCCGTAGATGCGCTCCGGCAGGCTGGCCCAGGCGTCGGCCCCGGCCACAATGTCCACATGGGGGTAGCTCTTTTTCAGCCGCTCCGCAACGGACTGCTGCTGGGTCATGCACCCCACCAGGGCGATGAGCAGCTCCGGCTTTTGGCGCTTATAGTGCTTTAAGGCCCCCACCGTGCCAAAAACCCGCTTTTCGGCGTTTTCCCGCACGGCGCAGGTGTTGTAAAGGATAAAATCCGCCTCCTCCAGGGAGTCGGTGAAGCCGTAGCCCATCTCCCCCAGCATCCCCCGGAGCTTTTCCCCGTCGGCGGCGTTTTGCTGGCAGCCGAAGCTGTGGACCAGGGCCAGGGGCGGGGCGTCGTAGGTTTGGGCAAGATGCTCCTGGATAAGGCGGGTGTACTGCCGCCGTCCGGCGGTTTGGGCGTAATCTAAAATACAGTCCTGTTTCGTTGGCAAATTCAGTCCTCCGGGAAAAAAGTCAAAATTCATGTGAGGTTATTATACCACTTTTCCCTTGTCGTTTCAACCAAAAGAACGCCCGGCCAGGCATATTGGGGGGCTACCGTGCCTCCTGGGCCATCCGCAGGATGAACTGCTCCGCCATCTTCAAATCATGGTCGTTGGGGCGGCCCTTGCGGATGCCGCCAATGAGTTTCCAGGGGCCGTAGGTATCGTACCCTGGGCACTGGAACCGCCCCAGGCAGGCGACCCCCCGCTCCTCCAGCAGCATCCGCACCTTATAGGTGTAGTCCTTGTACCCCGCCCCGCAGGTATCCGCCAGGAAGACCCGCTGCTCCGGGGTGAAGGGGGCCTCCTGGGCAATCTTCACAATGCTCTTGTGGAGGGTGCCGAAGTAGGCCCCGGAGGCCAGGCCGATGAGCCGGTACCCCGCCAGGTCCGGGGGCTCCTCCCGGATGACGTCCACCAGGCGGGCGCCTATCTTTTTGGCCATCCGCTCCGCCACCTTTTTGGTGTTGCCGTGGTGGGGGGAGGCGTAGAGGATGAGGCTTTTCATAATATACCGCTCCTTTCCCGTTTAAAAAGGGCGGAGATGTACCCCGACGATACACCTCCGCCAAACAATTACAGAATCAGCAGCTCCTTAGGGCTGTGGGTCAGGTCCTGGCAGCCCTCCGGGGTGATGAGGACGATATCCTCGATGCGGCAGCCGAACCGACCGGAAAGATAGACCCCCGGCTCCACCGACATAACGATGCCCGGCTGGCAGACCGCCTCCCCGGCGGTGGTGGAAAAGCGGGGGTCCTCGTGGATTTGAAGGCCCAGGGAATGGCCGGTGCCGTGGCCGAAGCACCCCTCGTATCCCGCCCCGTAGATGAGGTCGCGGGCGGCGGCGTCCACCTCCACACAGGGAACGCCGGGGGCAATCTTCGCAATGGAGGCCAGCTGGGCCTCCAGCACCAGGTTATACACCTTTTCCATCTCCTCGGTGACATGGCCGATGGCCACGGTGCGGGTCATATCGGAGCAGTACCCCGCCGAGGCGGCCCCGAAGTCCAGGGTCAGAAAATCCCCCGCCTGGAGGGGCCGGTCCCCCGGCACCCCGTGGGGCATACTGGAATTGGGTCCCGCCACGGCGATGGTGGCGAAGGCCAGGCCGTCCGCCCCGTTCTTCTTCAGGCGGTATTCCAGCTCCGCCGCCACCTGGCGCTCGGTCATGCCCGCCTTGATGACATCCAGCATCTCGCTAAAGGATTTATCGGTGATGGCCTGGGCGTCCCGGATGTGGCCAATCTCCTCCTCGTCCTTGACCCGGCGCAGCTGGAGGATGGTCTTATCCACCTCCTCGCCGGTGAGCAGCTCCACCTCCGGCAGCAGCTTCTGGAAGCGGTTCATCTCCCCGATGGTCTGGTAGGTGGTCTCCAGGGCCAGGCGGCGGACGCCGTATTTCTTCACCAGCTGGGGCAGCTGCTCCTCCAGCTTCTCCTGGAGGATAACCTCGCAGCTTTGGATGGTCCGCCTGGCTACCTCGATGTACCGGAAATCCAGCAGGGCGCTGCACCCCTTCCGGGTCACCAGCAGCACCCCGGCGCTGGAGCGCAGGCCGGTGAAGTAATGGCGGTTGACGGTGGAGGTGATAAGGGCGCCGTCCACCTCCTGGGGCAGTTTTTCCACAAGGGCTTGGATACGGTCCATGATGCTTTGCTACTCCTTTCGTCCTTTTGCCGCGGCGCGGTAGATATCCCGCATAGCCGCGGCGTCTTCGCTCTGCGTCCCGGCGGATTCGCAGATAATCACCGGGGTGCAGCCGTACCTTAGAATTTCCTCCGCCAGCGGCTCGAACCAGGGGCCGTACTGCTGGTCGGCAAAGGTGAGGTGTTTTTTCTCCCCACCCTTTTCGGTGTACTGGATGCGGGAAAAGTGGGCGTGGAACACCCGCAGCCGCTCCCGCCCCAGCTTTTGGTCCATAAGGCGGAAGGCCCCGGCAAAGTCCTCCGGGCGGCTCATTCCCCCCAGAGTGCGGGCGTTTAAATGCCCCCAGTCGATGCAGGGGAGGAGCCGCTCATCCATGGCGCAAAGCTCCAGCACCTCCTCCAGGGTACCCAGCTGGTTCAGCTTCCCCATGGTCTCCGGGCAAAGGGTGATGTCCGAAAGCCCCGCCTCCTCCAGGGCGGCAAGGGCCGCCTTCAGCGTTCCCTTTGCCAGCTCCAGGGCCTCGGCCCGGCTGAGCTTGGCGCAGGAGCCGGTGTGGACCACCACCCGGTCCGCCCCCAGGAGCCTCGCCGCCGCCGCCGATTCCAGGATGTACCGGATGCTTCCCTGGCGCTTCTCCTCCTCGGTGCTGGAAAGGGAGATGTAATAGGGGGCGTGGAGGGACATCCGCAGGTTCTTTTCGGCGAAGTCCCTTTTCAGGCTGGCGGCGGTGGCGGGGTTCACCCGCACCCCCCGGCCGCACTGGTATTCAAAGGCGTTGAGGCCCATTTTCTCCAGGTATTCCGGCATCTGGGTGGTCTTTTTGTACCCCATGGCGGCAAAGCTATCCGCCGTTCCCGCCGGTCCGAACCAGATTTCTCCCATCCTTCTCCCTCCTCTTTCTAAGAGCCTATTCAAGACCTCCAAGCGCGCCGAATGGACGGAAAAAGACCCGTTCAGGCGGTGTGCGGAGAAATTTTGAATAGGCTCTAATAAATCACCGCTTCAGCTTCCGGATGTAGGGGCTTTCGCTCCCGTCCCAGCCGCAGCGGACACACCGGCCGTTTTCAAAAAGATGGCCGCAGCCTGGGTATCCGTACAGGTAGTGGGCGCACTCCGGGCAGAGCCCCGCCATCTGGGAGCTTCCCTTCCGAAAGCAGCTCCCGCATTCGCCGCAGAAAGCCAGCTCCCACCCCTCCATCTGCGGGTTCGGCTGCCACTGCCGGGGGGGGTACCGCCGCAGCACCTGCTTTTCCCACCGGCGCTTTGTGGCCAAAAAGCCCCAGTCCTCCTCCTCCATGGGCTCCACCAGCACCGAAAGGCACCGGGAAAGCCGCCCGCAAAGGACGTCGGTGAAAATCTGGTCCCCGATGATGGCCGCCTGGCGGGGGGGGATTCCCATCCCCTTCAGGGTCCTCCACAGTGGGAAGGGCAGCGGCTTTTTGGCCCTTGCGATAAACTCCAGCCCAATTTTCTGGGCAAAGGGGGCCACCCGCTCCGGGGTGTTGTTGGAAAGGAGGAAGAGGCGCAGCCCCGCCTCCCTCTGGGCATCCAGCCAGGCCAGCACCTCCCTGTGGGGGGTGGGGTTATCGTGGGTGGTGAGGGTGTTATCCACATCCAGCAGCAGCACCCGGACCCCCTGCTCCAAAAAGAAGCGGGAGGGTATTTCGTAGACCCGCCGGAAGCTGTAGTCCGGAAAAAACAGGGACATCTTCCTGCCTCCCCTCCTCTCCCTTGCCTGCAACAAAAAAGCGGGCACCAAACATGCCCGCCTTTTTTGCTTCTTACTTGTACTTGCGCTTACGAGCAGCCTCGGATTTCTTTTTGCGCTTCACAGAAGGCTTCTCGTAATGCTCTCTTTTGCGCACCTCGGCCAGCACGCCGGACTTGGCGCAGCTCCTTTTGAAGCGGCGCAGGGCGCTCTCCAGAGATTCATTATCTTTAATTCTGATTTCTGCCATTACCTTATTCCCTCCCCGCGCCAAACGGCTGGAGTATATCCCCCAAAGACAGAAGGATAACACAACAAATTATACAACACAATATTTTGTTGTGTCAAGTCCCTCTGGGGGAATATCTGCTGAAAAAACAAATTTTTGTGCTCCCCATGACAAAAATTTTAGGAAGAAGACCCTTTTTCCCTCCAATTTTTGCCGGCGGGTCATTTGGCAACGATGTTCAGGAGCTTGCCCTTTACGAAAATCTCTTTGAGAATCGCCTTGCCCTCCAGCGCCGCCTTCACCCCCGGTTCCTCCTTGGCGATGGCGGTAACCTCCTCCTGGGTGGCCTCGGCGGCCACGGTGATGCGGGCCTTTATCTTGCCGCAAATCTGCACCACCATCTCCACCTTCTGGTCCACGCATTTTGCCGGGTCGTACTGGGGCCAGGGGGCGCGGGCCAGCAGGGTCTTTTCCCCCATCGCCTCGTTCATCTCCTCGGTGAGGTGGGGGGCAAAGGGGTTCAGGAGGGTGATAAAGGCGCGCAGCTCCCCCCTGGTGACGCTCCCCTTTTCGTCCATCTGGTTCAGGACGCTCATCATGGCGGCGATGGCGGTGTTGAACTTCAGGCTCTCTATATCCTCCCCCACCTTCTTAACCAGCTTGTGGAAGGCGCTTTCCAGCTCCGGGGAATACCCCTCCTCCGGGGTCATCTTCTCCTGGAGGGACCAGACCCGGTCCAAAAAGCGCTTGCAGCCCTTGATGGACTTGGGGCTCCAGGGGGCGGTCTTTTCAAAATCCCCGATGAACATTTCGTAAAGACGCATGGTGTCCGCCCCGTAGTCCCGGATGATATCGTCGGGGTTTACCACGTTGCCGCGGGATTTGCTCATCTTCTCCCCGTTTTCCCCCAAAATCATGCCGTGGCTGGTGCGCTTGGCGTAGGGCTCCGGGGTGCTGACAACGCCGATGTCGTACAGGAACTTGTGCCAGAAGCGGCTGTACAGCAGGTGCAGGGTGGTGTGCTCCATACCGCCGTTGTACCAGTCCACCGGGCCCCAGTATTCCAGGGCCTCCTTGCTGGCCAGGGCCTTGTCGTTGCGGGGGTCGCAGTACCGCAGGAAGTACCAGGAGGAACCGGCCCACTGGGGCATGGTGTCGGTCTCCCGCTTGGCGGGGCCGCCGCAGCAGGGGCAGGGGGTGTTCACCCAATCGGTGATTTTGCTCAGGGGGCTTTCCCCGTCGTCGGTGGGCTCGTAGCTTTCCACGTCCGGGAGCAGCAGGGGCAGCTCCGTTTCCGGCAGGGGCTGCCAGCCGCATTTATCGCACCACACCATGGGGATAGGCTCCCCCCAGTACCGCTGGCGGGAAAAGACCCAGTCCCGGAGCTTGTAGTTCACCTTGGGCTGGCCCTTGCCGTTTTCCGAAAGCCAGGCGATGATTTTCTCCTTGGCCGCCTCCACAGTGAGGCCGTCCAGCAGCCCGGAATTCACCATCACGCCGGTAGCGCAGTCTGTAAAGGCCTCCTCCTGCACATTGCCCCCCTGCACCACCTCGATGATGGGCAGGGCGAACTTTTTGGCGAACTCCCAGTCCCGCTCGTCGTGGGCGGGCACCGCCATAATGGCCCCGGTGCCGTAGGTGGAAAGGACATAGTCGGAGATGAAGATGGGGATTTCCGCCCCGTTTACCGGGTTTATCCCCCGCACCCCGTCCAGCCGGACGCCGGTCTTGTCCTTATTGAGCTCGGTGCGCTCCAAATCGCTCTTGGCGGCGGCGGCCTGCTGGTAGGCCCTTACCTCCTCCTGGTTCCGGAGAAGGGGCAGCCACTTCTTCACCAGCTCGTGCTCCGGGGAAAGGACCATGTAGGTGGCTCCGAAGAGGGTATCCGGCCGGGTGGTGAAGACCACAATGTCGTCCCCGGCGGTGGAGCCGAAGGTGACCTCCGCCCCGGTGGAGCGGCCGATCCAGTTCTTCTGCTGAATCTTCACCCGCTCGATGAAGTCCAGCCCCTCCAAATCGTCAATGAGCCGCTGGGCGTACTGGGTGATTTTCAGCATCCACTGGCTCTTATCCCGGCGGACCACGGCGCTGTGGCACCGCTCGCAGACTCCGTCCACCACCTCTTCGTTGGCCAGGACGCACTTGCAGGAGGTGCACCAGTTGACGGACATCTCCTTTTTGTAGGCAAGGCCCTTTTTGAAGAGCTGGAGGAAAATCCACTGGGTCCATTTGTAGTAGGCCGGGTCGGTGGTGTCAATCTCCCGATCCCAGTCGAAGGAAAGCCCCAGGGAGCGCAGCTGGGCCTTGAAGTGGGCGATGTTCTTCTGGGTAAATTCGGCGGGATGGACGTGGTTTTTGATGGCGTAGTTTTCGGCGGGCAGGCCGAAGGCGTCCCACCCCATGGGGTAGAGGACGTTGTAGCCCTGCATCCGGCGCTTGCGGGCCACGATATCCAGGGCGGTGTAGGACCGGGGATGGCCCACATGGAGCCCCTGGCCGGAGGGGTAGGGGAACTCCACCAAGGCGTAGTATTTGGGCTTTGTGTAGTCGTCGGTGGCGGCAAAGCTCCTGTCCTCGTCCCACCGCTGCTGCCATTTTCTTTCGATGGCCGAAAAATCGTACTTCAAAAGTCACACCCTCTTATATAGTTTGGTTTTTAGCTCTCGGTAACAAGCCCCGTCAGGTCCATCCGGGGGGCGTCGGACCAAAGGCGCTCCATGTCGTAAAAGTCCCTGGTTTCCTTGGTAAAGATGTGCAGAATCACATCCTGGTAGTCAATGAGAATCCAGGCGGCGGACTGGGCCCCCTCGATGCGCCGGGGCTCCAGCCCCTCCCTGGCCAGGGTGTCCTCCACCTCCTCCGCCAGCGCCTTTACATGGGGGCTGCTGGTGCCGGTGACCAGGATAAAATAATCCCCGATGGTGGTAAGGTCGTGGATATCAATGCCTGTGATGTCCATCCCCTTTTTGCTGTCCAGGATTTTAACGATTTTCTTTGCCAGCTCCTGGGAATTCATATGCTCCCTCCGTTCGTAGTGGGTATTTTTACCGAATATTCCCTACAAGCCTCCTTGGTATCGGGGCAGATAAGCCGCCCCTTCCGGGCCAGCTCCCCCACCGTGTGGGTGAGGGCGCGGACCATGGCACCCCGCAAATCCACCTCGCAGAGCCTGCGCATCTCCTCCACGTCCCCGTACTCCCGGTCCTCCGAGGTGAGGTCCGCCAGGTAGACGATGGTCTCCAAAAGGCTCATCCCTCCCCGGCCGGTGGTGTGGTAGCGCACCGCGTCAATCACCTCCGGGTCGTGGATATCCATGTGGGACTGAAGATACAGCGCCCCGGCGTAGCTGTGGATAAGCTGGGGGGAGGCTGCAAAATCGATGCCGTTTATTATACCAGATTCCAGGATGGTTTGCAACAAAGGCCCCTTGGGCATATCCTTGCAGACGTCGTGGAGGATGCCCGCCAAGGCGGCCTTTTCCACATCCGCCCCGTGCCGCCTTGCCATATGCACCGCCTGCTTTTCCACCCCCAGGGAGTGGCGGTAGCGGTATTCGGTCATCAGGGGGCGTATATATTCCCGCAGGTAGGACAGCTCCTTTGGGTGGTGGAGGTACAGCCCCCGCTCCCGGATGTAGTCCAAAACCTTTGGGGGGACCTTGCCGGTGCAGCCACTTTCCCGCAGCTCCTGGCGGATGGCGGTGCTGGAGATGGGCAGGGGCGGGTTTTCCAAAAGGCGGGAGGATATCCCCTGCTCCTTCAGGCGCTTCTGCTGCTCCAGCAGCGCCTCCCTCTCCCCCTCCTCCCGGCTTGCCACCAGGAGGGAGGCCATCTTTCCAATCTCCTCCCACTCCCGCCACTGGGTGAAGGTGAGGAACATATCGGTGCCCATAAGAAGGCTGTACTCCTCCCCTGGGTTTTCCCCCGCCAGGTGCCGGAGGGTTTCCACCGTGTAGCTGCGGCCCCCCCGGCGTATCTCGTAATCGCTTACCTGGATGAAGCTGTGCTCCTGGGCCGCCAGGGCGCACATCGCCAGCCTGTCCCGGTCCGGGGCCAGCCATCCGGCGAATTTGTGGGGGGGCTGGGCCGCCGGCATCAGCAGCACCCGGCCGGCCCCCACCGCCTCCCTGGCCCAAAGGCAAATTTCCAAATGTCCCCTGTGGATGGGGTTAAAGGTCCCTCCGTAAAGGATTGTCTGCGGCATATCGTCCTACCCCTCGTCCAAGCATACACGTTCGGTCAGTCCAGCAGGATGACCGGCTTTTTGGGATTTTTCCGGTACAGCACCAGCCGGCGGCCGATGACCTGCACCACCTGGCTGCCGGTGGCCTCTGCCAGGGCCTGGGCCAGCTCCCCCGGCTCCTCCGGGGCGGTCTCCAGCGCCCGGAGCTTCACCAGCTCCCTGGCGGTAAGGGCGTCGTCCACCTGCTTTACCAGCTGTTCCCCCACGCCCCCCTTGCCGATTTGCAAAATAGTCTCGGTGGAGGCGGCGATGCTCTTTAGCCTTGCCCGTTGTTTTGAAGTCAGCAATTTATAACCCCGTTTCCGCCGCATTTATTTAATGTGGCTTCTTATTTTGTAGTCAGGCCCCGCCGCTCTTCCAGCAGGGCCTGGAGCTTCCGCAGGGCGTTGCCCCGGTGGCTGATGCGGTCCTTTTCCGCCCCTGGGATGGAGGCGAAGCTCCCCCCCTCCACCAGGAAGAGGGGGTCGTACCCAAAGCCGTTGTCCCCCTCCTCGGCGAAGGCGATGCGCCCCTCGCAGCTCCCCTGGCACTCCACCAGCTCCCCCTCCCCCAGCACAAAGGAGATGGCAGAGACAAAGCGGGCGGTGCGCTCCTCCAGGGGGAGGCCCTCCAGCTCCCGCAGGAGCTTACGGTTGTTGGCCTTGTCGTCGTGGCCCGCCCCCTCCTCGTCGGCGTACCGGGCGGAATGGACCCCCGGCGCGCCCCCCAGGGCGTCCACGCAAAGGCCGGAATCATCGGCGATGGTGGGGAGGCCGGTGCGGCGGAAAATCTCCACCGCCTTCTTCCGGGCGTTTTCCAGGAAGGTGGCGCCGTCCTCCTCCACCTCGATGCCGGGACAGGCCTCCTCCTGGCTTATAAGCTGGTAGCCCAGCGGCTCCAGGATGCGGGAAAATTCGGTGAGCTTGTGCTTATTTTTGGTGGCGACAATAACCTTCATTCCTCCGGCTCCTCCCCTTCCTCAAACAGCAGCGCCGTGGCGTAGTCCCTGGCGGAGAAGGGCCGCAGGTCGTCCATCTGCTCCCCCACCCCTACATATTTAATGGGCAGGCCCAGCTGCTCCCGGATGCCCACCACAACCCCGCCCTTTGCGGTGCCGTCCAGCTTGGTGAGCACCACCCCGGTGACGCCGCAGGCGGCGGCGAACTCCCGCGCCTGGTTCAGACCGTTCTGGCCGGTGGTGGCGTCCAGCACCAGCAGCACCTCCCGGCTGCTGTCCGGGGCCTCTCTGGTCAGGATGCGGTCCATCTTCGCCAGCTCGTCCATCAGGTTCTTTTTGTTGTGGAGGCGCCCGGCGGTGTCGCAAATCACCACGTCCACCCCCCTGGCCTTGCCGGCGGTGATGGAATCGAAGACCACGGCGGCGGGGTCGGCCCCCTCCTGGTGGCAGATGATTTGGGCCCCGCTCCGCTGGGCCCAGACGGTGAGCTGCTCGGCAGCGGCGGCCCGGAAGGTGTCG
>OFGO01001134.1_pt1 | contig 20970 bp, 14 predicted proteins | sample 1521761 | NCBI WGS metagenome assembly OFGO01 (sample SAMEA3504128, study PRJEB24116) | mouse gut metagenome | biome: mouse gut; feature: mouse-associated habitat; material: faeces | place: Denmark | collected 2011
TATCGTATGAAATGAGAAGTGTTGATTTAGTTCGGCACTTCTTTTTTGTTTGTGCGGAAGTCAGGCTGGATGTTCTTTGGAGCGTCCGATCGCACAGGTAGAATTAATTTTAAATTGCAAAATGATCTTTGCCGTAGTACAATAAGTGCTGTTTTAGACATAAGGTCAGTTGTGAAAGGGAAGGTGTGTTGGATATGAGAAAAGCAGGTATAGTTATGTTGGTGGTCGTGATGCTGACTTTGTCAGGATGTGGTGCACGACCTGTGACGGAGGATGTGGGGAGAGAAAGCACGTATCCGGAGGCTGGTGAAGTGGCAGCAAATCTGGAGGCGGCTGGGTTTGATGTAGAAAGTTTGGAAAGTTTTGAAGAACTTGGACTCAATGTGAGCAGGATCAAAGCCGTTAATGGAGAGGATTACCTGGACATATGCTATGATGTGTCTTCTGCAGAAGACATGGGCAGGATTGAAGAGCATTATCAGCAAAGCTATGAGAAATACAACCTCATGAGTGACGATGAGATGATCTGCTGCTATAGTAGTGAATCTGTATTGGAAAGCGCCGGACTGCAGTAAGAGACTTAATAGTTTGTATGAAAAAGGATGCCTTATACTAAGGTGTCTTTTTTAATGCGTTCATGAATAGTTGCAAATCATTCTCATGCCATAGGATGCTTTGTTAAGCAGTATTGGATTTACGATTTTGTGAAGGGGAATTGGAGGGATATCGTGTGAATGCAGAGGAGGGAATCCGCAATATCTTACTGCCAGGATTATCCGGGAAATCCTTGACGATTTCAAAAGGGGGGGGGGTAGAATGGAAATATATATCTTTGCGGCGCATGAAATTCTACCTGTGTGTAGCAATGATGTTTAGACTAGTTGAAGGAGGACGAAAGGATGAGTGAACTGAGAAAGTTGTTTCAGGTAAAGCGGATTTTCGCCATGATACTTGCGATTGTCATGACGGTAACTTCGCTGCCTGCGACGGCATATGCTGCTGTACCGGATGAGAACCAGACGGTTACAGAGGCAAATGCGGAGGATGCTTCCGCACAAAGTAATACGGATGCAGGAGGAGAGGAAACACAGGAACCATCCGCTGAGACGCCGGAGGATACAACTACCGACGTGCAGACGGAAGGAGAGCTGACGGATCAGACTCCGACGGAGGATACGGATCTGCCACAGACCTCCGTGGAACCTGCAGAACCACAGGCAGAGGATGTGACGACGGACGCGGATGCACAGCCGTCAGCTGCAGAAGCGGCAGAGACGGAATTCAGTGAGTGGGAGCGGCTGGGCGACGAATATAAGGCAGACGGGACTTCACCTGTTGCTGATGGGACCGGTAAGAAGTTAAGTACAGCGTTCTTAGGTAACTACGATGTCAAGATAAATGGTGAATACAAGAACTTGTCTTCTCTTGATGACCCGGTGATCGCAACGGTTACTTATCAGTGGTTTGCCGGTAACAGTGCTCTGGGCGAGCCGAAGAAACTGACGGAGGAAGGAGTTCTTCCGGTTGATGCCGGCAGCTATACGGTAAAATTCGTGCTTCCCGCTAAGGAGAATGAGTATAAGGGAGCGGAAGCTTCTTACGGGTATGAGATCAGCAAAGTCGAGGTAACAGCAGTTATAGAAGAACCTGCTGCTGTTCCTGCCGGTACGAAGTGCTCGGAAGTGTCAATACCGACAGTTAATTCTGTCTCGGCAGATAATGGTAAGAGTTTTATCTATGTAGTTGACGACAAGAGTACAGAGGCCAATGAAGCGGCAAACAATGAAGTGGCATTTACCATGGTAATTAAAGATGCTGCGACGGGAGCGGCGTTGACGGGTGAGGAGACATTGGTGAAGAACAGTGAGTATGTCGTCAGCATCGTTCCGGAATTTATTGGCGCGAACAAAGACAAATACGAGAAGAATTACACATGGAAATCTCTCGGGGAGCAGAAGCTTCCGATCGGCGATCTGAAAGCAACCAGGCTTACCCTTACGCCGGATGCTTCTTATGCAGCGAAGCCGGCGGTAGTAGCCAATGACGATAACGAACGTACCGTGCAGATCGTGGAAGCGGCGTCCTGGACGAAAGAATTGCAGGAACTCAAATATACAGCAGTACTGGAAGCTGAAGACGGTAAGGACGAGCAGAACCAGCCGAAATGGAAGGCGCTCGAGGGACAGACGGCTGGTGAATGGTATACGGCAGCTTCCTACAGTGAGCCATGGACAGAGGGCGATAAAACCTATTGCAGCCTGACTTTGGGCGGCAAGCTGGATGCAGTGCCCACGATACCGGGCACCTATGTATATAGAGTCAGCTATGAGGGCGATCAGAAAGAGTACAGTGCATCCTGCGCTGATATCGTAGTGACTGTCGCAGTGGCGGAGATCGTCGTAAGGCCCACGGTTCCCGATAAGGTGACATTCTATGAGGGGCAGACAGCAAAGGACGTGCTGTCCCAGATCATTTATGACCTGCCTTATGCAGATGGCAGAACAGAGAATGGCAAAGAGGTGCTTTATACGCAGACACCTAATATGTGGGGAACTTCTTATGTTTCAGGGAGTGTGACTCAGCCTTACAAACCGGACTTTGAACTTGTGGAGATCGTAAAGGATAAAGACGGTAAAGAGATAAACCGTAATACATACACTTCGTCAGATACTGTCAATACATTGAAACTTGGCAATGATTATATTGTACGTTTTACCGGAGAGAAGAATGTGTATTTTGATTTCGGCAATCCCACGCAGCATAAAGATATCAATGCTGCGGTAGATTCCATGGATCCGGCGACCTGTGGATTTAAGGTCAGGACCGATCAGAGTACGCTGGAAGCGGAAGCAAACACCTGTAAGCTTACGGTAGCTGCCAAAAATAAAGCGATTGATGTTACGGAGATTGAGAAGGCAGCAACAGATAAGGCCAAGATGAGTCTGGAAAATGTCGGTGCACTGGAAGGTGCATTTACGAAGACTTATGACGGAGCGCGGATATTTGAGCTTCATGCAGACTACAAGAAAGCGAAACTTGTGTCCGGCGCCAGCGATCCTAATAACGACTTTACGTATGTGTGGCAGCAGTCAGGGTACTCTTATGCAGACCTGCAGGGAACACACCAGGAAGATGGCAAGGACGTACCGGATGTCAGCAAAGAAGATCTGGAGAATGGAAGGTGGAATAAACGATCATTTACTTCTCCGCTCGATGCCGGTATTTATCGCTTGCATATCACGTATGATAATTCACGGGTAAATGGATTTGCAGATCCGGTGGATGTGTATTTTGTGATAAAACCGCAGGCGATTACGCTGACATTCAACAAAGAAAGCCTGGTTGGAAATGTTGGAAACAATGAGACCGAGTTTTGGATGAATCATAAGCAGGAACTTAACGAGGGAACCGGAATCACACCCTCTATGGATCAGCCGACTAAGGCAGAGGACTGGAAGAATGCAGATCTCCTGTCAGAAGAGGCAGACTATGCATATCAGGTAAGTTGGGGATTCTACCAGAAGGAGAAAGAGACCAACGCGGAAGGGCAGCAGGTGGATAAGCTTGGTCCGGACGGAAAGCCTGTCTGGAATAAATATTGGGGCACTCTTTTGGAAGGCGGCGAATATTTCCTGGGCGTAAGCGGCTTCGGGATGGGAAGATATGATGGTGTTCTTCAGGATAGGGATGTTTTTGAACGCAATTTCGATGTTAAAAAAGACATTTATATTCCCATAACGGTTAAGGCCAAGGGAACAGACACGATCGTATTCGACGGGATCACGACGACAGGCGGCAAGAAGATCGAGAAGACGAAGACCTATGACGCGGAATCGTTATATACTCTGATCAAGGATGATCTGGCGCGTCTCAATGCGCCCGTTGTGATCAAGACGGACGCGACCGGTGCGGAGACGAAAGAAGCCGTGACTTTTGCGGAGGGAGAGTATGGCTTAACCTATACGATCTGGAATTCTTCTACAAGAGAGAGCAAAACCTATACGACACTTCCAACGGAAGAGGCTGCATGGGACTGGACGAAGAATGCCGGAACTTATAGGATCAGTGTGGAGTTCGGCGGCAATGAGAGGTACTATGATCTGCCCGATACGGAACTGGCGGTCATTACTGTAAAGCAGAAGGAACTGGTCTTCGTAGTGCCTGAACTGACAGAAGAGTTTACGGCAGGGCAGCCTGTTTCAGCTGTATTGGATGCAGCATGGGATGCTTTCTTTGGGCAGGATGTTGCAAGCGTGAAGGCCGTAGAAGGAGAAATTCCCGAGGCGGACAGGAAATACTTCATCAGGACAGAAATACGTGGTGAAGAAGTTTTCCCGGCCTGGTATTGGGACGATGGAGATGGATCCATGATCTTTATGCCGGAAGTATATGTGCGCGATAACGCGAGCGGCACAGAGTATGGACGGGAAAATGCCAATGCCCTGCTGCAGGGAACCGGTGATAAACGCTACAGACTGATCGGAGATTATGCTGCCCAGGGGGAGGATAATTTTACAGGAGACAACTACATTTCCAATAACTATACTATCATTGCGGCAGAACCTGCCAAGGGAACACCGATCAAAGTTGTCAGAGGCGCTTCCACTGTAGAGATGGATGAACGCAGCGGCAAGAAGGTTGATATTAAGGACTATATTAGCATTCCTGAAGACAACGCCGGTAGTATTGTGAAAGAACATACCGTTATGATCAAGGACGGCATTGCTTATTATAATGCTTCGCCCGATGACAATGACGAGAAGGAAGGTAACATCGTCAATATAAGAATCAAAGTGCCGGCGGAGTATGATCTCTATGCTTCTTCCTTTGATTGGAATAAGGTTATCTATGAGCAGTCGATCAAGAATGCGGCAGGTGATAGATTGATCGGTTCTATTACGAGAGATTACAGTGAGAAAACACTGCAATTTACCTATGACGCGACAGTGCGTGACAAAGAGAAACAGGAAGATCTTATATTCAGCATTCGCTGGGAAGAAGACTATAATGAGCGGTTTATCTTTAAATTTAGCGAAGCGGAACTGCTGGGGAATCTGAAAGACGCTGTGGCGCCGAAGTCTCTGGTATTCAATGCGCCTCCTAAAACGATGGTAGTAGGACAGGAGCAGGAACTGGATGTCAAGATCAAGAAGGTGCAGAATGCAGATATTATCTGTCTTGGTTACGAAGTAACTGCTGGCAAGGAATATATGCATATCGATGAATTCGGTAAAGTGACGGCGCTGAAGGAAGGCGGCAAGGCGACCGTTGAAGTCTATCCGATGCATTTGGTGGATGGAAAGAAGGTCCGCATTGACGGTGCGAAATCTGCTAAGACCACCATTACGGTGAAGAAAGTCAGTGCGCCTAAGATCACAAAGGTGACACCAACGGATCATTCCATTATAGTTGAGTATATACCGCCGGCTAAGAATGATGGATTCCGCAGAGAGATCTATGTAGTAGAGGGCAAGAATGTTAAGGCGGATGTTATTGAGAAGAAAGTCACTGATGAAATGAAGAATGAGCAGTGGCAGGGTATCTTTGCGGCGCCTCCGAGTTTCATAAACTCTACATATGAGTCATCAGGCAGTATATCCGTTAGCATAGACAACTATAAGAAGGCAAATGCAAAGGCAGCAGTTGTCGAGATCACTGGTCTGGACCTGCAGAAAGAGTATACGGTTTATGTCCGCAATGTCAGCCATGTGCGAAGCTTTGCAGACGGGTGTCAGGTCAGCCTGAGTGCGGCGGGAACGGTTAAGAGCTGCAAGACTACGCTGAAACATGTGGATGATATTACGGCATTATTAGATGGCGAACAGATTGCAGATATTTATGATGCCGACGATGATCATGTATATAATAAAGAATATGCTGATGATACACCAACAGAAGAACAGATCAGAGAAGCATCTAGGATTGGGTATGAGATACCGCTCTCAAAGCGAAATGCGCAGATTTCTCTGGAAGGTTTGTTCGAGGATGTGGCAGGAGATGGGATTTATGTGCCGATTCCGTTCTTAAAGACAGAAGCGGCGGCATTAAAGAAGAGTTATGCAGAGCCGAAGATCACATACTATTTCCGGGATTATATCTATGATGGCTATGATGCGTATACCGGTGCAAAAAGAATTGAGAGAGAAGGTTATACAAAGAGCAGCAGCATTGCCGCCGTTGATAAGAATGGCAAGATAACCCTGAAACAGCCGGGTACAGTTACGATCTGCGCAATAGATACGGCATCCGGAGTTAAGGCAAACATGATTCAGATCCGCGTTACTGCGCAGGCAGACAGCATGAAAGCAAAGAATACTTCCATGCAGGTAGGCCAGAGGATTCGGCTGGAAAACCTTGTAGAGTATAAAGAAGGCAAAACAGTTCTGAATCAGGATAATTACAATACCCATGGCAGAATCGACGTTAAGGAAGCGCAGGCGTCCTTAAAGAGTGCAGGAAAAGAAAGCAGCTTCGGTATTTCGGACAGCGGTTATCTGACAGCCTATGCGAAGGGATCTCTGAATCTTACACTAAAAGATAAAGGACTTAATACATCTGTAACAGTAAAGATTTCAGCGAAAGATCTGGCGCCGGTGAAGAGTCTGAAGGCCGTAAATGTGATCGATAACCGCTTCGACGTACAGTTTGAGATGAACCAGTTTGCAGAAGCATACCGTATCGAGATACTGGATGCCAGAAGGACGGTCAGAAGTATCTACGTAGAGAATATCCCGTTCAGCGGTGATGGTGGTACCTATGTGAGCGATGATGGCCATGAGTGGAGCAGATATGATGGATGGCAGGATGACGACTGGGGCAATGGCGACTGGCTTGATAGGTGGGACTCTGAGGCCGACTGGAAACATGACTCAGAACACTTTGTGAAGAAAGATGGCCTGGGACGCGCCGACAAGATCAATGGAAAATGGATACTCACTTATAGAATAAAGTCTCTGACGCAGACATCCAAATATAACATTCAGGTGACGGCATTGTTTGGTGAAGTGAAATCCAAAGTCGTGAAGAAAGCAGTGACTACGACCAAATTACCTGCGTGTGATTCGGTGCTTTCCGGTAAGATTGAGCCAGGTAAAAGTTATAATGATGGCTTAAGCCTTTCCAAGACTGGTTTTGTATCCGGTAATACCTACAGCATAAGTATAACAAACGGTAAGAATGTTAAACTGAATACAATGGCGCAAATAGCCGGTACGGATACGCTTACGTGGAGCAGCAGCAATAAGAAGGTAGCAACTGTCAAGGCAGCGCCGGGTGGCTACAGTGCGACACTGAAAGCGTTGAAGGACGGTGAGACTGTGATCGAAGTGAAGTCCAAGGTTCTGAAGGGCGTTGTGGCAAGAGTGACGGTTGATGTGTCTACAGTAGGCGACGCTTACAATAGCAGGGATTACTATGGTGATAATGAGAATCTACGCGGTGAAAGCAGTGGTAAACCGAATGCGGTAACAGAGTTGACAGTGGGTGTTGCAGAACCGGTGGAATTAAGCAGCGAACAGAAGAAGAGTTTCAAGGTTACCTTGACGGAAGAAGGAGTATACACTGCTTATAGAATTGTAAATGGAGAGAAGACTCGCTGGAACAATCAGACGAAATATGGCAGTAAGCCTACTGATTGGACGATTGGAACTATTTCTGGATCGTTTACAGGCAGTGTGATCGTGGAGAAGACCGGGAATGTCAATGCGTCTGATATTAAGAACAGAACTGTTCTTAAACTGAATGAAACCCTGTCCCGGACGCAGAGTGGTGCGTGGTATGTGTTTACGGCGCCGAACGATGGCATGTATGGATTTAAGCAATACGGCTACTCCAGTCCATCTGTATTTACTGTGTATAAACAGAGTACAGATAAGGAGGCGGCGCCTAATACAACAACTGCAGAAAACCGGAAGTATTTCTATGAATTGAAAAAGGGTGATGTAATATACCTGAAAGCGAACAGAGAGTATGGTTCGGTGCAGATTGTGGAGGCAAAGTTTGATGCGCTTGCAGTGGGAAGTTCTGTAACGATACCCCGTGGGGATGAGAAGTGGTTTGAGTTTACACCTGCGGAGATGGATCAGTATGAGTTCAGGATGCCTGATGATTTCTCGGGTACGATAGAATTCTGTGATGAGAATTTTGTGATTAAATCCCTGAACATTAGGCACGATAATCAGACCTCTGAGATAGTATTCTATTCCATACTGAGTTCAAAATTATATATTGGGATCAGTAATCAGAGCTATAGCGCTACTACATTACAGGTCGACAAGAAGGATGCTGTCCAAAAATTTGGCGAGGATGGTTCTTACACGATTAGTGAGCATACATTTAACAGGTATGATGATTATATGTACATTAACTATGCGGTGCCGGCTGACGGATTCTATACGTTTTCTTATGAGGCCGCGGAAAGCGGTATCAGCGGATATGCAAGCTTATATAAGTCTGATGATATGAACGGCAGCAATATGGGGTCTATGTCTGTTTACACGAATGGAACATATAAGATCTCAGAGAAGTATTTATCCAAGGATACGGAAGTTTGTCTGCAGATAAGAGCATACGATACTCCTGTTACATGGAAGAATGTGAAGTTTACCGTAACGAAAACCGGCGAAGCTCCTGTTGTACTTCAGGCAGGAGGCGAAGAAGCGCAGGGAACAGCCTCAAACAGTAGGGCAGTATGGTATTCCTTTACCGCACCGGAGGAAGGAAGATATACGGTGGTATTTCCGAAGATGGAAGCTGCTGCCGGCTCTATACAGAGTACGATTTATAGGGACATCACTTCCAGTAGCGGGTCAAGTAAAATTATAAATTTATCACAGGGAGGTTTTAATACTACTATTCCGCTTAATGCAGAAGAGCAGAGATTTATTAAAGTAAATTTTTACAGTAGTTCTGCAGCCGATGAGATACCATTCCGGATCAGGATTGAGAAGACATCTACCGATAAGGCAGTGACGACAGCAGCGTCGGTGGATCTAACGGAAGTTGAGAACTGGGTATCCTTTACGGCAGATGCGGACGGAATCTACGAATTCAGCGTAACACGTAATGGAGGCAATATAAACTCTTATCTAGATGTATATAAGAATTTTTATGACCCGTCATATGCTGCACGTGGCTCACAGCTCAAGTTGGTGTTAAGTCAGGGAGAGACGATCTGGCTTAAAGCGACAGCAACATCATTACTGTCCGATATGACGAAGGCAGACAAGCTGACGGCCAGGAAGTCGGGAGAAGTCCGGATTGCCAATGTTACGAGTGATTCTTCGGTTACATTGAGTGATCTTGCAACAGCGGAAGACAACGGAGCTTTCTATACGTTTGTGAAAGTTATTTCTGTTACAGACGGAAGCTATACGTTTTCCTGCAATAACAATGAGATAACCCGTATGGCTCTGTATACGAGTTTTAATGTGTCTAGTGATTATGGTAATGTTAATGGTACACCTTCGTCGGAGGGGATTGTTTCTGTTCAACGTGACATGACGGCGGGAGAAGCCGTATATCTGAAATTGGTGTCCAGCCAGGTTGTCGCTGGAATCACTTTAACAGTAGAGAGCAGCACAGCTAATTGACATGTAGATGTGCGAAGCGGAGGTATGAAGCTTAATATGTAAGACAGAAGCAGCGATGGGAATATAAGTTTCATCGCTGCTTTTGACGTTAGTCCCGAAATAACAGTAAATACGGGACTGCTTGAGGTTTTTATGTGATAGCGAAATACCATTGAAATATATTCCACAATATGTTATGATACAAACATCAAATTAAGCATACAGTAAGATGTAGTCTAAGGGAAGGGTTCCCGTCACATATACAGAAAGGCAATTTCTGTCTGATCAGAATCTTTTCATCGGAATGATACCGGTGATCGTATGCTTATTTTCCAATTACGAAGAAAATAGCAGAAGATCTTAAGAAGACAGAAGAGCAGTGGAATGGCCAACTGTATGTGACAGACAGCTTAGATACCTGACTCCTGTAATATCTGATTCGGTTTTCTGCGGACAGGAGGATGAAGAGATCATGGGCGGAACGCGGGAAATGAAAGATACAGCCCAGAAGGATTTTATTGCTTTTCCGGATATTGCTGCGGATACGATCAATGCATTATTGTATCAAGGGAAGGCGTTGACAGATGCCGGAAATCTTTGCGCAGGCCCGACAGAGACGATCTATCAGGGTAAGGAGAAGCTTAAGGGTCAGTATGAAGATTTATGTAAGTATGAGCTGATAGACGGGAAAGTCAGGTTAATGTACCTGATAGCGAACCAGACTGCAGTGGACGGTAAAATGCTGCTCAGAAAAGCCGGTTATACGGGCGGAGCGTACCGGGAACAATACGAAGGAAAGATGCAGGATATTTTTCCGGTCATCGAGATTGTACTATATTGGGGCGAGCCGAGATGGAGAAGCAGCCGCAATATCCGGCGACTGTTTGCGAAGCGGAAATTTCCGGAGGGAGCATGGGACTATATTGACGATTTAAAGCTCCATGTATATGAGATGAGGCACTTGTCCGCGGAAATAAGAGAGCGGTTTCAGAGCGATATGCGAATCATAGTGGATTTTCTCGCAGAGGGCAGCGACTACCGTTCTGACAGGAAGATTATGCACAAGGCAGCATTGATCAGAATGATCAGAGTACTGTCTGGTGAAAGCGATACTGAAGATATAGGGGACTGGCTTTGCCAGAAAGGAATCAGGGAGGAGGATGAAGTTACGGTGTGCGAACTATTTGATCAGTATGTAAAGCAGGGACGAGAGGAAGGCTGGGAAGAAGGTAAAGCAGAGGGTAAAGCAGAGGGTAAAGCCAGACAGCTTGTGGAAGATATAGAGAATACCATGAATTTTTTTCATGTTACGCTGGAAAAGGCTTGTGAAAGTCTGGGAATAACTGTGAGCAGGTATGAAGAAGCCAAGAGAATCTAATAGCAGGTTTGTTATTCTGATGCAGGGACTTTACACGCTTTCCGGAATCTGGTATGATTACTTTATTGTGGGTGATTAACCATACAGATATTAACAGGAGGCTTTGTTATGGGATTTATGTTATTGGCAGGAGGCTTTGTTGTTATTTTGATTCCCGTTGTGATCGCGGTGGTGTCGTCTGTCGTATCGGCAGTGGCGGCGTCGCAGGATATCGGGGAGGACGAATAGACATTGCAGCGTGCGGGACAACGGATAAGATATGCCGGAGGACAGGGCAGGGAAAAGGAGACTTTTCACTGTCCTTATTTTTTAACAACTTCTTAACACCGGTTTTTATTTCTTTTTCATTGATTTTTCTGTAGGATAATGAATAGAGATTATTTAAGGTGACAAGGAAGATATCAGCAATCTGAGCAGGAAGGGAGGATATTGATAACAGATGAATGAGAAACTGAAAGAAAAGACGAAGGAATCCCTTTCGAGTGTGCTGCCGATCACGATGATTGTGCTGGTTCTCAGCATTACACTGGTACCGTTGGAGATCAGTACGCTGGTGCTGTTCCTGACGGGGGCGTTTCTTCTGATCATGGGCATGGGGCTTTTCCAGCTGGGAGCAGAGATGGCGATGACGCCGCTTGGACAGGGTGTCGGCGGCAGGCTGGTCAAGAGCAACAGCATCGTACTGATGGCGGTGGTCTGCTTTATCATGGGAGCCATCATCACGATCTCGGAGCCGGATCTGCAGGTGTTGGCGAATCAGGTGTCGGCGATTCCGAATATGGTGCTGATCCTGACCGTGGCGGTGGGCGTGGGAATCTTTATGGTGATCGCGCTGCTGCGTATTGTGTTTAAGGTAAGATTATCCATGCTGCTGGCGATTTTGTACATATTGGTGTTTGTGTTGTCATTCCTGACACCGTCGGATTTTATCGCGGTAGCTTTCGATGCGGGCGGTGTAACCACAGGCCCGATGACGGTGCCTTTCATCATGTCGCTGGGCGTGGGCCTTTCCGCGGCGCGGAGTGATAAAGAAGGAAGCAATGACAGTTTCGGTCTGATCGCGCTGTGCAGTGTGGGACCGATTCTGATGGTGCTGCTTTTGGGTATTTTCTACCATCCAACAGAGGCGATCTACACGGCGGTGGAGATACCGGTGCTGGTGACCACCCAGGACGTGGTGCGGGAATTTGCAGCGGAGATCCCGGATTATGTGCGGGAAGTGCTGAGCAGTATTCTGCCGGTGATCGGTGTGTTCCTGCTGTTTCAGCTGCGGGGAAAGATCTACCGCAAGCGTCAGGTACAGAGAATGGCGGTCGGGTTTATTTACACGGTGCTGGGACTGATTCTTTTCCTGACCGGGGTGAATGTGGGGTTTGCTCCCGTGGGAAGCCTGTTGGGCAGCGGTATTGCGGACAGCAGTTATAAGTGGGCGCTGATTCCGGTGGGAATCATCATCGGTTACTATATTGTCAAGGCCGAGCCTGCGGTGCAGGTTTTGAATGAGCAGGTAGAGGAGATCACGGGCGGTAACGTATCTTTTAAGATGATGAACGCCGCGCTCTCGGCAGGCGTGGCCTGTGCGGTGGCGCTCTCCATGGTGCGCGTATTGACGGGAGTCAGTATCTACTGGATCATCATTCCCGGTTATACGCTGGCCTTTATTTTAAGCAGACTGGTACCGCCTGTTTTCGTCGGTATCGCCTTCGATTCCGGCGGCGTTGCCAGTGGTCCCATGACTTCCACATTCCTGCTGCCGCTGGCCATGGGAGCCTGTACGGCCGTGGGTGGTAATGTGGTGGCGGATGCCTTCGGTATCGTGGCGCTGGTGGCGCTGGCTCCACTGATCGCGATCCAGTGTATGGGAGTCGTATCGGCCCGTAAGGCTAAGGTAGTGAAGCAGCCGATTCAGGCGATCGAGGATCTTATTGTGGATCTTGAATAACATATAGTAAACGAAATTTTTAATGTCGTTAGCTGTAAAAAGACTTGCCAGAGCATCTACGATGCAGATGAGCGGAGACTGGTATCATGAAGAGGAGGCACGGATAGTAACATGACAGATAATATAAAGCCACAGGTTGTTCCGAGACTGCTCCTTACGATCACGAAGGAAGAGGATCAGCGGAAACTGGAGGAACTTTTTGATTCCATGAATGTGCCGGTCTGTTTTCAGTTCAGGGGAAAAGGAACGGCACCCTCGGAGATGATGGATATTTTCGGAATGCGGGGGACTACCAGGCTTCTTTCGGGTGCGGTACTGCCCAAAAGCCAGGTGAAGACCGTATTTGAGATGTTGTATAAGCAGCTTCATTTCCGTCATAAAGGCGGCGGCATCGCGATCACGATTCCGCTGAATGCCCTGCAGAACCATATTTTGCAGGTTCTGGATGAAGAGGAGCGGGCGTGGACGGAGATAGAGGCGGCGAAGAAGGAAATGCCGAAGGGAGAGGAAGAGCAGATGGGCGAGAAGACGGAATATACGGTGATCTGGGTTTCGGTAGACGGCGGTTACAGCGATGACGTGGTGGATGCCGCCCGTAATGCGGGAGCAAAGGGCGGTACGGTGATGAAAGGACGTCGGCGCAATTCCAAAAGTGTCAGCAGGCATTTCGGCATTAAGGTACAGGAAGAGCAGGACTTCGTCATGATCGTGGTGCCAAAGGAGCGCAAGACGGAGGTCATGACGGCGATCGCTTCCGTATGCGGCCTCGGAACGGAGGCGCACGGGGTAGTGCTGGCGCTGCCGGTGGAGGACGTTATGGGGTTGACACATTAATCCGGGATTTTCTCTCAAATTAAAAAATAAATCAGGGCGTCTCCTAAGCAACATTGAAGAACGCCCTGATTGTCTGTGTTATCGTATGTAGTGGGTATAAACGCGCTTTTCTGTTTCCGGCAGTCCGAACTGTTCCTTCCCAAGCGCGATGCTTTTCATCAGGAAGGTCATATTTCTTGCCAGCACCCGCATTGTCTGCAGCCCTTCGTCATCCTGCATTGCCTCACCGGCGCCCCGTCCGTGTACGCTGTTCCAGTACTGGCTGGAAGCCACCGGCATACCGGTGATGGTGAAGTATTTGTTCAACTCGTCGAAGGTGGCGGAACAGCCGCCGCGCCTTGCTACTGCCACACTTGCGCCGACTTTCATCGTCTTGTCGAAAGCGGTGCTGTAGAAGAGACGGTCCAGACAGGCGATCAGGGTAGCGTTGGCGGATGCATAGTAGACCGGGCTGGCGATTACCAGGCCGTCGGCTGCCTCGAATTTGGGTGCGAGCCGGTTCACTTCGTCGTCAAAGACGCAGCGGCCTCTCTCCGCGCAGGAGCCGCAGGCGATACAGCCGCGGATATCCTTGTTGCCGATCTGTACGATTTCCGATTCGATGCCGTTTTGTACGAAAATCTGTTCCATTTCTTTCAGGGCAATGGAAGTGTTGCCGTTAACACGGGGACTTCCGTTGATCATTAAAACTTTCATGGTATTCCTCCTCGTTGTGTAGTTATCATGTGTACGGATGGAAACATTTATCTTTTCTTTCAGATTAACACATAATACAGAGCGATTCTATTCTTTTTTCATAAAAAGCCAGACCGCCAGCAGCGCCGTGAGCAGATCCGAGACCGCCTGTGCCGCCAATACACCGTAGTAACCTGCAAGGCTGGAGGCGAGAAAAAGCGCGACGGCAAAAAGAACACCCTGCCGGCTGACGGACAGAAGGAAGGCGTTCCATGCTTTTCCGGCCGACTGAAAAACGCAGGTGGTAATGAGGACTACGGCTACAAACGGCATACCGGCCAGCTGCATGCGCAGCATGGGGATGCCGGCGTCAACGATGACGGGATCTTTCATAAAAAGTTCGATCATGGGTCTGGCGGCAAAAGAAAGGACAAGGGCCAGCAACAGGGCCCCGCCGCACTCGAAGCGGTAGGCAAACGACAAAATCTCCTTCAGACGTTTGCGGTTTCCTGCACCGTAGTTATAACCGATCAGCGGCTGTCCGCCGAAAGCAAAGCCGACCAGGATCAGGACGGCGATCATATTGACCTTCATCACGATACCCATAGCTGCCACCCGCTCATTTCCGTAGGGAAGCAGGAAGCGGTTGGTCAGGGCGATGCCAAGACTCTGCATGAAATTGGTGATCGAGGCCGGAAAGCCGATAGCCAGGATCTGGCCAATCTCCGCGCCGGAGATATGAAAGCCGGCCGGATTGATGGACAGCTTCCGGCTCTTCGTCATAAGGAACCAGACAAAGAAAAGATCGGCACAGATATTTCCAAGCACCGTGGCGATTGCAGCGCCTGCCGCTCCCAGACCGAGCACCGATATGAAGATCGGGTCCAGTATAATATTGATGATGGAGCCCAGTATGGTTCCCGTCATGGAGGCGGTGGCGAAGCCTTCCGTCCGCAGCAGGTTGGAGGGCGTAAAGGACAGGATGATAAAAGGGGCACCCAACACGATAAAGGTATAATATTGAGAAACATAGGCATACGTATTCTGGTCCGCTCCCAGCAGGTGAAGAACAGGATGCCGGAATAAAAGCATCAATGCCGCGATAACGATACCGCACGCAAACGCCGCATAAAAACAGAATATGCTGAGCCGTTTCCCGTCCTCATCCTGTTTCCGTCCAAACAGTCTGGAGATGACCGAGCTGCCGCCCAGCCCGAAGATATCACCCAGGGCGATCATCAGCGTAAAGACCGGCGCTCCGAGAGATACGCCGGCGATCAGGTCGGTGTTCCCCGTTCTGGCGATGAACCAGGTGTCCACCATATTGTAGACAAGGGAAATGACCATGCTGAACACTACCGGCAGCGCCAGTTTGAAGTATGCTTTGTGTACGGGGACTTTTTCAAAGAGTTCGTTTGCCATGGAATGTGGGTCTCCTTTTTCATAAAATTGTATCGGTGTAACAGCTCGGCTTTCGGCTGCCCTGCCACGTACCGTTTTCTATTTTAACGGCATTGCTTGTGTTTTGTTGTGACATATGGCACAATAAACAAAAATATCGGAAATATTTTACAGATATTGTGGGTGTGTGGTTTGGAATATTTGAGAGTTACGCGGAAAGGCAGGGGGATGGGTCCATGAAAGAGATCGCTGACACAGAGATGCTCAATGACTATATGACAAAGAATCAGATCGAGAATCTTTTTGAAACGAAGCAGCTTCCTTTTCGCCTGTGTGAGTACGACAGGGGAGAGATCTTAAATAATATCCGGGATTCCGGCAGCTGCCTGCAGTTTGTTGTTGCAGGCGAGGTTCAGATCTACGCGGTCCGCAGTGACGGAAACCGGTATCCGCTCTGCTATCTGGACGGTTTTACGGTGCTGGGTGACATGGAATTCTGTGGGGAGGGGAATCTTCCGTTTCTTGTGGAAGCCGTGCGGAAAGTACACTGCATAGAGCTGCCGTTGTATGGCTGTAGAGCCGCGTTATGGAACGATAACACATTCCTGCGTTATCTGCTCCGCTCCGTATCCCATAAACTGGCCCTGGTCTCCCGACAGGACGCGGAATATTCCACATTGGAAGAGAAGTTGCTCCATTATCTGCGGCAGGAATGTCCGGGCGGGCAGATGCACGGTGTGGAACATGCCGCGACCCATCTGCATTGCAGCAGGCGGCAGCTGCAGAGGCTGTTAAGATCGCTGTCAGATCGACAGGTGATAGAGAAGATCGGGAAAGGGATTTACCGGCTGAAAATTTAGAAAATAACCGCAGAATAATGGGCGTGTTTTTCGTTATTTTTCATATTGCAGGATCAAAACGGCAAGCCTATAATAAGAAAGGCGATCAAGGTAATTACGGAGGAAAAAGCGCTATGACCTTTGATTTAAAAAAGGATGGAAAAAGGATTATTGTCATCTGTCTGGCTTCGGTTCTTATGGCGGTCAATATCAAAACGTTTGTCAAGGCGGGAGGTCTGTATCCGGGCGGGGCCACGGGGCTGACGGTTCTGATCCAGAGTATCTTCGAGAGATTTCTGAATATGGAGATTCCCTATTCTCTGGTAAACCTGTTGCTGAATCTGGTGCCGATCTACATTGGATTTCGCTTTATCGGTAAGAAGTTTACGCTGTATTCCTGCCTGATGATCGTACTGACGAGTGTGCTGACGGATATCATACCACAGAGCGCTATTACGTATGATATTCTGCTGATCAGTATTTTTGGCGGCATTATTAACGGTTTTGTTATCAGTATCTGCCTGCTTATGAATGCCACTACAGGCGGTACGGATTTTGTTTCGATCTATCTCTCCGAGAAAAAGGGTGTGGATTCCTGGAATTTTATTCTCGCTTTTAATATAGTGATCATCGGTGTGGCCGGTGTGCTGTTCGGTATGGAGAAGGCGCTTTATTCCATCATCTATCAATATGCTTCAACGCAGATCCTGCATATGCTTTATAAACGGTATCAGAAGCAGACGCTCTTTATCGTGACCAATAAGCCAAACGAGGTCTGCCAGGCCATCAATCTGGCGAGTATGCACGGGGCCACGGTCTTAAGCGGAGAAGGCTCTTATGAGCATCAGAAGCGGCAGGTGGTATATTCCGTCGTCTCCAAGGAGGAGAGCAAACGGGTGATCCGCGCCGTGAAGGAAGCGGATCCGGCCGCGTTTGTCAATGCACTGCGCACGGAGGAACTGTCCGGGCGTTTCTATCAGAAGCCTACGGAGTAATAGGTTTATGATTGCCGCGCTTCATCATCTCACCCATGGTGCCCATCTCTGATATCACAAGATCCGAGGCGTCGATGAGCGCGGAACTGTCCTGTGTCTGGCCTTCGGAAGTAGAGGGGATCGTGCCCTTAAGCTGTCCGGAGATGCTCTCTGCTCTTCGCAGGCAGAAGCTTCTGAGAGTGGAGACGCCCTTCTCGAATTCTTCCGTGCTGCAGAATTTTGTCGGATCGGCTTCTACGTAAGGCGCGATCAAGCGGGTGGTCTCGTCGATCAGGGATGCAAGCCCGTCATTCTCAAAATATTCATTTAAAAATTCCTCAAAGTATTGATGATATAAGTCTGTATATTCTGCGGCGTTGAAGATCCATGCAAGCATCGGCCGGGAATCAATAGAGCCGCCGGAGACAGGGGTGTCGATCGGATAATTGACAAGCTGTGTGGCATCGCTTTCGGATTCAAATCCGCCAAAGGCCAGATTGTAATCCCACGGGATCATGGAAAGCTGCCCGTCCTTTTCATACAAATAATAATTATGGATCATAGCGCCCGTGTAACTGTCGAAATTGAGCACAAAGTTATGTACCACGAAATAGCGGATGACTTCATCTATAGCTACCGTAGTTTCGATCGTTTTGAACTCAGCCTCATTCAGATTTTTCAGCGCTTCGATCAGCCGCGTTTTGTCAGCATCGGAGGGGCTGGTCTTGGCATTGTCGAAAATATTGACATAACTGTCGAATTCGTCGTCGGTATAAATAAGCGCTACATCATTGCCGCCCATGCCCTTAAAGAAGGAGCCGCCTTCGGGCATGTCTGGGAGATCCGGCATGGCAGGAGGATTCTGCATATCCGGGGGGCCTTCGGGCCTGTAAAAATTTCCAAAATCAAATCCCTGTCCGTTTCCGCGTCCGCCGCCCATTTTCATGCTGTCAGGCTTGTACAGCTCCCCATATTCGTTTCCGTAGTTTCGTGCGAGGAAGGATTCTTCCACGCCTTCCACAGCCAGATATAATCCCCAGTCCTGCCCGTTAACCGTGATGTAAACATAGCTGCACAGCGGTGAGTCTACACCGAATTCATGCATCAGTCGATAGGTGAGGTAATCTTTCATATAAGTGTTATCCTGGATGATATTATTCAGGCAAAGTTTGTCAAGACCATAATAATTCATGGCATTGTCATAGTGGTCAAATTCTATCTTGAAGCTGTAGCGGTCATTGCCGTAAGCCGCAACGGAAGAAAGAGAAGTGTTGCCTTTGGCGCGGATCGCCACGTTGCGGAAAGACTCTCCGTCGATGACAACGGCACAATCGGTATACTGTTCGTCGGTACAGGTTTCGATAAAAGAATCCCAATCGTCCATGATGATATCGATCGTATGTACTTCGGCGGTGTTAAAGAGCCGGGAGGCATAACCTGCCGCGGCACTTACCGCCTGTACGCCGAAGCGGCCTGCATTTATAAAGAGGAAAGTAAGCAGCAGCGTGGCAGTCATTATGATACAGCAGATCTTGTCAATGTGTTTGCTGGTCGCCATGTATTGTCTCCTTATTATCGTGTTGCCGTGTTGCGGAATTATCCCATATAATCGCCGTTGTAGCTGACCAGAACGGCGCTGTTCACGCCCTCCATCGCGGCAAGCGTGTTGACGAAGTCGGTGTTGTCGTCTTTCAGCCGGATTTCAAGATTCAGTTCGACGGCGTCCTTTTGCGCGGTCTTACTCTTGACTACGAGGCGGCGCACCTGCTTTTCCAGATATTCGTGGACACGCACCTCACTTGCGTGGTCGGTACAGCTGATCACGGCAATATAGGGATTTATATGTGTTTTCCGGTTGACAAAGACGAGCAGGACAATGCCGATCAGCAGGCTGCCAATGACTGCCAGCGGAATCAGTCCTGCCGCCAGCACGATGCCGACTGCGATCGACCAGAAGAGAAAGGCGATATCCAACGGCTCCTTGATGGCGGTACGGAAGCGGACGATGGACAGGGCGCCTACCATACCAAGGGAAAGCACCACATTGGAAGTCACAGCCAGAATGACAAGGGTCGTGATCATGGTGAGGGCGATCAGCGTCACGCCGAAACTGGAAGAGTACATGACGCCGGAAAAGGTTCTTTTATAGACAAAAAAGATGAACATGCCGACGCCGAAAGCCAGCAGCAGCGCCAGCGACATGTCGAAAAGACTGATACTGGTGATATTATTGAGGAAACTTGATTTGAAAATGTCGTTAAAAGTCATGATCTGTTCTCCATTCTATGATTGATGAAATGAAACTGTATGAACGCAGTTTTTTATCTTTATGTGCTGCAGGCTTTTTATACAGATATATCTTATCCATAAATTCTGCAGGCGGCGTATTTGGAAAAGGCGCAGACGCTGCGCGCGTTGAGCTGTACCACATCCCGGATGATATCGGGCAGATAAGCATCCCATTTGACTTCCAGAATGATCGGGGCGTCTCCTGCCGGTATGGTGATACATTCAGGATTCAGAAAGTCAGTACAATGCAGGGCGGTACGGAGATTGTAGTCGATCGTTACTCTGACATTACCGGCCGGAAACAGGTAAGGTTCTCTTGTATAATCAACGATCGTTTTAGGCCGAAGCCGCTGAGAGGATATTTTGGAGTAGAATTCGGTAACAAGAGGATCCGTACTGTGACGCATCCATGTATAGTCGCCATCCACGATCGCCTGCGCCTCATCTTTTTTTAAGACGGCGCTCAGTTTTTCTCCCAGTCCGCCGGTTTTGCTTTTCTTCTCCAGATGGATCAGGGAAGTGTCTCTGTTATAGCAGCGGATGCGGAATTTTTCGCGCCTGCTTACGCCGTCCAGTTTTTCGCGGAGCGCCCTGTCTGCAGGATCGTCGAAGTACAGACTGCGGATCTCATATTTTCCGTTTATGGCGTGAGGATCGGGCGTCATGACGGCGGGAAGCCGTCCCTGCAGGATGATCATGTCGGATAAGTTTATGATATGTTTCCATTCGTGGCGGTAAGCCATAGGCAGCAACCTCCCTTTGCAGTGTTCGTGCAGGCGAACCTGTCCTGCAGTTTTCTAATAAAAAATGCCCGATAGGTGAACCCGTTACTGTGTAAATTGCTGTATGAGGGGAAGCACTTATGAAGATGAAGGTATCGGCCTATCGGGCATGGTGTCATTTTATGGCAAAAATAAGGAGAAACTATGTTCAAAATGAGAAGATTTTGTGTCCGGAAGATTTACCGTGGGCTGAGGATGTTTTTGTAAAAGAGGGCTTGACAAACGCAAAGCGGCATCCCTATAATAAGATATCTTTGAAAGGAAGAGGTGGAAAGATGACGAAGTAA
>OFGO01001135.1_pt1 | contig 20899 bp, 18 predicted proteins | sample 1521761 | NCBI WGS metagenome assembly OFGO01 (sample SAMEA3504128, study PRJEB24116) | mouse gut metagenome | biome: mouse gut; feature: mouse-associated habitat; material: faeces | place: Denmark | collected 2011
ATTGTTGATACTCTGCCTGTCAAAAAGTCGATTTAATTAAAAGATGAAATACTAGGGTTGTGGAAAGGTCACTATGCCCTAACATTTCCCTGATACAATCCAAAGGTACACCGTTCGCGTTCAGATTGCCTGCACTTTCCTTGCTTTGGTATCTTCTCTAAGATTGCGGTCAAGGGATTGACAAACTTATTTTATGCTGGAATAGTGTATAATATCTGTAAACAGGAGAAATCATAGAGGACTATCCAGACGACTTTCCTCACCCCAGTTGCCTTGTTTATGGACATACAAAAGAAAATGACATATTGCATGTTGTTGCCGGCTCAGATAACAATAGTTTGTTTTTTATAACAGCTTATTTTCCGAACACTGATAAATTTGAAAAAGATTTAAAAACAAGAAAGGGGCAATAATCATGTGTATGTATTGTAAATGCAAAACCACAATTTCATCTTTGACAACCCATGTAGTCAATTATAAAGACTGTATTATTATTATCAAAAACGTGCCTTGTGAAGAATGTGAACAATGCGGTGAAAAATATTATTCAGATGAAGTTGCAATGCAGTTGGAATACCTTGTCAATACAGCGAAACAGCTTATGCAAGAAGTTGCTGTCATTGATTATTCCAAAGCGGCATAATCTGTTTGGACGTATGAACCAAAAAACCGTTGAAAGCAACCGGCTCCGCCATGCATAAACAACCATATCAACCACTGGTATCAAAAACTTCATCTGTCAGGAATGATACAATTTCACAAAATAAGGACAGTCTGCCAACAGGAACGCAACTGTACTGAGTTGTTACCTCGCGCAAATAGCATAAGCGCTCACTCCGCTTCACTTTATATTTACTCTTAACTTTACCTAAGACCCTTATCGAATTTATTGCGGACTCTCTCTTTACCTCAATGCCGTATGTTTCCGTTCCTCCTCCTCAAAAACCCGGCGAATCCGTTTCAGCAGTTCTTCGGAATGAAAAGGTTTCAATATATAATCACGGATCCCTAACTTTGCACTCTCCAGAACAGTCCCCTTATCTTCCACGCCCGTAAGCATGATCACCGGTATGTCCGCCCGATCCGGCATAGCGCGCATTTCCCGCAGCGTCTCAATACCATCCTTTTGCGGCATTTGAATATCCAGCAGAATAAGATCCGGCTTTTCCTGCTCCAGATATTTCAAAGCCCTTACCCCTGAATTAATAGTGATTACTTCATAATCGTCCCGCAAAGTACTCGAAATACGCGTTAAAATAATTGCAGTATCATCTACCGCTAAAATACATTTTCTAGCTTCTCCTCCCTCTGTTTGGCTCATTTGTCTTCCTCCTCCTCTTCAAGTATATGTAAAAGCTGATCCAAAAGTTCCTCCGCATTGTCGTCCTCATATAACTTCAGTTGTTTCCGAATCTGCAAAAGGCGTTCTTCCATATCTTTTGGCAATTCATAAAGCAATATTTTCTCTACCCTTTCCGAACTCTCCTGTGATCGAAAATGCTTCAATTCTTCCAAAGCTGTCGCTGTTTGTTCCCGCAGCTCCCGAATCGGCGGACAGGGAAGTTTTTCTTTTCTGGCAGCCTCCTGTCTGCGCTGCTCCAAAAACTGTCCGATATTGGCCAGAAGAGTCTCATATTCCGCTAATAACGCCGGAAATTGATCGGAAATAAATTCCCTGTCCTCCTGTACGGCGGCATTTTCCTGCGCGCGGGCCATAGACGAGACATTCATAGCCCCAATATTTGCCGATGCGCTTTTTAGTCCATGTACTTCTATCTGATAACGCAAAATATCCGACTCCACCAGCTCTTGCAGAAGTTTTATCTTTTGTCTGCCATCCATAAAGTAAAGCTCCAGCAGATCCACAAAGCCTTCTTCATCGCCGGAATAATATTGCATCGCCACTTCCATATCCACTCCGTCAATCCGGAAATCTGACGGATCCAGCGGATTAGACTCCCCTTCTCCACTTTCCCTCTGTCTGTATTTTTCAGGAACCCAGCGCAGCAAAAGCTGATTCAGTTCCTTCCTATCAAGAGGTTTTGCAATGAAATCCTGGAAGCCGCATTCCAGAAAATGTTCTCTCATCCCTTCCATGGCATTAGCGGTCAACGCTACCATAACAGGCGTAATCCCGTTTTCGCCGCAGTCCTTGCGGATGATCTCCGCCGTTTCAATACCGTCCATCCCAGGCATCATATGATCCATAAAAATAATATCATACCGGACGGAGCGTACCAATTCAATCGCCTCCGGCCCGCTCCCCGCCTCGGTCAAGTCAAAAGCATAATTTTTCAGGAAGCCTCTGGCCACTTTGCGGTTGATCACATTATCATCCACAATAAGCACTTTTACGCCAGGCGCAGTAAAAATATCCGTCATTTTCCGTTCTGACTGCGGAATCTCCGGCATCTCCGAAACCGGGCGCACATCGACAATCTTCTGAGGAATCATGATCGTAACCGTCGTCCCTTTGCCATAGGTGCTTTCTACCCCAATGGTGCCACCCATCAGTTCTACCAGCTGTTTCACAATGGCGAGCCCCAAACCGGTACCTTCCGCGCTCCGGTTCCTTTTGGAATCCACTTGCCGGAAATCTTCAAAAATCTTGCCAAGATCTTTTTCCTGAATACCGCAGCCGGTATCCTCCACATGGAAAATAAGCATTTCCTCGTCCGTATCCCTTCCGGGTTTCCCTGTTATATATACGCGCACATATCCCTTTTTCGTAAACTTTATGGCATTGTTGATGATATTGATCAGAATCTGCTTGATTCTGCCATCATCGCCTTTGTAACGGCAGGGAATCGTTTCGTCACATTCATATTTCAGGATCAGCCCCCGCTGGGAAGCAGCCATATCCATCATTCCTATAATTTCATCCGCCATAACCTTTATGTAATAGTCTACATACACCAGCTCCATTTTGCCCGCTTCTACTTTGGACAAATCCAAAATATCGTTGATAATGGCCAGCAGACTTTTTGCCGCGGACTGCACATCCTTGGCATGGGCATAGATTTCAGTGTCTCCGCATTCCTCCATGATAATATCATTCAACCCGATGATAGCATTCATCGGAGTCCGTATCTCATGGGACATATTGGCAAGGAATTCACTTTTCGCGATACTCGCCTTCTCCGCCTGATGCCTCACCCGCTTGATTTCATCAATATAAGTCTCCGTATCTGTCATATCCAAAATCAAAATAACGCAGCCTTGTATCTTGCCGCTTTCATCTACGATTCGCTTGTTATGGCTTTCGTAATGCTGCTCATCAATCGAAAAACTTTGGGGGGTATCCTCATTCAGCATTTCCTCCCGGAAATCTTCCACTACCCGGATATTCTCTCCCAGCCTATGGGCCGGCAGACGGGTAAAAATCTTCGCAGCCGCACTATTATAGCTGACCAGCCGTTCATGATCGTCCAGCACGATCACCCCGTCGCCCAGGCTCTCCAGAACTTTTGCTGCCGCCAAATGGCGGAAATCATAATTACGGCGGCTCCAGACCACAATAACCACTAAAGCCATAGATATAGTCACCGTCACCGGCGTAAAATCAAATACTTCTACAAATTTACAAACATAAGCTGCCAGCACAATAACAGGCACGGTGGAAATTCCGAGAATCGTCCAATACTGACGATTGACCTGCTGGTCTAAGCGCTCGCGGATGGCTCTTATCAGCGTACATATGCAAAGAGTATAGGGAATAATAATACGGCTGAACATAAAAAATATATACAGAGGGCCATAGGTAATGCTGATATGGTAAAATCCATTCGCATCTGCCCCCCATTGAACGTCCTTATAGAAAAGGCCATACCAGTTAAAAAATACGGAAGGCAGGGCAAAGAAACTGATAGCGCCGAGAACTCTTAATAACTTTTTCGGCGGAACAATATAACAATAAATATAGATAAACCAGCAATAGCAAAGCGGCACAAAAACGGAACCTACATTTTCCACTATCACCGCCGTCATAGCCGCTTCAACCGTCTGCGCAGTCAGCTCCAATAAATAACCCACATTCTGTACCATCGAACCGCACAGAATGAGGATCAGCAACTTCTGTTCTTTTGCTCCATCCCCATTCAGCAGAAGGAACAAAGCTACCATAGTCAGGCATATACCAAAACATTCCAATCCAATGACGAAATCTACCATATTACCTCTCCACCTGTTTGCGCCTTTATCAGCCGACATAACAACTTTTTATTTATTTTCGCAGACAGTAAGCCAAGATGCCATGTTCCCATGAACATATGGCAAATGCCTCCTGATATTTCATACTAAAAATACAATATTACAATTTTTCCACAGTGTCAAGAAATAGCTATAACGGCCTTATAGCGCCGGTTTTATGCAATAAATAAAAGATAACATTTGGGGGATTATGCAAGAACACTCGTCATTGAAAATGGTGTAGTATGCAATGAAATTGATGGAATAAAAAAAGAGGAATGGCAGCTTAATAAAATGCATGCAAAAAGCGGGTGATGGGAATCGAACCCACGTGTCCAGCTTGGAAGGCTGGTGTTCTACCATTGAACTACACCCGCGCAAATGCCCTGATGCTGCGATTCTATATGATAAGTCGGGGTGACAGGATTCGAACCTGCGACCTCCTGGTCCCAAACCAGGCGCTCTAGCCAAGCTGAGCCACACCCCGGCATACAGACATTGCCTGCATGTATCAACACTTCATTTTCCTTCCGGAAGCTTTCCGGCCAAATCAGATTTGGCCAAAAATATTACTTTTACAGTATAACGCCCCGGAGGTCCCCTGTCAAGTTTTATCGTTTTTTCTATAAATATTCCACGTCAAAACGTATATCCTCTTCTTCCACATTCATGACTATGTAAGAAGGCCTGCGCCCCTCCTGCCTGGGATAGGAGAGGCTTCCCGGGTTCACCGCCATGACGCTGCCCTTCCTGTCAACCACCGGTTTATGGGTATGCCCGTACATTACGATATCCATGCCCCTGGCAGCCGCCTCCCGTCTGATCACTTCATTTCCCATGGATACACAGTAATTATGCCCGTGTGTCACCCACACCTTATAAGCCCCCAGCTTCAGTTCCAGTTCTCTTGGCAGGCAGGAAAAGAAATCATTATTGCCCAGCACCAGCTGCACCGGACAGTCCGCGGCCTGTGTGAGCGCGTATTCACTTCCCTCCACATCACCGCAGTGAATGACCAGATCCGGTTTTACCAGTTCCAGAACCTTAAAATAATTTTCGTTTTTCCTATGGGTATCGCTGACAATCAACACTTTCATAGCTTTTTCAGTTCCTCTTTCATAAGCCTCAGCGCCTTCCCCCTGTGACTGACCAGATTCTTCTCTTCTTCCGTCAGTTCCGCCGTGGTCCTTCCCATTTCAGGTACATAGAAAATAGGATCGTATCCGAAACCATGGCTTCCTTTCTCCCCGTACCCGATTCGTCCCTCTATGGTGGCCCTGACAGTCATTTCCCTGCCATCCGGAAACGCCGCGGCTATGGCGCATACAAACCTGGCCGTGCGCTGTTCCTCCGGCACCCCTTCCAGCCTTTTGATCAAATTAGCGTTTTTGATGCTGTATGAAGTATCTTCCCCCAGATATCTGGCAGAATAAATGCCCGGCTCCCGGTTCAGATAGTCAATCTCCAGCCCCGAATCGTCTGCCAGCACCAGCTCCCCGGATGCCGCTGCCACTGCCCTGGCTTTAATCAGGGCATTTTCCTCGTAAGTCTTTCCGTCTTCCACAATATCCGCCGTAATGCCTGCCTCTTTCATGGAAAGGATTTCCGGATAAGTGTCTTCCAGGATCATCCTGATTTCCTTCATCTTTCCCTCATTGCCGGTGGCAAATATCAGTCGTTTTCTCTTCGTTTCCATTCCGTTCGTCTTCCCTTCCCATCCTGCCCTGATTCCGGAGCCCGCCCGCAGGTCCGGCCCGCCTCCCTTTTTCTCAGGCTTTCGGCCTGGGCGGCTTCGCCCCCAGATACTGATAATAATACGCTTTCATCATACCATTATAAATCTTGCGGTTCTTGTCCGCCTTGCGCCCTATGGCCTGCTCTGCCCCTTCGTATGCCGAAATCAGGTACATGCTCCAGGAATCCAGCGCCCGGTACCTCTCGCCGATGGTTTTATACAGGCCCGGCATTTTCTCCTTGTCGTGAAGCCGCTCGCCGTAAGGCGGATTTGTAATAATAAAACCATATTTTTTCGGATGGCTCAGCTGTTCCACATCTCTTCTCTGGAAATGTATCAGCGACTCCACTCCCGCCGCCTTTGCGTTTTCCCGTGCAATACTTATCATGTGGTCATCAATGTCATATCCCTGTATATCCGGCTTTACCCCCAGGTCTACCAGGTCTTCCGCCTCCTCCTGGGCATCTTCCCAGACGCTTTTCGAGACAATGTGCCTCCAGCTTTCCGCGGTGAAATCCCGGTTCATGCCCGGCGCCATATTGGCGGCCATCATGGCAGCCTCAATGGGAAAAGTACCGCTGCCGCAAAAGGGATCCACCAGAATACGGTTCTTGTTCCAGGGTGTCAGCATAATCAGTGCCGCCGCCAGGTTCTCCGCTATGGGCGCCTGGGCCACCAGCTTCCTGTACCCCCTCTTGTGCAGGGATTCCCCCGTACTGTCAAGTCCTACCGTCACCTGGTCTTTCAGCAGAAACACCCTCACCGGGAATCCTGCCCCTTCCTCCGAAAACCAGCTGATATGGTACACGCCTTTCAGCCTTTCCACCATAGCCTTCTTCATAACGGACTGGATATCGGATGGGCTGAACAGTCTGGATCTGACACTGGCGGCCTTGGCCACCCAGAACTTTCCGTCTCTTGGTATGTATTCCTCCCAGGGAATGGCCCTGGTTCCCTGAAACAGTTCTTCAAAAGTTTCCGCATGAAAACTTCCTATTTTAATCAAAATACGCTCTGCGGTCCGCAGGAAAATATTTCCCCGGCACAAGGCTTCTTCGTCTCCGAAAAAAGTCACCCTGCCATCCGTCACCTCAGTGACATCATACCCAAGCCTCTCGATCTCTTTCCTGAGAACGGATTCCAGGCCAAAATGGCAGGGTGCTATCAACTCAAATTTTCTCACTCTTTTATACCCCCCGCATATCGCAGTCCCTCCTGCAATGCTGTAACCAGCCCGGAATCCCGCATCCGGACTTCTCCTCAAAGAAAAACGGTTCCATTCTGTCAATTATGTAAATAGGGCCACTGAAAGCAGTGCCCCTATTACCGGAAAAACCTTAGAAATTGTTGTTCTGGTTGTTCTGGTTCTTGCTCTGGTTCTGATTGTTCTTGTTCTGGTTCTGGTTCTGATTGTTTTTGTTCTGGTTGTTCTGATTCTGGCTGTTCTTGCAATTCTCAGAATTGTTTGTACCGTTGTTGTACTTATTGTTGTCCATTTCTTTCCTCACATCCTGCCGCATCCGCGGCGTTCCTGTCAGAAACCGCTGATCATACGCAGTTCCTTGTTATCGGTTACAGGACTAGTATTGGAAAAAGAAGAAAGATTTATGCTTCTGTTTTTTAGTACTTTAGTACTATTCAAACTGCCCGGAAACGCTTCCCATCATTGAAACCAGTCCCGAAAAGCCTTCACCAGAAATACCACCACGAAAATGGGCACTAATATAGGCAGCAGCGCCGCCAGTAAGGAAAATACCGCCCCCAGAATCATCACAATGATCAGGAGCACAAGCGCAACCCAGGCCCATACCGGCACTTTGGAAAAGCGCCGTACATGCGTCTGTCCGGACTGTTCATAAGGCTGGTATTCCTCCCTCTCCCAGGGGGCTTCCCCTGCAGTGTGCTGCCCCTGCTTCCCGGTTTCCGCAATGGTTCTGGCAATCAGTCTGGGATCACCAAGCTCTTCCAGTACCGTTTCCTCGCTTTTTCCCTTCCGGATCTCGGTATTGATATAGTCTTCATAAAACTGCAGATTTTCTATCACCTGCCCCGGAGCCACCCTGCCGTTCAGCGCCAGCCGCAGCATTTCCAAAAAGTCTTGTTTCGTCATATTGTACTCCTGCTCACCACTTCTGTTTCGGGCAGTTGTTCTTCCCCACTGCCGCCCGAAGCTCCACATAACATCCGCAAATGCGGCACATTCCCTCCAGCAGCAGCCCGCATTCCCCACAGACTGCCAGACGCTGTTCATAAAGGGATTCGGATGCCCTGATATCCTTGTCCAGATTCGCAATATATTCCCGCAGGGAACGAAAATAATCCTCCCGCCCTGCCATATCCCTGATCAGACATTTTCTGCATAAACGCAGGTTTTCTCCTCCCATACGGCCTCTCCCTGCCCCGAACACGCCATCATTGCGCAGACCAGACCCATCCGCCGGACAGATCCCGGGCAGCAGACGCAAAACGGCCTGATTCCTGAGTGTAATTATACTTATTTTACCTTATAAAATCAATCCAAAGTTTTCCTCCGAAAAGATTTTCCCGAAATTTCCCGCAGCCTCACCGGAAAATCATCTCTCATTGTCCGGTCTGCCGGCATTTCTGTCCGTATAACAGTCCAGCCAGCCCACTGTCTCGTTTGCAGGACGGCCGTACATATTGCAGCACTTTCGGGAAATCTCCCCCTCACTGCTCTTGTCTTCATCCATCTCCACACTCATACGTACCACGCCCCTGCCCGTTTCCCCGTCCAGATGTTTCAGGATAGCTTCTATCAGCTTATCATCATCCATATTCCGGCTCCTTCCATGTTTACCATGCCATATGTCAGAAAAAAGTAAAACCTGATTCTATAAAACAAATGGCCGGAACGCTCTCATTACAAAGCTTTCCCGCCACTCACATAACAATCGTCCCAAACGGACACATCCCATATATAATATGCACAAACCCGGAACAATGCATACATAAATACAAAAAACGTGCGTTAGAGGATTCGAACCCCCGACCTTTTGGTCCGTAGCCAAACGCTCTATCCAGCTGAGCTAAACGCACATTCTGCAAGTCCTATCGACACCTGCAACGATACCCATTATACCTCCTGCCATATCAAAAGTCAAGAAGTATTTTCAAATTTTTGATGATTTTTGATGATTTCCATTGTGATACGAAAAAAGGATTTTCACGTTTTTCTATCATTTTTCCATGTTCGGATTGCTTTTTCAGGAAGTATCCTTTATACTGTTGACATGTTGCCCGCAAAAAAGCAATGGGATTTACGTTTTACCGTCCTTCCATTTTTCATAAATAAGATTATTTTATCATCCAAAGGAGACACAATTTGAATTCATACACACAGAAATATGTTCCGGAATTGCACACATCACTGATGCCCACAGCCGAGATAGAAGGTTTTCTGGTCCGTCCGGGCCTTTTCGATGTACACGGAGCCATGATGCTCCCCGTTGGTGTCAATTTCACCGTCCACACCCATTACGGCACTTCCTGCACGCTCCTTCTCTTCCATAGAAACGCCCATTCCCCCTATGCCCGCCTTCCCTTTCCGGAAGCCTACAAAATCGGGGATGTCTATTCCATGATCGTATTCGGCCTGGATATTGAAGAATTTGAATACGCCTATCAGATCGACGGCCCCTATGAACCGGAAAACGGTCTGACTTTCAACCGCAACGCCATTCTGCTGGATCCATATGCCCGCTCGGTGGCAGGCCAGCGGCTCTGGGGCAGCGTAAAATCCGGCAGTTACCACGCCCGTGTCATACGGGATGTGTTCGACTGGGGGGACATGCCCCAGTCCTCCCGTACCATGAGCGACCTGGTTATTTATGAACTCCATGTCAGGGGCTTCACCTACCATCCCTCCTCAGGCGTGACACACCGGGGCACTTTTGCGGGACTTATGGAAAAGATCCCTTACTTAAAAGAGCTGGGAATCAACGCCGTGGAGCTGATGCCCATTTTTGAATTTGACGAGACCATGAACGCCCGGAATGTGGACGGGAAAAAGCTTCTGGACTACTGGGGATATAATACCGTCGGTTTTTTTGCCCCAAACACCAGTTATATTTCCCGGGATGAATACAATCAGGAAGGCACCGAATTAAAACTTCTGATCAAGGCCCTTCACGACAACGGCATCGAAGTGATCCTGGACGTGGTATTCAATCACACTGCAGAAGGAAATGAAAAGGGGCCCACTTTCTGCTTCAAGGGTTTTGACAATAAAGTATATTATATGCTGACGCCCAACGGAAATTATTACAACTTCAGCGGCTGCGGCAACACTCTGAACTGCAACCACCCCATTGTCCGCCTGCTGATCCTGGAATGCCTGCGATACTGGGCCGTGAGTTACCGGATCGATGGCTTCCGTTTCGACCTGGCCAGCATACTGGGCCGCCACGAGGACGGTTCGCCCCTGAACAACCCTCCCCTTCTGGAACTGCTCGCCTCGGATCCCGTACTGCGCAATGTAAAGCTGATCGCCGAAGCCTGGGACGCGGGCGGTTTATACCAGGTGGGAAAATTTCCGGCCAGCAAGCGATGGGCCGAATGGAACGGACGATACCGGGATTCCATCCGGGCTTTTCTAAAAGGAGATTTCTGGTATTCCTGGGAAGCTGCCTGGAGTATTTCCGGTTCCGGCGATCTGTACGGCGGTTTTTACTCCGCTAACAATAACAATTATGCGGGCTACAATTCCTGTGTGAACTTCCTCACCTGCCATGACGGCTTCACACTTTACGATCTCTATTCCTACAACACAAAGCACAACGAGCAAAACGGATGGAACAATACGGACGGAACCGATGACAACCGCAGCTGGAACTGCGGCGCGGAAGGCGACACCGACAACCCGGAGATTCTTTCCCTCCGCTTCCGAATGATCCGCAATGCCTGCACCGTGCTGATGTGCAGCAGGGGCACGCCAATGTTTCTGGCAGGGGACGAATTCGGCAATTCCCAGTACGGCAACAATAACGCCTATTGCCAGGACAATGAAACCTCCTGGCTGGACTGGAGCCTGCTGGACAAAAACCGGGACTTATTTGACTTTTTTAAATTCATGATCGAATACCGCCGGAAACACCCCGTAATACGCAAGATGCTTCCCGCTGCCGTCTGCGGCATGGAACCGCTCCACACACACAATGTCAATGCGGAGGAAGTCCACATTCCCAGGGACGCTTCCACCTTCGCCATCAGTTTTGCCGGATACAACCCGGAAACCGGAACCGACGACCTGGTGTATATTGCCATCAACTCCCACTGGGAAGATGTGCGCATTACGGTTCCCGAACTGGACTGTCACCTGGGCTGGTACCTAAGTGTGAGCACCTGGGGAGACGGACAGGGAAATTATTTCTACCCGGAAGGGGAGGAAGTCCGCATTGACCGGGAATTTATCATGCATCCCCGCTCCGTGGCCGTGTTCACCGGCCGGGAATACATGTGACTTTCCGGGTATTTCATATTTTTTTAACAAAAGAAACGCCGGCGTCTGTATTGATTTTCCGTTTTTTGTGCTATACTGTATGCGGGGCAGCCGGATGTGCGGAAATGCAACGCCGACCCCCGGAAAAAACGCCGGCAGAACCGGAACTGCTCCGGAACAGGAGGAAATACATGCTGGAATTACAGGATCTTTGTTTTCAGGTGTCGGATGACGCCGACAAGCAGAAAGAAATCATCAGGGATGTAAACCTGACCTTCCAGGATCATGCCTTCATTGCCATCACCGGCCCCAATGGCGGCGGCAAATCCACTCTGGCAAAGCTGATCATGGGAATAGAACAGCCCACTTCGGGCAGAATTGTTTACAATGGCACAGATATCACAAAAATGAATATCACGGAAAGGGCAAAGCTGGGAATCAGCTTCGCATTCCAGCAGCCGGTCCGTTTTAAAGGCATCAAGGTGCGGGATCTGATCCGGCTGGCGGCGGGAACCGACATTCCCTTTTCCTCCATTTGCGATTATCTTTCCAGGGTAGGGCTCTGTGCAAGGGACTATGTCAACAGGGACGTGGACGCCAGCTTATCCGGCGGGGAATTAAAAAGAATTGAGATTGCCACCATCATCGCCCGCGGCACTCCCCTCTCCGTTTTTGACGAACCGGAGGCCGGCATCGATCTCTGGAGTTTCAGCAATCTTATCCAGGTTTTTGAAAAAATGCACCGGGAAAGCGATCGTTCCCTGATTATCATCTCCCATCAGGAACGGATCCTGAATATCGCGGATGAAATCGTGGTGCTCTCCGGCGGAAATGTGCAGGCAAGGGGCAGACGCAAAGACATCCTGCCAGAACTGCTGGAAGGAACCCAGAGCTGCAAATTTTATGCGGCCGCCCAGCCATAACGGATACCCGCCGGCATAAGCATGTGCCAGACACTGTTTCCCCCTGCTCCCTGAGGGTACGCAAGGCAATGCATACAGTGACAAGAATCAGAAACGAGGACATGGATATGGACCAAATTCAGAAAAACTTACTCGAGCAAGTGGCAGGACTCCATGAAATGCCTGCCGGAGCTTACAACATCCGCGCAAACGGACAGAGCGTAAACCGCTCCACCACCGCCAATATCGACATTGTAAGCAAGGAAGACGGTTCCGGCATCGATATCCGGATCCGGTCCGGCACCCGGAAAGAAAGCGTGCATATCCCGGTGGTTTTGAGCCAGAGCGGGCTGACGGAACTGGTGTCCAACGACTTTTACGTGGGGGACGACTGTGATGTTACAATTGTTGCAGGATGTGGAATACACAACAGCGGCGACAGTGACAGCCGTCACGATGGCGTCCACAGTTTTTACATAGGAAAAAACTCCCATGTAAAATATGTGGAAAAACATTACGGAAGCGGTGACGGCAAAGGCGGGCGCATCATGAACCCCGAGACTTTGGTGGAGCTGGGAGAAAACAGTTTCCTGGAGATGGAGACGGTGCAGATCAGGGGCGTGGACTCCACCAGGCGCACCACCTCGGCCCGTCTGGCAAACGGCGCCAGGCTCGTTGTCACGGAAAAGCTGATGACCCACGGCAGCCAGACTGCAGAGACCTCTTTCCATGTGGATCTGGACGGTGCGGACTCCAGCGCCAATATCATCTCCCGCTCCGTGGCCAGGGACGACTCCCGGCAGATTTTCTACTCCAAAATCAATGGGAAAAACCGCTGTAAAGGCCATTCCGAATGTGATGGCATCATCATGGACCGGGCAAAAATCAGCGCCATCCCGGAGATCACGGCCGATCACCTGGACGCGGAACTGATTCACGAAGCCGCCATTGGCAAGATCGCCGGAGACCAGATCATCAAGCTGATGACCCTGGGTCTGTCAGAGACAGAGGCGGAAGCCCAGATTGTAAATGGATTTTTAAAATAAACCGGCATAAATCATGCGCCTCCGGGAAAGACTACCATGGATTCTATTTGATGCAAATTCAGATTCCATTCCCGGAGGTTATTTTTATGGATAAAAAAACACCTGAACATCTCACCAGAACCGTCCAGACCATAGACGGCTGCCAGGCTGCCGCCCATGTGGCCTACGCCTACAGCGAGGCTGCCGCCATTTTTCCCATCACGCCTTCTTCCCCCATGGCAGAACTTTGTGAGGAATGGGCCGGGGACGGCCGGAAAAATATCTACGGCCAGAAAATGATCGTCTCCCAGATGCAGTCAGAAGCCGGCGCGGCAGCGGCAGTCCACGGCGCGCTGCTGACAGGCTGTCTGGCCACCACTTTCACCTCCTCCCAGGGTCTGCTTCTGATGCTGCCCAACCTGTACCGCATGGCAGGGGAACTGCTTCCCGGCGTCATCCATGTGGCGGCAAGAACCATCGCCACACATGCGCTGTCCATCTTCGGGGATCATTCCGACATTTATGCCTGCCGTCAGACAGGCGTGGCCATGTTTTCCCAGAGCAGCGTCCAGGAAGTCATGGATCTCTCCCCGGCAGCCCATCTGGCGGCCCTGGAAGGACGGATTCCTTTTCTGAATTTCTTTGATGGCTTCCGCACCTCCCATGAACTCCACAAAATAAAGGTCTGGGAATACGAAGATCTGAAGGAAATGCTGGATATGGACGCCGTAAAACGGTTCCGGGAACAATCCCTTCACCCCTCTCACGGAAAAGTGTATGGTTCCGCACAGAATCCCGATATCTTCTTCCAGACCAGGGAAGCTTCCAATCCTTTTTACCGGGAACTGCCCCGGATTGTGGAGGCACAGCTGGAAAAAATCAACCGCCGCCTGGGAACCTCCTACGGGCTGTTCGACTACTACGGCGCTCCCGACGCGGAACATGTCATCATTGCCATGGGAAGCATCTGCGAAACCATAAAAGAATATATCGACAGCGTCCCCGGGGAAAAATACGGCCTGATCAACGTCCATCTCTACCGCCCCTTCAGTATCAGCCATTTGAAAGCAAAAATTCCCTCCTCCGCGCGGCGGATTACGGTCCTGGACCGCACCAGGGAACCCGGCTCAGCAGGGGAACCGCTTTACCTGGATGTGGTATCCTCGCTGGTGCAATGCGGAATTTCGGTTTCCGGCACCCCCGGGGAGGCAGACTGCCAGGGCATCCGGATTTACTCCGGCCGCTACGGCCTAAGCTCCAAGGATACCACTCCCGCCCAGGTTGCTGCCATCTATGAAAACCGCACAAAAGCCCGTTTTACCGTGGGAATTACGGATGACGTGACCCATTTGTCCCTGGACATTCCCTCCCTTGCCGATCCCGGGCCCGCAGACATTGTGGCCTGCAAATTCTGGGGTCTCGGGGGCGATGGCACGGTCAGCGCCACGAAAAATGCCATCAAAATCATCGGCGGCCACACGGACTTAAACGCCCAGGGATATTTTGAGTATGATTCCAAAAAATCCCGGGGTCTGACCATCTCCCATCTGCGTTTTGGAAAAAGTCCCATCCGGAGCGCCTACGGTATCCACAAGGCCGATTTTGTGGCATGCCACAATCCCTTATATCTTCACAAGTACAACATGGTACAGGAACTGAAAGATGGCGGAACCTTCCTTTTGCATTTTCACCTTTCCGAAGAAGATTCCGGAAATGGGGTGCAGGAAGACAATTCCCTGAAAAAAGCCCTGGAAGACTATCTGCCGGGCCAGGTAAAGCGCTTTCTGGCAGAACACTCCATCCGTTTTTTTGTGATCAATGCACTGGGCATCGGCAAGGAAACCGGGTTAAACAGTAAAATCAGCACCATCCTCCAGGCGGCCTTCTTCGCAGTGTCAGGCCTTCTGGATCCCGAGAGCGCCAAATCATATATGTACGAATTTGCAGAAAAAAGTTACGGGAAAAACGGCGAAAAAATCCTGAAAATGAACCGGACCGCCATCGACAGAGGATTTGCGGAAGTACAGGAAATTCCCATTCCGGCTCACTGGCGTGACTGCCCGGATTCTGCCTCCCTGGACAACACACCCCTGCCCGACCGGCCGGAAATGATGGACTTTGTCAGGAACATCCAGCAGCCCGTGACGGACCAGCGCGGAAATGAGCTTCCCGTCTCCGCCTTTCTCCCCTATGCGGACGGATTCACGCCTCCGGGAAGCACCGCCCATGAGCGAAGAAACGTTGCCACGGAGATTCCTGTGTGGAAATCCGAAAATTGTATTCAGTGCAACCAGTGTTCCCTTGTGTGTCCCCATGCCGTGATACGCCCTGCCGTCCTGGACAAGGAGACCCTGGCCGGCGCCCCGGAAGGACTCCGCGGCATTCCCATGTTCGGCATGGACGGCTATACCTTTGCGGTCACACTCTCTCCGGAAGACTGCACCGGATGCGGCACCTGCGCGGCGGTGTGTCCCGGAAAGCGCACAAGCCCGGATGCCGAACCGGCAAAGGCCCTGGAAATGGTGCCCGTCAACCGGCTTCGCAAAGAGGGCAGCCTGCCCCTGCGCCAGGAAATATTTGATTACTGCAAGCCGCTTCTCCCCTGCCGGGAAGCCCTGGAAAAATTCCGGCCCGACACTCCCAAAGGCAGCCAGTTCCTGCGTCCCCTCATGGAATTTTCGGGGGCATGTGCCGGCTGCGGGGAGACTGCCTATGTGAAACTGCTGACCCAGCTCTTCGGTTCCCGGATGTATATTGCCAACGCCACGGGATGCTCCTCCATCTGGGGAAACTCCTCGCCATCCTGCGCCTACGCCCTGGATCAGGACGGACACGGCCCTGCCTGGTCCAATTCCCTGTTTGAAGACGCCGCGGAATTTGGCTACGGGATGCTGCTCTCCCGGGAAGCGGCAGCCCTGCGCGAAAAATCCGGTTCCCCGCAGGCCACCGGCAATCCTGCTGCCCCTTCGTGCCCCCATGACACCATCCAGTGGATCATAGGCGGCGACGGCTGGGCATATGACATCGGTTTCGGCGGCCTGGACCATGTGCTGGCCAGCGGAAAAAATATAAACATCCTGGTTTTGGACACGGAAGTCTATTCCAACACCGGAGGCCAGGCGTCCAAAGCCACGCCCACCGGCTCCACCGCCAAATTTATCTCCGGCGGAAAAAAGACGCGAAAAAAAGATCTGGCCTCCATGGCCATGACCTACGGAAATGTATATGTGGCACAGATTGCCCTGGGTGCCAATCCGGGTCAGGCCCTGCGGGCCCTTCTGGAAGCGGCGGCCTACCCGGGACCCTCTCTGGTCATCGCCTATGCCACCTGCATTGCCCACGGTATCCGCGCCGGCCTGGGCAGCACGCCCCATGAGGCAAAAAAAGCCGTGGATGCAGGCTACTTCCATTTATTCCGCTACCATCCCGCACTGGCAGAGCAGGGTAAGAATCCTTTTCAGCTGGACAGCGGAGAACCAAAACTGGAATATGAAGAATTTCTGGACGGTGAGATTCGCTATGACGTATTAAAACGCCGCCACCCGGACCAGGCAGACACCCTGTTCCGGGAAGCGGCAGCGCAGTCAAGACAGCGCTATGAATACCTGCAGAGGTTATCCCGGTGATTATCATATGGTAAGGCCGGTTCCCCGCGGGGCACGTACAGCTTTTGCTGCTGATTTCCTTACGCGCCCCTGCGCAATCGAATCGGAGAACGCCCTTCTCCACTGCGCGGGGCGCGTGCAGCTTTTGCTACTGACTTCCTTACGCGCCCCTGCGCAATCGAATAGGGGAACGCCCTTCTCCACTACTCGCCGCGCGGGGCGCGTGCAGCTTTTGCTGCTAATTTCCTTACGCGCCCCTGCGCATAAAAACGCCCGGGCGCTTTCTATCATCCTTCCCCGGATACCGCATCCTTGGGGATAACGCCTTCCTTCCGGTACCTACTCCACAATTTATGGAATCTAAAGGTATATGTAATTGCCCAGATACCTGCCAGCGGGATCCACCAGCCCATAAGTCTGCCGGATTCCACCAGTCCGATTCCGGTATTAAAAATTCCATATGCAGTAACCAGCAGCGCACATACCCGGCTCCGGCCCAGCTGCAGCCACAGCCCCATCAAAATCAGAAAGACGCCATCCAGAAAAGACAACAGATAGAACCCCTGCAAAATCACAGATACCAGAATGGTGATTGCCGCACAGACATAAAGCACAATACTGCAGGTTTTAATATTGCTTCTGCAGGCCTTCATTCCGGGCAGCTGATAAAATTCCTTTTTGGAAAGCTGCCTGGACGCCGCCTCCTGTCTGATAACTTCCGCCCTGTCCACTGCACGGCCGCAGTGGTGACACAGCAGCGCCTCCTTTTCCAGTTCCGATCCGCATGTTGCACATTTCATAAAAATCCCCATTCCTTTCCAAAACCTGCAAATTTGGGCAGCAGGCACAAATTTCTTTGTAAAAAATTTAGTTTCCTATGATTCGGTGTCTCCTGCCGAGAAAAACGCCACGCCGATAGCCCCCGGTCCCACATGGGTTCCTATGGTGCCGCCCACACTGGATGTCTCCAGGGCATCCACGGAAGATTTCCAGAAACTTTCGTGATCCGCAATGTATTTCTGCAGCATCCTGTCGCTGAGTCCCGTATATCCCAGCACAAAAGGCTTTTCAAAATCTATCCCGCCGGTCAGGTGAATCTGTTCTGCCAAAAGATTGTTTCCCTGCCTGGATCCCCGCGCCTTACCCAGAATGGCCACTTCGCCCCTCTGAATGGCAATCACCGGCTTAATGGACAGAAGGCTTCCCGCCATGGCGGCCGCTTTGGAAATACGCCCTCCCTTCTTCAGGTACTCCAGCGTATCCAGCAGTGCCACCAGCCTGATACGGGATTTGTCCACCTCCAGCCTTTCCACAATCTCCCCAAAGGAAAGCCCTCTTTCTTTTAACCGCAGGGCATATTCCACCAGCGCGTGCTGCCCTATGCTGGCATTCTCACTGTCCACCACACGCACCACATCCCCATACTCTTCTGCCGCAATGTTGGCACTCTGCCAGGTTCCCGACAGTTTTGAAGACAGCGTGATGACAATGGCCCTGTCCCCCCGCTCCTTCACTTCCCGATAAGCCTCCTCAAAATCAAAAGGCGCCACCTGACTTGTGACGGGAAGTTCGTCACTTTCTATCAGTTTTTCGTAGAACATCTGATGCGTCAGGTTCACGCCATCCTGAAACTGCTCCTCCCCGAATGTGATGGTAATCGGCAGAATCATCAGGTCTTCCCGCTCATTACCCACAATATCCGATGCCGAATCCGTAATAATCCGAATCATTCCATGCCTCCCTTCTTTACGCCGTTTCCCTTTCCGGCCCTATCCTTGTCCCTTCCCTGGTATCCCTCTTTCCGCTTCCGGTTCCCTTCTGTACGTCCGCGTCCCTTCCCCAGTATCCCTCTTTCCGCTTCCGGTTCCCTTTTGTCCGTCCCTATCTGCGCTGCAATCAAAGACCCCGCTGCAAACAACGTGGCATCAAACTTGCAACGCTACGCAGCAGAAAGCGTCCAAAAGACACTTTGGTCTTTGACCCTCGCTGCATTTGCATGCCTATTAATAATTCGCATGCTAATTAAAAATTGGCAAGCCAATTGAAATTTGCAAGCCAATCAAAATTGGCAAGCCAATCAAAATTGGCTATAATATCCATGCAGGCATGGCTATTTTCCTCATTGCCCGCGGGAATAAAAAAAGCGTAAAAGCCCTTCAACTACAGCCTTTACACTTTCATCTCCTGCAACGTGTCAGGACAAATTTACTGTTGATACAGAATCGATCTTCCTTCCGAAAGAAACGACCCAGATCGGACTCGAACCGACGACCTTCGCCGTGACAGGGCGACGCTCTAACCAACTGAGCCACTGGGCCTTATAAAACTTATATGCGGCGGGATTGCTCCCAAATGGACCTTCGGGGACTCGAACCCAGGACCGACCGGTTATGAGCCGGTTGCTCTAACCAACTGAGCTAAAGGTCCGCAATATGGCTCCATCGGGAACCAGACGCCTCTTACATAAAACAGTAAGTCAACATAAGATATGTTACCACAAGCGAAAGCATTTGACAAGAGGCAAATTAAAATTTTTTCTTATGGAAAATAAGGGCAGAAAATGGAGCAGCCGGTCCTTCTTACAAGGCAATCTCTATCTGCCATTTACTGCAGCCCTCAATCTCTCCACAGCACTTTCCCTGCTTTGGCCGCCATATGCGGCAAGAGGAATTCCTATACTTATGGCCAAAAGCAGGACAAGGCAGCACAGAAGCGCCCCCACCGGATAATGAAATACAAAGCAAAAGGCTTTCCCGCAACTCCATAAGACAGCAAGTTATGCACATCGCACAGTGCCGGCTACTACGGAATCCCATATGTTTTCACATGATTATAAAAGGCATTTAAGGAAAATATTTCAAAGAATGTTGCAATTCCACGCATATTCTCCTTTTAGGGGATAGGCTTTTTCGAGAAAAATGGTAATATGAAGTATAAAATATTTTGGAGGTATAGGAAATGAATCAACTTTTGGTAGGTAAATTTATCACTCAAAAGCGGAAAGAAAAAAATTTAACCCAAGAGCAGTTAGCGGATAAAATCGGCGTTTCAAATAAAACAATTTCAAAGTGGGAAACGGGAAAATGTATGCCCGACTACTCTGTAATTGAATTATTATGTGAAGAGCTGAACATTACACTTGCAGAGCTGATGAATGGCGAAGAAGATGAAAAAAGTATACATACCTATGACAATGAACAGATTGTGAAAATGCTAAATGAAAGCCAGAACTTGAAAGCCAAAAAGAAATTGATTATAGGATTTATTTTACTTGTCATGGGCGGTGTTATGATGGCTCTTTCACAGATTTGCGGGGGAACAGATATTCAGGATTTTCTTTCAGGTGTTATGTTAGGGTTATCTATTGGCGAATTTTTGGCAGGTTTTTTCCTTCTCGCTTATTATTTAGCTTATAAAAACAAAAGGAAGTGAGGTGACTATATATGCGTTCTAAACGAATTATGGCTATTATTGGAATCATATTTTCAACAATAGGGCTTATCTGCATTTCTGTATGCATTTTCCAGCAAGGCAACAAAGCATTGTTGGCATTTGGCTTAATGTGTAATTCTATTGCTTTTTTACTCCACTGTATAAACAGAAAAAAATAAGGTGTTAGTCCGAAAGTGTGTTTGTGAATATAATTTGCAGTCTGGCAATCCTGAATTTATGCGGTCTGAAAACGAGCAATTTTAAGTACCAACACATTTACGGACTAACGCCAAAAATAATTTCATGCTGCCCGTTCTGCAAAAGGGTACAGCCCAAAGCGTTGTATTCATTTGCAGTATAACATGACTGTACACCAAGCACCGCCCTATGTTACGATGTGCGGTCAGAGGATTATCCTTACGAACGGGGAGCTTGCCGAAGCCTTGTCCTCTTTGCCGGAGAAAAAGAGGGAAATCATTTACCTTTACTTTTTCGGGCGTTACACACAGCAGGAAATCGGGGAACTATACGGACGCTGCCGGAGTACGGCGTGG
>OFGO01001138.1_pt1 | contig 20823 bp, 12 predicted proteins | sample 1521761 | NCBI WGS metagenome assembly OFGO01 (sample SAMEA3504128, study PRJEB24116) | mouse gut metagenome | biome: mouse gut; feature: mouse-associated habitat; material: faeces | place: Denmark | collected 2011
CGTTTACTTTCTTTGTTTGCCGGTATGTCGGTATAACAGGAGGTGTTAATTTTACAGGACAGTTTTACGATGAATATTATTCCGGCTCTGCTCCGGGAAACATGAGATGGTATATCGGTTCGGATGAATCGAATGTAAAACGGATACTTTTCCGTCCGGCCCTCCGGTTGCGTACACCCAATATAAACAGGTGGGGAGATCGTGACCTGAAGGTAACGTTCAATATGGAACCCGGCGCATATATGGTTGTTCCTGCCAACGAAACGCTTCGGGTGGGTTATGAAAATGAAAAACACCCCACTCCGGCTCTGCATACGGAAGATGTGACTAACCTGAAGGGGGATTGGTTATATTGGAATGTAAGGAGTTTTATGCAGATCGAAGTAGAAAGCTGGGTATTTTCAGCCGGATATACCATTTCTAACTATGATGTGTATGGCGGTCGCCGTAACCTCGTGATTGAACGGAAACCGCTAAACGATATGCTATGGAAAAAGAAGATGACGCATTCGTTCTTCCTTTCCATAGGCATTCAGTTTTAGAAATTATTTTACAGCTTCTTCCGCTTTCCTGACGGCTTCGTTGATGTTGGAGCAGATATTATCCGGTCCGATCTTCTTGTCGAATCCGGATTTGGTCAATACCCGGCGTACATCTTCGTTTACTCCGGATAATATCATATGGATATTTTCTGCTTTCGACAGACGGAACAGGCTTTCCAGATTATGCAGACCGGTCGAATCCATGAACGGGACTTTGCGCATGCGGATGATACGCACTTTAGGTTTGTCACCTATGATATTCATGACGTCGTCGAACTTATTTGCTATGCCGAAGAAGAACGGACCGTCGATTTCGTACACTTCTACGCCTTTCGGTAAAGTCAGCACTTCTTCATCATGATGGATTTCTCCTTCATCGGACAGGTCGATCTCGTCTTTGGAAACAGACACATGCGTCGTTTCCGCTACCCGTTTCATAAACAGGAACATGGCGATCAGCAAACCTATTTCAATGGCGATGGTCAGGTCGAAAATAACGGTCAGGAAGAATGTGACCAGCAAAACAGAAACATCGCTTTTCGGATTCTTCATCAACGAACGGAAGGTACGCCATTCGCTCATATTATAAGATACAATAATCAACACCCCTGCCAGGCAAGCCATCGGAATATGCTTGGTAAGCGGTCCGAGAAACAACAGGATCAGCATCAGTACGACTGCATGGATAATACCGGCAACAGGTGTACGGCCTCCGTTGTTGATATTGGTCATCGTACGGGCAATTGCTCCGGTAACGGGAATACCTCCGAAGATGGGAACAATGATATTGGCAGCTCCCTGGGCGATCAGTTCCGTGTTCGAATTATGTTTATCTCCCGTCACACCGTCGGCTACAGTTGCTGAAAGAAGTGATTCGATAGCTCCCAGCATGGCGATGGTAAAAGCCGCAGGAAGCAGGAGATTGATTGTTTCCATATTGAAAGAAATAGCTTCCGGTTGCGGGAGGGAAGCATTGATAGTGAAACGGTCGCCAATGGTTTCAATACCTGCGATACCCAGATGATTGCGCATAATATATACGATGACTGTCATGACGATAATAGCAATCAACGATCCCGGTATCTTTTTGGAAAATCGGGGAGAGATGGCAATAATAAGTATACTGACAATCCCTATTACGAACGACCAAGGATTGACCGTATGGAAATGTTCGAAGTAAGCAATCCATTTGGAGATAAAATCGGCCGGCACTTTTTCCATCGTCAGTCCGAACAGGTCTTTCATCTGTGTGGTAAAAATAGTCAGTGCGATACCGCTGGTAAAGCCGACAACAATCGGGTAGGGGATGAACTTAATGACTGTGCCGAGTTTTAATGCTCCCATAATTACCAGTATGATACCGGCGATAACGGTTGCAATGGCAAGTCCTTCGATACCGAAATTCTGTATGATACCGTATACAATGACGATAAATGCTCCCGTCGGTCCCCCGATCTGCACATTGCTGCCTCCCAGAAAAGAGACAATGAACCCACCGATAATAGCGGTGATCAATCCTTTTTCCGGACTAACTCCCGAAGCAATACCGAATGCGATGGCAAGCGGAAGGGCTACAATGCCCACAATGATCCCTGCCATCAGGTCTGCCATGAATTTTTCTTTGGAATAGTTTTTCAGTGCCGAGATCAACTTGGGCTGAAAATCAAATTTACGTTCCATCTTTCTGCCTAGTATGTTAAATTTTGATGCAAAGATACAATAATATTTAGCGTAAAGCATAAAATATAGGATATATTGTAATGTCGACATTGCAAATGTGGTAAAAATTGTATCTGTATCTGTCCTGAACTAATGATTACTTGTCTTTCGGGAGAAAAGTAATAGATGGAATTTATCTGTGGATAGATATATTTTAAGTAAAAGAATGAATTAAAGTATTAAACATTTTCCTACTTTTGAGAGTTATTTCAATAGGGCGATCTTACAAACTCATTTTATACTACATATAGCATTATGGAAAAAAGTATTAAAGGTACACGTACCGAACAGAATCTGCTTAAATCATTTGCCGGAGAATCTCAGGCAAGAAGTCGTTACACATTTTTTGCAAGCGTAGCTAAAAAAGAAGGTTACGAACAAATAGCCGGTGTATTTATGGAAACAGCTGAACAGGAAAAAGAACACGCTAAACGTTTCTTCAAATTCCTGGAAGGTGGTATGGTGGAAATTACTGCTTGTTATCCGGCCGGTGTGATCGGCACAACAATGGAAAATCTGGCTGCTGCTGCTGACGGTGAGAACGAAGAGTGGGCTGACTTATACCCTGCATTCGCTGACATCGCAGAAGAAGAAGGTTTCAAAAACATTGCAGTTGCTTTCAGAATGATTGCTAAAGTGGAAGCTGAACACGAAAGACGTTACCGTAAACTGTTGGCTAACTTGACAGAAGGCAAAGTATTCGAAAAAGACGAAGCTATCTTCTGGCAGTGCCGTAACTGCGGTTTCGTGATCGAAGGCAAGAAAGCGCCGATGAAATGTCCGGCATGCGAACATCCGCAGGCATTCTTCGAACCGATGAAGCAGAACTATTAAAATCAGATTTTAATTAAAAAATTAAGCGTCCTTATCCAATATATTGGGGATAAGGACGTTTTTTATTTGTATTCATGCGAATAAAATATATCTTTACCAGCCATTAATACTTAATTCTAATTTCTTCTGAATAGTTGGCAGAATGAGCATATCGATAAAAGACCTAAATAAGGTGTATCCGAACGGAAACCACGCCTTGAAAGACATTAATCTGGAGATACCTACGGGCATGTTTGGACTGCTCGGGCCCAATGGTGCCGGTAAATCTACATTGATGCGTATCCTGGTTGCATTAATGGAACCGTCGTCAGGACAGGTGAATATTTGCGGATACGATCTGTTCAAACAGCGGAAGGAGATCAGGGGAATATTAGGTTATCTCCCGCAGGATTTCCGTTTCTTCGCCAAATATAAGACACATGAATTTCTGGATTATGCGGCCCGTTTATCAGGCATGACGAATGGCAAGCAACGCAAGCAGGCAGTCGATGCCATGCTGGAAAATGTCGGTCTTTTCGATGTGCGCGAACGGTATGCGAATAAACTGTCGGGCGGTATGAAACGCCGTCTGGGTATTGCCCAGGCATTGATCCACCATCCGAAGGTGATAATTGTGGACGAACCGACGACAGGGTTGGACCCGGAAGAACGTATCCGTTTCCGTAATCTGCTGTCGGAAGTCAGTGAGAATGATGTGACGATTATCCTTTCCACTCATATTGTGGGAGATATATCCAGTACCTGCAACTGCATGGCGTTGATGAACAAGGGACAGGTTTCCTTTTACGGTTCTCCGCAGGATATGTTGAAACAGGCGGAAGGGAAAGTTTGGCGCATTAAAGTGACAAGTGATGAACTGCACGAGGTGGATAAGAAATATCCTGTTATCTCTACGATTCCTTCCGGTTCGGGTTGGGAAGTGCAGGTGGTGGCCGACGAGATCGAAGGGTATGAGGCTGAATCGTATCCTCCCAATCTGGAACATGCTTATGTATATTATATGGAAAATAAATTGAATCTCTGGACCAATGATTAGTAACCTTTTACTTTACCCCCTATGTCGTTTGTCAACAATATACAATCGGTAGCAAAATACGAAAGCAAGATATTGATCCGAAGCTGGTTCTTTAAGGTGTTTACCGTGCTGGCTCTTCTGATACTCGGATTCTTTGACTTTGGTATGTTGGTTGCCGACAATGGCGGAGGTATGTGGATGTTGAAAGCACTCCCTTCCAATCTCCCTTACCTGAACCTGCTTTTACTGAATACCGGGCAGGCAGTCATATCGATATTCCTTGCTTCGGAGTTTTTGAAAAGGGATAAGAAGCTGGATACCTCCGAGGTCTTTTATGTCCGTCCGTTGAGCAATGCGGAGTATGTGATCGGAAAGATATGGGGAAACCTGCGGGTCTTCCTGATACTGAACCTGATCGTCATGGGAATGGCTCTGATATTTAATTTTATAGGATCGGGCATGTCGGTAGACTGGCTATCGTATCCGGTTTATTTCCTGCTGATAAGTATTCCGACACTGATCTTTATCATCGGATTGTCCATCTTCCTGATGCTGGTACTGAAAAATCAGGCACTGACCTTTATTATCCTGTTGGGATATATTGGACTGACATTGTTTTATATCAGCGATAAGTTTTATTACCTGTTCGATTATATGGCTTATAGTCTGCCGCTGGTTAAATCGACTATCGTGGGCTTTACCAATCTGGAAGTTGTATTGAATCACCGGGCGATCTATTTCTTTGCCGGATTGGCTTTTATCTTTTTTACGATCTTTCTGTTCAGGCGGTTGCCCAATTCGTCGCGCAGTAATTATCCGTGGTTGTTCCTTTCGTTTTGTATGCTGCTGATAAGTGGGGCGGCCGGATATAAACATGTTCATTCCATCCTGGGAGAAGGGGAGGTGCGTACCCTTTACACCGAGATCAATAATAAGTATGTGAATACTCCCAAGATGATAATCAATCAATACGATATATCACTCGAACAGCAACCGGAACGAGTGGTTTCGGAGGTGGAAATGAAAGGGATGGCTTTGCAGCCGGCGACTGTTTTCACTTTTTGTCTGAATCCCGGTTTGCAGGTGGAGGAAATAAAAAGAGGAGGGAAGCCTCTTGATTTCAAGAGGGATAATCAGATACTGCTGGTCGATTTCGGTGAGGAGGTTTTACCTGGCGATACGGTATCTTTCTCTATCAGGTATAGCGGGAAAATTGACAGTAAGTTCTGTTACCTGGATATTCCGGCAGAGGTTTTGCAGAAAGAGCGCAGGGATTTCCTGTTTAATATAGATAAGCAATATGTGTTTCAGACACCGGATTATCTGTTGTTCACTCCCGAAACATACTGGTATCCGCGCCCCGGAACCTCCTACAGCAATATGAGTCCGGATTGGCAGCAGACTTATTTCAGTAAATTCGGTTTGCGAGTAAAGCCTCTTCCGGGTCTCACCCCGCTTTCGCAAGGGGAGGGAGTGAAAGGAGAGGACGGCGTTTATTCGTTTGCCTCCGAATATCCGGCACAGGCAATTTCCGTGATTGTGGGTAAGTACAAACAGCAAAGTCTGGAATCGGACAGTACATTATATAGTATATGGCACATTGAGGGAAACGATTATTATACGGCTACTTTCGACTCCATACTCGATACCATCCCCAGCTTTATCCGTAATATGAGAGATAATCTGGAACGTAACTATAAACTGAGTTATCCGTTCAGCCGTTTCTCGATTGTGGAAGTGCCTGTTCAGTTCTCCACCTATACCCGTGCCTGGTCGCAGGCTCAGGAAGCTGTACAGCCCGAGATGGTTTTATTCCCGGAAAAAGGATGTATGTTCGGCCAGCTGGATGTGGACAAGATGTGGCGTAACCAGGTGAAATGGTCGAAGCGGGGAGGACGTGAGATAACGGAAGAAGAGGCAAAGATACGTACACTGAACAACTTCTTCTGGATATTCCAGCGGCCGGAAGGAAACTATAATTTCTCATCCAGCGGCCGTGGTAATTATAATATCAGTTCGCAGGCAAACCCTTATTTCCTGTTCCCGCAATTGTATAATTACCGGTACAATATATTTTCTCCCGAATGGCCGGTCGCCAATACTGCGATCGAACTTTATCTGCAAAAGAAATCGGATAACTATGGCTGGGAGCGTGAGATCAATGGCATCAGTAACAATGAAAAAGCCAGCCTGCTGATGGAAAAGCAAACCTTTAAGGAGTTGCTGGGTAATGTGGAATACCGGGATTTGCTGGAGAATATTATCAGTTTAAAGACTTATCGGTTGTTTGCTATTCCTGAGATCAATATCGGGGTGAATGCATTCAGGGATTCGCTTTATACATTACTCGAACGGAATACTTTCCGGAATATCCAGTTTGAAAGTTTACTGGATACGTTGGGGATGATTAGCCATGCGGATATCCGGTCGGGATTGGAGGAATGGTTGCATCCTACGCCTCTGCCAATTTATAGTTTGGGACGACCGGAAGTGACAAAAATCACTAACCGGGGACAGGAATCTTTTGTCCTGAAAATGCAGGTCAGCAATAATTCGGATTATGATGGAATTATACATATCGATATTCAGGGAGTCGGAAGAAGCAGCCAGAACGATATCGATCCGCGTACCAGCCGGAAGATTCCGTTGGAAGCTCACCAGACAAAGGAACTGGTATCCGTTTGGGAGGATGCTCCCCGTGATGTAACCGTCAATACCTTGATATCCGGTAATTTGCCGAGTGTGATCAATCAACCTGTCGGAAATATCAGACAGGAGAGAAGGCAGAATATAGATGCAGAAGGAGATTTTATAATTTCCGATTCCTCTTTCGGGACGGAGGGAGAAATTATTGTAGATAATGAAGACAGTACATTGTTCATCCTTTCCGAACCGGATGTAGTGGGGTTATTACCTAAATGGCTGGATAAGGTGGAAGATACTTCATTCAAGTATTCAGGTGTTTCCAGCTGGCGGCCTCCATTGGAATGGACGGCAACCACCAATGCAAACTATTACGGTAAATATATTCGTTCCGCTTATGTGATAAAGAGCGGCAACGGTAGCCAGACGGCAACCTGGAAAATTCCTGTCCCGTCGGAGGGTACCTATGATGCCTATTATTATGTAAGTAAGGATAACGAACTCCGGTATAATGACCGGGCCCAGGGGGAATATCGTTTCAGGATCAGACAGGGGGAAGAAAGCGAAGATGCGTATATCAACCTCCGGAAAGCGAATGAAGGATGGGAACAGCTGGGCGTCTATTATTTTGTGGCCGATACGGCTTACATTACCCTAACGAATGAATGTAAATTAAGAAGTGTAACGGCCGATGCCGTCAAACTGGTAAAACGATAATCATTAAAACAGTCTACTTATATGCAAAGAGAGTTAGTATGGATGAAAAAGATGATCCTTGTGGTTGTTCTCTTGTCGGGAATCCCTCTGTTTTCCCACGGACAACTGTCACTGACCATCGAGAAGGCATTGGATATAGCAGAAGAGAACAGTCCGACCCTGCGCCGTTCGCACATGAACCTGGACCGGTATCAGGAAACGCTGATAGCCCAGCGGGCTTCCCTTAAATCCAAATTCTCACTGAACCTGAATCCCCTGGATTATAGTAAGAACAGGAGTTTCGACAATCGTTTGTCGCAATGGTATACAAACGAAAAACTCAGTACCAGCGGAACTTTCCGGGTGGACCAGCCTATCTTGTGGACGGATGGTGAGATTTCGTTGATCAATACGTTCGGCTGGCAGGATAATAATTCGAATATCGACGGTGACAAGAATAGTAATAAGGCGTTTAACAACAACCTCTATCTGCAACTTTCGCAACCAATCTTTACTTACAATAAGCGAAAGATGGAGTTGAAACAGATCGAGTATGATTACGAGAATGCCCATATCAGCTATGCTCTCCAACGCTTGAATACCGAAAAAGACATCACCAATCAATTCTATAGTGTTTATATGGCGCAAAGTCAGTTGGCTATTACCCGCGAAGAATTGGTGAATGCCCAGCAAAGCTACGATATTATAAAGAATAAGGTGGAAGCTGATCTGTCAGCCAAAGACGAACTGTTTCAGGCGGAACTGAACCTGGCAACCGCCCGCTCTTCGGTAGAAGAACAGCAAGTCTCCCTGGAGAATGCAAAAGATAAACTAAAACAGGCATTGGGTATGAACCTGGATGACGACTTGATGGTTTTTGCCGAGATAGATATCAAACCGATCGATGTTAACCTCCGGCAAGCGATAGATCACGGTCTGCAATCGCGCCTGGAGCTTCGCCAGCGGGAAATTGAAAGTGATGAACTTGGTTTCGATATGATCAAGACGAAGGCCTTGAATGAATTTAAGGGAGATATCTCACTCTCTTTTGGTTTGATAGGTGACAACAAACGTTTTCAGAATATCTATGAAAACCCGACACAGAACCCGCGGGTGGCAATCAGCTTTACGGTGCCCATCTTCGACTGGGGAGAAAAGAAAGCCCGTGTCCGTGCGCAGAAAGTGGCCCAGAATATCAACAAACTCGATTTCCATGAAGATAAAGTCGATATCGAATTGAATATCCGCCAAGTATGGCGTAGCTTGGAAAACTTACGGACACAGATAGAGATTGCCGAACAGAACGTGCTGAATGCACAACGTACATACGATCTGAACCTGACCCGTTATCGTGAAGGCGATCTGACCGGAATGGAAATGAGTCAGTTTCAGACACAGTTGTCGAATAAGAAGATCTCTTATACACAAGCCCTGATCAATTACAAGATCGAATTGTTGAATCTTAAAATACTTTCCCTGTACGACTTTGAGCTGAATGCTCCGATCGTTCCGATGAAAGACTTTATATCAGAAAAATAATCAGCCATGAAACAGTATAGTCATACCTTTGTATCTTTTGTATTATTTGCCATAGTAACAACCGGTTGTAACAATCAGCCGCAGAATCCTCCCAGCGATATAGCCACACCGGTTTCGGTAACGGAACTGAAAAAAGGTTCTATCAGTAAACTGATTAACACGACCGGGACGGCACAGCCTACGTATGGAGTCGATCTTAACTCGGAAATGAGCGGTCTGTACAAACTCCAGATCAACCCGAAGACAGGAAGACCTTTCAAACTGGGCGACCTGGTCTCTAAAGGACAGTTGATTATCCATCTGGAAGATAAGGAATATGAGAACGGTATTGCCATAGATGCCAAGGAATTGAGTCTGGAAATAGCAGAACAGGAACAGTCGAAACAGAAAGCCCTTTATGAAAAAGGCGGTGTGACCCTGAGCGAAATGCGTAATACCGAAGTGAAAGTGACGAATGCCCGTTATGACCTCGAGAATGCCCGGATCAATCTGGAGAAGATGAATATAAAGGCTCCTTTCGACGGTGTTATTGTCGATCTGCCTCATTACACGACTGATGTGCGGGTAGAACAGGGGAAACCGATGGTGGGTATTATGGATTATGCCCGGATGTACATGGATGTCAACCTGCCGGAAAGTGCCATCAGTTATGTCAAATCGGATCAGCCTGTATTTATTACGCATTATACATTGCCGGAAGATACATTGAAGGGAGTAATCAGCGAACTTTCGCCGGCTATCAGTACGGAAACACGCACATTCAAGGGAAAAGTGATGATACAGAACAATGACCTGAAACTGCGTCCGGGAATGTTCGTCAAGGCGGATATCGTCGTTGACAGGGCCGACAGCGCTATCATCATTCCGAAAGACGTGGTACAATCCAACCGTCGCCGCAAATTTGTGTTTATCGTGGATAAGAATACGGCTATCCTGCGGAATATCAAGACCGGAATGGAAGACGAGAACAATATCGAGGTTCTGGAAGGCCTTCGCGAAAACGACAACCTTGTCACCAAAGGCTTTGAAACATTGAAGGAGAACAGTAAAGTGAAAGTACAGAAATAGAAAAAGGTGAACTATCTGTTTGTAGTAACGGGAGTAACCAATTCCCCTCTTGAGAGGGGAGCCAGGTACAACCGGTCAATAATCGGACAGTTTATATCTGATAATATTGGAACATTATGAAGAACATTGTCAAATTTGCGGTAAGCAATCCGGTCACTATCTGTATGGTCGTGCTGGCCATCCTGCTGTTGGGAAAGATTTCCTACGACCAGCTGAGTGTCGACCTGCTGCCCGACCTGAATAATCCCCGGCTGTTCATCGAGTTGAAGGCCGGCGAGCGTCCGCCGGAAGAGATCGAGAAACAGTTTGTGAAGAACATGGAGTCGATGGCTATCCGTCAGAGCGATGTCACACAAGTTTCGTCGGTTGTTAAAGCCGGTTCGGCCCGTATCACAGTGGAATATACCTGGACGAAAGATATGGATGAGGCTTTCCTTGACTTGCAGAAAGCAATGAATCCGTTTGCCCAGAATAAAGATATCACCGAGTTGAAGATCACGCAACATGATCCGAACCAGTCACCGGTTATCCTGATCGGAATGTCCCATCAGAATATAACCGATATGGCGGAGCTCCGGAAGGTGGCGGAAAGCTATATCCGCAACGAGCTGATCCGGTTGGAAGGCGTTGCCGAGGTGACGCTGTCGGGACAGGAGGAGAGTACCCTGACGATCCGCACCGATCCTTATAAACTCGATGCTTTCGGTCTGAAGATAGAAGATATCGCTTCGCGTATCGAAGCAAACAATCAGAGCATATCGGGAGGCCGTGTCAGTGAACTGGGCTTGCAGTATCTGGTGAAAAGTTCCAGTCTGTTCGGTTCGGAAGAGGATTTCGAGAACCTGATAGTCGGTTATAAACAGGTGGCTAAACAGGAAACAGGCACGAATGCTTCCGCCGGTACGGCAACGGCTTCGGGCGACAAGGCTCCGCTTTTCTTGCGGGAAGTCGCTACCGTAACTTTTGAAAATGCCCGCCCCGACAATATCGTCCGTATCAACGGCAAACGTAGCATAGGACTTTCGATCTATAAAGAAATGCGTTATAACACCGTGAAGGTGGTGGACGGTGTATCCCGCCAGCTGGGTGTTATCGAACAGGCGTTGCCTGGTTATCAGTTTAAAGTGATAACCAACCAGGGGACGTTTATCAAGAATGCGATCGGGGAGGTGAAAGACAGTGCCGTGCTAGGTATCGTCCTGGCGGTTGTCGTGCTGTTCGTTTTCCTTCGCCGGTTCGGGACGACGCTGATTGTCAGTATGGCGATTCCTATTTCGATTGTCGCTACTTTCAACCTGATGTTCTTTAACGGGCTTACGCTGAATATTATGACGCTCGGAGGATTGGCTCTGGGAGCCGGTATGTTGGTGGATAATGCTATTGTGATTACAGATTATCGAAAGTATCTTCCGGAACCAGGAGAAAGGGTTGTCCATACGTGAAGCGGCTATCAGGGGAACGTCGGAGGTGGCGGGGGCTGTTATTGCCTCGACGCTGACGACTATTGTGGTTTTCCTGCCGATCGTTTACCTGCATGGAGCTTCGGGGGAATTGTTTAAGGACCAGGCCTGGACCGTGACGTTCTCGCTGGTGTCGTCGTTGTTTGTGGCTATTTTGGTGATACCGATGTTGTATGATAGGTTGATGAACACACCCCCTGCCCCCTCTCGAGAGGGGAGCCGGATACCATCGGACGCTAAAAAAGAAGCAGGTAATGAGGCTGGAAGAGGTATTCAGTTATTAGGGTACAGCCATCTGTTGCGTAGCCTGATCGGACATCGCTGGATTGTTATTTCGGCGGCAGTCGGGTTGATGGTGCTGACGGTTTTTCTGCTTCCTTTCATTGGGACGGAGTTTATGCCGCGCATGGAAAGTAAGGCTTTTACTGTTGTGGTGAAGATGCCGGAAGGGACAAAGCTGGAACGTACTTCTTCGGCGGTGGCGAACCTGGAAGAATTGCTTTATACCATTACGGGCGATAGCCTGCTGACCGTTTACAGCCATATCGGCGAGGGTAGCGGTTCGGAGAATGCCATCTTCGAAGGAGAGAACACGGCAATGATGAAAGTAGTCCTTTCCTCCGAGTGCGGGGTAGCTCCCGAGGCTGTTATCGAGCAGTTTGTCCATACGGCGGAGAATCCCGACGGACTGGAACTGACCATCAAACAGGAGGAAAATTCTCTCAGCTCGTTACTGGGTAGCGAAGGTGCCCCTATCGTTGTTGAAGTGAAAGGGGAAGAACTGGATGAAATAGCCGATATTACGGAAGAAGTGAAAAGCCGGATGCAGGAGGTACCGGGACTCTATAATATTGTATCTTCCATTGAAGACGGTGCTCCGGAGATAACGATCTCTATCAACCGGACGATCGCGGGTATCAACAACCTGAGTGTATCGACCGTCATCGAACAATTGAAACAACAACTCAGCGGGAAAGAAGCCGGAAAGATGGAATATCGCGGAGAGATGCGCGACATCGTCATCAAGGTTCCTGATATTCCGTTGCGTGCCTTGGGCGACCTGGTTATCAAGAATGGCGAACAGGAGTTCCGCCTGCGTGAGATAGCCACCTTCGGTGAATCGCAGGCCCCGAAAGAAATATACCGGCGTAACCAGAACCGCATCAGCAAGGTAATGGCCAATATGGATGCCGGCAAGTCACTGGACAAGGTGGCGGAAGAAATCCGTCAGGCGGTGAAAGGCATCGAACTGCCGGTCAACTATTCGGTTACGGTAACCGGAGAAGAGGAGAAGCGTCAGGAGTCGATGAACAGTCTGCTGTTTGCCCTTGCCCTGTCGGTCATCCTGGTGTATATGGTGCTGGCTTCCCAGTTCGAATCGTTGCTGCATCCTTTCACGATCCTGCTGACGATCCCGTTGGCGGTGGTAGGTGCTATCCTGTTGTTCTTCCTGACCGGCACGACGATCAATATGATGGGAGTGATCGGTATCGTGATGCTGGTAGGTATCGCGGTGAACAACTCGATCATCCTCGTAGACCGTATCAACCAGCTGAAAGCAGACGGAACCGGCTTGACAGATGCCATCGTACAGGCCGGACAACAACGTATCCGTCCGATCATTATGACAACGCTCACTACGATACTTGCCCTGCTCCCGATGACGTTCAGCTTTGGCGAAGGTGCTTCGTTGCGTTCGCCGATGGCTATTGCCGTGATCGGAGGGTTGGTGACATCTACTTTGATGAGTTTGATGGTGATACCATGTGTCTATTATGTGTTGGAAAGACTCAAGAATAGCTGGAATAGAGGGAACAAATAATGTAAAATGCCGGCGCATGATGCGAAAGCGTTTTACAGGCGTGTAAAGTCCCGGCGCATGATGCGAAAACGTTTTACAGACATGCAAAGTCCTGGCGCATGATGCGAAAGCATTTTGCAGACGTGTAAAGCCTCGGCGCACGATGCGAAAGCATTTTGCAGGCCTGCAAAGTCCCGGCGCACGATACGAAGGTATTTTACAGGGTGTAATATATAAAAAAAAGAATATGAACTTTTTACTACATAGAAGAATAACGATCTGTATGCTGTTTATCGCACTGACCATGCTCGGTTATGTGTCGTATAAGCAGTTGCCGGTGGAGTTATTGCCCAATGCCGAACTGCCGATGCTGTTCGTACAGGTTTCATCCCAGCAGGACATGGACCCTTCGTACGTGGAATCGGAAATCGTTATTCCGCTTGAAGGGGCGATCAGTTCGATCGGAGGGGTGGATAAGATACAATCCACCGTCGACAGCCGCCAGTCTACCATACAGATAGATTTCAAAAACACGGTGAACTTCAAGATCACCTCCCTCCGTCTACAGGAGAAGGTGAACGAACTGGCAGCCACTTTCCCCGACGGCTTCAATGTGCAGTTGCAGAAGGTCGATGTCGGCCAGATGGCCAATAACTTTATGGTTTTGCAGGTGCGCGGTTCGGGCGGTGTCGACAGGGTACGTAATATTGTGGATAAGGAGATTCGTTCCGACCTGGAGAATGTGGACGGGGTTGCTTCCGTCAATATCTACGGCGGCCGGGAGAAAGCGATTGAGATACGCCTCAACCCCGAGGCTTGCAAGGCGTTGAACCTGACGCCGTCTTCCATCAGCGGCCTGCTGACGCAGAACACGCAGGATAAGGCCTTTGTCGGTTTTGCCAATGAACCGGACAGCAAATACTTTATCCATGTCAATGCTCTCTATTCGAAGGTGTCCGACCTGGAGAATATCGTGGTCGCCCCCGGTCCTGTGCTGCTGAAAGATGTAGCCACCGTCTTTTTCGACCTGAAGGAAGAGACTTCCTATAGCCGTGTGAACGGAAAAGATGCGGTATCGGTTGCCTTGATGAGCGATTCGCAGGCGAACCTGATCGACTTGTCGCACCGGGCCGTCGAGGCTATCGACCGGCTGAACGAGAAGCTGGCTTATCTCGAGGTGGAAGTGGTGGTGCAGGAGAATACGGCCGAGACAATGGAGAATAATATCGACCAGATCATCAATCTCGCCCTGGTGGGCGGTCTGCTGGCCATACTGATTCTCTGGCTGTTCCTGAAGAACCTGCGGCTGGTATTTTTTATTGCCCTTTCAATCCCTATATCCGTTTATACGGCATTTAATTTCTTCTATGCCTTCGGTATAACGATCAACAGTCTGACGCTGGTGGGGATGGCGCTGGCTATCGGGATGCTGCTCGACAATAGTGTGGTGGTGCTTGAAAATATCTACCGCCTTTCGGCTTCCGGTTGTACGCCCGAACGTTCCGTTACACAGGGTACAAAGGAGGTATGGCGTTCTATCGTGGCGGCTACGCTGACGACGGTGACGGTCTTCCTTCCCTTCGTTTTCTCCGACAACTTTATGATCAAGCTGATCGGGCATCATGTCGGTGTTTCGATTATCTCTACCCTGACCATCTCCTTGTTTGTCGCCCTGCTGTTCATCCCGATGGCAACTTACCTGCTGCTGAGGAAGAAAAACGGGCAGAGCGTCTTTTATGAAAAGGTTTCGATTGTACAGCGTCCTGTACAGGTCTACCTGGTTTTGCTGAAAACATGTATGCGGAATCCGGGAGTAACGATTTTCGGGGCGATCATCGTCCTGTTCGTCACCCTGATCCTTTCCATCTACATGAATGTGCAGCAGATGAAAGATGTGAATACCGACCGTATCAATATCTATGTGACGATGCCGACGGGCAGTACGCTCGATAATGCGGATAAACTGGTGAAGGTGATCGAAGCGCGCCTGGACAGTTTTCCCGGCAGGAAAGACTTGATCAGTCGTATAAATGAAAAGAATGCCGTCCTCACGCTTAACTTCACCGATGACTTTGTGAAGAAGGCGGGAAGTAAAATGGCTGAATATAAAGCCACGGTGCAGGCCACCGTATCCAATATCCAGGGAGCGGAAATCTCCGTGGAGGAATCGATGTCGGGTGGCGGCGGCGGAGGTGGCGCAGGAGGAGGAGCTATGGCTGGCCTGGGCAATTTCATGCGCCTGCTGGGTATCGGTGAGAACCGTGAACGGATCGTGATAAAAGGCTCCGATTTCGATGTGATGCAACTGGTAGCTGAAGATTTCCGCTATTACCTCGATGAACAGGAGTTTATCCGTGGTTCGCGCGTCTCCTACAACCGCCGGCAGCCTGAAATCCACCTCGATTTCGATCCGATCCTGCTGACTTCATACGAGATTACCCGTGCCAATATTTCCTCCGGGCTGGCGGCGCTTAATCCGGAGTATTCTTCGGGCACCTCTTTCAAGATCGGGGAGGATACCTACGATATTATCATCCGTAACGATATCCCCGGCGACGAAGAGAACGAAGAAGAAGAGGCAGAGACGGAAAAGAAAGACAAAACCGTCGATGACCTGCGCCGCGTACAGATACAGAATGCCAACGGCGGACTGCATGATTTGCAGGACCTGGCCTCTGTCAATTATGGCCGGGGACGTACCCGTATCATGCGGGTCAACCAGGATAAACAGATAGAGGTGTTCTATAATTTCTCCAAAGACGTGCAATCGTCGAAAGACCTGCTCGAGGGATATCGCTCGGATATCGACCAGTTGGTTGCCAATTATAATCTGCCGTCGGGGGTTGCTGTGGAGGTGTTCCATGAAGAAGATGAGTTTGCAGACTTTAAGTTCCTGATACTGGCAGCTTTCATCCTTATCTTTATGATACTGGCCTCTGTCTTTGAATCGCTGGTGACGCCTTTTGTCCTGCTTTTCTCGATACCGCTGGCTGCTATCGGTTCTTTGTTGGCATTGTTGCTGACAAGCAATAGCCTGTTGAATGCGAATACGCTGACCGGTTTCCTGATCCTGCTGGGCGTGGTCGTGAATAACGGCATCATCCTGATAGACTATTCCAATATCCTCCGCAAACGAGGCTACAGACGCAACAGGGCATTGATGACGGCTGGCTTGTCACGTATCCGTCCGATCCTGATTACGTCGATAACGACGATTGTCGCCATGTTCCCGCTGGCGATGGGCGATTCGGAATATGCCGGTGCTATCGGTGCGCCGTTTGCCATTACGGTGATCGGCGGGCTGACATTCTCTGCGTTGCTGACGCTGATCCTGATACCGACTGTTTGTATGGGGCTGGAGAATACCTTGCAGTGGTATCGGGGCCTGTCCCGTAAAATCTGGATATTCCATCTGGTACTGTTCCTGTTGGGGGTTGCTGGTATTTGGCTGTATGCCGACGGGATGCTGTGGCAGTCTGTTTACATGGTTCTTCTGGTTTTCGGTATTCCGGGAGTGACTTATTTTGCTCAGACCAGTTTGAGGCGTGCCCGTTCGAAAGTAATCGATCCTGGGGAAGATATACATATCTCTGTCCGCAATCTGGTGAAGATATACGACTGGCCGGGACGTATCAGCCGTCAGTGGAATAGTGGCCTGAATATCCGCCGGCATCTGGGACTGAGCAATGAATATCGTTCGCTGAAAGATTTTGTCAACGTTCTGTGGCAGTTCGGTATGTTGCTTTTCGGTATGTATTTCACCTGGTTCTTCATCAATAACAGGCTGTGGATATTCCTGTTGTCGTTTGCCATCTATGCCACGATCCTTTATCTGTGGCGGAAGGTCCGTCAATACCTGTTCTACCGTTTCGGGGAAAATAAGCGGGTGAAATATATAAACCGTCTGATATTCTGGAGTATTCCTCCGATCATCCTGTTTATTCTGTTCCGGAAGATGGATAATACCGGACTGATTTCCGTTGTGGGCCTTCTGTGGGCCTTCTGTATTGCCGTATATGTTTCTTCGCAATACTTGTATGAAAAGAATGTCAATATAGAACGTATCAAAGGACGGCTGGCTGGACTTCGCCGCTCCTGGTTCCGTATGGTCAAAGGGATTCCGTTGATCGGGAAACAGCGCAGGCCTTTCAAAGCCTTGCGAGGCGTATCTTTTGAGATCCGTACGGGAATGTTCGGTTTGCTGGGACCTAATGGCGCCGGCAAATCAACTCTGATGCGTATTATCTGCGGTATCCTGGAACAGAGTTACGGCAGTATCTGGATCAATGGACTGGATACCCGCATTTACCGGGAGGAATTGCAGAGCCTGATCGGCTTCCTTCCGCAGGAGTTCGGAACTTACGAGAATATGTCTTCCTGGGAGTTTCTCGATTATCAGGCGATCCTGAAAGGGCTTACCGATAATAAGCTGAGGGAAGAACGTCTGGAATATGTGTTGAAAGCAGTTCATATGTACGAACGGAAAGACGACAAGATCGGTTCTTTCTCCGGCGGTATGAAACAGCGTATCGGTATAGCCCTCATCCTGCTTCATCTTCCCCGTATTCTGGTGGTGGATGAGCCAACAGCCGGTCTCGACCCGCGTGAACGTATCCGTTTCCGTAACCTGCTGGTAGAGTTGAGTAAAGACCGTATCGTGATCTTCTCCACGCATATTATCGAAGATATTTCCAGTTCATGCAGCCAGGTGGTGGTTATCAACAAAGGCGAGCTGAAATACTTCGGCGATCCGACCGATATGGTGGATATGGCTACCGGTAAGGTCTGGCAGTTCCATATCGATCGTGAGTCGTTCGAACAGGTGCTGGATAAAACGATGGTGGTCCATCATATACAGGATGGAGATACGATACAGGTGCGTTACCTGTCTGTCGGTTCGCCTTATGAGGGAGCCGTAGAAGTAGAGCCGAACCTGGAAGATGCTTATCTCTGCTTGCTGAAAAATATGGAAGGGAAAAGCGGACAATGAGTTTCTTGCTAATGTCAGGCGTGATGCGAGACTCAAGTGGTAGATTAATGTTGTAAAAAGATAGTTATGACGATAAAGCAATTGATACCTTTATTACCCAAGGTGGTAAAATATAACCTGAAGATCATCTTCGCCGGCAAGTTCATTTGGTTCTTGCTGGCGGCATTCGCATTCTTTGCCTATTTCATGTTCCAGGCTGCCTGGAATAGGGCGGAGATCAACGAAGGACTGATCTATAACCTTTTGATGTTCCCTTGTGTCCTGTTGGTATTCTATCCTGCCGTATTCGGCATCCAGAATGATGAGGATAACCGGATACTGGAAATCCTTTTCGGTATCCCTGACTACAAATATAAAGTTTGGGGAGTACGCCTGCTGATGATTTATGTCGCTATATTCTTTATCCTGGTGGCTTTTTCTTATCTGGCTACATTATTGTTATATCCGGTCAATCCGTTCGAGATGTCTGTCCAGTTGATGTTCCCCCTTGTCTTTTTCGGGAATCTGGCCTTTATGCTCTCCACCATCACCCGCAGTGGTAACGGCACGGCTGTGTTTACGATTATCCTGGCTATTCTCCTTCTGATAACGAGCGAGATGGAAATAATAGAACGTTCATTCTGGAATATCCTCCTGAATCCTTTTAAAGTACCTGATAACTTCCTGCCGGTAATCTGGGAAGGGTTGATCGTCAAGAACCGTATTTTCCTTTTGATAGGTGGTATTGTGTGGATGATGATCGGGTTGCTGAATTTGCAGAAGAGGGAGAGGTTTATATAAATAATCAGGCACGGAGCACATGCGATAATAGATCGTGTGATCCGTGCCTGGAATCTTATTTGCCAGTTAACTATATTTGTCTAGCCAACGTTTGCCTGCTGGAGTTTTAACAAAAATAATAATTCCTATGGCAATCGCACCTAAAAGGAGATATAAAAATATAGCAGGTTCCATATTTATTTCTTTTTATAGGTTAATACTAAAAACCCTGCAATACATAAAAGAATTGCTATACTAACAGCTATTGTTATCACCAAAATTTTATCGGTATTGAGTTGTAAAACAGTAGTAATTACAGCACCTCCGATTACTAGTTTCGATATATCCAATAGATATTTTCCAAACTCTTTGAGAATGTTCGCTTCCTCTTTCTGTAGCTGTTGTACCTGTAGAGGTATGGACATTCTTTTTGTCTTATGCCTGTTCTTCATAGTTAAATAATTTTGTTACAGGCAAAGATAGGATATAATATTGAAAGAGTGCAGGAATAACTGCTAAAAATTATATCTCGTCCGGCCAGGGGCAAGGTTTACCCGTTGCCTTAAACGACGGACGCTGTGCTTCCATCTTTCGTAATTGTTTGCCCAGGTCTTTGGATAGTTTCTTTATCAAGTCGGGATGGGAAGCGGACAAGTCATTCTTTTCGCCTATATCGTCGGGAATATTGAATAACTCTTTTTTTCCTGTCTCATAATAATAGATCAGTTTCCAGTCACCCTGGCGGATTGTGCAGGTGGCTCCGATACCCGGCCCTGTGTTGCCCCAGAGGTTCGGGAAGTTCCAGTACAGGCTGCGCCCTTTGGAGGGATCGCCGGTATTGGTCAGCAGCGGCATGAAACTGACGCCGTCTATTGGCTGGATAGTCTCGTATTTCTTTATTTCGGCCATTTCGAGGATGGTCGGGAAGAAGTCTTCGATGATCAGGTATTTATCGCATTTGCTCTGCGGCTGTACCTTGCCCGGCCAGCTGACGATCATCGGTTCACGAACGCCGCCTTCGTAAGCGGAACCTTTACCGCTGTTCAGCGGGGAGTTCTGGGTATGAGGTTTGCCGTCGCGCCATTCCGGTTCGGCAGCCAGACCGCCGTTGTCGGACATGAAGATGATGATCGTGTTATCCGCCAGCTTGTTCTTCTCCAGATAATCCATGATATCGCCCAGACTTTTGTCCATTCCTTCTATCAGGGCGGCATAAGCGGCTTCTTTCTCTCCCAGTCCTTTGTCGATATATTTCTGATAGAAACGCATATCCTTATCTATCGGGACATGAATGGCATAATGCGACATGTAAAGGAAGAACGGCTGATCGTATTGTTGCGCCTTATCCAGTGCTTTGGTAGCTTCCTGTGTCAGGGCTTCCGAGATAAAGATATCCTTTCCCCAGTATTTATCCAGGCCCGGAACGGCGAACCAGGGATTCGGCTTACCGTCTGTTCGGTTACCGAAATTGGCTTCTCCCAAATACCTGGCAAGGCCGCCGCCGGCATGTCCGGCAATGTTTACTTCGAATCCGAAATGATACGGGTTCTCTCCCGGTGTGTCTACCGCTCCCCAATGGGCTTTTCCGCAATGGATGGTATGATAACCGTTATCTTTCAGTATTTGAGCCATAGAGGTGACCTGGTAAGTATGTTCGATGCCTGCGACCTCACAGATACCGTTTACATTCCAGTCCGGCAATTCCAGCACATCGCTTTGCCGGTCTGTCGATTTGTTTTTGGGATACGTCCAGTTCG
>OFGO01001145.1_pt1 | contig 20747 bp, 19 predicted proteins | sample 1521761 | NCBI WGS metagenome assembly OFGO01 (sample SAMEA3504128, study PRJEB24116) | mouse gut metagenome | biome: mouse gut; feature: mouse-associated habitat; material: faeces | place: Denmark | collected 2011
TTCCAGGGATGGGGGAGCTTTGCCCGGTGGGTCAATGGGATGCAGGGAGCTTTTCAGCTGCCCACCCGGCTGACGCTGGGATTCGGTACGCTGCTGCTGGCCCATATCGCGTTCAATATTCCCTATGTCATCCTGAACGTGGCGCCCCGGCTGCGGCAGATGGCGGCAATTTCCTCCACCGGCTGAATAAAGCCGAAAACATTGGATACGTGGCTGCACACCACGGCGTCGGTGCCGGGAACAACGAGACGGTCAAAGTCGTCCGTCACGGCTTTCGAATCAAAAAGCGGCGCGGCGGCCACGGCAATCTTTGCCCCCAGAGCCTCTAGCGGCCGGGTGACGGCATTGTGCTCATAGCCGGACACCACTGCCCGCCCCCCCGGCGGAACCAGGCTCTTAATGGCAATATTCAGGGCGTGGGTGGCGTTGAGGGTGAACACCACCTGCTCTGGGTTCTTCAGACCAAACATCTCCGCCAGCTCCGAACGGCACTGGAAGGCCGTATCGGCAGCCCGGGCGGCGGCGGGATAGCCTCCCCGCCCCGGGGAGCTCATGGAAGCCAGGGCCTCCCACATGGCGGCGGCGACAGAAGCAGGCTTTTGGAAGCTGGTGGCGGCGCTGTCAAAATAAATCATGCCCCCACCTCCTGGTACAGGCCCTTTTGGAAGATAAATATTTGAACGGGGTCCAAGCCGTCCCTGTGGAGGGCGGTCAGGACCTCCGGCAGATCGGAAACCGCTACGCGCACGGCGTAGGCGCAGCCTCTGTCTGTCAGATCCCGGGGGGCGCGGAAAATCTGGCATCGGACATGGACTGGGCGGATGTGGTGGCCATGGGGCCGGGAGCGGGACAGTACGGAACGGCGTTTTCTTGTCTGGAGCAGGTGATCCGGGAGGGGGAGAAACCCCTAGTGCTGGACGCCGACGGACTGAATCTGCTGGCGGGGCATCCCAAGTGGAGAGAGAGTCTGGCCGGGCAGGGAAAAGCCGGGAGGAAGATCGTCCTTACGCCCCATGTGGGGGAGCTTGGCAGGCTGGTAGGCAAAACCGTGGCCGAATGCAAGCAAGATCTGCCGGCTATCGGCAAGGGGCTGGCGGCGGAGCTGCATGCGGTGGTGGTAGCAAAGGATGCAAGAACCTTTATCTGTGGGGAGAATAGAGGGATCTGTGTAAATTTAAGCGGAAACAGCGGTATGGCCACTGCGGGCAGCGGAGACGTTCTGGCCGGCGTCATAGCCGGGCTTCTTGCACAAGGCATGGACGCCTTCCGGGCGGCTGCGGTGGGGGCCTATATCCATGGCAGGGCCGGTGACGCCGCAGCGGCCATAAAGGGAGAGCATGGCTGCATGGCAGGGGATATCGTAGAGCATATCGGAGAAGGGGGGTGCCGATGAAACGCTTCGGCATTCTCTCCGTACAATTCCTATTCTGAACATTATCCGAGAGAAATCGGAATACTATTTCAATGGGAACATAACGACAGAAGAAGTGTGCGCTGTAATCGATAATAGGGTTCAGCTGTATCTGGATGAAAATAGGTGAACACTGCAAATGGATAGCTTTTAAGGCGCCAAAAAATGCCGACTTTGAAGGAGGGGGAGCGAAACAAGCATATGGGAGGAGATCGGATGGAATGTAGAGAGACGGAGCTTGCAGACAGGCTGAAGAGCTATCAGCGGGTGTACGCGCAGGTGGATTTGGGCGCCATAGCGGAGAATGCGAAGAAGCTGCACAAAAACACGGCGGAGAGGACAAGGCTGCTGGGGGTGGTGAAGGCGGACGGCTATGGCCACGGCAGCGTTCCCATAGCCCGCAGGCTGGAGGGACTGGATTATCTGTTCGGCTTTGCGGTGGCCACTCCCGAGGAGGCCCATGCCCTGAGGGCCGCCGGCATCGCAAAGCCGGTGGTGATACTGGGCTATGCATTTCCGTACTCTTATGAAATGCTGGCCAGAGAAAAGATCCGTCCCACGGTGTTCTCCCCCAGAGACGTGGATGCGCTGGAGGAAGGGGCAAGAAGGGCAGGCAGGCCGCTGACAGTCCATATCAAGGTGGAGACCGGCATGAACAGAATCGGTATCAGGCCGGACAGAGAGGGACTTTCCTTCGTGGAGACATTAAGGTCCAGTGAATGGATATCGATAGAGGGCATCTATACCCATTTTGCCAGAGCAGACGAGGCGGACAAGACCAGCGCCGTAAAACAGCTGGAAACCTTTCAGGAATTCCTTCATATGATAAAGAAGGAGCTTTCTTTGGAAATCCCCGTCAGGCACTGCTCCAACAGCGCCGGGATTCTGGAAATGCCTCAGGCAAACATGGATCTGGTCCGGGCAGGGATAGCTTTGTACGGAATCTATCCCTCCGGCGACATGGGCAGGGAGAAGACGGTTCTGAGGCCGGCTCTCTCATTATACAGTCATATAGTACATATAAAGGCCATTGAGCCGGGGGAATCCGTGGGCTATGGAGGGACGTTCACGGCGGATAGGCCCATGAAGATCGCCACCATACCGGTAGGCTACGGGGACGGGTATCCAAGGGAGCTTTCCAACAGAGGCTGGGTTCTGATACATGGAAGGCGCGCGGAGATTCTGGGAAGGATCTGCATGGATCAATTCATGGCGGATGTGACTAAGATTCCGGAGGCGGCTGTGGGAGACAAGGCGGTGCTTCTGGGACAGGACGGCGGAGAGTACTTGGGCGTGGAGGAGCTTTCGGAGCTTTCAGGGCGTTTCCGCTATGAACTGGTCTGCGGCATCGGTGCAAGGGTTCCAAGAGTTTATACCGAGAAGGGCAGAATCGTGGCATACAGCGACCAAAACTACCCGTGGATGTAAAGCATCGGCCTGAGGTCAAAATCGTGGAAAAAAGGTGAATAACTTCCGAGGAACCGTCAATACTGTCCTTAGATGATGAAATCAATAATTGTCAGTCAGCCAGAGCGCCGATAGATGCCTCGACGGACGGATGGGAGTGGAGATGAGACGAGGAGATGTATATTACGCAGACCTTAGGCCGGTGATCGGTTCTGAGCAGGGGGGCATCAGGCCTGTTCTGATCGTTCAGAACGATGTGGGAAACAAACACAGCCCTACGGTCATATGCGCTGCGATCACCTCTAAGATGAACAAGGCGAAGCTGCCTACGCATATCGAGCTGAACGCTACCATGTACGATATGGATAAGGACTCGGTGGTTCTGCTGGAGCAGCTGAGGACCATCGACAAGAAGCGGCTTAAGGACAAGGTATGTCATTTGGACGGGGATATCATGAGGAGAGTGAACAGAGCCCTGATGGTCAGTCTGGAGCTTGATACATAGGAGGCTTGAGCATATAGGCGGAGGCGGCGGGGATGCCTGTTCTGCCTCAGGGCAGGCGGAGGTTTTACGGTGCAGGAATCAGGCGGCCCACGGGGATGAAAACGCAAGAAGGGGGTAATGTACGGATGAGAATGTATGACATCATTATGAAGAAAAGGAACGGGGGAGAGCTGTCCAAGGAAGAGATCGACTTCTTTGTGGAGGGCTATACCAGAGGGGAGATCCCTGACTATCAGGCCTCCGCTTTGATGATGGCCATCTATTTCCGCAAGATGACAAAAAAGGAGACTCTGGCGCTGACCATGGCTATGGCACAGAGCGGTGACATGCTGGATCTGTCCGGCATCCGGGGGATAAAGGTGGATAAGCACAGCACCGGAGGCGTGGGAGACAAGACCTCGCTGGCTCTGGCGCCCATGGTCGCGGCCTGCGGGGTGACGGTGGCTAAGATGAGCGGCAGAGGGCTGGGGCATACCGGAGGAACCATAGACAAGCTGGAGAGCTTTCCGGGCTTTACCACTTCCCTGACGGCGGAGAGGTTTACGGAGAACGTGAACCGCATCGGCATGGCCATCATGGGACAGACGGCGGATCTGGCGCCTGCGGACAAGAAGCTCTACGCCCTTCGGGACGTGACCGCTACCGTGGATAATATGTCACTGATAGCCAGTTCTATCATGAGCAAGAAGCTGGCGGCGGGGGCTGATGCCATTGTGCTGGATGTGAAAACGGGCAGCGGTGCCTTCATGAAGGAGGAAAAGGACGCGAGGGCACTGGCGGAGGAGATGGTGAGCATCGGCAACAGCGCAGGGCGCAGGACGGTGGCGGTGATCTCCGATATGGACCAGCCTCTGGGCAGGGCTGTGGGAAATGCTCTGGAGGTCAGGGAGGCCATAGACACCCTGCGGGGAAAGGGGCCGGAAGATTTTACAGAATTATGCCTGACGCTGGGCAGCCGGATGCTGGCGGCCGGAGGAAGGGCTCCGGGGGAAGAGGCCGCAAGGCAGATGCTTGCAGCGGCCATAGAGGATGGGAGAGCTTTAAGAAAGCTGGCGGAGTTCGTGGAGGCTCAGGACGGGGACGCCGCCGCGGTATATGACCCTGAGCTGCTGCCCAAGGCAAAGATCATCCGTCCCATAGCGGCCCCCAGAGACGGTTACATAAGCAGGATCATCTGTGATCAGGTGGGGATCTGCTCCCTGATTCTGGGGGGAGGCAGAGAGACGAAGGAGAGCGGGATCGATCTGTCCGTAGGGCTGGTGCTGTGCAGAAAGGTGGGAGATTATGTCAGGGCGGGGGAACCCCTTGCCATGCTCCATGCCAACGAGGAGTCCCGGGCACAAGAGGCGGGACGGCGGTATCTGGAGGCCTGCACCATAGCCGGCGAGCCCTGCGCCTGCCAGCCGCTCATCAGGGGAATCGTGGAATAGAAGCGCTGGGAGAGCCGGGAAAACGGTTTGCAGCACTGTTTGAGGCACAAAAGGGGGAGGCATAGTTTTGGGGCTGGGCTAATATAATTTCACATGAGAAAAAATAATGACCGCACCCAAAAAAGAGAATCAAGAAAAGAGACGCTGCTGGAGACACTCAAGCTCCCCAAGGATATCTGTATGGGGGCGCTGAAGGTGACGCTGACGGGGAACCGGGAGGCGTGGATAGAGAACTATAGGGGCATTCTGGAGTACACGGAGGGGCGTATACTGCTCCAGTGCAAGACTTGTCAGGTGTGCTTCGAGGGCAGCAGGCTCTCCATCGATTACTACACAAATGAAGACATGAAGATCAGCGGCTGCATCTGCTGCGTGAAGTACAGCGACGGGATGAATCCGTAGCCCGGAAGGAGGATGAGCCATGGTTGAATTGTTGAAATATATCAGGGGATACCTGCGCATTCGGGTGTGGGGATTTTCCCCGGAGCGCTTTATGAACTTGTGCAGCAATAAGGGGATACTGCTTTGGAACATTGTCCGGGAGGGCGATGGATACTGTATGAACGTCAACCTGAGGGGCTTCTGGGAGCTGCGGCCCATAGTGAGAAAGACCGGGACAAGGGTGGCCGTATTGGAGAGATATGGGCTGCCCTTTTTTCTGCCGAAGCTGGTGAAGCGCAAGGTGTTCGTGGCAGGCCTTGTGCTGACGCTGGCGTTTTGGTTTTTCTCCTCGGATTACATCTGGAACATTGAGGTCAGCGGGAACTACCAGATAACGGACGATATGTTCCAAAGCTTCCTGAAGGACAATCAGGTGTCTATAGGGATGCGCAAGGACGGGCTGGACATAGAGGAGCTTGAAAAGGAAATACGAAGACAGTTTCCTCAGATTACATGGGCATCGGCCAGACTGTCGGGAACTAAGCTGCTAATCGACATCAAGGAAAACGACGCCCCCATTTTGACCGAGGAGAAGGAAGTCTCTCAGGGGACGGATCTGGTGGCGGAATACGATGGGAGAGTCGTGTCCATAATCGTCAGAAGCGGCGTCCCCAAGGTATCCATCGGGGACGTGGTGGAGAAAGGCTCGATACTGGTGGAGGGGAGGATTCCCATCTACAATGAGGATGCTACGATCCGGGAGTACAGCTATGTGGACGCGGATGCAGACATTGTCATGGAGCATTCCGCAAGTTACACGGAGGAACTGCCATTCGACTATGTGATCAAGGAGTATACGGGCAGGGAGAAAAAAGAGCACTATGTCAATATCGGCGGAAAAGATTGGAAGCTGCCGGGGGATAGGCCCTTTCAGGTGTACGACAGCATCATACGGGAGAGCAGGCCGGTGCTTTTTGAAAAGCTGGGCATACCCGTCTTCTGGGGAGACGTGACCCATAGGGAGTACCTGAATGTGGAGCATACATATACCGTTGAGGAGGCAAAAGTCCTTCTTAATCAAAAATTAAGGGATTTTCTTTTGGGTTTGGACGAAAAAGGTGTACAAATTATTGAAAAAAATGTTAGAATAGAAACGAAAGACGATTCATGGCTTCTGGAGGGAGAATTTCTGGTGCAGGAGCCTGCGGGGGCCAGAAGGGACACCGAGAGGGTCGTCATGGAAGAGACGGAAGACAAGGATTCAAGGGAAGAGGACGGGAATGGATGATTTTACAGTGCGGCTGGATCTGCCGGCCCAACATATGCAGAAGATATTCGGGGCGCAGGACGCTTATGTGAAGAAGCTGGAAAGAGATTTCGGCGTGAGCGTGGTGAACCGCAACGGCAGCATTACGATTGCAGGGGAGGAGGATATGGTAAGGCGGGCGGAAGGCGTGCTTCGCCAGCTTGCCGTCCTTTCCGACCGGGGAAACGAGATAGAGGAGCAGAGCGTGGATTATGCCATTACGCTGGGGATGGAAAAGAGGGAAAACGCGCTGGAGGAGATGGACTCCGACTGTATCTGCCATACGGTGAACGGGAAGCCCATCAAGCCAAAGACTCTGGGACAGAAGGCTTATGTGGACGCTATTCGGAAAAATATGATAGTGTTCGGGGTGGGGCCTGCGGGAACGGGCAAGACCTATCTTGCCATGGCAATGGCCATTACGGCCTTCAAAAATGATGAGGTGGGCAGGATCATTCTGACCAGACCTGCCATTGAGGCGGGGGAGAAGCTGGGCTTTCTGCCCGGGGATCTGCAGAGCAAGGTGGATCCGTATCTCAGGCCCCTTTACGACGCCTTGTATCAGATCATGGGGGCGGAGAGCTTCCTGAAAAACATGGAGAAGGGGCTGATAGAGGTGGCCCCTCTGGCGTACATGCGGGGACGGACTCTGGACAATGCCTATATCATTCTGGACGAGGCCCAGAACACCACCCCTGCCCAGATGAAGATGTTTCTGACCCGCATCGGTTTCGGCTCCAAGGTGGTGGTCACGGGGGACGTGACCCAGAAGGATCTGCCTCCCGATACGAAATCGGGTCTGGACGTGGCCACCAAAGTGCTTCGGAGCGTGGACGGGATCTCCTTCTGCAGCCTGACCAGCAAGGACGTGGTGCGCCATCCGCTGGTGCAGCAGATCGTCAAGGCCTATGAGACCTATGAGGCCAAGGAGAATGCCAGAAGCAGGGAGCGGGGCAGGGAAAAGGAAAGAACGAGACGTATAAGGCGACAATGACGCATAGGTACGAAAGGACGATCAGGGAATGACGCTATACATGGAAGATGAAGCAGGAGCAGGCTTTTCCTTTTCTGCACAGGATATTGCCGAACTTGTATGCAGGACGGCGCTGGAGGCGGAAGGCTGTCCCTATGAGGCGCAGGTGAATCTGATTCTCACGGACGACGCCGGCATACGGGAGCTGAATAGGGAGATGAGAGGGATCGACAGGGCGACGGATGTGCTGTCTTTTCCGAATGTGGATTTTGAGGAGGCGGGCGTATTCGGAAGCCTTGAGGAGAGGGAGGCGGACTATTTCGATCCGGATACGGGAGAGCTGATTCTGGGTGACATCATGATTTCCTTGGACAAGGTCCGGGAGCAGGCCGAGAGCTATGGGCACAGCCAAAAGAGGGAGTTCGCGTTCCTTGTGGCCCACAGCATGCTGCACCTTTGCGGGTACGACCATATGGAGGAGGCCGAAGCGCGGGAAATGGAGCGCCGGCAGGAAGAGATACTGACGAGATTGGGGATCACGAGAGACTGATTGAGGGACAGCGGATGAATCGTGCGGAAGTGAGAAGACGGCAGGCAGGGATGATCTCCAATGGATTGATGCTGGCTGCCATGCTGATATTGGGACAACAGACTGGCAATAACGGAATCACATATTTGATGACTGCGGCATTGGCCTATGCGCTGCTCTGGACGATTGTGGGAGGAAATCTGTCTGACACGCTGGGGAGGCTGCTCCGCAGCAGGAAAAACAAGGGACAGTACAAAAATGCATGGAAAATGCGCAGAAGCGCCATGATTCTGCAGTCGGCTCTGGGGCTTGCGGGAAGCGCGGGGCTTTTTGTCTTTTCCAAAAGCATTGCAGAGGGACTGTTCGGGCTCCGCTGCAGTACCTTTATCGTGGCGGTGCTCTCACCGGCGGTATTTCTGAGGGCAGTTTCTTCCGTGCTGATGGGTTGCTTTCAGGGGGAGGGCTCGGAGCTTCCTACGGCTGCCGCGGGAATTCTGCGTCCCATATTCTTTTTTGGCTTCGGAATTTTGTTTTCCGGCATCATGGGAGACTATGGGGAGAAGGTGGGCCGCCTCCTGCAGCAGGAGAACTTTGAGGCCATGTACAAGGGAGCGGGAATTGCCATAGCGGTGAGTCTTGCGGAGCTTTTGGTGGTGCTTTTTCTGGCGCTGATCTATAGGGCAGGAGAAATGAGGAAAAACGGCAGACAAGAGGGCTACGGCACAGAATCCGGATTCGAGTGCGTCAGGCATTTGTGCGCCGGCAGGTGGCAGCAGGCTGTAACGGGCTTTCTGGGTGTGCTCCCCTTGGGGCTGGGGCTGTTTTTCCTCAGCAGGAGGACGGAGGAAGAGGCCGCCCTGACCTTGGGCTATGGGGCGTATGCGGGGGGATATCTGGTGCTCTGTGCCGCGGTGGCGTCTCTGATCGCCGTTTCGGCGCTGCCGGTAATGGCAAAAATATTCAGTTCCCTCCGAAAAAGCGAGCATCGCTTTGCCCGAACCGTCTTTCAGGGCGGCATGCATATTTGTCTGGTACACAGTGCCTTTGCCGCCGTGTTTGTGGCAGTCATGGGTCAGCAGATCGGAGAGCTTCTGTGTCCGGAGAGCGTGGAAGCTGTTCTGCCCATGCTGCGGGCGGGCTCCTGCGTCATTGCCTTTGCCGTGTTAGCCTACTATTTTGCCAGATTTCTGCAGACTGCAGGCAAAAAGCAGCTGGTGATGCTGGCGGTGGGGGCCGGGGATGCATTGTTTTTTGTAGTGGTTTTAGCCACGGGAAAGGCAGGGGCTCTGTCCTTGGTCTATGGGGGGATCACGGGCACGTTCCTGCTCTGCATCATGCTTGGGGTGTTCGCCTGCGGGCAGCTGCGGGTCAGGATAGACTGGATGAGGGCCGTAGCAGTGCCTGCAGGTGCTGCGCTTGTCTCAGGCCTGCTCTGTATGCTCATAGGCAAATTGATCGCGCCCCATATGCATGCCTCGGTGACTTTGCTGGTGGCGTTTGTAATAGGAGGCGCGGCGTACTGGGCGGCATTGACGGTGCTGCGGAATTTTGACGATCAGGAGCTGGATGTGATTCCCGGCGGAAAGCTGATCGATGGTCTGAGGCAGATGCTGCATATATATTGAAAGCGGTGAATAATCACCGGCAAAAATGCTGATACTGATTCATAACAGCGTAAATCAACGGAATTCTCATGAATAATGTGAAGGGCATGGTTTGTTATGAAATTTGTCAGAGGTATCAGCTTATTTGTCGTATATCCGCTATTGATGCTGGGAGTGGGAGTTTTGCTTGGCATGGGATTTGCCGGCGGCAGGCATCGGGGGGAGCAGGATCAGGGGGGAGCGCCGGTGCCCTTGGGGCTTCCCTCCGGCGTGGAGACGCAGCTCTCTTTAGGAGAAAAGGAGACCGGGGATGCGATAAAACAGACGCCCGAACCGGAGAGCGCCGGGTCCGGGCCGGAGCAGGAAGATGCAGGAGAGCCGGAGGGATTGGACCAGGACAGTGTCAGGGAGGTGGCTACCTCCTATGAAACCCTCTGTGTCGATACGGCCTATGTGCTGGAGGAGACGGACATTCTCCATCATACGGTGGTGGAGACCACCCAGCGTCTGCCGGATAAGTATGTTGGCATGAACAGAGAGGAGTTTTTGCAGGCCATGGACTTATACGAGGCGTTTCCGCCGCTGTCGGAGATGGAGAGGGGGTTCGTGAATCTGGAGGTGCTTTCGTTCTCCAGAGAGCGTGTGGTTGTGCAGATGAACTATAAATATGTCCAGCCCAGCGAGAGTTTTTATCTGGCGGTATATGATAATGAAGTGATAGTCTATCTGGAAGATCGAAAAACCGTATATATCGAGACGGAGATCGAGCTGGACTCTCTGCCGGAGCAGATCCAGCATAACATTATACAGATGATGTGGATAGAGAACGAAGAGAAGCTGTATGATTTTCTGGAGAACTATTCCAGCTGATGCTTTTCTTTTCGGAAAACTCTACGGAAAAGAACGCTGTCTCAAGCAAAGAGGAAGCAAAGCGATGCGGAAGGAAAGCTTCACACTAGGGGACAGGATGGGGAACGGGAGAGAATAATGAGGAATCGGGTGGGCATCATAGGCGGCGGAGCCGCCGGGATGACTGCCGCCATCTCTGCAGCCGCGGAGGGAGCGGAGGTCACGCTGATCGAGGGCAATGACAGGCTGGGCAAGAAAATACTGGCCACCGGAAACGGGAGATGCAATCTGGGCAATGAAAAGCTGGATGTGGGAGAATACTATACTTGTTCTCCGGAGCGATTGGAGAAATGTCTGGAGCGCTTCAAAACGGAGGATACGATATCCTTCTTTCACGGCATGGGGCTGATGCTGCGGAGCAGAAACGGCTACCTTTATCCCTTGTGCGAGCAGGCTTCGGCAGTGCTGGATGTGCTGCGGCATCAGGTGGCGGCTCTGGGGATACATGTGGTGACGGAATGCAGGGCGGAGCATGTGGAGAGGGACAAAAAAACGGGAAAGCTTCAGGTGCGGGGAAGCGCTGGAGTTTTTTTGTTCGATAGGGTGGTGATTGCCTGCGGGGGCCGCGCAGCGCCCAAGACCGGCTCCGACGGCAGCGGCTTTACGCTTGCGAAAGCTCTGGGGCATAAGCTGGTTCCCACGGTTCCGGCGCTGGTGCAGCTGCGGTGCAGGGAAGACTATTTCAAGTCGGTGGCGGGGGTCAGGGCCGACGCGATGGTGAGAGTCCGCCACAAGGGGGAATGGGCCGCAGCCGAAAGGGGAGAGCTGCTGCTGGCTGACTATGGAATCTCAGGCATTCCCGTGTTTCAGCTGAGCCGGGTGGTCAACTACATATTGCTGGAGGACGCCGTTTCGCGGAAAGAGAGAGGGGCGGGGAGGAGAGGCGCCGGTGAAGTGGAGATATGCATAGATTTTCTTCCCGATTACACGCAGGAGGCATTCAGGGAATTTGCGGAGGAAAGGCGTCTGCTGCAGGGGCAGCGGACGGTGGAAGAATTTTTTGCAGGGATGCTCCACAAGAAGCTGATGCTGCTCTATGTGAGACTGGCGGGGCTGAAGCCCTCGGAGAGCATGGCTTGGGCGGACCAGAATAAGATAAGGCAGGTGTATCGGTTCTGCAGAAATTGGACCGTCCATGTGACCGGAAGCAATTCTTACGAAAATGCGCAGGTCTGTGCCGGCGGAGTGCCGCTCCATGAGGTGACGGAGGATCTGGAGTCAAAGAAGATGCAGGGAGTCTATTTTGCAGGGGAGATTCTGGACGTGGACGGAAAATGCGGGGGCTATAATCTCCAGTGGGCTTGGTGCAGCGGCCATCTGGCGGGACGGGCCGCCGCAAAAATGAAGTCTAAAAAGAGAGAGCAAAATTGACGGCAAAAAGGAAGAAGGCCTAGGCGGGACGGATGAGGGCAGCCCCGCCTGACCATTGGGGGAGAAAGGGAAAGACATGCTTAAACTGAGTCAGATCAAGCTGCGTCCGGGACATTCCCAGAGGGCGCTTGTAAAAAAGGCGGCGGATATGCTGCGGATTTCCGAGCAGGAGATTCTGGAGATGAGGATTCTGCGCAGATCCATCGATGCAAGAAGAAAGCCGGAGATATTTTATATTTATTCCATAGAGGTCTCCGTGAAGAACGAGGACAGAATATTACATAGGTTCAGAGGAAAGGAAGGGATGGTTTGCAGAGGAGAGGATAATGTCTACCGCTTTCCGGGGAAGAGTCAGCCTGCCGGGGACTTGGAACAGCCTGGCCGGGCAGGGGAAGGAAATGAGCTTTCAGGAGAGGCCCATGGGGAGGAAGCTCCTATAGTGATTGTGGGGACAGGCCCCGGGGGGCTGTTCTGCGGGTATTTTCTTGCCCTTCACGGCTATAAGCCGATTCTGCTGGAGCGGGGAAAGTGCGTGGAGGAACGGCAGAGGGATGTGGATGTCTTCTGGGAGACCGGAAAGCTGGATCCGGAATCCAACGTCCAGTTCGGGGAGGGCGGCGCAGGAACCTTTTCCGACGGCAAGCTGAACACGCTGGTAAAGGATAGAGAAGGCAGAGGAAGAGCGGTACTGGAGACCTTTGTCCGGTTCGGGGCCGGGGAAAGCATTCTCTATGACGCAAGGCCCCACATGGGCACGGATGTACTCTGCGGCGTGGTCAGGGGGATGCGGGAGGAGATCATCAGGCTGGGAGGACAGGTGCGCTTTAAAAGTCTCGTGGAGGATGTCTGCGTCGAGCAGGGGCAGGTGAAGGGCGTGGTTTTAAAAGGCGGTGAGAGAATCGCCTGCAGGAGTCTGGTTCTGGCCATCGGACACAGTGCAAGGGACACCTTTGCCATGCTGCATGAAAGGAAGGTGCCGCTGGAACCCAAGGCCTTTGCCGTGGGGCTGAGGGTGGAGCATCCCCAGACCATGGTGAACGAGAGCCAGTACGGCATGAGAGATCCCGGGGAGCTGGGGGCCGCTCCCTACAAGGTGACGGCCAAGGCCAAAGGCGGCAGAGGCGTGTATTCTTTCTGCGTATGCCCCGGAGGGTATGTGGTGAATGCCTCCTCGGAGGAGGGCCGCCTTGCGGTAAACGGAATGAGCTACAGCGCCAGAGACGGAGAAAACGTCAACAGCGCGGTGGTGGTGACGGTGACGCCGGAGGACTTCGGATCGGATCATCCTCTGGCCGGAATTGCCTTTCAGAGGCAGCTGGAGGAAAGGGCGTATGAGCTTGGCGGCGGCAGGATTCCGGTCCAGAGATACAAAGACTTTGAGAGCTGCGTGAGTGAAAGAGGGAACGGCGCGGGGAAGGGTAGTCAGGATAGGAGGGAGCCGGAAGCGGACTTCCAAGAGGACAAAGCCCTTGTGAGGCCCCAGTGCAGGGGGGCGTATTGCTGGGCGGATGTAAGCCGGATTCTTCCCATGAAATACAACGAAGCCATTGTGGAAGGGATGGAGGCGTTCGGACGGCAGATAGAGGGATTCAATAGGCCGGATGCCTGCTTGGCGGGGGTGGAGAGCCGAACCTCCTCACCGGTGAGAATATTGAGAGATGAGAGTATGCAGTCAGCTGTCAGAGGGCTTTATCCCTGCGGCGAGGGAGCGGGCTACGCCGGAGGGATCATGTCTGCCGCCATGGACGGCATCCGGGTGGCGGAGGCCATTGCAGGAGGCTGAGACGGCCTGATGCGGGGGAGAACTCTCCCAAAAGCTTACTGTATGCGGCGGCAAAAGAAAAACCGGGAGCCGGGCGGCTTGGGGGATGAAAACGGCAACAGAGGCCGGAGAGGAAGGAGTTTAGGCCATGAATATGGACGAGAGGATCAAAAGGATCAACGCCTTGTACCACAAATCTCAGGAGGAGGGGCTGACTGAGGAGGAGAAGGCAGAGCAGGCCAGACTGCGGAAGGAGTATGTGGCCAGCGTCAGGGCGAATCTGCGGGGACAGCTGGACAATATAACCATAATCAATCAGGACGGCACCAAGGAGAACCTGGGCGAAAAGTTCGGGGGAAAACAAGAATGAAGAAAACGCTGTATGTCACGGATCTGGACGCAACCCTGCTGAGAAACGACAAGTCTGTCTCAGAGGCTACGGCGCGGATACTGAACTTCCTGATAGACCGGGGGATGCTGATCACCTATGCTACGGCCAGATCCGGTCACAGCGCCGCAAAGCTTGTGGGAGACATCGATTTCAGGCTTCCTGCCATCATCCGCAACGGCACGGTATTTGCGGATCCCAAAACCGGCAGGGAGACGGAGATCATTATGTTTGCGCCGAAGGAGGAGCATTCCACAGACCGCCGGCTTCTTCCTGTGAAGACAGAAGAGGAGATGTTTCAGGGGGAGATATGTTACTTCACCTTCATCGGGGACAAGACCGAGCTGGATCCTCTTTATGAGAGAGTTCGGGAGGGCGGGAATTGGACCTGCATATATCAGCAGGATGTCTATACCCCGGACTACTGGCTGGAGCTGTGCCCGAAGGATGCCACCAAGGCCAAAGCGGCCCGGAAGCTGAAGGAGCGTTACGGCTGCGAGAGGCTGGTGGTGTTCGGGGATTCTCTGAACGATATCTCCATGTTTCAGGCTGCGGACGAGGCCTATGCGGTGGAGAATGCCATGGAGGAGGTGAAGGCCTTGGCCACCGGAATCATTTCAGGGAATGAGGAGGACGGCGTGGCGCGGTGGCTGCAGGAGGAGTATGGGAGATCTGCAGACGCCGGCAAAAGGGAAATCCGCAGAAGGGTTTTGGCTCTCCGGGACGGGCTTGACCGGACAGAGCAGGAACGGGGCCGCCTGCTGCTGACGGAAAGGATTCTGGGGCATCAGTGGTTTTATAATTCCCACATTATTTTAGGCTTTGCAAGCTGCGGAAGCGAGATCGATACAAGGGAACTTCTGCAGGAGGCGCTGCGTCTGGGCAAAAGGCTGTTCCTGCCCAAGGTGACGGGGGAGGAGCAGGCTCAGATGAGGTTTTTTAGGGTCAGGCGGCTGGAGGAGCTTAAGGAAGGGTACAAGGGTATATTAGAACCCTCGGAGAGCTGTGAGGAATACATTTATTCTGAGGCAGAGGCCCCAAATACCTTGATGCTGATGCCCGGGGCGGCGTTCGATTCCTACCGGAATAGGATCGGCTACGGGAAGGGATTCTATGATAGATTTCTGGCGGACAAGGAGGCTCTGCAGCTGCGAACCATAGCGGTGGGATACCGCTGCCAGCTGGTGGATGAGATACCGGCTGACCATGGGGACATAAGGCCGTATCAGGTGATCTGCGTGTAGGCGGGAGTTTTCGGCAAATTTTTGTGTCTGATATTGTAAAATATATGACAAGGGCTGTCATTAGGAGTATAATGGAACGGAACAGGAAATATGGATTGACTCAAAATTTGACGAAAGAGGCGATAACATGACGCTTTATGAGGCGCAAAAGGGCGGCAGCTACTGTGTGGAAGGGCTGTCCGTGGAGCCGGCCATCACCAGAAGGCTGCAGGCCTTGGGGTTAAATGACGGAACAGTGGTAAATGTATTGAACAGGAAAAAGCACGGAGCCTTGATCGTGCAGGTCCGGGGGACTCGGCTGGCTCTGGGAAAGCATATTTCATCCAGCATTCAGGTCAGCGAGGGCAGCGGGGCGGCATCGGGACCGGAAGGCAGGGAAGGTCTGGCGGAGGGAATGGGAATTCATGGGATCTGTGTGGTGGAGGACAAAAACTTCCCGGAGCCTGCAAAGAAGGAGGACGACAGCCGTGAATCGTAATATAGGCATTGGGGCGAAAAAAACCGACGGGAAGCAGAGACGGCATATCAATGTGGCCTGCATCGGCAATCCCAACTGCGGCAAGACCACGCTGTTCAACGCTCTCACCGGATCCCGGCTCAAGGTGGCGAACTGGCCCGGAGTTACCGTGGAGCGTGTGGAGGGGGAGACAAGCTATGAGGATACCAAGATCACCCTCATTGACACGCCGGGCATCTATTCTTTGACCTGCTATACCATAGAAGAGAAAGTTACCAGAAAATGCGCCATGGACGATGAGATAGACGCCATCATCAACGTGGTGGACGCTTCTTCTCTGGAGCGCAATCTATACCTGACGCTGCAGCTGCTGGAGCTGGGGAAGCCGGTAGTGCTGGCGCTGAACATGATGGACGTGGTGAAGGAGCGGGGCATGGAGCTGGACATGCACCGTCTGCCGGAGATGCTTGGGGGGATACCGGTGGTGCCGGTATCGGCGGCTAGACGCACTGGGCTGGATATTTTGCTTCATGCGGTGATCCATCACTGCGAGGAGGGCATGGAGGAGTATATTCTGGATTATCCCTCGGAGATTGAGGAAAGAATCGTGAAGCTGACCTCCATGATGCAGGAGAGCTATCCCAGTCATTGCTCCGCCCGGTGGCATGCAATCAAGCTGCTGGAGGACGACGAAGAGGTCAGGCAGGATCATCCCATCTCCGTGGACGGTCTGGTGGACAGAAGCTATGAGAAGGAAATCATACAGAGCAAGTATGCCTATATAGAGAAGGTGGTCCATGAGATCCTTTTTTATAAGGGAAAAAAGGCGGCTTCCACGGATAGGATAGACAGGCTGCTCACCCATCCCCTTTGGGGAATCCCCGTCTTCCTGCTGATCATGTGTCTGGTGTTTTTTATGACCTTCACGGTGGGGGATGCCCTGAAAGGTGTGTTTGAGACGGGGCTGGACATGGTTTCCGACGGGGCGGCCGGGATTTTGGAGACCATAGGCGCGGCAGGATGGCTGAAATCTTTGATCGTGGAGGGAATCATAGCAGGAGTGGGAGGAATCCTTACCTTTATTCCCAATATTTTCATACTGTTCCTTGCGCTGGCGGTTCTTGAGGACAGCGGCTACATGGCAAGAGTGGCCTATGTGATGGATTCCGTCATGGGAAGGGTGGGGCTCTCCGGAAAGGCCTTTCTGCCCATGATTCTGGGATTCGGCTGCACGGTGCCGGCCATTATGGCAACCAGAGCTCTGGAGACGGAGCATGACAGAAGAAGGACCATGCTGGTGACTCCTTTCATGTCCTGCTCCGCAAGACTGCCCATCTATGTGCTGTTCTCGGATATTTTCTTTCCGAAGCATCCCGCAGCGGTGGCCTTTTCCATGTATGTGGCAGGCATGGCCATGGCCATTTTGGTGGCGCTTGTGGTTAACCGTCTGGAGAAGGGCAAGATCAACGACTCTCTGCTGATAGAGCTGCCGGAATATAAGCGTCCCAATGGGAGAACCATCCGCATCTACGTGTGGAATAAGCTGAAGGATTATCTGTCCAAGGCGGGAACCACCATTTTCATAGCGTCCATTGTAATCTGGCTTGTGCTGAACTTCGGCATGGCGGGCTTGGTGGAGGATCCGGCAGAAAGCTTCGGGGCCATGCTGGGCCGGGTGCTGGCCGAGAGCCGGAGCGCCGACCTGTCCGGCTTTGCCGACGCAGGGGCGGTGAGCGACTGGGCCCGGCCCCACGTGGAGACCCTGGTAGGCCTGGGGATCGTAGAGGGCGGCGACGGCCTGCTCACCCCCAAGGCGGACATCACCCGGGGCGCGGCGGCCAAGCTGCTGGTGGAAATTTACGAGCTGGACAAGGCGGAGCTCACCCCCGGCCAGGAGGAGGACCCTGCCGGCCAGCCCTCTGTGGACCCTGGGGTGGGCGATCCCTCCGCCCAGCCCAGCCAGCCCGGCGGCGCGACCTATGTGGACCCGCTGGAGGTGCTGGACCTGCCCAAAGGAGAGGAGTGGTCCGGCGGAAACCCGGCCATTGACAACCCCTGGGACTGGAACGTGTTCGACTAAACCGCGTCAAAAAGAGAAGCGGGGCGAAAGCCCCGCTTTTCTCATGCCCTTTTTTTGAAAATAATCCACTTGCTCAGCACGTAGTTCACCACAATCACCACCACGTTGGCCGCGATTTTCACCGGGCCGTCGGGCAGATGCAGCGCGTCTACAAACAGCCACAGAAGCCCCAGCTCCAGCGCCCCGGAAAAAAGCCGGGAGGCCACCATTTGCCACAGCTCCCGCAGGGCCACCCGCCACGCCCAGTCCGTGGAGCGAAACACAAACAGCTTGTTCACAAAATAGGCGAACAGCACGCTCACCGCCCAGGCGATTCCGTTGGCGGTGAGGTAATACACGTGGAAGATGCGGGTGAGCAAAAAATACGCCGTGTAGTTCACCGCCGTGGTCATCACGCCCCAGAACCCGTAGCTCACCAGCTCCCGGTGGGCGCGCAGCAGTTCCCAAAGTTTTCCCATTCGCTCCGCTCCTTGCCGTTTTCTCTCATTATAGCCCTTTTTTCCGGGAAAGCAAGCTTTTTTTGTCCCGAAACTGGGCGCTGTCGCCCACATTCGACAAATTTTGCGCTATCATAGGGGCGGGAGAGTTACGAAAGCAATAAGGCGCTTCGCGCCGCAGACAAACGGAGGAATCTGAATGATTGAAAACTACGGCTATATCCGCGTTTCCAGCCAGGAACAAAACGAATACCGGCAGCTGCTGGCCATGCACCAGCGGGTTCCGCGGGAGAACATCTTTATGGACAAGCTGTCCGGCAAGGACTTCAACCGCCCGCAGTACAAGCGCATGGTAAAAAAGCTGCGCGCCGGCGACCTGCTCTACATCCTGAGTATCGACCGCTTAGGGCGCAATTACGAGGAGATTCAAAACCAGTGGCGGGTGCTCACGAAGGAGATCGGGGTGGACGTGTGCGTCATTGATATGCCCCTGTTGGACACCCGGCAGGGCCGGGACCTGATGGGCACCTTCATCGCCGACCTGGTGCTGCAAATCCTGTCCTTTGTGGCGCAGAACGAGCGGGAGAACATCCGCAGGCGGCAGGAAGAGGGCATCGCCGCGGCCCGGGCCAGGGGCGTGCGCTTTGGCCGCCCGGCCCGGGAGACGCCGGAGGATTTTGTCCGGCTGGTGGCCGCGTGGGAGCAGAAAAAAATTACCGTGGGGGAAATTGTGGACCAGTGCGGTATCAGCGAGGCCACATTTTTCCGCCGCCTGCGGGAGCTCCGGCTGGATGGAGGGGTGAGAAGATAAAAAAGGACTGTCAAAAAGTACACTTTTTGACAGTCGCCTTACACTTACGGACTATACCACAAGATTTGGCGAAATGCAATAGGGAGATGCAAAATTTTTGTAGAACTTCCATACCAAAATTTGCTGGGCTTCCAGAAAATACCTGAAAAAACGGTGCTGTCATAAAGTACACCATTTGACACTCGCAAGGGGTTTACGTTTATCAGAGCGGATGGTAAGCAAAATTTTGAGAATCAAGGAGGACATACAACAATGAAGAAACGCATTTTACCTGTCCTGCTGGCGCTGTGCATGGTGATGTCGTTGCTTCCCGTGGCGTTTGCGGCTGCTGGCGCGAATGGCTGCACATGTGACGGTAGCGAGGCGAACTGTAAGCAGTATAGTTCTGCTCAGCATGGGGATGGCCAGTGCACTGGCACTGCGACTGATGATCAGTGCAGCGACTGTAAGAAAGACACTACTCCTCCCAGCGGTGGTGACAATGACGTTACCTGCACTTGCACGAGCGATGCCTGCACCAATGACAGCCATGCGGACAAGAGCCAGGCTTGTGGCGCTACCGTTGAGGATACGTCCGCCGGCAATACGCTGTGCAACGCCTGCAAGCCCGCTGATGAGGGCCCTGGCGGTGATGGTGGTGACGGCGACGACGGCGAGGATACGCCCGCCGAGTGCACCGGCGGCACTGACTGCGCGGCTCCTGCTGGCACCCACAAGAGCACCGGGTTTGCTGACGCTGAGGGTGGCACGACCGCTGCCTGCAAGAAGTACGTGAAGTGCGGCGTGGGCGGCTGTGACCTGGACAAGGGCCACGAGGCTGACCATTCCGTCGGTGGCGGCAATATCGCGAAGTGCCTGGGCTATTCCGCTGACGCGAAGTGCTCCGCCGCTACTCACATTGCCGGCTGCCCCAAGTATGACTGCGGCTGCGACCACACTGATGCTGGTTTTAACGACAGCCAGGAAGAGGGCTTTGTGGCTCTGACCTGCACCAGCAAGCCCGGCTGCCCGCTGTGTGCGTCTTGGAACAGCTATGTCTCCGGCAAGAACGCTGAGTATAACAAGGCTCTGGCCACGTATCAGGCTGCGAAGGCCAAGTGGGATGCGGATAAGGCCGCTTATGATGCCGCTCAGGCTGAGGATCCCACTCAGACTGCGGTGAAGGATCCTGGTGCTGAGCCTACTGCTCCCACCAATCCCAACCTGACCGCCTGTGAGTGCGCCGACTGCCGTCCCAACCCCGCTATGGGCGTTGTGACCGACGAGAACGGCAACCCCGTTGACCCCACTGATCCCACCGATCCCGAGGTTCCCAGCAAGGCTGAGGACTTCACCGATATGGAAGACTGGATGGCCGCCGATGTCCAGGTCGCTCTGGACAAGGGCTGGCTGGAAGGCTACGGCGACGGCACCTTCAACGGCCGCGGCGTGACCTCCGGCGCCACCATCGCGGCGGTTCTGGCCCGCATGGACGGCGAGACCATCACCGGCGGAACCTGGGCCATGGACGCCCTGAAGTGGGCCGCGGACCAGGATGCGTTCGAGGGCATTGACCTGACCGGCGACTCCATGGCCCGCAAGGACCTGGTGCTGGTGATCTGGCGCATGGCCGGCAAGCCCGCCGCTGAGAAGGAGCTCGAGTTCACCGACGTGGACGGCCTGGAGGGCGACCACCTGACCGCCATGCAGTGGGCCGTTGAGAACGGCATCGTGAAGGGCAACGGCGACGGCACCGTCACTCC
>OFGO01001147.1_pt1 | contig 20719 bp, 18 predicted proteins | sample 1521761 | NCBI WGS metagenome assembly OFGO01 (sample SAMEA3504128, study PRJEB24116) | mouse gut metagenome | biome: mouse gut; feature: mouse-associated habitat; material: faeces | place: Denmark | collected 2011
AGCCTCGCAGAGCGCACGATACATGGTCGCAGACCATGTATAGAAGTGCGCCCTTGCTTTCGTCAGGGATTTTCAATATCCCAACAAAACAAATTATCAAAGTATATGCTCCACGAATTCCACAGCGTTTCCGTCAACGTCATAAAAAACAATGCTGCCTGCATTTACAGGTAAAACAATGGCAAAAGGTTTTTTGCTATCAATATCAATTACTTGAACTGAGTTGCCATTATCTATTTCCAAGCGTTTTACTTGTTGCTGGTTCATAGAAATAAACGCTCTTTCTTTATATCCCTCCACTGTGTACTCCGTAATTCCAACATTCGTTCCTGTAAGGTCTCCACCCCCACGGAAGAAATATCCAAAGGAAAGACCGGGGCGATTTATATAGACAGAAAAAGTATGGTCAGTCATATCCTCTGGATAGGAAATAAATGCAGCCATTGTGTCGGAAACATTTCCGTCAACAACCCAATCTGCGTCAATCTTTTGTGATGTGCGAATATCCAATTCCAACCGAGATTTTGGCACACCAATATCGTTATTCAAATAAAGGAGGCCAACAAATGCGATACATATAAGCAGAATAGCAGCCACTATTTTTGCCAATTTATTGGAGTATTTTTTCATAAGGTTTTACATCTCCCAAAACAAATTTCTAAAGGGAAGTATAACACAACAGCACAACCAAATCAACCAGCCGGAGAGAAAACTTTCTCAGCCTCCTTTGCGGCCCGCTACGCCTCCCTCACCCGGCACATACAAGGCCCGCCCCCTAAAAAAGTAGTGGACGCTCTGCCAAAACTGTGGTAGAATAAAGTGAAAGAAGGTGAGGACGGTGGACGGAGAAACGACAATCGCCCAGGGACTGCACGTCACGGATGACAGCGCGGGCTATGACGCTGCCTGCAAGCGTGTCCTATCTGAAAAGGCAATCTTGGCGCGGATTATGAAGTCCTGCCTGGAAGAATACAAGGATTGCGATGTCAATGATATTGCCGAGAAGTACATTGAGGGCCAACCCCAGGTGTCCGCCGTCCCGGTGCTGCCGGACGAGAGTGGCACAGTCATCAGCGGCATGGACACCGAGGACAAATCGGTACATGAGGGGACAGTCACCTATGACATTCGCTTCCGCGCCATCGTCCCCGGCTCCGAGGAACAAATTGCCCTCATCATCAACGTGGAGGCGCAGAACGATTTTTACCCCGGCTATCCGCTGATAAAGCGGGGCATATACTACTGTTGCCGCATGATTTCTTCCCAGTATGGCCGGGAGTTCACCGGCCCCCACTATGAGAAAATCAAGAAGGTCTACTCCATCTGGATTTGCATGAAACCGCCGCAGTATCGGGAGAACACCATCACCCGGTATCGGCTGGTGGAGGAACACCTGGTAGGCGAGGGCAAAGAACCTGTCAGGAATTATGATTTGCTGTCCATCATCATGCTGTGCCTTGGCGGGCCGGACGGGGCAAACTATGACGGCGTACTGCGAATGCTGGATGTGCTTCTCTCCAACGAAACCAGCGAGGCGGAAAAGCGGAAAATCTTGCAGGACGATTACGACATTCAAATGACGCAGACAATGGAAAGAGAGGTGTCGGTCATGTGCAATCTGAGCAAGGGCGTTAGGGAAATAGGTCGGGCAGAAGGTCACGCAGAGCGGGCGTTGTCCGATCTCCGCAACCTTATGGAAACATTGGGCTTGACTATTGAGCAGGCTATGGCGGCGCTGAAAATCCCGGATGCTGAAAGGCAGAAATATATGGATTTGCTGGAACGGCAGTAATAGCGAAAACGCCACGGACTATCATTGTCCCTGGCGTTTTCTGTATCTGCGTTAGCTGGCTTGGGCGGCTTCGACTTCTGCCTGTTTCTTCCTGTGGTAGTTCTCCCGCCTCGCGGCAAGCATACGTTCATAGCGGACTTGGGCTTCGGCATCTCCGGCGGCGGCGTCCTCGTACATCTTCAAGCGAGACTTTTTTACTGCCTCTGATTGGTACGCCCTCTGCCTTGCCAACTCTGCCGCCGCTTCCGGGTCGGTTTCGGCGCGGGTTTTCAAATCCTGCAAAGCTGCCTTTTTCCGATTGCGGTGGGCTTCCAGCCGCGCCGTTTCTTCTGGGGTGAGGGGCAAGCCCGCCTCGGAACATTCGGCAAGTTCTTTCAACGTCCGCTGTTGGGGCTTCGGGGGTTGCGCGGCCTTCTGCCTGTCACGCCACGCTTTGTGCTGCTCGGCTTTCTTCTGGCGGTGCGCCGCAAGCCGCTCCGCTTCCTCTGGGGTGAGGTCGGCTTCATCCAGCTTGGCGAGTTCCTTCAGTGAGCGTTTGCGAGGCTTCTCTGGCTGACGGGCCTTTTTCTTGTCGCGTTGCTTCTGCTGATAGGCCCGATTGCGCTCTAACCGCCGTTCTTCCTCCGCCTGTTCCTCCGGGGTCAACAGGCCCGCCCTTTTCCTTGCGGTAAACTCCCGGCGCTCCTGCTTGTACCTCTCATACCGAACCTGGGCAAGCGCCTGGGAGCGTTCCTCTTTCTCTGCCTGTTCCTCCTGCTGGCGGCGTTCTTCCTCCTGCTCCATCGGGGTCACAATGTCGGCAGGAACCTCAAACGCACCAATGAAATTGAAGTAAAAATCCAACCTCTGGCGGCGCTGCTTCCCCCGCCCATTGCCCTCATGGACAATGATTTTCTCGATAAACTCATTGAGCATGGGTGTAGTCAGTTCCGAAAAATCAGTGTACCGTTTGGCGAGGTCGATAAATTCCGCCATTCTCACACGGTCGGTGTTCCAGTTGTCCAACAAACCCTGCCACTCCGTCATAGAGGCTTCCAGCGCGGCCTGTTCCTCGTCATACTCGGCAAGGAGGCGGCTGAAATGCTTGTCCGGCAGCTTGCCCGTGGCGTTTGCCTCGTACAGCTTCTTCACCAGTCCGTCCAGTTCGGCGTGGCGCTTCTTCGCCTGGGCAATCTGCTTCCGGCAGTCCTTGACCGTTTCCTCCTGTCGCAGACTGGACGCCTCCCGGACACGCTGAACAAACTCCTGCTCGTTGTTGCGGACATACCAGCTTATCCGCTGGATGGCGGAGAGGATCGCCGTTTCCAACTTTTGCGTGGCGACATAGTGAATGGTACAATCCTCCATAGGCGCCCGGTATCTGGAACAGGTGAAAGCATCGTCAATGTACTTGCCTTGAACAAGGCTGTTGTGGTGGGTCAGCTTTGCGCCGCAGTCGGCACAGTAGAGCAAGCCGGTCAGACGGTTGGGGCCGCTGCTCCGTTTGGGTGTCCGGCGCTTGGTTTCCCGTAGCCGTTGAACATTGTGCCACGTTTCCTCGTCTATGATGGCGGGGACAGCACCTTCAAATACAAATTGTTCCTCAGGCGCAGTCCTGCGGGTGCTTTTGGTCTTGTAGTTCTCGCAGACGGTTTTGCCCAGCACCTTGCGCCCCAGGTATTCCGGCCTTTTGAGAATATAACCCAGGGTGGTGGCAGACCAGGCGTAGGGGTCGCGGTAGCTGCTGGCGCGGACAGGATAGCCGATGCGCTTCCAGTGTTCGGAAGGGATGGGGATTTGCTCGGCTCGCAGCGTCCGGGCGATGCCGTTGACGCTCTGGCCGTCCATGACCATCTGAAAGATGCGGCGCACAACGGCGGCGGCTTCCTCGTCAATCATCCACTCGCCCTTTTCTTCTTTTGAGGCGAGGTAGCCATAGGGAACGGCCCCCGAACAGCGTAGGCCCTTTTCCATTCTGGACTTGAAAACGCTCTTGATTTTGCGGCTGGTGTCGGCAACGTACCACTCATTTATCACGTCCCGGAAAATGGACATGATGTCAAATCCGTTGGCTGTGTCCAGGTTGTCATTGGCGGCAATAAAGCGGACGTTGTACTCGTCAAAGGTGCGCTTCAGCAAGCCCACCTCCACCACGTCACGGCCTATCCTGCTCTGGTCTTTGACAATGACGGTAGCCACATTCCCGGCCCGTATCTCGTCCACCATAGCGTCCAGTCCGGGCCGCTTGAAGGTCGTTCCCCGCACTCCGTCATCGGTGAAGTGGCGGACATTAGTGAAGCCATTTTTTCGAGCGTAGTCCTCCAGGATGCGCTTTTGATTTTCGACGGACACGCTTTCGTCAGACCGCCCATCGTCATGGGATAACCTTTCGTACAATGCTGTGATTTTGCCCTTTTGCTCCTGTTTCCTCATGTGTGTAACCTCCTGTTTTGTATTTTCACGACCTTTCTATCCTTATTATAGTGACCCTTTCGGGTCAGTGATGCAATAGCTGCTGTGCATCTGCATGAGGTTGGGCTTAACAAAAAATCTCGTTTTTCCGCTGCCGGAACCGCCGATCACCAGCACATTTTTGTTCCGGGCGGTCTTGGGGTCTTTGGGCCTGCCGTTCATCGTCAGCCGTTCGGTCTGCGTGAGCAGGATGTTGTTTTCAAATACGGGGTCGATATAGGGGGCGATGTCTTTTGCTCCGCCCCATCTTGCCGAACCGTACTCCATGCCGTGGCGGTATTTCTTGGCGTTCTTGCCTTTCAGGTACACCGTCAGCCGCACCAGCACCGCGCCCGTCACACCGATACACAGGTCAAAGGGGTGGAAGCTGGGCAGGCCGTTGGCGAACGCCGCCGCCAGGCTGTCCATGAAGTGGAGCATCTTTTGTGAGGCGTCCACTCCCGCCGCCAGCCGCCACGCCTCGCCCACCTTGCCGAACAGCCATACAAACAGCAGATAGGGCAGGTTGGTGATGATGATTTTCTTTACATCCGGCTTCACAGCTCCATCCCCCTTTCCCTGATCTTCTCCTTGGCCCGCTGGACATTCCGGCCAGCCGCTTCCCGCAGGACGGACAGCGCCTTGCGGATGGAGGGCTTGGCCTCCCGCGACAGCTTCTTGGCGGTGAACTCCTTGAAAGCCTGTTCCAGATTGTCGGCGTCCCGGCTCTTGAAGATCACGATGTAGTGAGGCGGCTGGGTGGTTTTGTCCTTCCGCAAGGCGAAGTCCACGCCGTATTTTTTGGCGCAGGGCTTGAAAGCGGCGATGTTGGCGTCGGTGATCTCGATGTTGGACAGCGCCGCCCCGTGCTGCTTCAACTGCTTTAGGCTCTGTTGGCCCTGATGGAGCTTGGGGCCGTGCTTCCGGGCCTCCAAATACTTTTTCAAGGCCATTTGCAGCACTTGGGCCGTCAGTTTCCCGGTTTTCATAGACAATGCGATAGTTTTTTGAGTGACTTCCTCCTGCAAGCGTCATACCTCCTTTGCCAGAAGTCGGAAAGGGCGGCTACGGTGGAACCACCAGCCGCCGCAGATAGATACGCATCAGATACGCACCCGCAGGCCGTTCAGGTCGTCGGCACGGATGCCGACGAGATACCAGTCGGCGGCGTACTCAATGCGGGTGGGCTTCCACCGCCCGCCCACCATCACGTCGAAGCACTGTCCACAGTGCAAGCCGCCGTAGTAGTCGGCCAGGTCAAAGCGGATGTCGTAGCGGTCTGTCCGCTCGTCAAAAATCAATGCGCCCTGTTTCATAGTCGGGGCCTCCTTTGTCAGATTTTACCCTCCGCCATATCATGGGCGACGAGGGCGGTGTAGTAGCTTCCCATCATGCTGGGGGCGTTGAACAGCACCGCCAGCAGGTATTTCTTGATGTTGCGGATTTTCGTGGTGTTCTCCCGCATACAGTCCATGACGAACTCAATATGGCCGCTGTTCAGTTTCAGCAGCTTGGCCTTTACCAGCTCGGCGGGGTAGTCATCACCGGCAACACGGATAGTCTTACGGGCCGTGCAGACGGTTTCTACCAGCAATTCTACGATGCCGTCTAATTCCTCCCGGTCGATCTTGGAGTGGCGCAGGAGGTGGTCGTACTCGATATTCTCCTTGATGATCTCCCGATAAATCTCAACGGCGCTCTGCGTGGCCGCTTCCGTTCCCTTCCTTTCCAGCGGCGAAGCCGTAGCAGTCCCAGCCGTTTCAGTGGGAGGGGGTGAAAGGGAGGGAAAGGAATGGGTAATTGATGGGTCAGTAATAGCTTGGTCTTTAGTTACTCTATCTTTATTTAATTGCGTTGGATTTTCCGACGTCGGTTTTCCCGTTGTCGGGTTTTCCGACGACGGTTTATCCAACGACGGCGGCAAAGAAACAGGCTGTTCGTGGATGATGTACTCGTTGCTGCTGAACTTGCCGCCCTCGTCCGTGGTCTGGTGGCGCTCGATGTACCCGGCCCGCTCCAATTCGTTGACGGCGGAACGAATAGCGTCCTTGCTCTCCCGGTTGATATAGCACAGGCCGGACAGGGTATAATCCCAATCTTCCGGGAGTGACAAAATCTGCGACAGCAGGCCCTTGGCTTTCAGGGACAGGGACTTGTCCCGCAAGTGGTAGTTGGACATGACCGTGTACCCCTTGTTCCTCTCCACGCGGAATACTGGCATGGTTCTCCGCTCCTTTCGGTGTCTGGACATGAAAAAGGCGGCGTCCCATCTCCCCGGCAGGGGATATGAACGCCGCTCATGCGCCGATATTCGATTTTTTAGTACATATCATGCTTGCCCGCTGCTCGAAAACCTTGATTTTCCTATACTTTCAGAAGTTACGTTATCTAACCTCAGCTTTCAACCGTCCCGGCGTCCAGGAGGGTCTTTCCCTTGTGGAGCAGGGCTTGGTCGGCACCTGGAGCGTCAAAGACATGAGCCGTTTCGGGCGCGACTATTTGCAGGTGGGTCGGTATACGGAAATCGTTTTTCCCAGCTTCGATGTGCGGTTCATTGCCGTCAACGATGGCGTGGACAGTGCCAGGGGGACTGACGATTTTACCCCTTTTCGTAACCTTTTTAACGATTTTTATGCCAAAGACACCAGCAAAAAGGTTCGTTCTGTGATGAAAACCCGTGGCACCAGCGGCAAGCATCTGGGCAAGCCGCCCTATGGCTACCGGCCTGACCCGCAGGACAAAGACCACTGGATTCTGGACGAGGATGCCGCCCCGGTTGTCAAGCGTATCTTTGACCTGGCGATTGCCGGAAAGGGGCCGAGCCAGATTGCCCGAATTCTGGAAGCGGATGGTGTGCTGACTACCAAGGCCCTCTACGCCCAGCGCAAGGGCAAGCCCATGCCGGAGCGTCCCTGCCACTGGGTAGAACAGTCTGTTGCCGGTATCCTGGAACGGATGGAGTACACTGGCTGCATCTGCAATTTCAAGACCTACTCCAAGTCCTATAAGCTCAAGAAGCGCATCCCCAACGCCTTGGAGAATATGTTCATTCTGCCTGGAGCGCAGGAGGCCATTATCACGCAGGAGCAGTGGGACAGGGTGCAGGAACTTCGCCAGCACAAGCGCCGCATGACCAAGGCGGAGCGGCAGGGGCTGTTCTCTGGTCTGGTGGTCTGCGCCGACTGCGGAAGCAAACTTCACTTCGCCACCTGTAAGAACTTCGACGGCAAGCAGGATCACTACGTCTGCGCCAAGTACAAGAGCGGATGGGGAACCTGTTCGGCGCACTATATCCGGGAGGATGTTCTGCGGGATGTGGTGCTGGAACGCATCCGGGCCGTGACGGACTATATCCGGGCCGATGTGGAGGGCTTTCAAGAGGACTGGCTGATGTGCCGGAGGGACGAACAGGAGAAGTCCATCCGGGAGGACAAGCGGCGGCTGGAAAAAGCGAAGAAGCGGCTGGCGGACATCGACAAGCTCATCACCCGTATCTATAAGGATATGGTACTCGGCAATCTGAGCCAGGAGCGTTACCAGAAGATGCTGGAAAACTACGAGGCGGAGCAGGCGGCGCTCAACAATGAGGTCATCGGTCTTGAGGACTGGGTTGCGACCCGTGAGGAAATGGAGGACAATGTTGACCAGTTCCTCGCCCTGCTGGAAAAGTATGTGGACATCCCGGAGCTGACGCCGACCATCGTGAACGAGTTCGTCAAGCAGATCATCGTCTATGCCCCGGACAAGTCCAGCGGCAAACGGACGCAGAAGGTCAAAATCGTTTTCAACTTCCTGGAGGAAGTGGAAGTACCGGAAATCAGCGAACCTGTAATTACGCAAACTACCTATGGACGCAGAAAGACGGCGTGACCGAGTGTCACGCCGCCCTCTGCGGCAAATAGTTCCTTGTCACAATTAACTCTCCGCTTATCGGGTTAATTTAATATTCAAAATAGGGCGGCGGTGAGATAGGCATTGTCTGTTATCGCTCCATATCCTGCTTTCTGCGGGGTTGCTGTTCCCGTTGTTCCTGCCGCAAGATACTGTAAACGCTCTTTTTTGATTTTCTCTTCTTCTTTTCCTTGTACTTGAAATAAATGTCCGATTGCTCGATGTGCTCTTTCAGAGTGCCTAACCGCCGTTCAATAGGTTTCAGTTTCCCTTGAATGTAGTCGGCAAGGGTGGGCGGCTTGGTGGTCTCGCTTTCTGCCTTCAACCAGCCTTGCAGTTTGGAGATACGCGCCTTTAACTGCCGCAAACGCTTATTCGTTACCTTGATTTCGCAGTTGAGGTCGCCGCGCTCGGTGCGGATGCCGCGCTTCTCCATAGCGGAGGCGGCAACGCCTAACGGTAAGAAAGCAATAAATTGAAAACAAGAGATGGGATGTTGGCATTACACGATTCAGAGAACGGGAGGGACGGGGGAAAAACATTTATAGGAGCAAGGAGAGCTGTCGCCTGCAAGGGGGATTAAAAACTGGCGGAGTTTGGCCGATATCTATTGAAGAATGGAAGATTGTGAGAAATGGGGCTTTCAGGAAAGGGCAGAAAACCTTTTAAGTTGTCTGGGAGCAAATTACATATGAGTGATGGGGATGAGAGCCGTCGCAGCTTCTGTGAGGCAGAATGGAGGATGGAATGAGTCAGTTGAAGGGATTCAAAGAAGAACCCGGCGCGACGCTGCCGGTCAACGATGCGGAACGGTGGATTGCGGGAACATATGCCATATGGTCCGAATATTGTGGCGGAAGCTGCAAGTATTTGGGCGGGTATGAAAAGACCTTGGCCAATGCAAAAATGCTGGCAAAGGTGCTGGAGGATGACTGGATGGTGTGCGACCATGACAGTGGTGTGGACATGGTGAAATATCTGCTGGAGAATGCAGGGCCCGGCGATGATGGCAATGACGATTTTGACGATGAAGATGAAGAGTACGACGAGGACGGCGAAGACTTCGAGGACGATGATGAAGAGTACGATGAGGACGGCGAAGACTTCGAGGATGACGATGATGAATATGACGAGGATGACGAAGATTACGATGATGATGAATACGAAGATTACGAAATAGATACCACGGCATTCGACTATGCATGCGCTTGCAATATGTGCGGCAGAATGTTCATAGCAGGTTATTTGACGAGGGAAGAGGCAATTAGTTACGCTACTGAGGCGGCAAAGAAGATTCAGGAATTATGCAATTCTTGGGAAGAGTATTTTCAGTTGTACATGATTGGGGCGGCGGGCGGTTCCAATGTGAGGGATATCGTACCCTTTGCAGAGGCGTTCCAGAAGGTGGTGAGCGCTCCGGAGAATCCCTTTGATCTAGATTGGAATACACCGCTATAGTAAAAACTTTGGACCAGAAAATACAAAATCAAAATCAAACCCAAAATCAAGCCCTTTAAAAGCCGGTCAGAGGCTGTGTATACAGCGCCGACCGGCTTTTGCGCGCCGCCGCAGAGCTTGGGCAGGGTTTATGGATAAGAGGGTTCGGAAAGGCTTTTTCATATATACGGTTCGGGGGATTGCTTGCAATCAGGGGACGGCAATGTTATAATTCGTAGGTGAAGCATTTTGCCTAAAGATTCAGAGAAGACAAAAGAAAATAAGCCCGGAAAAAGGGACTAGGCGGAGACGGATATGGAGACAGCGGAAACGAAAGCGATGAAAACCAGTGTATTGTTAAAGAGATTTGTACCATACTATAGAAAGTATGTGGGAATCATGGTGATGGATCTGTTTTGCGCCGCGCTGACTACGGTGTGCGAGCTGGTACTTCCCATGATACTGCGCTATATTACCAATGTCGGAATGACCGATTTGTCAGCGCTGACTTTGAAGACGATTCTGACCATCGGCACGGTATATTTGGTTTTGCGGATCATTGACGGCATGGCCAGCTTTTACATGGCCTACACGGGACATGTGATGGGCGCGTCCATTGAGACGGACATGCGGGAGGACGCCTTTGCCCATCTGCAGAAGCTTTCCGACAATTATTTTAATAATACCAAGGTGGGACAGATCATGTCCCGAATCACCAGCGATCTATTTGACGTGACGGAATTCGCCCACCACTGTCCGGAGGAGTTTTTTATCGCGTTTATAAAGGCCGTGGTTTCTTTCGTGATTCTGGCCAGAGTGAATCTGCTGCTGACGGCTATCGTTTTTGTGCTGATACCCGTGATGGCGGTTTCCTGCACCTATTTCAACCTGCAGGTGCGCAAGGCCTTTAAGCGCCAGAGGAACCATATCGGAGAGCTGAATGCAAGGATAGAAGACAGTCTTCTGGGGAACAAGGTGGTGCGGGCCTTTGCCAACGAGGCGCTGGAATTGAAAAAGTTCAGCCACGACAATCAGGAGTTCCTGCAGATCAAGCGTCAGACCTATAAATATATGGCGGCGTTCCAGAATACCATCCGCATTTTTGACGGACTCATGTACGTTGTGGTGATCGTGGCAGGCGGTATTTTCATGATGGAGGGGCTGATTGCCCCCGGAGATCTGGTGGCCTATACCATGTATATCACCACTTTGCTGGCCACCATCCGCCGGATCATCGAATTTGCGGAGCAGTTTCAGCGCGGGATGACGGGTATCGAGCGTTTCACGGAGCTGATGGACGCGGACATTGACATTTTCGATGAGGAAGGGGCAGTCGCCCTTAAGGATGTGGAGGGTGCCATCAGCTTTAGGAAGGTCTCTTTTGAATATCCTGATGACCATACGCCTGTATTGTCCCAGATAGACCTGACCATCAGGCCCGGAGAGAAGGTGGCTCTGGTAGGACCATCGGGGGGCGGCAAGACCACGCTGTGCAATTTGATTCCCAGATTCTATGATCCCACAGAGGGAGAGATTCTCATAGACGGGCAGAACATCCGGGGAGTGACGCTGAAAAGCCTTCGGGGGAATGTGGGAGTAGTGCAGCAGGATGTGTATCTGTTTTCCGGCAGTGTCTATGAGAACATTGCCTATGGACGACCGGGAGCCAGCCGGGAAGAAGTGGTGGATGCGGCCAAGCTGGCCGGTGCCCATGAGTTCATTGAAGGGCTGAAGGATGGGTACGGCACCTATGTGGGAGAGCGGGGCGTGAAGCTGTCGGGAGGTCAGAAACAGAGGATCAGTATTGCCAGAGTCTTTCTGAAGGCGCCCAAGGTGCTGCTTTTGGATGAGGCCACGGCGGCGCTGGACAACGAGAGCGAGCATCTTGTGTCGGAATCTCTGGAAAAGCTGGCGGCGGGCAGGACCACGCTGACCATTGCCCATAGACTCACCACCATTCATGGGGCGGATCGGATTCTGGTGCTTGCGGGGAACCGGATTGTGGAGGAGGGGAACCATGAGGCATTGATGAAGAAAAAGGGAATTTATCACCAGCTGTACACCTCAGCGAATCTGGCCGGGGAGGTACGGGGATAAGGAGGTAAAATGTGTACTGCGGCGACATATAAGACAAAGGATTTCTATTTCGGACGGACTTTGGACAATGATTTTTCTTATGATGAAGAGGTTGCGGTAACGCCCAGAAATCTTGCTCTTTCTTTTCGGAACATGGGCAGACTGGAAAGCCATTATGCCATGATCGGCATGGCCCATGTGGAGGGGGAGTGCGCGCTGTACTATGAGGCAGTCAACGAAAAAGGGCTTTGTATGGCGGGGCTGAATTTCGTGGGGAACGCATATTTTCGAGAGCCTCAGCCGGGCAGGGACAATGTGGCTACTTTCGAGTTCATTCCATGGATTCTGGGGCAATGTGCCACTGTGGCTGAGGCGGAGGAGCTGGTGGGCAGGATCAATCTGACAAATGAGGCCTTTCATGAGAAGCTGCCCCCGGCCCAGCTGCACTGGATCATTGCGGATCGCAGCCGTACCATAACGGTGGAAGCTGTGAAAGAAGGCGTTATGGTATATGATAATCCCGCGGGGGTGCTGGCCAACAATCCTACCTTCGATCAGCAGCTGTTCCAGTTGAACAATTATATGCATCTTACTTCTCGGGAGCCGGAGAACCGCTTTTCCAGTGCGCTGGATTTGCGCTCCTACAGCAGAGGCATGGGGGCCTTGGGCCTGCCCGGGGATCTGTCCTCACAGTCCCGGTTTGTCAGGGCGGCCTTTGTGAAGCTCAATTCTGTTTCCGGAGACTCCGAGGCGGAGAGCGTAGGACAATTTTTTCATATTCTGGGTTCTGTAGAACAGCAGAGAGGTTGCTGCAGGGTGGGGGAAGGGTATGAGATGACATTCTATACCTCCTGCTGCAATGCGGATAAGGGGATCTTTTATTATACCACTTACGGAAACCGCCAGATCACAGCGGTATATATGCATCATGAGAATCTGGAGGCCCATAATCTCATAAGGTATCCTCTGATCGCAGAGGAACAGATCAGGATCCAGAACTGAAAAGAAGCAAAAGAAGCGGATCAGAACCCGGAGCTGAAAAGAAGCAAAAGAAGCGGATCAGGGCTCAGAACTGAAAAGAAGCGAAAGAAGCGGATCAGGGCTTAGAACTGAAAAGAAGCAATCATAATGCGGGAGGGAAGCAGACATGGAAAAGCGTAAATACGGAAGGAAATTACTTGCATGTATCCTTGTGGCCGTCATGCTGTGCGGGTGTGCAGACGGCATGGGAAAGAAAGGCACGGAAAATGAGGAAGGCAGCATAGAGGCAGGAGGCGAAGCCCAGAAGGGGGAGGAACAAGAGTCCGTGGAAGAGCCTCCTGCGGAGCCTCTTGTATTTGAGGGGCAGGATATGGATGGAAATGCGGTGACATCGGACATTTTTTCTCAGTCCAAGCTTACGATGATCAATGTCTGGGCGACCTATTGCAATCCATGCCTCAGGGAGATGCCGGATCTTGGGGAGCTGGCCGGAGAGTACGATACGGCAGATTTTCAGCTGATCGGAATCGTGAGCGATGTGCAGGAGAATGGATCGGAGGACAAACTGGAAAAAGCGGTGTCTCTGGTAGAAAAGACGGGGGCCGACTATCCGCACCTGCTTTTGAATGAATCCCTATACAGTGCTCTTGTGGTAAATGTGTCGGGAGTTCCAACCACTTTCTTTGTTGATGAGAATGGCGTGGTGCTTGGCGCGGTAGTGGGTTCCTATGAGAAATCCGTGTGGAAGGAGATCATTGATGGGCTTTTGGAGGAACTGTAAGCGGTATAAATGGCTGTGGGGCGTGATGGCCGGCGCGGTTCTGCTGGGTGTGGGCGCAGGGCGTGGAGAGCTTGCCGCAATCTGGGAGAAGGCAGTGATGATCTGTATGGAGTGCATCGGTCTGGGGTAGCGTCATGGTCCTTGGAGGAAAGGGAATCCGAGAAACCGTGCGGATCCAATAGACTTTTGTACATTGTTGATAGGGAACCAAATGATGATAGGGAGATGTAGGACGGCATGAAAAAAATACGGCTGGGCGTACAGCTGCTGTTTACGATTTTCACGAACGGGTATCTGTATGGATTTCTAAATGGAAAAATTTATCGGGGAGGGCTTAAATATGCTTGTGTGCCGGGGCTGAACTGTTATTCTTGTCCGGGGGCTTTGAACTCCTGTCCTATAGGGGCTCTGCAGGCGCTGCTGAACCGGGAGGGATTTCAGGTGCCGTTTGCGGCGCTGGGCTTTTTCTTTCTTTTCGGAAGCTTGTTCGGCAGATTCGTGTGCGGGTGGCTGTGCCCCTTCGGGCTGGTGCAGGATTTGATACATAAAATTCCATTGTTCAGAAAAAGGAAAAGGCTTCCGGGACATAAGGCATTGAAATATGGGAAGTATGTGGTTTTGGTGTCTCTGGTGGGCGTGGGATCCCTATTTTTGTTTGGCGGATTTGCCAAAATTCCGGCTTTTTGTAAATATCTGTGCCCCTCGGGGACGCTGCTGGGAGCCTTGCCTCTCATAGGAAGCAACGAGCTTCTGCGGGGGCAGTTGGGGGGGCTGTTCCTCTGGAAACTGGGAATTCTGATATTTATTTTGATTCTTTCCATTAAGGTATATAGGCCCTTTTGCCAGTATCTCTGTCCTCTTGGAGCCATTTACGGACTTTTCAACCGATTCAGTCTGGTGCAGGTGCAATGGGAGAGGGAAAGCTGTATTTCCTGCATGGCATGTCAGAGGGAATGTCCCGTAGGACTTGGGCCGGAGGAGATTTCCCGGTCGCCGGAGTGCATACGGTGCGGCAGGTGTGTGGGGGTCTGCCCAGAGAAATGCCTGCATTTTTGCAAAAAGCCGAAGAAGTGATTGTGGGGAAATTGTCGGACGCCGGAAGGGCAGGGGGCCGGCGCTTGCGCCGGAGCAAGGAAAAGAAGCCCCCTCATAGAACCAGGATGGGGCGGCACGGATTTGGAACATGGGAGAAGAGAAAGGCAAATATATGGACAATAGCATGAATCTGATTGTGGCATGCCAGAACGGCCAGAAGGGCGTGGTGCAGATGTTTTTGAAGGCTGGGGGAGTAGATGTGAACAAGAGGGATGAAGCGGGTAACACGGCTTTGTTCTATGCCTGCAGTCAGGGGGCCAGAGACATTGCAAAGCTGCTGTTGGAGAACGGGGCAGATCCTTGTCTTGCAAACAATCAGGGGCTTTTGCCGCTCCACGGGCTGTCCGGAAGCGGGAACAAGGAGATCGCGAAGCTGCTTTTGGAGGCAGGGGCGGATGTGAACGCCGGGGACAATCAGGGAAAGACGGCGCTGATGCATATGATCGAGGCCGGGCGCAGCGAGGCTGCAAGATTTCTGATGGATCAGGGTGCGGACTTAAACGCCGCGGACAATGAGGGCCGCCGGGCGGCAGACTATGCGGCGGCATGGTGTCTGGGGGATGTCTTTGAGCGGGCTTCCAGCGCTCAGGCGGACAGCGGCGGAAACACTGCCCTTCATCAGGCCTGCTTCAACAACCGGGCGGAGGCCGTGAAGGAGCTGGTGAAGACGGCGGAGCTGAACGGGGCCAACGACGGCGGGGAGACGCCGCTTCTGCTGGCCTGCAAAGGGGGGAATCTTTTGATCGCCCAGATTCTGGTGGAGGCAGGGGCGGATGTGGACAAGGGGCTGTGGGACGGAAGCGCCCCTCTGCATTTTGCGGCAGGCCGGGGAAACCTGCATCTGTGCAGAACGCTCATTAACGCCCACGCCTGCCTCAACAGCAGGAACGGGGAGGGAGCCACGCCCCTTCTCCTTGCCGCCAGTCAGGGAAAGAATGAGGTGGTGGCGCTTTTGGTAGAGAGCGGGGCGGACGTGAACATTGCCGACAATTGGCAGCATACCCCCCTATATTATGCCTCCCGGAAGGGATTTTCGGAGATCGCCCGGATTCTGGTCATGGCGGGGGCAGTGGGATAGCCGGAAATTTCAGGCCTAGCTCTATGCCTGAGACAAATTGGAGGCTGCGGCCTGAATCCGTTCTATGAGATAGCGTCCCGTGCGCTCCATCAGCCTGCAGGCATCTTGTTTCAGCCCGTCGGGAAATCCCTCATAGAAGCTGTCGGCCTCGAAAGTGAAATCCCCCTCATATCCGATCTCGGCCAGAGCCTGAGTGATGGCCTCCCAGTTCAGCCTTTTCAGGAAGGGCATGGTATGGCAGTCGCTTAGATAATCCACGTCATGAACATGCAGGGCTTTAAGTCTGTGCTTTCCCATGGCCCGGATGAAGTCTTCCGGCTCCACGCCCACCAGAGCGCAGTGCCCCAGATCCAGACAGCCCACGATCCAGGGACTGTCCAGCGCGTCCAGCAGCCCGCAGAACTCTTCAGGCTGGGAGCATACGCTGTCCACGATGTATCTGCGCCTGCCGTCGTACTGCCACATGTTTTCGGCACAGACACAAATGCCGTATTCTTGGCAATAGGGAATCAGGCTGCGGTAGAACTCCAGATTCATTTCCCACAGCTTTGCCTTTTCCTTTGCATAATTCAGGTGCTGCATGGGATGCACCACGATGTTTCGGATGCCCAATATGGATGCGGCCTCCATGGAGCGCAGGATCCGCTCCCGGATGACCTTGTCCGCAGGCTGTTCTCCCTGAGAGGAGGGAAAGGGGGCATGGGCCTGACTGAAGCCGATGCCCAATTCCGCACCCAGTTCTTTCAGGCGCCGGGCATGGGCCTTCCAGTCATCCGTACACCAGATCCCCTTTCCGGCGGCCATCTCAAAGAAGCCCCAATCTATGGAATCAAATCCTGCCTGCGCCAGAATGCGGACGCATTCTTCGTCGCCGAATGCCTCGGCAAGCTTTTCCGTGGTAGTGGCCAAACGCATTTTTCATTCTCCTATTCTTATGGTCTCGTTGTATGTAGTTTCGCCCTATGGGCCTCATCCGAAGCCCTTTCCCATAATAGGTCATGGGTCGGCGTCTGTCAAGAGCTGTCCCAGAAAACTATTCCATTTACGGCAGGTTTGCGGTATAATATTTCCAAAGGGCTGCAGCCGCATCGCCCAAAACCCCAGAGAAAAGAAGGAGTCATTAACAGCCATGGAGAAGAGAAAAAGCAGAGCCGGAAAGTCTCAAACTGCCGCATCCTTACAGCAGGCCGCCGCAGATCGGGTTCGGCCGATGGCAGCGCAGCCCCATCAGGGCACGGCGGTTCAGGAGACAGAAAGGCCGGCAGCTTTGGGCATGATGGATACAGCCCAAGACGCAAAAGCGGCGGAGGATATCATGGAGACGGCAGCAGCGGATCCGGGAGAATACATCGTACTGAATCAGGAGGATTCCTCCGGGGCTGAGAAGCCCCGAGAGGGAACCATGGACTACGCCGAGCTGGCGAAGTACCAGTATTTCGACTGCAATGCCATACGAAAGAGCATGCGCCTCACCGATGCGGTGGAGCGCAAGGCGGATATGCTGCTTCGGGAGAAGAAGGTGACTCTGCGGGAAGTGGAGAGCGGATATATGCAGGGCAGGCTGGAGACTGTGGGAGAGGCTTTCGGGGAAGGCGTCGACGGCAGGAACCGATTTCCGGTACACATGGTCTTTGCCAGAAGGGAGCTTCTCTTTGCGGAATGCCAGTGTGGGGAGTGCAGGAAGCATTATTACAGTTTGTATTATAGAAAAGATTACTGCCCGTATCTTGGGGCTTTCATGACGCTGGTGCAGGATTACCTGCAGGGAAAGAATGTGGGGGACGCCACGGATTCCAATGCCATGGTGGTTATGCGGGCCTTCACGGAGCAGAGGGCCAACAATGTGGTTTCCGACACCGTGGGAAGGGCCGGAAGCCTTACCCTGCTGCCTCGGATGACCCTGAAGGGCGGGGAGCTGGCCGTGTCTTTCAAGGTGGGTGAAAAGAAGCTTTTTGTGATCAAGGATCTGTTTGAATTTTATGCCAATGTGCAGGAGTCCAAGACCGCCTCCTATGGCAGCGCCACCACTCTGAACCACAATATAAACAATTTTACGGATAGGGGAAGAAAGTGGATCGATTATATCGGAAGCATTGTCAAGGAGGAGCAGGCCTTTGAGAGGAGGCTTATAGAGGCCCGCAGCTACTCCAAGAAGGCTGTTTCCAAGGACGGGGAGCTGGCGCTGTTCGGCTGGCGGCTGGACCAGCTGTATCGTCTCTGCGGGGAGGAGGGGCTGGACTTTGAGGATCGGGACAGTGAGCCCAGAATCAAGTGTCTCCTGCAGGCCAGAGAGAAAAATCCTAAGATTTCCATGACCATACGGAAGAACGATCTGGGGGACGGAAGAAGCTTTCATGGGATAACGGTGGACTGCCGTATGCCGGACTTTTTCTATGGGGTGGAGACGGCGTATTATATTTCCGGCAGCGAATTTAGCAGGGTGGAGGCGGAATTTATGAAGCGGATCCGCACCATCGCAGGATTTAGCAGGGAGGGGGCCCTTTCCTTTCAGGTGGGGCGCAACAACCTTGCGCAGTTTTATTATTCCGTGCTGCCCCAGCTGGAAGGGGCTGTGGACATCATGGAGGAGAATGCCGAGGAGATAGCATCTTACCTTCCGGCTCAGGCCCGCTTTGTGTTTTATCTGGATGCGGAGAACAAGAATATGAGCTGCCGGGTGTCCGCCCGCTACGGGGATCGGGAGTTCTCCGTCTTGGATCTTTTGGAGGATGATATGGTGGAGCCCTTCAGGGAGCGCTCCAGAGAGAAGGAGACGCTGTTTTTGGTGCGGCAGTGGTTTCCCTTCCATGATGCCGGGAAGGGGGAACTGCACTGCGGCGAGGACGAAGAGCGGATGTATCAGGTGCTGGACAAGGGGGTGGAAGCCCTGCTGGCTCTGGGGGAGGTGCAGTGTACCAGAAGGTTTACCAATGTGAACATCGGGCGCAGGGTGCGGATGTCCGTGGGCATATCCGTGTCCAAGGATCTATTGAACCTGAACATTGCCACGCAGGACGTGCCGCCGGAGGAGCTTCTGGATATACTGAAAAGCTATCGGCAGAGGAAAAAGTACTATAGGCTCAAAAACGGGGATTTCCTGAATCTGGAGGAAGAAAGTTCCCTGCAGACGCTGGCGGAGATGATGGATACTCTGCGGATGACTCCCAAGGAGCTTTTGAAGGGGAACATCAAGCTGCCCCTATATAGGGCGCTGTATCTGGACAAGCTGCTGGAGAAAAACGAGGAGATCTACAGCAACCGGGACACGGTTTTTCGGGAGATGGTGAAGGATTTCAAGACGGTAAACGACGCGGATTTCGAGGAGCCGCCCAGCCTTGCACAGATCATGCGGGGATACCAGAGAAACGGTTACAGATGGCTCCGCACTCTGGAAGAATATAGGATGGGGGGGATTCTGGCAGACGACATGGGTTTGGGAAAGACCCTTCAGGTACTGGCCGTGCTGCTCGCTGCAAAGCTTGAGGGAAAGGGGGGAACATCCCTTGTGGTGGCCCCGGCATCTCTGGTGTACAACTGGGGAGAGGAGATCCGCGGCTACACACCGGAGCTTTCTTGTGAATTCATAACGGGGACTCAGGAGGAACGCAGGAAGAAGCTGGAGCAGTACCAGAAGTACGATGTCATTGTCACCTCCTATGATCTGCTGAAGCGCGATATAGAAAATTACGAAGACAAGGAGTTCCGCTATCAGATCATCGATGAGGCCCAGTACATCAAGAACCATACCACTGCCGCGGCCAAGGCGGTGAAGGTGGTGAAGAGCGGTACCAGATACGCTTTGACGGGCACGCCCATTGAGAACAGACTCAGCGAGCTCTGGAGCATTTTTGACTATCTGCTGCCGGGCTATCTCTACGGATATGATGTTTTCCGGAACGATTTCGAGGCTCCCATCGTGAAGAATGAGGATCAGGCGGCGCTGGAGCGGCTGCAGAGGATGACGGCCCCTTTCATTCTGCGCAGGATGAAGGAGAACGTGCTGAAGGATCTGCCGGAGAAGCTTGAGGAGAACCGTTATGTCAGGTTCGAGGAAAAGCAGCAGCAGCTCTACGACGCTCAGGTGGTTCATATGCGCCAGCGGATCGTCATGCAGGACGCTTCGGAATTCCAGAAAAACAAGATGCAGATCTTGGCGGAGCTGATGAAGCTGAGGCAGATCTGCTGCGATCCGGGGCTTTGCTTTGAAAATTATGGGGGAGAGTCCGCCAAACTGGATGCCTGTGCGGAGCTGGTTCGCAGCGCCGTGGAGGGTGGCCACAAGATCCTGCTGTTCTCCCAGTTCACATCCATGCTGGACCTGATCGCCAGAAGGCTGGAGGGGGAGCAGTTCACGTATTACACCATCACCGGGGCCACGCCTAAGGAGAAGCGTCTGCAGCTGGTGAAGGCCTTCAATGAGGATGAAACAAATGTATTCCTTATTTCCCTGAAAGCGGGGGGCGTAGGCCTGAATCTGACGGGGGCGGACGTGGTGATCCACTACGATCCGTGGTGGAATCTGGCGGTACAGAACCAGGCCACGGACAGGGCCCATAGGATCGGGCAGACCAAGATGGTGGTGGTTTACCGTCTTATCGCCAAGGGCACTATTGAGGAGAAGATTCAGGAGCTGCAGGAGAGCAAGAGGGCGCTGTCGGAGCAGGTGATTCAGGGTGATGCGGGACAGCTGGGCGGCATGAGCAAGGAGGATTTCATTTCGCTGCTGTCATAGCGGTGCAGGATATGCGGATGCAAGTGAGGCTTCCCATAGGATCGGATGGATTTTTTTGGAATTTGATGCATATTTTTCCGGCCTTGTCCATATACTTGTAGAAAAAGAGTTGGAACCAGCGTGCCGCCCGGCGTTTGCAGGCGCTCCTTTGGCAGGAGGGCAAAACGGTACGCTGATCCCGTGAAAGGAGAAGCGTAAAGTATATGGCAAGAGGGCAGCGCAAGACCATGGAGGAGAAGATCGCGGCGAAAAAGGAGCTGATCGAGGCTCTGATGACCCGTGTGGAATCGGAGAAGAGGGAGCTGGAGGAGCTCTATCAGGAGAAGAAGAGGAAGGAGCTGGAGGCGGTCAGCGATATCATTGAGGAGGCTGGACTGGAACCGGAGGAGGTTGCTAGCGGTAAAGTCAGCGATATTACATGGCAGA
>OFGO01001151.1_pt1 | contig 20613 bp, 18 predicted proteins | sample 1521761 | NCBI WGS metagenome assembly OFGO01 (sample SAMEA3504128, study PRJEB24116) | mouse gut metagenome | biome: mouse gut; feature: mouse-associated habitat; material: faeces | place: Denmark | collected 2011
GATGGAGGCCCTCGCTGTAGCGGCGGCCGAACATGAGCCGGCCGGTGAACTCGTCCACAATGATGACCTGACCGTCCTTGATGACGTAGTCAATGTCCCGCTTCATGACGCCGTGGGCCTTGATGGCCTGATTGATGTGGTGGCTGGTGGTGGCGTTCTCCGGGTCGGAGAGGTTCTCCACGTGGAAGAACTCCTCCGCCTTGGCGATGCCCCGGGCGGTGAGGGTGGCGGTGCGGGCCTTCTCGTCCACCACGTAGTCCGCGTCGATGTTCACGTCCTCCTCGGCCTTCTCGTCGGTCTCGGCGATGACCAGCTTCTTCAGGCCCTGGACGAACATCTCCGTCATGTCGTACATCTGGGTGGACTTCTCCCCCATGCCGGAGATAATCAGGGGGGTCCTGGCCTCGTCGATGAGGATGGAGTCCACCTCGTCCACGATGGCGAAGTTGTGGCCCCGCTGGACCAGCTCTCCAGAATAGAGGGCCATATTATCCCGCAGGTAGTCGAAGCCCATCTCGTTGTTGGTGCCGTAAGTGATGTCGGCGGCGTAGGCCTTCTGCCGCTGGGCCTTGTCCAGGCCGTGAACAATCAGGCCCACGTCAAGCCCCAGGAACCGATGGACCTTCCCCATCCACTCGCTGTCGCGCTTGGCCAGGTAGTCGTTGACGGTAACGATGTGGACGCCCTTTCCCGTCAGGGCGTTGAGGTATGCGGGGAGGGCGGCGGTCAGGGTTTTGCCCTCGCCGGTCTTCATTTCGGCGATGCGCCCCTGGTGGAGCACCACGCCGCCCACCAGCTGCACCCGGAAGGGCCGCTGGCCCAGCACCCGGACGGATGCCTCCCGCACGGCGGCGAAGGCCTCCGGCAGGATGTCGTCCAGCGTCTCGCCCTTGGCGAGGCGGTCCTTGAACTCGGCGGTCTTGGCAGTGAGCTGGGCGTCGGTCATAGCCTGGTACTCCGGCTCCATGGCCTCGATCTTATCCACGATGGGATAGATCTGCTTCAGCTCCCGGTCGCTGTAGGTGCCAAAAATTTTCGTAATCAAACCCATTATTATAACGCTCCTCTTTTGTAAGAGTGGAATGCACACAACAATACAATTTAATAGTATAACACACTTTTCCTGATTTGCAATGGGGAAAATGCGCACATCCCGGAAACCCTGCCACAAAAATCCATTTCCGCCATCACCCCCGCAAATCCCTCTTCCGTCCAAGAGCCTCCCTGGCGGGATAGTCTCTCCTTAACAGTGCGGCAGTGCGGAGCTTTCAGAAAAGGAATCTTTCAAACACATAAGACCCCTCTATCCCCCAGCCTGACAAAAAAGCCCTCCGCAGGCAGCCGAGGCGCAGAGCGAAGCATCCCTTTTGAGACGCAGAGACGGGAGGGCATTACCCCTCCCGTCCCTTATTGATCACATTCTATCCCCTCTGCCGCCAGCAGAGCCCTCTTAATATGCAGTCCGCCGGTATACCCCACCAGCTTCCCGCCGGACCCGATCACACGGTGGCAGGGAATGATAATCGGAATCGGATTTTTGCTGTTGGCCTGGCCTACGGCAACAGCCCCGCCGGGCTTCCCGATCCGGGCGGCAATGTCGCCATAGCTGGCCGTAGTCCCATAGGGAATCTCCCTCAATGCCTCCCAGACTTTTTTCTGAAACTCCGTCCCCTCCGGCGACAGCGGAACCGTAAACGCCCGCCTCGCGCCGGCGAAATATTCCTCCAGCTCCCGGGCGGCCCGCTCCAGGACGGGGGAAGGTCGTTCCTCCCCCTCCCGGACGACGCCGAAGGCAATCCCCGTCAGCGCGTCCTCCGTGCCGGAGAGGGTCAGCGGACCAAGGGGGCTCCCGGCCGTCATCCAGTACGCGCCGGCCATATCAGAAAATGGTCACTGTCCAGCGGTTCTCGTACCGCTGGCGGGGAGCCAGGGAAATGAGGTCGAACTGCTGGCTCAGATCCTCCACCACGTTCTCCCGGGAGGGCAGGCTGACCCAGGGCTCCAGGCAGACGTAGGGCGCGTCGGTCTTCGGCTGGTGCCAGATGCCCATGTACCGCATCTTGGGGCAGGTCAGGGTGAGGCCCCGGGTGCCCTCCCCGGCGGAGAGGGTCAGGCTGCGGGCAAAATTTTTCAAAATGATGGCGTCGTGGTCGAACAGCTCGTGCCGCAGGGGCAGGTCCACGCCGTTCTCCAGCGGATAGGGCGCCTCATGGCCGCTGAGCATATAGCTGTCGCTCAGGAGCACCTGGCTGGGCTGGCAGGGCTGGGCAAAGGTCAGGCGGTAGTCGGTGAAGTCCTTCCCCGCCTCCAGGGGAACCCGGAAGCCGGGATGGCCCCCCAGACCGAAGAACATGGTCTTATTGTCCATATTCTCCGTAGCGTATACGACCACCAGGGTGTTCCCCTCCAGCACATAGGACACGTCAAAGTGGAAGGCGAAGGGGTAGATTTTCCGGTTCTCCTCGGTGTCCTCAATATGCAGGGTGACATGGTCCTTCCCCGCCGTCAGGACGGTGAACTCGCTCCGCTTGGCAAAGCCGTGGCGGGTCATTTCATACTCCCTGCCATCGTATGTATAGCGGTCGTTGGTCAGCCGTCCCACATAGGGGAACAGGATGGGCGCGCGGCCGGTCCAATAGGCCGGGTCGCCGTTCCAGAGGTACTCCGTACCGTCGGCGGCGGTGATGGACATCAGCTGTGCCCCCAGCTCGTCGACGGTCACGGTCATGGCATGGTTGCGGATGGTCTGCATGGCAGTGCTCCTTTCTTTACTTGGACGAGGAATACGCGAAAGCGTGGCGAAGGGCTCCCCCGCCACGGGGAAATCCCCCTGCGGCCCCGAGGGCCGCAGGGGTATAGTGGAAAAACGGACTTACTTCAGGTTGTTCTCCAGGGTGTCCAGCTCGCGCAGCAGCTCGGCGGGCACCTTGTCGCCGAACTTGGCGTAGTACTCGCGGATGCCCTTGGCCTCCTCGGCCCACAGAGCCTTGTCCACGCCCAGCAGGCCCTCGACGGTTTCCTTGCTGATGTCCAGGCCGTCCAGGTTGATGTCCTCGGCCTTGGGCTGATAGCCGATGGCGGTATCCACGGCGTCGGGCTCGTTGTAGGCGCGCTTCATGATCCACTCCAGGACGCGCAGGTTGTCGCCGAAGCCGGGCCAGATGAAGTGGCCTTCGTCATCGGTGCGGAACCAGTTGACGTTGAAGATCTTGGGCAGCTTGTCAGCGCCGATCTTCTTGCCCATATCCAGCCAGTGCTGCCAGTAGTCGCCCATGTGGTAGCCGCAGAAGGGCAGCATGGCCATGGGATCGCGGCGGACCACGCCCACAGCGCCGGCGGCGGCGGCAGTCGTCTCAGAGGCCATGATGGAGCCCACGAACACGCCGTGCTCCCAGCTCCGGGCCTGGTACACCAGGGGAGCGGTCTTGGCCCGGCGGCCGCCGAACACGATGGCGCTCAGGGGAACGCCCGTGGGGCTGTTGAACTGGTCGGAAATGCAGGGGCAGTTGATGGCGGGGGCGGTGAAGCGGGAGTTGGGATGCGCGCCCTTCTCGGCGCTCTCCTTGCCGTTCCAGGGGTTGCCCTTCCAGTCCACGGCGTGCTCCGGGGGATTCTTGTCCAGGCCCTCCCACCACACAGTGTTGTCGTCCAGGTTGTGGACCACGTTGGTGAAGATGGTGCCCTTCTGGGTGGAAGCCAGGGCGTTGGGGTTGGACTTGACGTTGGTGCCGGGGGCCACGCCGAAGAATCCGTACTCGGGGTTCATGGCCCACAGGCGGCCGTCCTCGCCCTGACGGATCCAGGCGATGTCGTCGCCCACGCACCAGACCTTCCAGCCCTTCTCGCGGTAAGCCTCCGGGGGAATCAGCATGGCCAGGTTGGTCTTGCCGCAGGCGGAGGGGAAGGCGGCGGCAAGGTAGCGGATCTCGCCGGCGGGGTTCTGGAGGCCCAGGATCAGCATATGCTCCGCCATCCAGCCCTGCTCGTGGCCCAGGTAGGAGGCGATGCGCAGGGCGAAGCACTTCTTGCCCAGCAGCACGTTTCCGCCGTAGCCGGAGTTGACGGACATAATGGTGTTGTCCTCGGGGAAGTGGACGATATAGCGGTTCTCGGGATCAATGTCAGCCTTGGCGTGGAGTCCCTTGATGAAGTCGTCGCCCAGCTTCTCGGCGACGGCGGTACCCACGCGGGTCATGATGCACATGTTCAGCACCACGTAGATGGAGTCGGTCAGCTCGATGCCGTACTTGGCGAAGGGGGAGCCCACGACGCCCATGGAGTAGGGAATCACATACATGGTGCGGCCCTTCATGGCGCCGGTGTACAGCTTGAAGAGCTTCTGATACATCTCCTGGGGGTCCATCCAGTTATTGGTGGGGCCGGCGTTCTCCTTGCTGCGGCAGCAGATGAAGGTGCGGTCCTCCACGCGGGCCACGTCGTTGACGGCGGTGCGGTGCAGGTAGCAGTCAGGCAGCTTCTCCTGGTTGAGCTTCTCGATCTCGCCGGTGGAGCAGGCCTCGGCCCGCAGCTCCTCGATCTGCTCGTTGGAGCCGTCGATCCAGATGATCTTGTCGGGCTGGGTCATCTTGGCCATTTCATCAATCCAATTGAGAACGGCCTGATTGCCGGTCAGGGGCTTGGTATGATCCATGATGAGTTTCCTCCTATGAAGTGGTATATTTCAGAAAGCCAATGTTTCCTAACTAGCATGATACTAAAATCTTCCCGAAATTGCAAGCGTTATCCGAAAAAAACCGATGAATTTAGTGTGAATTTTTTTCATCATTTTGGCGGTCATGGCTTGCAGTTTCCACAAGGGCTGTAGCCCCGGCCCAGGACCTCCTCATAGTTTTTGGGCTTGATCTGTCCGGCGGACCGGCAGGAGGGCCTGTGGAATTTCTTGGTGTTGGTGTTGAGGATGTAGGCTTCCGCCTGGGGGTCCTGGTCCGGCGGGGGTTCCTCCGGGGCCGGCTCCGTCTGGGGGGACTCTTCCTTCGGGGCGTTCTCCTTTGGAGGCTCTTCCTTCGGGGCGGCCTCCTCCGGAGCCGGCGTCTCGACCCCTGCCCCCGGCGCCTCCGGGGCGTCCTCACGGTCTATCAAGGAAAAGCTGCAGCTGTTTAGGCACAATTCAAGAAGAAGCAATACGCCGAAAAGAAGCTTGATCTTCTCTTTTTTAGACATGGATATATCCCCCTGTTCGTTTTTATCCATATATTACCATACTCCTAGGAGTATATAAATTGTAAAAATCAACAAACTTATACTCCCAGGATTATTTAATACTGCCAGAAGTATAGATATAATGAGCGCATCTATAGGGGGATGTGAATATATGGCATACAGTGACGCCCAAAAAGAGGCAACCAAGCGATATAACCGAAAAGCTTACGACAGAATCGATCTTTTTGTAAAGAAGGGCAAACGGCAGGAGATCAAAGACTTTGCCGCAGCGCAGGGACTAAGCGCGAATAAGTTTATCAACATTGCCATCGACAGGGCTATGGAAGAAAAATAGCGAATAAATCAGACTCATCTGTCAACGCCAATATAAAAATATAAGAAAAGGCCGAAGAAATATTGTCGTTTTTCGGCGGGGCGGGGGAGTAACAAAAATCATGTGCAGCCTTGCACAAAAAGAGTGTTGACGATCTGTTGTTTCTGGCGCATGAATTCCTTGCGTTCTTTCAGACAGTAAGACGCTCTCTCTTGATGTTGATCACGGTGCAGTGATGCAGAACGCGGTCCAGGATGGCGGAGGCAATGGTGACGTCGGCAAAGACCTCGTTCCACTGGGAATGGTGCCCAGCTCATCGATTTGCCGCTTGTCAATGGAGGGCTAGAAGGAGAAGTCGAAGTCGTCCAGGGTCTTCTTGACGGGGAAACCGGACATTTGGATCTGCTTCTCATAGGCCCGTCTCCGTTTGGATTTCGCTTCTTCCGAGAAGATATGGTCCAAAACATCCACAATATTGAGGTTTTCCTCCACAGCCCGCTCCAGGTAGTTGTCCAGGATCTCCAGGGTGTTCTTCATTTTGAGGCTTTCCAGGTTTTTCCGCAACCTGTCCGAGGATTGACAACCACATTCCTTCTTTGATACGATATTTGGTGCAGAGCGATCCGCTTCCTGTCGTACAAGATCTCCTCCGGGTACCCTCCAAAGTACCGAAATACGTTCTGGCGGCACCGTATCAGTGTATTTGTGCTCATATCCGTCCCAAATTCGATATACCGCATCCGGGAATATGCCAGGATCATGAGAAAGCAGTACAGTTTCTTCCACCTCCCGTCCTCGTACACCAGGTGATCCTCGAAGAACCCCCAATCCATCTGCCCCTGTTTCCCGGGCATCGTCTCAAACCGCACCGTCGCTTTCTCGTTCAGATCCATCTTCCGGCTGCTCACATACGCCTTGACAATGCTGTAGCCCCCGTCAAATCCCATCTCCCGCAGTTTCTCCGGGATCCGCAGCGCCGAGTACGACGCCTCTTCCAGCCACTCGTCTACGATCCGCTTGTACGGGTCCATCTTCGTGGGCTTCGGTTCGCTTAATGTGTACTCCGGTTTGGTATTTCCACCCCAGCTCCTCATAGCTCAGCCCCTTTTGTCTGTCACTTCGGATGTCCATCCATTGTGCTCCTTTCATTTCCCGACTCCCTTTCCGGGCTCTTTCATGCCCCATTGGGGAGTTTATCTTTTTCCCTCACCTCCGCCACAATTCTACATTTTTTCCTCGGCGTTTTCTTGCATCTTATCACTGGCATTGACAGTCCCCGGATGCACAGTTCCTCCACGGACTCACGGAGCGCCGCCTTGAATTCCGGCGTGTTGAATCCGCCCATGCTGTCATCTGCTTTTTTTAAATCGGAACTGTGATGGTGTCACCCCCGTAATCTGCTTGAATTTCTGAAGGAAGTGCTTTTCACAGTTGTATCCTACGGCTTCGGCAACAGTGGAAATACGCTGTTCCGGATCTAAAAGCAGTTCCTTCGCTTTCTCAATGCGCAGCTTATGGATATACGCCGTCAGATTGACCCCCATTTTTTCCCGGAATAGATTACTCAGGTAAGACGGTGAAACATAGACGCTGTCTGCCACCTGGCGCAAGGTGATACTCTCCGTATAATTCTGCTCAATATATTCCACAGCCCGCATAATGACAGTGGAGCGTTTTTGGCTGACCGCGATCTGCTCGTTAGCAGCACAGGCCATCCTGCTCAGCGCGGTGTCCAGCTGTCCGTACACATTGTCAAAAGTCCAGGGCTGCCCTGTAAACATATCCATTCTAGCCGGATTTTTGCACCGCTCCATCAGCAGGCGGTGGATCTCTATGCGAAGCATCTCGACATGATTGAGCGCCTCTGCAACTGGCTGGCCCCTTACGCACTGATGCATAAACACATTGACACTGTCCTGGACGTCCTGCTGTGTTCCAACCGCAATAGCGCTGAGAACTTTCCGTTCCGCTTCTACCGCATAGCGGGAGCTGCTTATATTCCCCTTCTGCGGGGCACTCTGGCAGGTGCGCAAAAAGGAGTAAAAATCGTTTGGGTCCGCGCTTTTTGCCGCCTCCGCCTGCCAGACGGCACGCTGAACCGCCTGTAAAAGATCCTGGGGGCGAAAGGGCTTCAGCAGGTATTCCTCTACCTTCAGTCGGATGGACTGCTGCGCATAGGTAAATTCGTCGTAGCCACTGATGATAATAAATGCCGGCGGGTCATCCATTTGTCCGCGGATCTGCGCAATGACGTCCAGTCCCGTCCTGCCGGGCATATAAATATCCAGAATTGCTACATCCGGCTTTACCTGGCAGATCAGCTCCATTGCCATATCTCCGTTGTCGGCGACCCCTACAATTTCCAGCCCATGGTATTCCCAGTCGATACACGCAATAACATTGTTTCTGGTTTCTATTTCATCATCCGCCAGTATGAGCCGTATCATCCTCGCTCTCCTTTCTGCCACCTGTTGGAATGCTCAAAACTACCGTAGTGCCGCTGTTTTCTTTGCTTTCGACGGAAAACGTATGATCCTCACCATATAGGATATGTAATCGCTCACTGATATTTTTGAGCGCAAACTGCTGGCTGCCGACCACATCGTTGCCCTGGGGCCGTGTGCTCTCATCCAGACGGTCTGGCAACAGAGACAGTACTTCCCTGGAAATCCCTACGCCGTTGTCCTGGATACAAAACGTCATCCGCTCCTCCCCCTCCAAGCGGCCTTCAATACGGATGAACAGCCTCTCTACAGCAGGTCCCATGCCATGGATCACTGCGTTTTCTACAATCGGCTGAAGAATGAGCTTGGGCATAATCTCTCTCCTCATCGCGGGGTCTGTGTGGAACTCCCAGGCAATCCGATTTCCAAACCGCTGTTTTTGCAGCTCAAGATAACAGGCTACCAGTTCGATGCATTTGCTCACCGGCATGAACTCTCCGCCCCGGTTCAGACTCAGGCGGAAAAACTGCCCCAAATTATAAGCAACATCCGCCGTCTCCTCATCCCGGTTTTTCATGGCGCACCAGTAGATGGAATGGATCATATTGTAAAGGAAGTGGGGATCAATCTGCATTTGGAGCATGGCCAGCTCCGCCTCGCGCTCGCGCAACTTCAGCACATAATTCCTCTCCACCAACAGCTTGTTCTCCTCCACCATATGGTTGAAGACCTGCCCCAGCCTGCCGATATCATCGTTGTATTTAAACGACACCTCCGCACTGTAATCCCCTTTGGAGAAGCGCGTCATCGATTCGGCCAGAACCTTCAGCGGCCTTGTCAGCATTCGGCTGGAGAACCAGGATACTGGCAGTAGCGCTAATAAGAAAATACATATCAGCAGCACAATATAAGGAAAAACAGAGGAGCTTGTCCAGGCGGAGCCGTTCATCCGCGCAACCACGCAGGCAATAAATGGCGCGCTACCGCAATGCTGATAATAGATCATGCTGTATTCTCCGTTGACGTGCGCCGGAATTTGGCGGATGAGGTCATCTGCGTCAGAGGTTACCTGACTGATGACGTCCTGCGGCGGACACAGCCCGGATTTGTCAAGGACGACTCTGTTGTCATCGGAGAGCAGTACTGCCGGGGACTTCATGCCGCCCTTATACTCCTCCAGAGCCATAAGCCGGCGCACATCTACCGCCAGCGCCACAACGCCAATGGGGCTCGTATCCTTTGCGTCGCGCACCTTCTTCCACAGAACCAATTTGGGTGAGTGGTCCATATCCATGTATATGGTGCTGTAAGCCTCGATATATTCCCACTCTATATCCTTGTGGGCTGTCAGAAGGCGGTTCACCGGACGGTCCCCCTCCTTAAAGTTTTGATGACTCGGGCTATAGGAGTTGTCGATAGAAACAAACGCCAGAGGATCCCCCTGCAAATTGTAGACTACCACGCTCAATAGATACATTTTAAACTTTGTGCTCCGCAAAAGCGCATCAAATTCTCCTTGAAAGACCGGCTCGCCCCGGTTGCTCTTACGTATCAACCTCTGCGCGTCCGATGAGGAGCTGTAGTACTCCGCCAGCCCCAGCATATACTGCTGCTCCTTTTCCACCAGGATCTGTACGTACTCCAGCGTCCGACGACCTTGAAAATCTTGAAGATCCCTCACGTTCTCCCGGCCAATCCGCACAAGAATGAGGACGGTAAATAAAAACACCGTCAAAACCACACAGCATACCAGCAGGGAGATTTTGCTGCTCAGAGTGCTGTTCTTCAAACGTCCGGCAATTCTGCTTGTTTTATGTTTTTGATGGGAAGTCCGATTTTTCACAGGACATCCTCCGTTTTTCATGGAATTTGATTTATTTTATCACCAGATACAGAACATTGCAATGCCTCTCCGACTTATGGAAGAAAAAGGAAAAACGCGCTGACAGCGCGTTTTTCCCCTTATTGACGGCTTACACAATAATGGGCTTGCCCGTGCTGCCGGCCAGACAGTCGGCGCCGCTGGCGTTGACCACAACGTTCTGCCGCAGTATCAGCTCGCCCACAGAGGGGTGGCGTACCGCAACGGCCACCGTCAACACCATGTTTTCCCGCAGTACATAGGGATTTCCCGCCTGGAGCAGAGGACCGTCCTCCCGGCCCCATCCGATGCCGGACCCTGCAAAGCCACGGGATGCGTTCCAGCTGTCCTTACCGGCGGCAGCGGCACACCGGTCGGCTGCTTCCGCCACACTACCGGCAGTTGCCCCCGCCTTGACCGCGTTCACGGCGCTCTCCAGCATGTTCTCCGCCAAGTTCCATGCCTCCTGCTGCTCGGGCTGGATACCGCCCACAACATAGTTGGCCGTGAAGGGCGCGTTCAGCTCGCGCCGCACGCCGCCGCCCTCAACCCGTACAACGGTACCAGGCGTACTGGGAATAACCACGTGCTCGGAGGGGGGGCAGTCAGCGCAGAGTGCGCGCTCAGGACCCGCGAGGACGCTCATATAGGTGAAGTGCTCAGACCCTGCCAGATATCCCGCCCGGGCTATCGCCTTGTACAGGCACATCTCCGTGATTTCTCCCGGGACCAGCACCTTTTCGCCTTCCCGTAAGGCCGCCTGATTTATGGCTTCCGCCGCCCGCAGGTTTTTAATCTGCAGCGAAGACTTCTCGGCCAGAATATCCCAGAGTGCGTAGGAGGCATCCACAAACTCCAGCTCCGGGAACTCCTGACGCAAGGCATGGAACATCCCTAAATCCATATGCAGGTGGATTCCGCTGCTCAGCTCACAGCCGATACGCCCCTTTGTGAATCCCAGATGGCGCAGTGTGTAGCAAATTGCCTCCAGATAGTTCAATCCCACGCCAAAGCGTCCGGAGGCTTCAAAGAAGTAGAAATCCTCCTTATCCAGGCAGGTTGTGTACAGCGCGGTATCCAAGGCGCTGAATGACCCCACAACTCCCCATGTTCCCTCGCTGTTCATGAGAACAAGCCCCGGGGTAGACAGCTTGCTCTTCCAGGCAACCGAGCGCAGACCTGTCAGGTGACAGACAACCGCTTTAGACGAACCCATGATATAGTCCAGGCCCAGCTCCTTCATCCGCGCGGCGGCGGCAGTCTTTCGCTGCTCAAATTCGGCCACGGGGTACTCCAACATCGGTGATTGACGCATTGCTCTTTCCCTCACTTACATGATGTAATTGGCTCGCTCCGCTGGGGAACATAGATGTCCTGCAGGGCGGCGGTCAGGTTTTCACAGCCAGTTTCTGTGACCAGATAGTTATTTTCCAGTACAATTTGTCCCTCTGTTGAATGGATGATTGTGGGCTCAAAGGCGAACACCATGCCGGGCCGGAATTCCTTGTCTGCAAAGGCACTCTTGATAATCGGCATTTCATGGACATCCAGGCCGACGCCGTGACCGCTATTATTCATGGTCAGGCAGATCTCCTCAACGCCGTGGGCCCGCATAAAATCATCGTGTGCCTTGCAGAGATCGCCGATTTTAACGCCGGGCTTGACCATAGCAATACAGGCGCGGTGGCAGTCCAGACTGATCTTGTAGAAGTCCTCCTGGGCCTTCGTGGGCTTGCTCAGTTTCCCAATGCGGATAATGTCGGTGACGTAACCCTTCAGGGAGGGACCACTGTCCAGAAATACACACCAGTCGGCGTTCTCATATACCCTGGCTCCAGCCATGCAGTTGGGCTGCGGGCGGTCCGGCCCGAACTCAACGATCAGGATGTATTCCATGTCGTCGGCCCCCATATCAAAGCAAGCGGCGGTGTATGTGTGGTACATCTCCTCCTCTGTGGTTTCACCCAGCTTCAGCTGGTCCATAGCTACGCGAAAGCCCTCAACCGCTATGCCGCAGCACTTGCGCATGACCTCAATCTCCCTGGGGGATTTGATCTCCCGCAGGTCAAAAATGTACCCGGCGAAGTCCATGGCCTGCATCCCGGGCAGTGCGGCAAAGAGGTTCTCATAGTCCCGATAGGTAATCCGCATCCGGGACGCAACCCCTGTCTCCGTTCCCAGTTTGCCGCTGACGGTCCCCAGTCTTTTCAAGGCATCCACAACGGCGGGGACAAAAGCCTCGGGCGAAGCCTGATGTCCAAAGCCCTCATAGGCAAAGATCTGCTCCGGCTCCAGGCAGCAGGTTTCCTCCGCCGTGGGACGGCGGCGCACAGATGTAAGCAGCGCCGCATCCCCCGCCTTCGTCACCACCATCATCGCCGGGTACTCGTACTCGCTGCTCCAAGCGGCAGACCGGTAATCACAGAAATAACGCAGATTTTCCTCGTTGGTCAGCAGTACTGCGTCGCACTCCGCCTGCTGAATTTTGGCCACCAGGTTGGCCATACGGACCTCATACTCGTCCAGCGGGAATTCCATCATAGGACAGTTTCTCATGGTTTGCTCTCCTCCATCATGCTGTACTGCGTCAGTACGCAGCCGCTTCTTATTTTGACCGGACAAACCGGAACTCCGAGTACCACTCCGGGTCCAGATCCAGCCCCGTCAGATTCTTCTGGATGCCGTAAATATTATCGGCAAACCGAACAAACAGCCACGGCAGCTCCTCACGAATGATATTCTGCGCCTCGGCATAACAGGCATTGCGTTTGTCCACATCGATCTCTGCGGCGGCCAGCTCAAAGAGCTCGTCAACCCGGGAATTGCTGTAGCTAATCCACTGGTGGTTCTCGCCATTACTAGTGAAGACCGGACGGTAATACTCGCCCTCATTTCCGCCAGCCACAAATCCCAGGAGGAACGCCTGGGCCGCGCCCTCGTAGATCTCCGCAGTCTGCGTGGAGAACTCCATTACCCGGACCTCGGTATTGACCCCGATCTCCTTCCAGGCATTGGCCAGCATTTCTGCCAGGGTAATTCTGGGCTGTGTCTCATTGCAGGTTAGCACCAGATCGAAGCCGTCCTCATACCCTGCCTCTTTCATTAGCTGCTTGGCCCTTTCCACATCCTGCTTATATTTCAGCTCCGGGGCGGCCTCCTGGTAGCAGGAGAGCGCGGGTGTAATTGGCCCATCGGCGGGTCTGCCGCTGTTGAAGGCGATTTCAGAGATAGTGTCCATGTCCACCGCATACCGCAGAGCCTGACGGACGCGCACATCGCTCAGCGGCTCATAGGCCTGATTGAGCCCGCAGTACTGCGTCGTATAGCTGGGAACCACTATCACGTCTGCGGTGGAGCTGTTCTGGAGCATATCCATCTGCGCAGCGGCAAGGTTATAGGCCACGTCGACCTCGCCGGACTCCAAAGCCATCGCGCGGGTGGTATCATCAGCAATGGTGCGGATAATGAGATTCTTGAATTCCGGCTTCTCTCCCCAGTACTCCTCATTCCGCTCTAGAATAATTCGGTCGCCCGCGATCCACTCCACGAACTTGTAAGCGCCGGTACCAACAGGATTTCTTCCGTAGACATCGTCGCTTCCCGCAGCCTCGACAGCGGGAAACACGTTGCGGGTGCCCAGCTCTATGGTGTGCTCATCAATCACCTTCGTTTTGGAAGGGTCAAAGGGTTCAAAGACCATGGACTTCTGGGTGCAGACTGCCCCGCGGTCAAACGAGAATTTGACATCCTCAGCAGTCAGGGGGCTACCGTCATGGAAGGTCACATCCTCCCGCAGGTGGAAACGGATGGTGCAGTCATCCACGTATTCCCAGCTTGTGGCCAAGCAGGGATCGTATTCGCCGGTTTCGTTATTTTGGCGCAGGAGTCCATCGTAGATCTGCACATTGATAAGCGCGGCAGGAACGATATTCTGGTTTGGGGGATCCAGGACGGTGGGCTCAGAGTAGTTGCCGACAACCAGCGTATCCTTTACGCCGTCCACATCCCCGCTGGGCGCGGTGCCGCCGCCGTCTGTCTTCTGTCCGTTGTCTTCCGCCGGTTTGGATCCGCACGCCGCAAGGAGCATTGCCAAGGCAAGCGCCGCGGCCAGCAGTCCGGTTATGCGTCTTTTCATACATTTCTCCTCCAGTCAGTTTTATATTGCTCAATTTTCCTATAGAAAACTGGCGACAAATTTTCTGCAGGCCCTATAGTCTGCTTGTCTGGTGGCAGGCCACAAAGTGCCCTGGTTCAATTTCTGTCAAAGCAGGCGTGCTCTCCCGGCAGATCTCCTTCGCGTGGGGACACCTGCTGGCAAAGCGGCACCCTGGCTTGGGGTTGATCGGCGAGGTCAGCTCGCCCTGAATGATGATGCGCTCCCTGTCCCGGTGAATAGAGGGAACAGGAATAGCGGAGAGCAACGCCTCCGTATAGGGGTGATAGCTATGCCGGAATAGTTCTTTGGCGGGCGCCTTCTCAACCACCTGTCCTAAGTACATGACGCAGATGCTCTGGGAGATGTGGCGGACTACAGACAGATCGTGGGTGATAAATAACAGCGTCAGTCCCAGCTCCTGCTGCAGCTCCTGCATGAGATTGAGGATCTGCGCCTGGATGCTCACGTCCAGGGCGGAAACAGGCTCGTCGCATACAAGAAACTTAGGCTCCAGCGCCAGGGCCCTGGCGATACCGATACGCTGCCGGCGGCCTCCGTCAAATTCATGGGGATAGCTGTTGACATTGCGCTGCGCCAGTCCCACCACATCCATCAGCTCGCTGATCCGGCGGTTTAAGTCCTCCTTGGTTCTGGCCAGGCGGTAAATACGGAGCGGCTCGCCGATGATCTGTCCTACCGTCATGCGGGGGTCTAGCGAGGAGAAGGGGTCCTGGAAGATGATCTGCATCTCCTTCCGCAGGGCTTTGAGCGCCGCCCCGCGGACATTTGTAATATCCCTCCCGTCAAAAAGAATCTGGCCGCTAGTCGGATCCAGCAGGTGGAGTATCGTCCGCCCCAGGGTGGATTTCCCGCATCCACTCTCCCCCACCACGCCCAAGGTTTCCCCCCGGTGGACCTGTATACTGACGTCCTCCACAGCATGCAGGTAGCCTTTGGGCGTTTTGAAATATTTTTTCAGCGCCTTTGTCTCCAAAATAACCGGCATATCACGTTTCCTCCATCAGCAGGCACTTGACAAAATGTCCGGACGCGACCTGCCGGTACTCCGGATCACAGCTGCCGCAGCGCTCCGCTGCTTGCGGACATCTGCCATAGAAGCTGCAACCCTGGGGCAGGTCGGCCGCATTGAGGGATGGCCCAGTAATCGGCTGCAGGCGCTCCACATCCTTGTCCAAGCTGGGGATGGACGCAAACAGGCACTGGGTATAGGGATGCCGGGCGTAGTCGAAGATATCCTCCAGAGAGCCGATCTCCACAATTTCTCCGGCATAAATCACGGCCACTTGGTCACATGTTTCCGCCACAATCCCCAGGTCGTGGGTAATGAGCAGCATGGAGGTTCCAAAATCAGTACGCAGCTCCCGAATAAGCCGCAGCACCTGCGCCTGAATGGTCACGTCCAATGCCGTAGTGGGCTCGTCCGCAATCAGCAGCTGGGGACTGCAGGCTAAGGCCATGGCAATGACGACCCTCTGCTTCATGCCGCCGGAGAACTGGTGTGGATATTCGTGCACACGTTCCGGTTGAATACCCACTTTCTTCAGGATTTGTACTGCCTTTTTGACTGCGTCGGCCCGGGGAAGGCGCTCATGCAGGCGGATAGCCTCAGAAACCTGGTCAATCACCGTTAAAACCGGATTGAGGGAACTCATCGGGTCCTGAAAAATCATAGAGATATCGTGTCCGCGGATGTTCCGCATCTCCTTCACAGGGACCTCCAGCAACTCCTGCCCGTTGAACCGGATGCTCCCCTGGATCACTTTGCCCGTTCTCTTGGGTAGCAGACGCATCAGCGTCAAGGCGATGGTTGTTTTTCCCGCGCCGGTTTCCCCTACCAGTCCCAGCGTCTCTCCCTGACGAATCTCAAATGAGACATTGTTAACGGCCTCTACCACCTCGTTTCGGGTTTCATAGTGGACGACCAAATTTTCTACTTTTAAAAGAACTTCTTTATCCATCATGCAGTGTCCCTCCGCAGTCAATCCTTCAGCCTCGGGTCAAAGGCATCCCGCAGTCCGTCGCCGAACAGGTTCAGCGCAAAAACCGTAAGCATAATCATAATTCCAGGAAATGCCACGACATACCACTTATTGAAATCCGTGATGAATTGCTTTGCCGTAGACAGCATAGCCCCCCATTCCGGCGTGGGCGGCGCAACCCCCAGACCGATGAAGCTCAGCGCCGCCGCAGTGGTGATGCCGCCGGCCACATCCAACGTCGCGCGGACAATAATCGGGCCCAGCGCGTTCGGAATCATATGGCGCACTACCTGACGCCATTTGCTGGCGCCAATAGCCTGCGCCGCCTCAATATACTCCTGGTCTTTGACCGTTAAAATCGCGGCGCGCACCGTGCGGGAGAAGGAGGGGACCTGGGCAATAGTGATAGCAATAATCAGATTCACCATCCCTGTCCCTAGGGCAGCGCAGATAGAGATTGCCAAAAGTGTGCCGGGAATGGCCATGAAGATATCCCCGACCCGCATGATGAGGTTATCGACACCGCCGCCGTATACCGCCGCCAGTGAGCCCAGAGCGCTGCCGATGATCAGACTGCATACCATGGACACGATGCCTACAAACAGGGAGATCCGTGCGCCGTAGACTACGCGGCTGAAAATATCGCGGCCAAGGTTATCTGTCCCCATGGGATGGGACAAGCAGGGCGGGACAAAGATCCTGGTAAAATCCTGATCATCATATCCATAGTGGGCAAAGAGCGTTGGAAACAGCGCAAACAGGAGGAGAATACCCAGTACAACAACGCCAAAGACCGCCCCAGGATTCCGAAAAAGCTGGTAGCGGACCTCTGACCAGACGCTGACCGCTTCATTCTTGGTTTTTCTGCGTTTCTTTGCCAGGCGCCGCATCGCCTCCGTCTCCATTTTCGCCATATCACTCCGCCTCCTTCAGCTTGCTCCGTTCCTTTCGCTTTCCGCGGTCATACATGGATTTTATCCGGGGATCAACATAGGCGTAAATGATGTCCACAAGCAGATTGACCAAGCTGAACACAACTGCCAGCAGCAGCACACCGCCCTGCACCACGGGGTAATCGCGGAATTTGATACTGTCCACCATATATTTCCCAAGACCCGGTATGGAGAATACGGACTCCGTCAATACTGCGCCGCCCAACATGGTGCCCAACTGAATGCCTAACACTGTAATAATGGGAATGAGGGCATTTTTTAAGGCGTGTTTGATGACAACCACCTTCTCGGACAGGCCCTTTGCCCTGGCTGTGACAATATAGTCCTGGCAAATTACCTCTAGCATACTGGACCTAGTCATACGGGTGATCGTCGCCATGCCGACCATGCTGGAGGTGAACGCGGGCATAATCCAGTTTTTCCAGCCATCTATGCCGGACACCGGCAGCCATTTGAGCTTTACCGCAAACAGCAGAATCAGCATCATTCCCGCCCAAAAGGCCGGCATGGAAACGCCGATTAAGGCAAATCCGCGGGAGAGCTGGTCAAGGACCGTGTTTTGGCGGATAGCGGATATAATGCCCAGCGCGATACCCACCATTGCAGAAATCATAATGCTCAGCAACGCTAGCTTCGCCGTGGTGGGAAAGCGATCCATGAGCTCTTCAATAACGGGACGTTTGGTCTGATAGGAAGTACCAAGGTCAAATTTTGTGACAATTCCCTTAAGATAGTTGAAAAACTGGGTGATATAGGGCTCATTGAGCCCCATTTTTTCCCGCAACGCCTCTACTGCCTCTTCGGTGGCCGTCTCACCAGCGAGCATCCGTGCAGGGTCGCCTGGCGAAATATGATTCATCGTAAACACAACCAAGATAACGCCAAGCAGCACCGGAATCATGAGCAACACACGTTTGATGATATAGCGAATCATCTCAATTCCCCCTCTCTGTCACCCGTTCTTCAGCGGGCCCTTTGCCAAAGCAGCCCTAATGTTGCGGGCAGCTGGACTTATGGCCTTTATTGTATCATCTGAAGTGAGCGGACGTAATCCATGAAATTTCGATTAACTCCCCATTTTTTCTTTTATTCCAGGTCCCGTGCCGGAGGCTGAAAAATCCCGGCAGTCTCCAACAATTAGACGCCGAAATGGTCAAGACAGCAATTTTAGAGACATAACCATAATTTTGAAGGTTTCATTCCTCCAAAACGGCCGCTATACTAAAAAAAGATTCTCTGGAAAAGAACCTCCAAATTGACTATGACAATGAAAGGAATGTCTCTATGAAACTGACGCCATTTCACAGCAAACATGCTGCAGCGGGGGCGGTCTTCGGTCCCTGCGGCCCTTGGCTGGCACCCACTTTCTACCAAGCGACTCCCACAGAGGAGCACATTGCTACCCGAACCCGCGTAACGACAACAGACTTCAGCACCATGTGCAAGTTTGACTTCCAGGGTCCCGACGTACTCGCCTGCCTCCAAAAGCTGCTGGTCAACGATGTCCGTAAGCTACGCACCGGTAAAGCGCTCTACTCCGCCATGTGCAATGCCGGTGGGGAGTTTGTGGACGATATGACTCTTTATCAGCTGGATGAGGGACACTATATGCTGATCGGGGGCATCCCTGCCAGAGAAAAGGATGCGCTCTGGATCTCCTCGCATATCAAGGAGCATGGTTTTCAATGCTATGTAACAGACATTACATCTGCCCTGGGACTGCTGAGCGTAGCAGGGCCCCGGTCCAGAGAGCTATTCCATAAGCTGTGCCAGCCGGAATGTATTGACGGCCTGCGCTTTTTTGAGTTCTGCCAGGTGACAATCGCGGACTGTCCCTGCATTCTCTCTCGAACGGGCGTTACCGGTGAATTGGGATACGAAATAATCGCCAATGCCGAGGATTGCCCTGATATCTGGGACGCAATCTATGCCGCCGGCGAGGAATTCGGTATCCTCCCCTGTGGTATGGCCGCCAGCGGTACATTACGAATGGAAAAAGGCTATATTTCCGGTCGTGAGTTCCTCGACCACAGCAACCCCTATGAGATGGGGCTCGGCTGGTCTGTAGCGCTGGATACAGATTTTGTTGGACGGGAAGCGCTGGCGAAAATCTGCCATGAGGGGTGCAAAAGATCCCTGTGCGCGGTTCAGTTAGCGGATAAGGCGGTTGTTGCACCGGTCCAGGCCAGCGTCTTAGCCGGAGGAAAAGCCATCGGTAAAATCACCAGCTCTGCCTGGCTCCCCACATTGGACATCAGCTATGGGATGACCATCCTTCCTGTAGAATACGCCAAAGCAGGAACAAACGTTCAGATAGCAATTTCCGAAACTGAAATTGTGGAAGCTGCCGTGGTAGAGAAGAACCTATATGATCCCTCTGGCTCCAGGATTAAGGGCTAACTGATAATTCGAATCAAGAGTTGAACAAAAGGGCAGCAAGAGCAGCGGCAAAGCGGTCGAAGATATGGCAATGCAGGCTCGACAGAGAGCGGCCCATAGAAGCATCCCGGGTATCGGTTAGGCAGTTGAGCCAGTTAAAAAGCATTCAATGTGTCATCACTCGTGATAAAATGAAAGAAAACACCGAGAAAAATGTAGTTTTGTGGCGGAGATGAGGAAAAAAGATAGACTCCCCAACAGGGCATGAAAGAGCCCGGAAAGGGAGTCGAGAGATGTCTGGATTTCCCATCAAGAAGACCTTGGACGACTTCGATTTCTCGTTCCAGCCCTCCATCAACAAGCGTCAGATTGATGAGCTGGTCACCATGCGCTTCCTGGAGAATAGCAAGGACGTGGTCTTTCTCGGCCCACCCGGCGTAGGCAAGACCCATCTGGCTTCCGCTTTGGGCCTTGTGGCGCAGCGCCGCTTCTCCACTTATTACATCAACTGCCACCAGCTCATCGAGCAGCTCAAAAAGGCCCATTTCGAGAGCCGCCTGCCCGACAAACTCAAAGTCCAGGTCAAGTACAGGATGCTCAACATTGACGAGATTGGCTACCTTCCCATGGACATCCAGGGGGCAAACCTATCTTTCAGCTCATTGCCAGACGGTATGAGAAGACGTCTACCGTATTCACTTCTAACAAGACCGTCTTCCAGAGGAACGAGGTCTTTGCCGCCGTCACACCGCAACACAAGAAATCCTTGAAAAGTCGCCTAAAGGAGGGTATGATAGACCCAACACCTGATAGGAGGACCGCGATGAAGCGCATTTTGCTGCTGGAGGATGACGCCGCCCTGGGGCACGGCATCCGGTATGCCCTGGAAAATGACGGCATTCAAGTGGAGCTGTGCACCGCCCTGTCCCAGGCGCAAAGCATTCTGCCCGGCGGGGACTTTGATCTGCTTATCCTGGATGTCAACCTGCCGGACGGGAGCGGGCTTGATTTGCTGCGGGACGTGCGGCGCTGCCATTCCAGCGTCCCCGTCATCCTGCTCACGGCGAACGATTTGGAAACCGACATCGTCGTGGGCCTTGAATCCGGAGCGGACGACTACATCACCAAACCCTTCTCTCTGGCCGTCCTGCGGGCCAGGGTCAACGCCCAGCTGCGGCGCGGTACCCCGGTGCAGCCAGCCGCGGTAGAGCTGGAGGGCTTCTCCTTTGATTTCGAGTGGATGGAGTTCCGCAAAAACGGCCAGCTCATTGAACTGAGCAAAACGGAACAGCGGCTGCTGCGCATCCTGGTGGAAAACCGGGGCCG